>Ga0316622_100000808_pt1 | contig 19237 bp, 11 predicted proteins | sample OWC_Aug_OW2_C1_D_FD_207646 | JGI IMG/M metagenome (GOLD analysis project Ga0316622, IMG submission 207646) | Wetland soil microbial communities from Old Woman Creek delta, Ohio, United States - OWC_Aug_OW2_C1_D5_C | ecosystem: Environmental > Terrestrial > Soil > Wetlands | place: USA: Ohio... | reverse complement strand
CAAGGTTTCATGACCTCACCTCCTCCGCGCTCAGTGGGGCATCACGAGGATGCGGATCAGCCCCGTGCCCGCTTCCAGCTTCTCCATCGCCCGGCCCACGACCGCTCCGGCCGGTGCCGGGACGGGCGCCTTCATCACGTGGCCGGGCGTGTCCGACGAAACCAGGAAGTCGCCGGGGAGGATCGCAGCGAAGGATGCGTCCGCCTTCACGCTGGCGAACCCAGCCCCCGCGACGAGCACCCGGCTCTCGCCCTCGACGACGGACGGAGCGGCGGCGGCCACGCCGACGACTCCTGCTTCGCCGGCGGAGAGCGCGCGCCGCAGCTCGCCCGGGCGCTCCGGATCGAGCGCGAGCAGATCGCCGGGCTCGACGGCCTCGCTCACCGGAAACACCATGGAGTCGGCCGCGATGGACCTCGCCCCGTCCGCGCCGGAATCCGAGCCGTCCCGGGTCGGAAGCCTCCGGGCTGCGCCCGGGTCGCCGGAACGCCCTATCTGCAACGCCGTGCCGACACCCGCAGCAACCGATGTCTGCGCGTCTCGCTGCGGCTCGGCCAGGTTCGGATCCGGTGGTGTCGGCGGAGGAGGGGGCACCCCGTCGGCCGGGGAAGGGCCGCTCGCGATCCCGCGCGCCACGGCCTCCGCGCGCTGCGCCTCCAGTGCGGCCAGCAAGGCATGTGCGCGAGAGAGATCCGGCTCGCCCGTTTCGCCCGCCGCGAGCCGCATCGCCTTGTAGCGCTCGAGCGCATTCGACGCTCGAAGCTCCTGGTGCCCTTCGTAGGGCTTCGCGATCGCGTCCGCCGCCGGCGGCAGCGCGTCGCGCTCCTTCGCTTGGAGGATCGCAAGTTCCTCGAAGCCCAGGCGCAGTCCGTAGACGAGGTAGTCGAAGATCAGATCGCTCGAGCCCTCCTCGGGCCCGCGGACCACGAGCTCGTTCGTGGTCAGGGACACCACCGCCAGCGGGACGGCCTCGCCGTGGGGAGTGAGATGCGCGGTCAGTCCGATGTCCGGGTTGGCGACCCAGCGGAAGGTGTCCCCGAGGGGCACCCTGGCCTCGCCCTTGACGAGCCGTGCCGTGCCGCGGGTGTACACCGCCACCTCGTCCCCCTCGGGGGCGGCGTACACGATGCTTCGCGTGGCGTCGTACGGGTGGTTCTGGACGAAGCTGACCGCGCCGACGCCTTTGATCTTGTAGCCGTCCTTGTGGGCCACGTCGGCCCAGACGGTGACTCCGTCAAGAGAGGAGAATGTCCCGCCCGCGAACGAGCCGCGGCCCCAGATCCCGCGCTGTCCGAGTCCGAGGCGGGCGTCTCCCAGGTCGTTCAGGTCCTTGAAGTAGCCCCCCATGTTGTTGCCGTAGGCCTCGAGCCCGTTGTCGCCGTAGCCGACGTACGCGTAGCCGCTGTTGTCGGCGTCCGCGAAGTAGCCACCGAGGTTGTTGCCTGCTGCCTGGATCCCAAAGCAGCCACTGGCGACCGAGGCGGAGGAGCAGCTGTCGAGGGTTGTGAAGTACCCGCCCTCCTCCTCACCGTACGCGGCAATGCCGATATACCCATTGCCGACCCAGGCGTAGCTGTAGCCGTCGGTATCCTGGAAGTACCCGCCGGCCGTGTCGCCTCGCGCGTCGATGCCAAGATCGCCATAGCCGACGTAGGCGGCGCCGCTGTTGTCAGCATCCCTGAAATACCCGCCCGCGAAGTTCCCTTCCGCGTCGATTCCGGTGTTTCCGTATCCGACGTAGGCAGAGCCGGTGTGGTAGTGATCCTGGAAGTAACCGCCGGCAATGTCGCCGTACGAGCGAATGCCGTAGTCTCCATCGCCGACGTTGGAATACCCGCTACTGTTCGCATCCATGAAAAAGCCGCCGGCCGTGTTGCCGGCCGATTGGATGCCGTAGTCGGTGTAGCCGACGAGGGCGTACCCGCTGCCGTTTGCGTCCCAGAAGCTCCCCCCAGCGGTATTGCCCGATGCCTGAATGCCGAAGTCAGCGGCAGCGACATAGGCGAAACCGCTGTAGGCGCTGCTGGAAAACTGACCTCCGCCCGCCGAACCCTTGGCGACAATCCCCAATGAACTGGGGAGTGCCGAAGCATCCGCCGTGAATGTTCCGAGCTTCGCCTGTGCCGTGCTGCCGAGATTCAGGAACGAGGATTCATGCGCGCCGTCCAGCATGTCGCTGTTGGCGACCGCGCTGGTGATGTCCGTGCCGGGATGGCTGTGGACCGCCGCCGAGAAGTCCGACGCATTCTTCCCGTCCACCAGGTCCGAGTTCACCGCGGACGGCGCGGACAACAGCCAAGGCCGGCCCGACAGCTCCTCGCCGTTCACCACGATCTTCAGGTAGACGAACCCATAGTCCCGGAACACTTCCGACAGCGAGGTATAGGTCCCCGGCCCCGACCCATCCCCCACCTCCCCGCGTCCGAGCTGCACATTGAATAGCCCGCCGGTCACCTGCACCGGGTTCATGTACCTCATCCTGTGTGCGTCGACGAAGATCTCAACCCCTTCGGTCGCGTCGCTCATGAAGTGGAAAGTCATGTCGAAGGAGCCCGTCAGCGGCCTGTCGTTGTTGTCCCGCAGGACCCCCTGGTAGTTGACGAACGGCGGTGGAGCGGCCTGTCCCAGGATCACCCCGGCCGCGATGAAGATCGAGAACAGGACTGCGGGAATGGTGCGCTTCATGGTTGCCCCCCTCCGCCCGCGGGCGGCCCCCCCGGGCGGCGCCGAATGGCCGGTCTGTCCGGCCGCACCATCACCGTACGGCGAGCCCAAGGGGCCCGGCATCGCATGATCATGCGGGTTTTGAAGGGGGGATTCAGGTGAGCTGTTCGCGAATCGCGCCGCAAGGGACGATCTGGGGGCGCCGGCTGACGGACCCGGCGCCCCCTTGCCCTCGCGTGGTCATGGACACGGAGACGAGTTGGGCCGTTCCGTGCCGGAGCTCGTCGACCCCTTCGTCCCCTCTTCCCTCAGGAGATTCCGCGCCGTGACCAGGTAGAACCACGGCGAACCCGCGGGAGGCAGCCCGGCGTCCGTCGCCTGGTTCTCCGTCAGAGCGTTCTGGGAGCAGGTCCCGTAGTCGGATCCCCCCAACCCCGACACGAGACCTCGGTAGAGGCAGTAAGTGCCGGTCGAGCGCTCCGCATCCCACCCGAGCGCGGTGCGCGAGGAGAAGCGCAGGTTCCTCACCTCGCCCGGCGGCGGATAGGCCGCGGCGAACCCGCCCGAGGCGCGGAACGACGCGCTCGTCAGCCCACTCGCCGCGACGCCGTCGCCGACCGCGTCGAGCTTGATCCGGAAGTGCGTCGACGAGAGCACCGCTCCATCCGCGGGATGCCCCGCGGCGTTGAAGGCGTACTCCTGCAGCTTGAAGCTGGCGCTGGTCTGGGCGAGAGCGGCAGGAGCCCACGCACTCTCCACGAGCAGGAATGCGCCGAGACCCAAGCCGAAGAGAGCGGGACGTTTCATGGCGTCACCTCCTCTTCCGTCAGCGGGCCATCAGGAGGACGCGGATCGTTCCCGTGCCCCCATCGAGCCGCTCCAGCGCCTTGCCGACGACCGTCCCGGCGAGAGCGGGGACGGGGGCTTTCATCGCGTGCCCGGGCGTCGGAGACGACGTCAGGAAGTCCCCCGGAGCGATCGCGCCGAAGGAAGCGTCGGCCTTTACGCTGACGAACCCCGCCCCCGCCACCAGCACACGAGCCACGGCGTCGCTGACGGGCGGCGCGGCGGAGGCGACGCCGACGACCGAGGGATCCGCGGGATCCGAGGCGCGCCGCAGCTCGCCCGGGCGCTCTGGATCGAGCGCGAGCAGATCGCCAGGCTCGACCGCCTCGCTGACGGGGAAGGAAGTGGCATCGGCCGCGAGGTCGCTCGCTCGGCCGCCGTCCTCGTCGGGGGTCTCAAGACTCGGACGGACCAAGGGCCGGCGGAGGCGGAGATCGGCAAGACGCGATCCTCCCGGTACCGAACCCTCGGCGGAATTGCTCGTCGCGTCCGGATCACCGCCGCGAGGCGGAGCCTCGGGGGCGACGCTTGGAGGAGGCTCCGGCGGAGCGCCGCCCAGCGGTGGGGCGTTCGCGATCCCCCGCGCCAGCGCCTCCGCCCGTTGCGCCTCGAGCGCCGCGAGCAGCGCGTGCGCACGAGAAAGATCCGGCTCGCCCGTCTCCCCGGCCGCAAGCCGCATCGCCTTGTAGCGCGCGAGGGCGTTCGATGCCCGCAGTTCGTCGTGCCCCTCGTATGGCTTGGCGATCGCGTCCGCCGTCGGAGGCAGCGCGTCGCGCTCCTTCACTTGCAGGATCGCGAGCTGCTCAAACCCCAAGCGCAGCCCGTACACCAGGAAATCGAAGCCGACATCGCTCGTTCCACCGTCGTTCTCGCGCACGACGAGCTCCTCGGTGGTGAGCGCTGCCACGTAGAGTCCGCGGCTCGGGCCGTGAGGCGTCAGGTGCGCGGTCAGACCGATGTCGGGGTTGGCGACCCAACGGAACGTGTCTCCGAGGCGCACGCGCGCCTCGCCCTTGACCAGCCGCGCCGTGCCGCGCGTGTACACTGCCACCTCGTCCCCCTCGGGGGCCGCGTACACGATGCTCCGCGTCGCGTCGTAGGGGTGGTTCTGGACGAAGCTGACGACGCCGACGCCTTTGATCTTGTAGCCATCCTTGTGTGCGACGTCGGCCCACCAGTTCCCGTCAAGGGTGGAGAAGGTCCCTCCCGCAAACGGGCCGCGGGCCCAGATCCCTCGTCCGAACCAAGCCACATTCGCGTTCGCTTGGTCGGTCAGATTCTCGAAGTACCCCCCGCTGCCGTTGCCGTAGGCGGCGATCCCGTCGTCGGCCTGGGCCACATAGGCGTAGCCGGTCGAATCCGTGTCCTCGAAATACGCCCCGCTGCCGCTGCCTCTCGCTTCGATCCCGGTGTTTCCGTATCCGACGTAGGCAGAGCCGAAGTTGTCGGCATCGGCGAAGTACCCGCCGGAGGTGTTGCCCCAAGCGTAAACGCCGTAATCTTCGAAGCCGGCTCGGGCGCGGCCGCTGTTGTCGGAATCGGCGAAGTACCCGCCCTGGAGGCTGCCGAACGCGGTGATGCCATTATTGCCGTATCCCACGTAGGCCAGGCCGCTGCCGTCCGCGTCCTCGAAGTACCCGCCCGCTTCGGTTCCATTTGCATCGATGCCGTAGCCCGCGCTTGCGACGTAGGACTGGCTCGTGTTTCCGCTGTCCTGGAAGAAGCCACCGGGCGCGCCGATTCCAACGATCCCGTCTGCCCCGGATATCGAGGAGGCATCCGCCCTGAACGTCCCGAGCTTCGTCTGTGTGGTGCTGCCGAGATTCACGAAGGAGGACGCATGCTGGCTGTCCAGCATGTCGCTGTTGGCGACCGCGCTGGTGATGTCCGTGCCGGGATGGCTGTGGACCGCCGCCGAGAAGTCCGACGCATTCTTCCCGTCCACCAGGTCGGAGTTCAGCGCGTACGCCGCGGACACGAGCCGCGGCCGGCCCGTCAGCTCTTCCCCGTTCACCACGATCTTTAGGTACACCGTCGCGTAGTCTCGGAACACCGCGGACAGCGAGGTGTACGTCCCGGCGCCGGAGCCGTCCGTGATCGTGCCGCCCCCGAGCGTCGTGTTGAACAATCCCCCAGTCACCTGCACCGCGTTGCCGCCCGTGGAGGTGTGGCTGTCGATCAGGATCTCCGTCCCCCCCGCGGAGGCACTCATGAAGTGGAAGACGATGTCGTACGAGCCGGTCAGCGGCCTGTCGTTGTTGTCCCGCAGGACCCCCTGGTAGTTGACGAACGCCGGCGGAACGGCCTGCCCGAGGGTCACGCCGGCCGCGATGAAGACCGAGACAAGGACTGCGGGAATGGTGCGCTTCATGGTTGCCTCCCTGCGCCCGCGGGCGGCCCACCCCCCCGGGCGGCGCCGAATGGCCGGCCTGTCTGGCCGCACCATCACCGTACGGCGAGCCCAAGGGGCCCGGCATCGCATGATCATGCAGGTTTTGAACGGGGACTCAGGTGAGCTGTTCGCGGATGGCGCGGGCGACCGCCTCGGCGACGGTGTGGACCTGGAGCTTGCGGTAGATCCCGCGGATGTGCGCGCGCACGGTGTCGATCGAGATCCCGAGGGAGTCCGCGACCTGCTTGTAGGCCATCCCGCGGACGAGCCCGCGCAGCACCTCCTGCTCGCGCGCGGTCAACTCCAGGCGCTCCGGAGTCGCGCCGGGGGCGGCCGTCCGGCCCGGGCCCTCGGCGTGGCGCAGGAGATCGAGGACCGTCCGCGCCACCCCGGCCGTCAGGGGCGCCCCGCCCGCCGCGATCGACCGGAGCAGTGCCAGAAGCTCCGGCGCGGGGGTCCTCTTGAGGAGATAACCGTCTGCGCCCGCGCAGATGGCGTGCAGGATCGTGGCCGGTTCCTCGAACACGGTCAGCATGACGACCGGGACTTCCGGCCACGCGGCCTTGAGCCGCCCCGCGGCGGCGATGCCGTCCATGCCGGGGAGCTGGATGTCCATGATGACCAGGTCCCAGGGCAGCGCAGCATCCTCGTGACGCAGCTGCTCGGCCGTGGCAACGAGAGGCTCGGCGGAGCCGTGGCAGGCCGCGAGCGCGAAGCCCGGCGACAGGGAAAGAAGGGTCTCGAGGCTGCGGCGGAAGCGCGGGTCGTCCTCTACGACAGCGACCCTCAGCGGCATGGGTGCCTCCATGATCTTCTCCCGTCCACCATCGGTATAGGCCGGACGGCTGCGTACGGCTCTCGCATGATCATGCGAGTTTCCCCTTCGCCGCCGGATCGAACGTGACGCGCAGCGTCGTTCCACCCGCCTCTCCGGAGGAGAGCGTCATCTCGGCGCCGATCTCTTCGGCCCGGCGCCGCATGCTCGTCATGCCGAGCCCCTCCGTCTTTCCCTCCAGCGCCTCCGGCGGTAGGCCGCGCCCGTCGTCGCGGACGGTCAGGCACCAGCGGCTCCCCGCCGGGCCGATCCCGAGCACGACACGCCGCGCGCCCGAGTGGCGCGCCGAGTTGTGCAGCGCCTCGACGGCGATCAGCAGGACGCTCCTTCGGACGGCGAGCGAGAGAGGAACGGCGGGCCAGGGATCGGGGAATTCCACCACCAGCTCGGGCTCTCCGGAGGCGAACAGCCGGTTCCCTCGCTCGGCGAGGTGCGCCGCGAGCGCTTCGAGGTTCCCCGACCCCGAGCGCAGCGACCAGACGATGTCGGCCATCGCGCCGCCGAGCTGCTGCGCAGTCTCGGCGATCTCGCGCGACAGGCTTCTGCGCTTCTCGTCGTCAACCTCCGCTTCCGCCGACACGCCCGCGAGCACCGCGATGCTTCCCAGCCCCGACCCCACATCGTCGTGGAGGTCCATGGCGATGCGGGTCCTGAGGCGCTCCATCTCGACGAGGCGGCGGACCCTTGTCCGGTGCACGAGGAAGACCGATCCCGCGAGCGCGAGCCCCACGAGCGCGAGGAACCACGCCCGGCGCCAGATGGGCGGAAGCACCCGGAACGAGACCTCGGCCGGCTCGAGGCTCTCGCTTCCACCGGCGGTCAGCGCGCGCACCGCGAACCGGTAGCGCCCGGGCGCGAGACTCGCGAAGTGGACGGCGCGCTCGGGGGACGGAGCGCTCCACTCGCCCTCCCGTGCGCCCTCGATCCGGTACTGGTACAGGAGCCGTCCCCCGGGAACGAAGCTCAAGCCCGAGAACTCGACATCGACCCTTCGATCCGAGGGCCGCACCTCCAGCCCTTCCACTCTGACCTTGCCGAGCAGCGGCACCTCCGCGGGCACTCCTCCGATCGTCACGCTCCGGATCCAGACTGGGGGCGGGCGAAGCGGCGGATCGGGCCCGGGACGCAAGCGGGACAGGCCGAGCGTCGCCCCGAACCACAGGTCCCCCGCGCGGTCGCGGTGGGCCACGATCACCTCGCTCCCCGCGAGCCCGTCGGCGACCGTGAAGCGCCGCGTGACGCGGCCCGCGGGATCGAGCCGGTCCACGCCCTGGCCCGTCCCGACGTAGATGCGACCGAGGCTGTCCTCGGTGAGACAGTGCGCCGCGTTGCTCGAGAGTCCCTCGGCGGTCCCGAGGCGCGTGATGACCGGCCGCTCGGCGGTCGGATCGTCGATCTTCAGGACGCCGTGCCGGGCCGTGGCCACCCAGAGCCGGCCGCGCGAGTCGACGAACATCGAGTACACGAAGTCCTCGACGCCGCCCTCCTCCGCGGTGAAGCGTTGGAACCGGCGCTCGCGCAGCCGGCCGAAACCATTGAGGTAGAGCCCGAGCCAGAGGGTCCCGCCGCGGTCCTCGGCGAACGCGGTCACGGCCTCTTCCGGCATCCCCTCGAGCTCCTCGCAGCCGTGGATTCCCTCCGCGGCCCGCTCCCATCGGTACAGGCAGTTTCGCGTCCCACCCAGCGAGGAGATCCAGATGTCTCCGGTCCGGTCCTCGTAGAGCCGAAACACGTCGCGCAGGACGAGCCCTTCGCGCTCGCCGTACACGGCCTTGGCCTTTGCCGTGGCGAGATCGAACGGCGAGGCGAGACGCGGAAAGCGGACCAGTCCCGAGCCCGTGGCGATCCACCATTCCCCCTCGCGATCCTGGAAGGAGATCTGGCCCCAGCCCCATCCCGGGTACTCGATGCTCGGCGGGAGGTTGATGCGCACCGAGCGGAAACGCTCTCCGTCGAGGACGTTCAGGTACCGGTTCCCGATCGCCGAGATCGTGCACAGCCTTCCGTCCGCCATCTCGAAGATCGCCTGGGTGCGCGCGTCGATCATCCCGTCCGCTTCGCCGAAGCTCGTCAGACCTTGGCGCGCGAGGCGCATCGCCCCGCCCCCCTCGGTTCCCATCCAGAGGTTCCCCTCGAGGTCTTCCGCGAGGGCCATCACCTGGCTGTCGCTCAGCCCGTTGTGGTCCGTCCATGTGCGGACCGACCACGGACGTCCTTCCGACCCGGGGACCAGGAGGCTGACGCCGCCTCCGGCGTACCCCGCCCAGATCGAGCCGTCCCGTCCCGCGAGCAGGTCCGCGATCCCCCCTTCGCCGAGACCGTCGGCGCGGGTCCACGCCCTGTCGACGATGGGACCGCCCGGCGTGGGCTCGCGGACGAGCCTCAAGATGCTCCCGAAATCGGCGGCCCAGACCGTTCCGGCCCGGTCCACGACGATGTCGCGGAAGTCGTTCGGATTGGGCCAGCCGCGGGTCGTGTAGGAGGCCCATCGCCCGTCCGTTCCGAGGACACGAAGGCTCCGCGTGCCCGCCACCCAGACCCTACCCTCCCCGTCCTCGACGACACCGTTCACGGGACTGTCCGTCACGAGGATCGGGGTGTCCCGGACGCGACAGCGGTCGGCGGAATCCTCGATCTCGTGCAGACCCGTTTCAGATCCGACCCAGAGCGCCCCCCGGGAACTCTCGTACAGCACCCCGAGACGCTTGCCGGTCGTCGCGCCTTCCACGTCGCACACCTCGAAGGCCCTGTTGCCCTTGACGGTTCTCCCGGCCCTCATGCGCTGGAGCCCCCTGCGCGTCGTCACCCAGATCGTCCCCGCGCGGTCCTCCAGCAGGTCTCGGACGTCGGCGGACTTAAGCCCGGCCGCGGTGTCGAGGGTGAGGAACCCGTACCCGTCGAAGCGCGACGGGCCGTCGGGGGTCAGGAACCAGAGGAATCCGCCGCGGTCGCGGACGATCCGGTCGATCTGGTTGCGGGGCAGGCCGTCGGTGGTCGTGTAGGTACGGATCGGGAGCATCTCCGCGCGCGCGGCCGGCCCGGCGAGCACCGCGGCCGTCGCGAGAGCGAGCAGGAATCTGCGAGCCGAAGCCATCGATCCGCCCCGATCTCCCGTGACGGCGTCCGCGGGAAGGTGACCGGGCCAGGGCACGCTCCCGCGGACTCTCACGGCTTCGCCTTGCGCCAGGCCTCGATGAAGCGGACGACACCCTCGACCCGCTGCTCCACGGCGAGCTCGCCGAGCTCCACGCTCGCGGTCTTCACGTCGGATCCGGTGACCACGCCGTTGTTCGTGATCTCGCGCGTCGAGGTGCGCTTGCCGCTGCGCTCGGGCTTGAAGAGCATGAAGTCCAGCAGCGCAGCCTGGGTGGCACCGCCGGTCTTCTCGAGGACCGCCTGCACGTCGGGAGGGTACGTCAGCTGCGGATTCTCGGCCTTCGTCATCTGGACGAGGCCCCCGGCCAGGAACAGCATCATCGACGTTTCCTCCACACCGGCATGCGAGTCCGCCTTGAGGCTCGCGATCCGCGGATCGGGCGGCGGGAACTCGAGGCGCGCGAGGTCCACGGCCACGGCCGGGGTCTCGCGGTTGATGCGGAAGGCCACGTGGCTGATGGACGGGTCGTTGCCGCCGTGCCCCGAATAGAGAACGATCCGCCGGAACCCGTGGGCGATGAGACTCTGTGCCGTCTCGTAGACCACCGCCTCGAAGGTCTCCGGCGAGAGCGCGATCGTCCCCGGGAATCCCATGTGGTGCTCCGAGACTCCGGCGAGCACGGCGGGCGCGACGAGCACCTTGGCGCGCTGCCCGATGCGCAGGCAGATCTCGGTGGCCTGGACCATGTCCGACCCGAGCGGAAGATGCCGTCCGTGCTGCTCGATCGATCCGACCGGAATGATCACCATGTCGGAGGAGCGGAGATACTGTTCGACCTCGTCCCAGGTCAGGTGCGGCAGGTAGTACGGCGTGCGGGAGTCGAGGGTGTGCGCCCCGCGCGCCGGATCGGCCGCCGCCGCGGGCCGCGCGGTCGACGCTCCCAGCATCAGCGCCGCCGCCACAACGATCACGCCTGGCCGTCGAAACCGATCACTGCCCATGACAGTCCTCCTCTCGAAAGCTGCATCCTGCACCGCGGCCGCCTACGGCGCGCGCGGCTCGGGCATCCTCGCGGAAAGGTCTCGCATGAGATCCGGCGGCACGTCGAACCCGAGACGACGGGCCTCCCGGATCTCCTTCCAGGCCTCGGCAAGCTGCCCGGTCGCGAAGAGGGCGCCCGCGAGGTTCCCGTGGGCCACGCCGTAGTCGGGCTGGAGGCGGATCGCGGAGTGGAATTCGCGGATCGCCTCATCCATCTTCCCCTGTCGGGCGAGAGCGCTCCCGAGATTGTTGCGAATCTGCGCGTCGTCGGGGTCGATCTGGAGGGCCCTGTCGTATTCCTGGACCGCTTCCTGCGTGCGCCCGAGTTTCGAGAGCACGGTTCCCAGGCTGTAGTGAGCGTCCGCGAGACCCGGGTCGAGCCGCACGGCCTCCCGCGCGTGGCGGTACGCCTCGTCGAGCTTGCCCTGGCCGCTGAGGAGCCAGGCCAGGTTGCTGTGGGTCTTGGCGTAGTCGGGGCGCGCGCGCAGCGAGGCCTGATACTGGGCGATCGCCTCCTCGACCTTGCCGTCGCGCGCCAGCATCACGCCGAGGCCGAAGTGAGCCATGTAGTTCTCCGGACTCACCTCGAGCGCCCGCGCGTAGAGGGTCGCGGCGTCTCTCCAGTAGCCGGCCTCGACGCGCGTGTCGACGGCGAGGGCGACGAGCAGCGCGGCCAGGGGCAGGACGAGCCATCGTGGACCCTCCGCCGCGGACCCTGGTCGGGCGCCGGACGCGCGCACCCAGCGCCTGCGCAGAACATCGATCAGGTCGGGCATGCCCCATGCCGCCATGATGAAGATCCCGACGAGCGGTACGTAGGTGTACCGGTTCGCCATCCCCTGACTCCCGACCTGGACGAGCCCGATGACCGGAACCAGGGTGCCGAGGTACCAGAGCCACCCCGCGAGAAGGTCCGGCCGGCGCGCGCGTGCGCGGACCACCGCGAGCGTCACCACGGCCAGCACGGCTGCGGACACGGCAATCTGCCAGGGCGCGAGACCGCGCCGCGGGTGGGGGTAGAAGAAGGAGAGGTCGGTGGGGACGAGGGTCTTCCAGAGGTACATCCCGTAGCTGAAGACGGCGTTGCCGAGACGGCTCTCGAAGGAGAAGACGCCGAGCGTCGCCACCGCCCCGGATCCGCGCTGGGCGAGGAACGTCATGACGATCGAGACGAGCGAGAGCGCGAAGAGCGGAACCTTCTCGCGCAGCAGCGGCCAGGGAACCGCTCCCCTGCTTCCGCTCCCCCGGCCGAGCTTCCAGCGGGAGAGCGGCCACAGGTCGAGGAGCAGGAGGGTCAGCGGCAGGGTCACGAGCATCGCCTTGGCGGTCAGGCCCGCCGCGAAGGCCGCGAGCACCGGGAGATAGCGTCCCGTTCGGGGCACCTCGGCGTAGCGCACGTACGCCCAGGTCGTGAGCATCCAGAAGAACGTGCTCAGCACGTCCTTTCTCTCGGCGATCCACGCCACCGACTCGACGTGAAGAGGATGGACCGCGAACAGCGCGGCGACGGCGGCGCTGCGCGCGGGGCTCGCCGTGGCCCGTTCCAGGGCGAGGAAGAGCAGGAGCGCGGCGGCCACGTGGAGCAGGAGGCTCGTCAGGTGGTGCCCGAGCGCAGCGGGGCCGTAGAGCTCCCAGTCGAGCATGTGGGAGATCCAGGTCAGCGGGTGCCAGTTCGCGGCGTGGAACGTGGTCCACGCCCAGACGACGCCCGCGAGCGTCAGCCCCTGCTGGACCCGCGCGTTCTTCGTCACGTACGTCGGGTCGTCGTACTCGACGAAGCCGTTCCCGAGGACGGGCCAGAACGCGAAGAGGGACAGGAGCGCGAGGGCCAGGCACACGAGCCCCAGGCGCTGCGCGCGGAGAGTCATGGGCAGAGTGCGGCTCTCGGGCGTCAGCCGCCGAGGGCCTCGTGGACCTTCCCGACCATCTTCGCGCCGGGGTTCACGAGGGTCTTGTCCCCGTCGTCCTTCCACTTCGACGGGCAGACCTCGTTCGTCTTCCGGCCCATGTACACGTTGGCCTTGAACTTCCGCATCCACTCGTCGACGTTGCGGCCGAGGTTGTAGAAGTTCACCTCGGAGTTCAGCAGCGTGCCGTCGGGGCTGATCAGGAACGTCCCGCGCAGCGCGAGGCCGGTCGCATCGTCCCAGACGCCGAACATCCGGGAGACGTTGCCGGTGGGGTCGGAGCCCATCGGATACTTGACGTTGTGAAGCTCCTGCTCGGCGTCGCGCCAGGCCAGGTGCACGAACTTCGTGTCGGTGCTCACCGTGACCAGGTCGCAGCCCATCTTCACGAAACGCTCGTGCTGCTCTGCCAGAGCAGCGAATTCCGTGGCTCAGACGAAGGTGAAGTCGGCCGGGTAGAAGAACAGGAGCGTCCAGCGCTTCGCGGCGATCTGATCCTGGAGGCGGAAGCGGCCGAAGTCGCGCTTCGTGGGCTCGTAGGTTTCCAGCTCGAAATCGGGGACTTTATGCCCAAGCTTCATTTCGCACATGGTGGCTCCCTCGCTGCATAACGGTTGGAGCCCATTCTACGACCGCGGCGGGGGGCGGATCCAGCCCCTTTTCCCCGCTCCCGGGGGGTTTGCGCTCCCGGGCGGGGCCGGCTAGATCCGCCCGTCCTCCTTGCGGATCAGGCGGCCCAGGGCGGAGCGGTCGGTTGCCAGGAGCTCGGTGACGCGCGCGTGGTCTACGTCCGCGACGATGATTTGGCCGATCTCCGTGTTCACCTCCGAGAAGATCCCGTATGCCTTCATCTTGGCCGCCTGGTAGCGGTTGTCCTCGGTGGGCGTGACGTAGTGCACCGAGTCGATCTGGTAGCGGCGGATCAGGTAGAGGTGGATCAGGGTCATGAGCCGCTTCTGGCGCAGGGTGCCGTCGAAGGTGTTCTGGTCGCGCACGGACAGGATGTTGCGGCCGCGGCGGTCCTGGATCGGGGCGAAAACGACGTTGGCCAGCTTGGCGCCGGCGTCGCCGAGGATCCCGAGCTCGAGCAGCTCCGAGCCGGCCCGCTGCGGCCGGAGCTCGACGCGGAACCGCTGCGGCAGCCGGTAGTGCCCGCACCAGGCCGCGAGCCACTCCTCGAGGAGCTTCTTGGGAAGCTCGGTCTGGATCAGGTGCTGGTGCTGCGTCGAGCCCTTGCCCATCGCCTTGGTGGTCGCGGTGCGTCCCGACGAGGCGGCCAGCGCACCGTCCAGGCGCGGCCCGCCCACCAGCGTCTGCGGCGTGCGGTAGGGAGACTCGACGAGACGGATCTTCCGCTGCAGGCGGGCGAGCGCCAGCATCCCGTCCTGCCTGAGCGCCGTGGCGAACTCCTCGGCGGCCACCCCGTCCACCTGGTGGCCGCCGTAGGTGATGAAGTTGAAGACGAAGCCGAGCTTCCCCAGCTCCTCGGGGAAGCACCGCATCTCGTCCTCGGTCATGCCGGTGGAATCCCAGTTGAACGAGGGCGAGAGGTTGTAGGCGAGCATCTTGTCGGGGAACACGGCGTGGATCGCCTCGGCGAACTCCCCCGCCTGGCGCAGGTCGGCGGTCGCGGTCTCCATCCAGAGGATGTCGGCGAAGGGAGCGGCGGCCAGGGACTTGGCGATCGCGTACTCGATCCCGCCCCGCACCTGATAGTAGCCCTCGGGCGTCTTGGCGAGCTCGCAGTCCCAGGCGATGTTCACGCCCAGGGAGCGGGCCTTTTCGCGGGCGGCGTGGAGCGAGGCGTGGCGGGCGAATGCGAGCCACTCGGGTGCGCTCATCTCGAGCGCCTCTCCTTCGCGGGCGCGGAACTCCAGGACCTCGGCCACCGCCTGGCCGTAGGTCTCGAGGCCGGCCTCCGCCTCCCAGGCGTCGACCAGGCGCGACGCGACGCCGTCGAGAATCGAGTCCGCCCCCGCCTCGCCCGCGCGGGCGATCGCCGCAGCGCCTTCCGCGGCCGCCGCCGCGAGCCCGGCGCGCTCCAGCCACGCGTCCGCGGCCTCGGATTCCGCGGCCGAGAGCGCGTAGAGGAGGTGGCCGTTCAGCTCGCGCCGGCCCAGCTCGAAGAAGCGCCTCAGCAGCGCCAGGAAGCAGACCTTGTAGGAAGGAAGGTTCGGGTTCGTGGCGCCCAGGAGGAAGGGCTGGTCGCGCTCGTCCCCGCAGCCATCCACGAGGTTCGCCGCCTCGGCGTCCGTGCGGGCCACCAGGATCCCGGGGACGCCCATCACGTCCAGCTGGAAGCGCGCCGTGTTCAGGCGCTTGATCTGCTCGTCGCACGGGACCAGGACCTTGCCCCCCTGGTGCCCGCATTTCTTCGTGCCGGGGCGCTGGTCCTCGATGTGGTAGCCGCAGACGCCGGCCTCCACGAAGCGCCGGATCAGGTTGCGCACGTGTGGGTCGCCGCCATGGCCGGTGTCCGCATCGGCGATCAGGAACGGCCGGAAGTCGTGGAGCGGCGCGGCCGCGCGCTGCTCCTCGGTCATGCGCGAGCGGAGGTAGTGCTGGTTGCGGTCGGCGGCAAGCAGCGCACGCACGAGCACCGCGGCCTCGTCGGGAACCTGGCTCAAAGGGTAGCTCGCCAGATCCGGGCCCGGGTCCTCGCTGGTCGAGCCCTTGGCCGAGGTCGCCCAGCCGCCCAGGTAGATCCCCTCGATCCCCAGGCGCTTCATCGCCACCGCCTGACCCGGCGAGTAGGGACCGAAGGTGGTGATGCTCCTGCGGGCGGCGAACAGCTCCCGCAGCCGCTCCCAGAACTCCGTCGCGGCCCGGCGCGCCAGGGCGTAGTCGCTGCGGATCGTGCCGCGCTGCTCCACCACCTGGCGGGCGGAGTACAGCCGCAGGATCCCGGAGAAGCGAGGGCTCTCGAACCACGCGCGGGTCTCCTGCACTTCCTGCTCGAAGGGGGTCATGGCGCCGCTCCCGCCCTCAGGGGCTGAAATCGAGGTTTCCGGTGACGCGCGTCCCGTCCTTGCGGAACGCCTCGAGGTAGACCGCGATCCGCTGCCGCGCGCGTTCGAGATCGTGGTTGTCGAGGTTCAGGTTGAGCAGGTCGATGTACCAGGGGGCCTTGACCGGCTCGCGCACGTAGGCGTCGACGATGGCGCGAGCGATCGGGAGCGTGGTCCCCTTCGAATCGTCGTGGACGTCCCGATCGCGCGCCGCCAGGAGCTTGGCGTACTCCTCGTCCAGCAGGCGCGCGAACAGTCCTGCGTCGAAGGGCTGCCCGGCGCGCACGGCCGTCGGCGGATCGTCCTCGGTGAGAACGGCGCCCTTGTGCAGCCACTCCCAGAGGATGCTGAGCCGGATCTCGCCCGTCGCCATGTCCTCCATCAGGTACAAGACGTCGTCGTTGCCGAAGGAATCGGCGGGCTTGAGCGCGGCCGCCTGGAACCCCTGGCCGAAGGCGTTCCCGTACTGCAGGGCGACCGAAAGCAGATCGCGCGCGCCGCGCACGCTGCGCGGCGCGGGCTCGAGCAGCCGCAGGCCCGCGGCGTCGTCCGCCGTGTAGCCGAGGGGCGGAAAGACGCGCCCGAGCTGGTTCGCCGCCTGGGCCCGCTCCCACACCGGCCGCACGATCGGCACCATCTTCCAGTGGGCCACCCACTTCCCGCTGGCGCCCTCGCGCTGCTCGCGCGTGGCACCGGCGATCGCCCGCTTCATCCCCTCGGCCACGCCCGCCTCCGACCCCACGGGGATGTTGGTCTCCATGCCGCCCTGCCAGAGGGCGGTGCGGCCGTTGCGGTCGGGAGTGTTCACGGCGCGCCGCACGCGGTCCTCGTAGCGGCGCATGTAGCCGTAGGTCATGACGATCGCGTCGATGTTCGGGTTGACGAAGTCCCGGTCCCAGGCGAGCGCGTCCGCGACGCTGTTGATGTAGTCCCAGCGTCCGGTGTTGAACCCCACGAAGTGCGGCGCCAGGGCGGCGCGGATCTCCATCAGCTGGAAGCAGGCCTCGATCTGCTCCACGAGCACGTAGACCTTGATCGTTCCCGCGGGAAGGGCCAGGTGCCGCTCCAGGGCGAGCAGCAGATCGTCCCAGAGCGCGGCCTCCTCGGCGGTCTGGATCTTGGGCAGGTAGAGCACGACGGAGCGGCCCTGGGCGCGCAGGGGTTCGTGGTTGTTCACGACGTACAGCACCAGGTCCACGATGGAGGCCGAGAACCCGCTGCCGTCCTCCCGGACGCGCACGTGGCGATCGTCGAGGTGCAGGCCGCGGGCTCGGAAGATCCGGGTGGTGAACTCGAGCTGCCGGCGCCAGTCCTCGATGATCGGACGGCCGAGGAATCCCCGGGCCCATTCGTTCATCTCGGCGCCGACCTGCTCGGCGACCTCGAGAAACTCCGGCGCGAGGGCGATCGCGAGCTTGAGGTTACGCTGGTTGTCGAGGGACATCGTGAGGATCTGGCCGAGGGCATCCTCGCCGTCGAACATCCAGCCGTCCGCCCCCGAGAGCAGGGCGTAGGCGATGTTGCGCAGGCCGCTCGCCGTGGAGGCGCGCGGCTTGGTCGCGGGCCCGGTCCCCTGGATCCACTGCCGCTGCAGGTCGGGAGGGATCTCGGAGCCGTCGAATTCCCCCGCCCGGGCCTCGTGCACGGGGATCCGGGTGCGCGGAATGAAGACCGCGGGATCGAGGAACTCGATGGGCCGGCGCTCCCGCGCGCGCTCCTGGCGGCGCGCGATGCGCCGCGTCATCAGCTCACGCCGGTCTCGATCGAGCGGCGCCAGGGCCTGAAGCGCCGCGAGCGCCTCCGGCGTGTAGACGTCCGGATAGGCCCGGAGCAGCCCTTGGCGGATCTCGAGGCTTGACGCCACCACGCACCTCCCCGGCGCCAGATTGTGGAGCGCGCGCCGGTCCGCGGCAAGCTACCAGCCGATCCCGTAGTCCTCGCCCTGGTTCGAGGAGCCGCCGCGCATCGTGCCGTGGGCGCGGTCGAGGAGGATGGCGTTGATCGGACCGGAGTTTCGCTCTGCGAAATCCAGGGTGTAGCCCATGCCGCGCAGCTCCTCGCGCACCCAGTCCGGAACCCGCACGTCGAGCGTCAGGCGCCCGGGGCGGCTCTCGTGCTCCCCGAAGGAGCTGCGCAGCTGGTAGGTGGTGAAGTTCGCCGCCTCGGCGGCCTCCTGCACGTCGAAGCCGAACTCGACCACGTTCAGGAAAAACTGCAGCAGGTTCTGGTCCTGGGTATCGCCGCCCTGGACCGCGAACGCCAGGAAGGGGCGGCCGTCCTTCAGCGCCAGGGTGGGGGTCAAGGTCACGCGCGGCCTCTTGCCGGGCTCGACGACGTTGTACGGGTTCTCCCGGCGGTCGAGGACGAAGCTCTGCATGCGCTGCGACAGCCCGATCCCGGTCTTCCCCGCGATCACGGCCGGGACCCAGGCGCCGGAGGGGGTCATCGACACAACCCAGCCCTCGGCGTCCGCGGCCAGGACCGACGTGGTGCCGGCGCGAAACGCATCGTCGGACGGCGTCCGGGAGGCCCGCGGCTTCGGCGGCCAGGCGGCGAGCAGATCGGAGAACGGGTTCGTCCCGCCCTGGAACGGATACGGGTCCCCCGGCCCGGCGTCGGCGCGGTTGCGGCTCCAGTCGAGCTCGGCGAATCTCTGTTTCGCGTACTCCTTCGACAGCAGTCCCCGGATCGGCTCCTCGGGCGCCACGTCCGGATCGCCGTAGTAGAAGTCGCGGTCGGCGAAAGCCAGGTGCATCGCCTGCGTCACGCCGTGGATGTACCGCGCGCTGTTGTAGCCCATGCCCCTGAGGTCGGCGTTCTCGAGAAGGTTCAGCGCCTGGAGCAGCGCCGGCCCCTGGGTCCAGGTGGTCAGCTTGTAGACCTCGATGCCGCGGTACGTGGTCGCGACCGGCTCCTCGAACCTCGGGCGCCAGCGCGCGAGGTCCTCGAGCTGGAACAGCGCTCCCTCGGCGCGCGCGGCTTCCACGAGATCGCGCGCGAGATCGCCCCGGTAGAAGAGGTCGTTCGCGGCGAGAATGGCATCCTTGCGGCTCTTCCCTGCGTCCAGCGCCGCGCGCTCCGCCGCGACGAGGCGGCGCAGGGTACGGGCCAGATCTGCCTGGCGGAAAATCGCCCCGGCCTCCGGAGGCTGCCCGTCGCGCGGCAGGAACACCGCATTCGAGAACGGCCAGCGCAGCAGGCGCTCGCGCTCCTTGGCGATCGTGCCGACGAGCTGGGCGTCGATCGGGTAGCCCTCCTCGGCCATCTCGATCGCCGGCGCGAGCACTTCCGCCAGGGACAGCTTCCCCCACTCGGCGAGCATCAGCAGCAGGCCGCCCGGGGTCCCCGGCGTCACCGCCGCGAGCGCTCCGTACTCGGGCGGGTAGCGCATCCCCCGGTCGCGGAAGAACGCGGGGGTCGCACCGCTCGGCGCCACGCCCAGGGCGT
>Ga0316622_100000807_pt1 | contig 19246 bp, 17 predicted proteins | sample OWC_Aug_OW2_C1_D_FD_207646 | JGI IMG/M metagenome (GOLD analysis project Ga0316622, IMG submission 207646) | Wetland soil microbial communities from Old Woman Creek delta, Ohio, United States - OWC_Aug_OW2_C1_D5_C | ecosystem: Environmental > Terrestrial > Soil > Wetlands | place: USA: Ohio... | reverse complement strand
CGCCATGGCCTGCACGGATGCCACCCGATCCCGCATCAGCCACTCGGTCGTGGCCAGGCCGTGAATGCCCATGTCAATCAAGGCACCGCCGCCGGCGCGCTCCGCGTTCCAGAACCAGGCCCCGTGGCCGGGGCCGCTCCCCATCTCGGTGATGCGGAGGAGCAGGGGCTGCCCCAGGCTTCCGTCCGTCACGGCGCGGTGCACGCGCTGGAGGGCAGGCGAAAAGCGGCGGTTTTCCGCATAGACCGCGATCACGCCGTGCCGCGTGACTGCCTCCACGATCCGGTCAGCCTCGTCGAGGGAGCGGGCGAGGGGTTTCTCGATCAAGATCGCCTTGCCTGCCTGTGCGGCGGCAACCGCCACCTCGGCGTGCATGTCGTTGGGTGCGACGATGTCCACCGCGTCGATGGCCGGATCCTCGATGACGTCCTGCCAGCGGTCCGAATGCAGGGGAATGCCGAAGCGCGCGGCGAAACGGGCGGCGGATCCGCCGCGTCCGGCCGCCACGCGACCGATGGCGACGCGGGAGTCCTCTTGGAAGCAGGCGGCGTGCGCCTCGCCCATGAACCCGGCACCGACGAACCCGACCCGCACCTGGTTCATGGACGGCGGCCTCCCTGGTGAGTGGGGAGGGTTCGCCGAGTGTGGCGCAGCGTACCCTCGCCGTCTCGATACGTTGCCAAAAAGTGCAGATCGCTGGCTGGGTCCATGCCATCCACGACGGCGCGAAAACCGCCCTCTCGAGAGTGCGCCAAAGAATCGAGACGCTCGCGGGCGATAGTGCGGCCGGACCCGGCCTCGCGGATCTCCAGCGCCGGCTCCGTGAGCATCGCCCCGTCCAGATCCTCGTTGCGGAGAACGAGCAGCAGTTCCGCCTGCTGGCCAATGCGACGCACGACATCGACCTCGAAGCGTGCCGGCTGGTCCGGGTGCCAGTAGAGGAATCCGCGTGTCGCGGGGTGCTCCGGGAGAATCGCCACCCAGATCGGACTGGACCAGGCCGCCGCGCCGTCCTCTTGGAAGGCGCGGACCCAGTACATCGTGTCGGGCCGGACCGGCTCGTCGGCGTCGCGGCAACTCAGCGTGACGTCGACGCGCCCTCGGCCCTCCTCGGCCTGCCACAGTTCCCCCTGCCTCCACAGCTCGACTTCGGCAATGGGTCCGACCCCGCGGACCGTCACGTCGAGGCGGGGCGGGGCATCGGTGGCGTAGCGCGCCCCCATGGGGATGCCGTCCGCCGTGAACTCCACGACGAGGCGCTTGCCCCGGGTGGTGGCAAACGTGCGCCGATCCCACAACGCCTGCCATATCGCATCGGGTGTGCAGGCCTCGGCGTACAGCCCGGTCAAGAGAAACTCGTGGGCGCCGCGGTGGCAGTCGCTGCCCGCGACTACCCCCAGGTGCAGGTCGCGCGCCCAGGCGTCCCGGACGCTGCTGCCCGGCACGTTGGTTCCCATCCCGATGTTCTGGAGCGGTTGCACGCCGCCGCGCGGCTCCTCGGAGCAGCCGTGGTTCGACACAATTTCCACCAGGCGTTCCAGCCGCGGGTGGTGCGTGCTCCAGTCCACCCCGCGACGCCCGACGGCGTAGCCGGGATGGTGCGGGATCAGCATGGCCGTGGCCTGCTCCAGGGCACGGTAGAGATCGGGAAGCGTCGGCGCCAGGCGCATCGGTTCGTCGGGATGCCGGTAAAAGATGTTTCGGTCGCCGTACCGGGCGCACGACCACTCGTACGCCAGCAGCGGGACGAAGCGTCCCGCCTCCGTGTACTCCTTCACCAGGCGCTGATTCAGGGCCCAGTCCTCGTCCCGCACCCGGTGCAGGTCCAGAAGGTTGTTCAGGTGCTGCATCGAGGCGCCGTCCGTGATGGACTTCGTGCCTTCGAGCGGGCGCATCAAGCTGCGATCCATCGGGTCCCTGGTCAGGATCCCGCAATTGGTCATGGCCATGAAGTCGAGGTGCAGAAAGTCGCGTGCGGTGGCGAAGTGCTTGACCAGCGGGTCGCGCCCATCCCCCTCGGAGGAATGCCGGTGTAGGTCTCCCCAGTACAGCGACAGCGCCATAAGTTGCTCCCCCGACATCGGGAGGTACCGGCCGACGCACCCCTTACCGGAAGGCTCCCAGCGTCAACCCACGAACAATGTACCGCTGCAGGAACAAAGTCAAGATCATGACGGGGATGAGAATCAGCGTCCCCGACGCGAAGACCGGTCCCCATTCGATCGCATAGGCGGTGACGAAGTCGCCCGCGGCAACGGGCAGCGTCTTGGCGCGCGGCGAGGCCGCCAGGACCAGCGCAAACAGGTACTCGTTCCAGGCAAACACGAAGCAGAAGATCGCCGTGGTCACCACGCCGGGGCGGGCAAGCGGGAACACGATCGCCTGAAGCACGCCGAGTCGCGAGGCGCCGTCCACCATGGCGGACTCCTCCAGGTCGACCGGGATTTCCTCGATGAAGGTTCGGAGAATCCAGATGGCGAACGAGAGATTCAGCGCGACGTCCACCACCACCAGGCCGGTGAGGGTGTGGATGAGCCCGAGGACCCGGAACATCAGGTAGAACGGGATCAGGACGGCTGCCGGGGGCGCCATGCGAGTCACCAGGACCCACAGCGCAAAGGAGTCCCCGCCCGCCCGGAAACGGGCCATCCCGTACGCGGCCAGGAATCCCAGCACCACGCAGATCGCCGTGGATACCGAGGCGACGATGAGGCTATTGACCGCGAACCGGGCGAAATCCTGCGTCTCGAAGATCGTGCGGTAGTGCGCGATCGTCGGCTCGAACACCACGGAGAGCGTGCGCGCGATGATGAGGTCGGCCGGCTTGAAAGACGAGTAAGCGACCCACAGAATCGGGAAGGCCCAGATCAGGACGATCAGGGCGACGAGTCCCCGCATGACGACGACGGCCCGCGTGGAGGTCATCGGCGCACGCGTTCGCCCTGGATCCAGGGCAGCAGAAGCCACGTGAACAGCATCACTGCCAGCAGCGTCAGAACGCCCAGGGCGGACGCTTTCCCGTACTCGTGGGTGCCCAGGCCCAACGTGTACAGGTGAATGTTGAGCACGCGGGTGTTCACGAGATTGCCGAACAGGACCCAGATCTGGGCGTACACCTTGAGCTGATCGATCAGCCGCAGCAGCGTGACGGTCAAGATCAGCGGCAGGAGCAGGGGGAACGTCACGTAGCGGAAGACTTGCCACCCCGACGCACCATCCATCCGCGCCGCTTCATACGGCTCCTGGGGGAGCGAAACCAGTCCCGCGTACAAGACCAGGAAGCAGAACGGGGCCCACTGCCACACGGTGACGAGAATGATGGCCAAGAACCCGTAGGTGAAGTTTCCAGCATCCGTCAACCACGCGCCGATACCGGGGATGGCGGCGACCCAGGGAAGGGCCTCGACGGAGAGCCACGGCCGGGGTTCGATTCCCACCAGGCCGAGAACCTGGTTGATCAGGCCGGTCTGCATGTCGAACATGTACTTCCACATCATGGCGACCACGACCGGCGTCGTGAGGATGGGGAAGACCAGGACGGTCTGGGCCAGTCGCTTCCCTTTGAACTCCCGGTTCAGCAGCAAGGCGAGGCCCAGCCCCAGTCCGATCTGCAGGCCGAGTCCGAAAACCAGGTATTCCACCGTGCGCCACAAGGTCGGCCAGAGCTGTGGATCGCGGTAGAGCAGGTCGAGGTAGTTCGCCAGTCCGGCGAACCGCCAGCTGTACTGAAAGGTGGTCAGGCCCACATCGAAGACCGAGGTGACCAGCATGTAGCCGATCGGCACCCCGGTCGTTCCCACCAGCGCGACAAGGGACGGGACAAGCAGCAGCCGACCCACGAGCCGATCCGGCACGATGGTCAGCAAGAGACAGTACAAGGCGGTGAGCGTGCCCAGCCCCAGGATGATCGCCGGGAGTGGCGAGCCGAGCGCGAGCGCCGCCGCCGTGCCGAGCATTCCCGACACGGCGGCGGCGGCGCAGAGATGCGTGGGTGTCCAGGAAATTGGACGCTGCAAGAGCCAACCTATCGCTTTGGCGGGAGCAGCGCCTTCAGACTGGCGTTCGTTCGCTCCAGGACGGCTGGAATGGGCTCTTTGCCGTCCAGCGTTGCGCTGATCATCTGATTCATGACTTCGTGCATCTTGCTGTAGAACGTCACCTGGGGCTCCGGGGTTGCGATCGCGAGCGTCTGGACCATCAGGGAATAGTAGGGGCCGCTGGCCCAGGTGGGATCTTGGAGGATGGACGTCCGGAAGGGGCTTCCGCCGTTCTTCCCGTGGATGCGACCGCCCTCCTTCCCCGTGGCGTAGAGCAAGAATTTCCAGGCCGCGTCCTTGCTCGGGGACCGCTTGTTGAACACCAGACCCCAGCTATGGGTCTGGGGCCGGCGGGAGATCGTTCCATCCGCCTTCTTGATGCCGGGAAGCAGGGCCACCTTGATGGCGTCCTTGTGGGGTGAATTGCTGGCCTGGATGTCGTTGTAGGCGGCATTCCAGTAGACCGAGGCCATCGCCAGGGTCCCGTTCCGGAGGCCGTCCAGGACTTTGGGATAGTTATAGCTGTTGAAGTCCGGGGGAAGGACCTGGCGCAGGCTGCGGTAGTATTCGGCGGCCCGGGTCGCCTCGGGGGTGGCGAGATGGGGGTTCATCTGGCTGTCGAAGACCTCGCCGCCGAAGGACCAGAGGACGGGATAAAAGACCTTGGGGGCCTCCGGCCCCGGCATCGCGGTCACGCCATTCCCGTACGGGGTCGGCGACTGCGGGTTCAGGCTCTTGGTCCACTTCTTGGCCGTGGCCAGGACCTCGTCCCATGTTTGCGGCGGAGTCGGGATCAGGTCGCTCCGGTAGTAGAGGAGCTGGCTCATGGCGTCGGTGGGAATCATGGTGATCTTGCCGTTGTACCGGTAGATCACCGGGATGTCCTTCACGTCGTATTCGGCCAGGTTGGTACGCTTGCCGTCGTTCAGATGTTCGTCCCAGAACTCGATCGCCCCCGCGGCGGCCAGCTCCGTGACGAAGGTGCTGTTGATCTGAGCGAGATCGAAGGCGTCGGTGCCGGCCACGAGCTGCGTGATCACACTTTCGAAGTAGCCAAGTCGGCCCTGCTCGGAGAACTCGACCTGGATGCCGGTCTTCTTGGTGAACTCGGCCGCCATGGCCTTGAGGCCGCGGGTCTCGGGGCTCGTCACCGCGAGAATCTTCACCTTGCCTTGGGCGTCCGCCGGGGCGGGAACCAGCCAGGAACCCATGGCGAGCGCGAACGCGACGATCCAGACGCCGAACATGCGCATGCGGGACCTCCTCTCGAAAACTCGTGTGTTGGTCTGACGCGTACGCTAGCCAATCCTGATCTGACATGTCAAGCGGTTTTCTCGGCGACATTTTCTCCGCGACTGCCGAATGAGGTATCGCTGACGCCTTCACAAAAAAACACCCCGGCCGCCAGAGGCGGCCAGGGTGTGTGTCTCGCGACGTGGGAACGTCGCTAACCGATCTTGATCCCAAATTGCTGCAGCACGGTATAAATCCCGAGGAACCCAATGGCGATGGTGCTGGCGACAAGCAACAGATTGAAGGCACTCTTGCCCCGCAGTTCGGGGTCCGTATCCGTCTGGCGCAGGTACCAGGTGGCGGCCACCACGGCGACAAGGAAGACCCCGGTCATCACCCCGCCGATCTGGACCATCAGGACCGGTGACTTGAAGTACAGAGAGGACACGGCCCAGAGGATGGGCAGCGCGACGATGAAGATGCGCTGCCACTTCATCCGGGATTGGTAATGTTTCCAGTCCACGACGCCGGCGACCGCCAGGAAGTTGGTGTACATCCGGGAGTGGCTGGGCACCGCGGCCCACAAGGTGGATCCGAGGACCGCGATGGCGCCGACGAGGAAGCCGACCATTGCCCACTGGCCGAGGGTGTCGGTGTACATCCGGGCGAGGGTGGTGATCATTTCGTTGGCGCCGCCGGGCACCAGTTTCTGCGGGTACAGCACCGCGGCGCCCATGATGAAGAAGGCTGCGGTGGCGAAGGTGTAGATGATGAGGGAGACGGTGACATCCTTGTACATCACGTCAATCCACCCCTTGGCCCGAGCCTTCCACGCAGCCGACCCGTCGTTGGGGCCGGTGTACCGAGCATAGCCCTTCTCGATGCACCAGTAGTTGTAGAAGGTGATCTCGTCGGAACCCACGCCGGTGATGCCGAACATGGCGATGGCGGCGCCAAGGGCGCCCGCGGGGATCTGGGGGGTCAGGCCGTTCACGAGATCGCTGATGCCGTAGGCCCACGGCGTGAACGGGAGACCGAAGGCAATCACGATCGTGATGAACGAGAAGATCACCACCAACGCCACAGCGCCCTTTTCGACGATCCCGTAGGCGTTGCTGTACAGCAGCGCGATGGAGGCGATAGCAACGAGAACGTGCCAGATTGTGACCGAGGTCCCGGACAGCCCGGTGCCGCCCAGGGGGAACATGATGCTGAACGCGACGGCGGTCCCGCCCAGGATGCCCCCGATCTGGAGCACCTTCGCCAGGATCATCAAAATGAACATGTAATTCACCCACCCGATGCGACCGAGCTTCGGCGGGACGCGGTTGAAGCCGTGAAGGGCAGGGGTTCCCGTCAATACGGTCCAGCGGGCGAACTCGGCCTGGATGGCCACCTTGACGAAGCAACTGAACAGGACCATCCACATCAGGGCGAAGCCGGCCTTGGCGCCCATGGTCGTGGTGGCGATCAGTTCGCCCGACCCCACGATGGACGCGCTGGTGATCAGCCCTGGTCCCAGGTACTTCAGGCTGGCCAACCACCCTTTGGGTGGATCGAGGATGCCGTCCTTGGTGATCTCGTAGGGGTCATCGTGGCGAACGCCGACGGCTTTTTCCGCTGTCTGTGCCATTCGTGATGCCTCCTTTCGCCGATTGATTGCGATCTGGACCTGCCGGAACAGTGCAACCGATACGCGCTGCCGATGCGTACCCCGTCGGGCGTTCCACGGTACCGTCCCGCAACAGCCTGTGGCGAGGATTACCCGCGCGAGGTTGGCGTGGGGCTACGGGTCTCTCGGGCAGCGGAGGAGAGCGCGGCCGACGCGGGCCGCCCGTGATCACCAAGGGGTCCTTGCCTTTGCGGTCGCTCGCGATTGACAAGAGTCGAGGCGCGATTGTCCAGACGCTGGTCGCATCGGTGGAGTGCGCCAAGTGGAAAGTGGACCCCGCGCGTTTCTTCGAGCTCCGCGTGCCAGGCCTCAGATTGTGCAGGTATGGCGGCAGGAAGAAGAGAGTGGGGCGCGGCGAGACGGCCGGCGCACACGTGCCTGTCAGCGCAGCGTCCGGAGGCGGATGGGACGCGCGAATGGTGAACGCTTGCGCAACGGCATGAGAGAAGATCGGACCGCGGACCGTGAGTTCAAGGTGTTGCGTGGCTCGTGGTCGCATGCCACGTGCATAACACATTGGCCGGAAACTCGACAAGACCATTGCAGGTCTTGTACGGACTCTGGTACTGCCGGCGCGCGAAATATCCAAGACGTTGCGATTAACCGAATGGAAACGATGCGCAGGGGGGGCGCTCAAAGCGTACGGGTCATCGCCGCTATGCAACGCAACGCCCCGGCTGCCAGGCGGCGGCCGGGGCGTTGGTCTTCGCGAAGGGGCGCGCTAGAGCTTGAGACCCAGAGGGTTGTCGTAGATCGTCCAGGCGGCGAAGTAGACGAACAGAATGATGGACCAGGCAATGTTGGCCACCACGATCCACATCTTCGGCTTGATCGGGCCGGGCAGGAGCTTGAAGTTCAAATACGTGACCCCGATGGTGAGGCCCGCGTGGACCGCCACGCCCGCCCAGTTGATGATGACCCAGAGGATGTAAGGCGTGCGCATCCACACGGTGATCATCCCGACGGCACAGAGAAAGCCCATCATCAAGAAGTACCAGAAGCGGTACGGACGCCGATCGGTGGCGCTCGTCTCCACCGCTACGACGTCCGCGAACATGCGGGCGATGCCGTCGTACACCGAGAACTGGCTGTCGAACAGCGCGAAGATCAGGATGATGATGAACAGGAACCAGCCAAACTGGCCGAAGGCCGCCCGGAAGATCTCGGCCAGGACGGTGGCGATCTTGATGCCGCTCGGGACCTGCATGTTGTAGATGGTGGCTGCGGAGTAACCGGCCAGGCTGGCGAAGTAGGTGAACAGGATCCCGCCGAGGATGATGAAGAACACCGCCAGGGTAGTCGTGTTCATCCACAGCCAGCCGCGGAACCGCTCGACCTCGGTCGGGTTGTCGGTATTGAACATGTACCCGGTGCGGCGGATCTCCTCCGCGGGCGCGGTGAGGCCGGTGACGTGGCCGAAGTAGCTGGCCATCCCCATGCCCTTTTCGCGCACCCAGTAGGTGTGCCAGAAGTTCCAGAACCCGCCGGCAGGCTGGTTCAGGAACGGGCCGATGGCGGTGAGGGTGATGCCGGCCGGGATCGTGCCGACGGCCACCCAGCCCCAGGTCACATCTCGCACCGCGGCCCAGTTCGTCATGAAGATGGTGAGGAAGGAGAGACCGAACGTCGCCACGACAAAGCAGGCGTACATGATCTTTTCCAGCGTGTCGTACACCCGCTTGCTGCCCGCGAAGACGAAGAACACGAGGCCCAGGGCCACCATGCCGACGTACTGCCACTGCACGATGCCGAACATGGCCGCGACGCCAGCCGCCGCGCCACCGATCCAGGCCGGCCAGCCTTGCTGGACGATGCACAGCAGAGCCGTGGCCCAGCCCCAGAACTTGGCGGGGCGAAGCCGCGTGAACCCCTGGAGCGCTGTCTCGCCGGTGGCGATGGTATAACGCGCGATCTCGTTATTCAGTAGGAGTTGGAAGAAGCAGGAGACAACGTACACCCAGTAGATTCCGACCCACTTGTTCGCGGCAACGTAACCCGCCTGGTAGGCCTCGAAGCCACCGACTGACAGGGCCCCAAGAACGACGGCCGGCCCGGCCCATTTCATGAAGGAGCCGAGGGTCTTCGGTGGCGGCGGAGGCATCTCCCGCACTTCCCATGGCGGTTTGATGTCGCCACCTGGGACCGTCCGCACAGCCTTGGACTTCACCTGTTCTGCCATCGTGTTACCTCCTGTGAGAAGGGACGTGGGACAGAACACCTCCGAGGGGAATGCGCCGGGAACGCGTTCGCTCACGCGCAGGGCGGAGGGATGTGGGCGACCGGGACGAATGGGAGGCGGAGGGAAGCGCGCCTAGGGAGCTGCGACTGGCCCCTAGGCGAAGGCGGGGGAGGCCGTCGGGCACGAGAAAGGCACCCGAGAGTTCGATGTGCTCACGCATGGTCTTTCCCCGATTGGGTCAATTCCGTGCGAGCGTGGGAGGCTCATACCGCGAATAGACGCCATTTGTCAATAGAGAAGTCTGCATTCTCCCACAGGAACCGGACATGGTGGGACCTCTTTCCGTGGCCGACTGTCCAAAGCGCCGGCGATTTCGCGGCGGTGTGTCCACTGCCGGACAGATGCCGCACGCTGCCTCGCCCGCGTTTACCCTTGACATGGCCTGAGAAGATACGGCATCCTCCGGCGATCCAATCGCGAATCGTCGGATCGCACGTGCCACCCGCATGAATACGCATCACTGGAACCGAACGGAGGATCGAGAGCCATGGAAGACACCGGGCGCCGTTTCCACCCATCGAAACTTTCCGGTTTCTGTGTCGCCGTGCTGGAAAAAGCGGGAGTCTCCAAGGAAAATGCCGAAATCGTCGCGCACTCCCTGCTTGCCGCGAACCTCCGCGGCGTGGACACGCACGGAATCACCCGTCTGCCCATCTATGTCGAGCGATTGCGGGCTGGGCTGACCAAGGGACGCGCGCAGGGGGCCGTGGTCGCCGAGACGCCGACCACCGCGGTATACGATGGACAGGATGGGCTCGGCCAGGTCGTAGGCACCAGGGCCATGCAGTTGGCCATCACCAAGGCCAGCGCCGCGGGCCTGGGGATGGTGACGGCACGAAACTCCACCCACTTCGGCACAGCGGCGTACTACGCCATGATGGCGCTGGACCACGATATGATCGGGATGACCCTCACAAACTCCCCCTCGCTCATGGCGCCATGGGGTGGACGCAAGGCCTTCCTCGGGACCAACCCGCTGGCCATCGCCGTGCCTGCGGGGCAGGAGAAACCCTTCGTTTTGGACATGGCGACCAGTGTCGTGGCGCGGGGCGCCATCATTCTCGCGGCCAAAAAGGACGAGACCATTCCGAACACCTGGGGATTGAACAAGGACGGCGAACCGACGACCAGCGCCAAGGAGGCCAACGAAGGGGCGCTGCTTCCGCTCGGCGGGCACAAGGGCTTCGGGTTGGCGATGGCCATCGAGGTCTTGACGGCGACGCTGGCCGGCGGGCCCTTCGGTCCGCACGTCGGGGAGCTCTACAACAACCCCACGAGAACGCAGGGGGTGGGGCATTTCTTCGGCGCGATCCGGATTGACCGCTTCCGACCGATCGCGGAGTTCAAGGCCGACATGGACGCGATGATCCGCGAGGTGAAGGCGGAGCCGCTGGCCAAGGGCTTCGGCAAGATCATGGTCGCCGGCGAACCGGAGTTTCTGACGGAGCAGGAGCGACGGGAGAAGGGCGTGCCGCTCAGCGACGCCGTCGTGGGCGATCTGACGAAGCTGGGTACGGCCGTCGGGATTCCGTTCGAGGCGTAAACGCGGCGCGCGCGGCCGGATCGCGGCTTGCCTCGGACCTCTTGAGTTGTTATTGTGTTTGCGCCGGGTAGAGGTGCGTGGTGAGCGGCGGCCGGCACCGCGGGATCGAGCGAGGGCGTTGCGGGGAGGGTCTGGTCGAACTCGGGGGTGGATGAGGGAGGTATTCTATGTGGACCGGGGGGAAGGTCGGAGTCGTGGTTGTCCTGCTGGCGTGTCTGTTCCTGGGGCTTCCCGCGAGTGAAGCCCAAGCCGGGACGAAGATCCGGTATGCGCTGGGTGACGTGATCACCACGGACGATCTGCAGCTCTTGATTGCCATCGAGCGGGCCAAGGCCCGCGGGGTCGAGGTCGAGGTGACCGCCTTCAAGAACGAAGAGTTGGCGACGACGGCGGTCATCAACGGCCAGGCCGACGTAGGACAGGGCACGCCCTACGCGGCGATCCAGAAAGTCAACGTTCCCATTCGCTTCTTCTACCAGCTCTACTCCCTGCTGTTCTTCCCGGTGGTCAACAAGGAGTTCTACAAGAGCTGGAAGGATCTGGACGGCCAGGAGATGGCGGTCCACGCCCGCGGCTCCGGGACCGAGGCCATCGTGAACTTGGTCGCGAAGCAGCAGGGGATCAAGTTCAAGAACATCAGCTACGTTCCCGGGTCGGATGTGCGCGCGCTCGGACTCCTGCGCGGGAACCTCAAGGCCACGATCCTGGATTCCAATAACAAGAATCACGTCATGAAAGAGGCCCCGGACAAGTTCCTCATCCTGCCGCTCGGCGAACTGAAGGCGAGCGATGAGGCACTCTTCGCCACCAAGGCGTTTCTGGACAAGAACCAGGCGGCCGTGACGATCTTCGTGGAGGAACTGCTGCGGGTCTCGCGTGAAATCAACGCCAACCCGAAATCCGTCGCGGATGAGCGCAAGAAGCTGGGCCTTTTGAAGGACATCCCGGCCAAGCTGGAGGCCGATATCACCCCGTACTTCGAGGAAGCGGTCAAGAACGGGATCATCGCAAACGACGGCGGCGCCTCGTTGGCGCCGAGAACGGACCTGGACTTCTTCACGCTGTCCGGGGCGCTGAAGGGAGAGAATCTGAAGGCCGAGGATTTCTGGGATCTCGCGCCCCTGAAGGCGGCGATTGCCAAGCTCGGCAAGTAAGGGGCCGTTGACCGTATTCCGCGACGCGGCTCGTCGCGTGCGAAGATAGCCATGGCGAACCCCAAACGGCCAGGGGACCGACGGGTCCTTTGGCTGGCGCTTTCTTTTGTCGTTGCCTTCGGCCTGTGGGAGGCTGTCGGCCGCTGGCCGCTCAGTGCCGCGTTCCCGCCGTTCAGCCAGACGTTCCTGGCGTTCGTCCGAATGACCGCGGACGGCAGCCTCGCCAAGGCGTATCTGTCAACGGCCCAGCCGCTCCTGATCGGTTTCGCCCTCTGCGGGATCATTGGGGTCGGTTTCGGGGTCTGGATGGGGCTCTCGCACACCGTGGAGTGGTTCAGCCTGCCGATCTTCATCATTCTGCAGGCGGCCCCCATGGCCGCCGTGGTTCCCCTGGTCACCTACATCTACGGCATCGGGCTCACCTCCAAAGTTCTGGCGGTGGTCGTCCTGGCGGCGCCGGTAATCGTCATGAACTCGTACAAGGGAATCCGCAACACAAACCCCTCGTTGGTGCAGATGTGCCGGTCCTTTCTGGGGACGCGGACGCAGGTGGTGTTGAAGATCATTCTTCCGCACGCCGCGGCCATGATCTTCACCGCGCTCCGCCTCGGTTTGGCCATGGGATTCATCGGAGTGGTGATTGCGGAGCTGCTCATCACGCCCACGGGGATCGGCGACCTGATCACGTACCATAGCTCCGTGGCGGACTTTCCCGAGATGTTCGCCGCGGTGGCCTCCATCGTCCTGATCGCGGCCGTGACGATTCACGCGCTCGAGCGGCTCGAGCGCCGGTTGTTCCCTCCCGAGGTGCGAGGATCCTGACCGTGTCGACCGATGCCATCGTGGAGCTGAAAGGGATCGGAAAGACCTACGAGACAGGCGTGGACGCGCTCAGGGACGTGAATCACGCGTTTCCCGCAGGCAAGCTCAGCACGCTCTTGGGGCCGAGCGGGTGCGGAAAGACGACGCTTCTCAAGATCATCGGCGGGCTGATCGCGCCGACGACCGGAGAGGTGTGCGTGAAGGGGAAGCGCGTGGACGGGCCCGGGGCGGAGCGCGCCTTCGTCTTCCAGGATTTCGCCCTGTTGCCGTGGGCGACGGTCCTGCGGAACGTGGCGTTCGGGCTGGAGCTGCGGGGCACGCCCAAGGAGCAGCGGATCGAGATCGCCCGCAAGTTCATCGGCGAGGTGGGCCTGGCCGGCTTCGAATCGAGCTACCCGCACCAGCTGTCCGGCGGGATGCGGCAGCGCGTCGGGCTGGCCCGCGCCCTGACCGTGGATGCCGACATCATTCTGATGGACGAGCCGTTTTCCTCGGTGGACGAGCAGACGCGCCGCAAATTCCAGGAGGACATGCTGGACCTGCTCCGGCATCGGCAGAAGACGGTCATCTTCGTCACGCACAGCATCGAGGAGGCCGCCTATCTATCCGACCGGATCGTCCTGCTGTCGGCGCGGCCGGGGACCGTCTCGCAGATCATCCACCCGAACGTGGACCGGGGGAACAAGAGCCCCGACGAGATCCGCCGCGACAAGAACTACCTGGACGCCGTGGACGAGATCTGGCAAGTGCTGAAGAAGTACCTGGCCTGACCGGAGCCCACGATGCGAGTGTTCGGCAAGCGGATTCCCCTGAGCGTCTCCCTGGTGTTCTGGTTCGTCGTCTGGGAGGCGGTGGGGCGGTTGGGGGTATCCAGCATCTTTCCCCCGCTGTCGCGGATCGTTGCGGCCGGGATGACCGTTCTCGCGACCGAGAAGTTCGTCAAGGCCGCGGAGATCTCTCTGCGCTCGTTCGCGTTGGGGATGGCGTTCGCGCTGATCGTCGGCATCGGGCTCGGCGTGCTCATGGCCCGCGTGGAGAGCATCGGCCGACTTCTCGGCACCTGGGTGAACGTCTTCGTCAGCGCACCCATCTCCGCGCTCGTGCCCATTCTCATGGCACTCCTGGGGATCGGCGAAACGACGGTGGTTGCCACCGTCTTCCTGTTTGCCGTCTTCGTCATCATCCTCGACACGCAGGTGGGCATCCGGAAGGCGGATCGGTCGCTGATCGAGATGGCGCGATCCTTCGGCGCGAACGGGTACCAGATCTACACGAAGGTCCTCATCCTGAGCGCCCTCCCCGAGATCCTGGCGGGAATCCGGCTGGCGGCGATCCGCGGCGTGAAAGGCGTGGTCATCGGACAACTTCTGGTTTCGATCATCGGCGTGGGGGAACTGTTCGAGCTCTACTCCAAGCATTTTTTGATGGAAGAGTTCTGGGCCCTGGTCATCGTCGTGTTCGCCTTCGCTCTGGTGGTGTCCGAAGGCATTGCCTATCTCGAGCGCCGCGTGGAGTTCTACGCCGGCGCGCGCTGAGCCACTGCCTTATCCGATCCCCCCTCTCCCCTCTCTGCTCAGATTGGCGAAGAAATCGTTCTTGCGCAGGCTGCTCAAAAAGGCCCGGATACAAGGCGCCGCGCGGTCCGAGGCGCGAGGCGTACTTGGTCCGTACGTCGCAGCGCCGCACCCATCGGAATGGGTACCCGGCGTGGCAACGCAGTAGATGGGCCTTTTTCAGCAGCCTGGTCAGCAAACGGCACCGCGCGCGGTGATGGGCCAAAGCGCCTCCACCCGGTCGTTCCGGTAGCAGACGAACCAATCGTAGAGGTTGACGGTGGGATCGCAGTGTCCGGGGATCAGGCGGATCTTCGTTCCGATTTCCAGGACGCGGTTTGGGTCCTGAAGCGCGAGCTTGCCGTGCTCGTCCGACGCTCGGATGTACTCCACGCCCGGCATGCCTACCACCCAGGGCAATCCCGCATCCACGCTGAGCGCCTTGAGGCCGGCGTCGAGAACAGCGCGCTCTTTCGTGGGCCGGCTCATGACGGTGGCCAGGACGAATAGACTGTGCTCGAATTCCGACCAGAGGCTGCCGTCCGGCGCGAGGTTCTTCGCGTAATCCACGTCCATGAAGATGTAGGAGCCCGCCTGGAGTTCGGTGTACACGCCGCTGGCCGCCTCGAACCGGTAGCTGCCCGTCCCGGCGCCGGTGACCAGTTCGCACGCCAGGCCGTGACGGGCCAGAAGCTCCACGGTCCGTCGGGTCTTCTCGATGCCGGTGTCGATGGCCTCCTTCCGCTTGGCGAACTCCCGGACGTGCTGCGCCGAACCCTGATACGCCTGCAATCCCGCAAAGCGGAGGCCTGGCGACGCGGCGATCTGCTTGGCAAGCGCGAGGGCGAGCTCGCCCGGCTCCACGCCGCAGCGGTCCATCCCCACGTTGATCTCGACCAGCACGGGGAGTCGCACGCCGAACGCCAGCGCCGCTGCGTTCAGGTCCTTCACGTTGGCCGGATGGTCGGCGCACACGCCCACCCAGGCCTGCTTGGCCAGGGCGGCGAGGCGGGCGATCTTGGTGGCCCCGACGATCTGGTTGGTCACCAGGACGTTGGAGACGCCGCCGTACACCATGGCCTCCGCCTCGCCGACCTTCTGACAGCAGACTCCGACGGCGCCGGCGGCCATCTGGCGCAGGGCGATGACGGGGCACTTGTGGGACTTGGCGTGCGGGCGCGCGCGGACGCCGGTGTCGGCGACGGCTTGCGCCAGCCTGGCGACGTTCCGATCGAAGGCGTCCAGATCGACCAGCAAGGCGGGGGTGTCCACCGCATCCAGGGGCATGCCGATTTCCGCGGGACGGACCTGAGACATGGGAGGCTCCTCGGGGATTGGGGGTGAAGTGCGAAAGCGGCGCAGCCTGCATTCGGTGTCGAATACACGGTTCCGCCGCAATTGTCAAGACGGGGTCGCGCGCAGCGGCGACTTGCGCGTTGGAGCCGATCGGAGGTAAAGTGCCGAGCACGGACGTTGGAGGAGGTGACCCGTGTGGCTAGCGAGTATCCTGCCGCCGCTCAATGCCACGCTGAATGCCCTCAGCGCCGCGCTCGTGGTGAGCGGGTACCTGTGCATCCGTCGGGGAAAGGCTACGGCGCACAAGCGCTGCATGTTGTCGGCGCTAGCCGGGTCCAGCCTTTTTCTAGTGGGGTATCTGGTCCTTCGCGCGGTGGCAGGGATGACGCGGTTCACGGGCGAAGGGTGGATCCGACCGGTGTACTTCGCCATCCTGTCGTCGCACACCGTGCTGGCGGCCGTGATCGTCCCTTTGGTATTTCTTGCCCTCGTCCGGGCGATCCGCGGTGACTTCGAGCGGCACGTGCGCATCGCGCGCTGGGCGTTGCCCTTGTGGCTGTATGTCTCGGTCACCGGGGTGCTCATCTACTGGCTGTTATATCATCTGTATCCGTCGGTGTGACGGATTGCCTGGGAGGCGGCGCCATGGAGCTGGGCCTGAACGGTGCGACGACGCTCAAGGCGGACCTTGCCACGGACATTGCCGTGGCCGGCAAGGCCGGATTCGACTTCATCGAGATCTGGGCGGCGAAGCTCATCGGATATCTGGACCGGGGCGGGTTGCCCGCGCTCCGGCGCGACCTGCGGCGGGCGGGAGTGATGCCGGCCACACTGAACTCCGTGGAGCGGATCACGTTCAACGACGCCTCGGGCCACATCCGGATGCTGGAGGACTTCGGGAGGCTCTGCCGGGTGGCGGAAGCCATCGGGTGCGAGACGGTTCTGGTCGTGCCGAGCCCCCGGCCAAACGGCGTGTCGAACGCGATGGTCGAGCGGGAATCGGTGCGGGTGCTGCGCGAGCTGTCCCGGATGGCGAAGCCTCACGGTGTGCGCCTCGCCTACGAGTTCTTGGGCTTCGCGGACTGCACCGTGAACAGCCTGGCGCAGTGTGCCGCCATCGTCGAGAAGGTCGCGCGGTCGAACGTGGGCCTGGTGCTGGACACGTTTCACTTTTTCGCCGGGGGGTCCACACTCGCGTCCATTCGCGACGTAGATCCTCGCCACATCTTCATGGTTCACCTCAACGATGTGGAGCGGGTGCCGCGGCGCAAGATGCACGACGCGCTGCGGCTGTACCCCGGAGAAGGAATCATTCCGCTGCGAGGGATCCTGAAAGAACTTCGAGGCGTCGGATATACGGGGAAAATGTCGGTGGAGATATTCCGGCCGCAGTACTGGTCTCGGCCACCGCTGCAGGTTGCCCGGCAGGCCCGCGCGGCCAGTCTGGCTCTGCTGCGTGAGGCAGACTTCGCGTAACAACGCGCGGACTGCTTGACCCTCTCCCGATGGTCCAGTACGATGCTGGACGTCGCGAGGAGAAGGCGAGACGCGGTCGGGCGAAACGGATTCGGCGGTTCTTCACGGGAGCGGGTGATGGCGGCAACGCACGCGGGCGAGCCCTTCGAGCGCGTAGACGGGGCGGCAGGAAGACGGCTCTTCGACGACAAGAGCATCACGTGGATCGACGTGCGCGAGCCGGCCGAATGGCAGCAGGTGCGGATTCCCGGTGCTACCCTGGTGCCGCTCAACCGCCTCTTGGTCTCCCCGCGGCAATATCTCCAGGGGGATCGGGTGGTCTTTTACTGCGCGCAGGGGATCCGCAGCGCCGTGGCGTGCGAAGTGGCGGCCTCGATCGGCATGGAGAAGATTTATAATCTGGAAGGGGGCATTCAGGATTGGATCGCCCAGGGGCACCCCGTCGAGAAATGAGCGGCGTGGTCAAGTAGAGTGGGTGACGGACGGCGCCATGGGCGCCGTTTCGTTTTTTGCGAGGCAGTGTGACACTTTCGGCGTTTGTCAGCTCAGTTGCCTCGCGGCGTGCCGCGCGCGCTGGGGAGGGCGGAGGCGAACCATGCGGGTGCTCGGTCTTGCCGGTTTGGTGATAGCGCTGGCCATTCTGGGTTACCTGATCGTCGGCTACCTGGGCGAAGCAGGGAAAGCGCAGGATGCGCTGCGGGCCGTACCGGGCTCCCAGGCCGGCCAGCCGGTGGATCTCAGCAAGCGAGGCCTCGAACAACGCTTGTCCCCGATCCTCGACCAGCAGCGAAATCGTGTCGAGGAGACAACGAAGGCCGCGGGCCAGTAAGCGGAGTCGGGTGCGGCGGGCATGGGGAGCAGCTTTCGGCCGTTTCTCGTGAACGATCTTTTTGGGGACCCGGCGCTCTACGTTGGGCTTCCATGGGCGCGCCGCGCGCTGCTCTTCGATATGGGGGACCTCAGCAACCTCCCTGCCGGACGCCTCCTCAAGATCTCGGATGTTTTCGTGTCCCACGCTCACGTGGACCACTTTGTCGGGTTCGACTACCTCCTGCGGGTCCTGCTGGGGCGGCCGAAGGCGCTGCGTCTCTATGGGCCTCCGGGTTTCATCGGGCACGTGGACGGGAAGCTGCGTGGGTACTCGTGGAATCTGGTCGACGGGTACAGCCTCTCCATCGAGGTTCACGAGGTACATCCGGATCGAGTCCGACGCGCCCGCTTTGCCTGCCCTCAGAGCTTCCGCCGCGAGGAGGCGCCGGACTCGCTCGCGCCTGACGGTGTGCTCGTGAGCGAGCCGGAGTTCCGCGTGCGCTGCACGCACTTGGATCACCGGATTCCTTGCCTGGCGTTTGCCCTGGAAGAACCGGTTCGCTTGAACGTGGACAAAGCCCGGCTGGACGAGCTGGGGTTGCCCGTGGGACCGTGGCTCATGGACGTCAAGCGCGCAATTCGCAGCGGGAAGCCGGATGAGATGCCGATCCGCATCGCGTGGTCGGACGGCAGCGGTCGCTCCACGCGGTCGCTACCCTTGGGCGTCCTGCGACGAGAGGCGGTCCGCACGAGCGCCGGGCAGAAACTGGTGTACGTGACCGACGTGCTGAATTCCGCAGAGAACCGGGAGCGGATTGTGGCCTTGGCCGCGGGCGCCGACATTTTCTTTTGCGAGGCCGGCTATCCGGAGCGGGATACCGAGCGCGCCCAGGCGCGATACCATCTGACGACGGTCCAGGCGGGTCGCCTGGCCGCCGAGGCGGGAGCGCGTCACTTTGCGGTGTTTCACCTCTCGCCGAAATACCGCGAGTGCGCGGGCGACCTCGTCGCGGAAGCGATGGCGGCGTTCAGAAATGCCTCGAGCGCACGATGGGGCGGCCAGAGCTCGGCCGCGGGCGCGGGGAAAAATCCCGTGTAACCTGCGGAAATTCCGGGCTCGGATCGCCGTTGACAGTCATGGCAAGTTCTGTTACGTTCCGCGAAATCAGCGGCGTCCGGTGCGCCTGAGGTCTCATGGCGGGGACCGACGAGTTGGAATGTACTTTGGCGCTTTGCTGGACTAGACTACCGACACGACCGACGGCGGCAGGTTCGGGGCTATCAGAAGGAGTCTGCGGATGAGTATCCTGGAAGGACGCTTCGAGCCAGGCGTCGTGACGACGTCCATCGACCTGATCTTCAACTGGGCTCGACGGAACTCCCCCTGGCCGGTGACCTTCGGGCTTGCCTG
>Ga0316622_100000806_pt1 | contig 19267 bp, 12 predicted proteins | sample OWC_Aug_OW2_C1_D_FD_207646 | JGI IMG/M metagenome (GOLD analysis project Ga0316622, IMG submission 207646) | Wetland soil microbial communities from Old Woman Creek delta, Ohio, United States - OWC_Aug_OW2_C1_D5_C | ecosystem: Environmental > Terrestrial > Soil > Wetlands | place: USA: Ohio... | reverse complement strand
CGCCGCGCAGGAGGGCGGGTGGGCGCAAGTGAGCGAGGGCCCCTCCCCCCCCGCCGAGCGGTACTCCACGGTCGTCCAGCTCGAGCTGCCCGATGAGCTGGTGTCCGATATGGACGGCATCGCCGAGCGCGAGGGCCTGACCAGGTCAGAGGTCGCCAAGCGGTTGCTCGCGATGTCCATCCAGGAGCTCGCGTTCGAGGCCGCGTTCGACGAATGGCGGACCGGTCGCACGACCGCCGTGGCCGCGGCCGAGATGTGCCACATGACGACCTGGGAGTTCATGGACCGCGCGTCTCGGCGCGCGTGAGGGGGGCGGGCACCCTGAGCGACGCGTCGTCCAGCAGGTCCATCCTGGGCCGCCTCCTTGCGGAGCCGGTGATTGACTGGACCCTGATCATCGTGATCTCGGGGGGCGTATTGATGGCCCTCGGAGGTCTCACGGGCGGCCTGCTCGGCCTCGGTCCGTACTTCCTGCTGGCGCTGTTTGTCGTGCTCTGGGACGCCTTCGCGGTGATGAGGACGCTCGGGCTGCGGGCGTCCCCCCTCGGGAGACTGCGCTCCCCAGTCAATGCCGCCGTCGTCTCATGCCACCTGTACGTGCTGGTCGTCTGGGGCGCCCTCGGCGTCTACCTGTGGGGGAGCCACCGCGCGTGGTACGCCGCCGCCTACGCTGCCGCGGCCGTGGCGACGGCTGTGCTGCTCCTGAGGGCGCCCGCCACCAGGAGGATGCGCAGCTACCTCACGCTCGCCTATGACGTCGTGGGCGCGCTCGCGCTCGCCGCGTGGGCGGCCTGTGACTGGAACGCGGACGCGGGCGTCCTCCCGCACGCGGCGGCGATGGCCTGGGGCATCCTCCAGGAGTTCCTGTTCTCGCACGCCGCGCTGCTCGCGCCCATCTTCATCCTCCCGCCGATGCTGGTGCTGGAGCCCAGGCCGGCCCCCGGCCTGGAGGGGGACGGCGCGGGCGCGGCCGATGGGGACGCCCGCGGCGTCCGCCGGGAGGGTGCCCGTCCCCCTGCGCGGCCCAGGCCGATGTGGAGGCGCGCGGCATCGCTCGGGCTCGACGCGTCGCTGGGGGCGGTGACCACCGTCCTGCTGCTGTTCCTCCCGATTTGCATGGGCGCCGTGCTCTCGATGAGGGACCTGCCCCCGCCCGGCGACGCCGACTACACCTCCCGGCCAGGCTTCGAGTTCGCGGCCACGGGCCGCGCCTTCACCGAGGTCCTGCGCCCTCCTGACGACTGGCGCAACGCCGTGGCAGAGGAGGTCGCGCGCGCGGGGGAGCTCGGCCTCGACCTCATCCGCTACGACCTCTACCACGAGTTCCTCGGGAACTCGACGAGCCTCGAGCGGCTCGACCAGGCCGTCCTCGACATCAGGGCCGCTGGGCTCGACGTGATGCTCGGGTTGCCCGGTCTCGGTCGTTGGGAGGACGAGCACCCGACGTTCAAGGGCATGGTCGAGGTCATCGTGGCGGACACGATGCTCGCGGTCGAGCGGTGGGAGCCCGCCTGGGTATGCCCGTTCGTGGAGCCCAACGGCCGCCTCTCGACCGCCCTCGACCGATCCGTCCCCGCGGCGGACTGGGCCGCTGCCATCGACGCGCTGGGCGAGCGCGTGCGCGCCGAGGGCAACGGCACGCGGCTGCTTGTCGAGGTCGCGGTGGAGGTCGATTCCGAGGGTGGCCAGGGCGCCGCGCTCGTGGGGGCGCTGTCGGCCCCGGGGATGTCCATCGACGCCATAGGCCTCGGCCTCAACGTGAGGCACGGGGTGGAGCTCCGCGCGCTGGAGGACATGGCCAAGGGGGCCACGAACGCGTCCCTCGGCCTCTGGGTCTCCAGCATCGGCGCCGAGGCCGCGATGCTGGGGGAGCGCGCGCAGGCGCGCGCCGTGTCGGCAGCGGTCTCGCTCGCCTCGGGAGGGCTTGGCGCGACGGGCCTGTGCGTCCGCTCGCTCATGGACGACACGCCGCTGCCGGGCAACTTCGGCCTGGTGGGGAGGGACGGCGCCCCCCGCGATTCCTTCTACGCGCTGCGCGACGCGATACGGGCAGTGCACTGGAACGCCTAGCGCCGGCGCGGCCGGCGGATGCCGCGCACCGCGCGGGAGGCGCGCGGAGCGCACGCCGCGCAGAAGGACGCGGCCTTCCTGTCGGTGTCCTCGAGGGTGTTCGAGAAGTGCATGACGCATCCCGGATCGTCGCAGTGGCCCAGGTCGAGGGTGTGCCCGAGCTCGTGCACTGCCTCCTTTGAGAGCCGCTCGCGGAACGTGCCCGCGTCCACGCCCTCGGAGAGCCGGTGCGTCGAGATGATGGCGGCGCGCCCTCCCACCTCGGCCTGGCCGAGGATGAAGTTGAGCCCCGGGGTGTACAGGTCGACCGACACCACGCCGAGCACGCGGTCGCCGTCGAACGCCCCCAGGAGCTCCAGGAACGCGCGGCCCAGCCATTGCCCCCTTCGCAAATTTCGTGCGTTCTGCGGCAGCGGCACGGCGCCCTCGACCCGGGGGGAGGCGCCCACCGGTTGCAGGTCCTGCACGAGGTGACGGAGCGCCGAGGGGTCGACCTCGCCGAAGGGAACGATGGTCAGGGCGAACCGTTCCTCGTCCACGGCGGGGCGACGGGCCAGCGGCCTAATAAATGGCGCGCCCGTGGTTTCCGCGGCTGAGAAAGGGGGCGCGCCGCGGACCCCTGCGCCCCTCTCCCCTCACTCCTTGCGCTTCGGCCTCGCGACCACGTAGAGCACCACCGCGACGACAACGGCCACGACGATGAGCAGGAGCAGGTAGGTCGACGACCAGCTCTTGGTCCGCGTGGGGTCGTCCGGGTACGCGTCATCGCCGTTCTTGACGCCGTCGCCGTCGCGGTCGTCGTCCTCGGCGTCCGGGATGCCGTCGCCGTCCTGGTCCGGGAGGACCTCGATGCGCACGGTCCAGATGGCCTGGCCCCCATCGTCGTCGGATGCTATGAGGGTCACGTTGAACGCGCCCGCGAGCAGGAACACGTGCGACGTGGTCGCGAGCGTGGAGGTCGTGTTGTCGCCGAAGCTCCACAGGTAGCTGACGGTGTCGTAGGTCGTGATGTCCGTGGCCGTGGCGTTGAACTGGACCTCCTTGCCCTCCGTCGTGGAGAGCGGGTTGGCCGAGGCCACGAGCGTCGGCGGCACATTGTTCACGATGATGTTCCTGGTGCTCGTGTTGCGGCCGCCGTCGTCGTCCAGGACGACCAGGACCACGCGGTAGACCCCGTTGTCCACGTAGACGTGCGAGGTCTGGGGCTCGTGAACGGCCGGGGAGCCATCCCCCAGGTCCCAGGAGTACGTGAGCACGTCCAGCACGCCGGGGTCCGAGACCGAGGCCGTGAACACCACCGTGCCGCCCTCGTCGATGGTCGTGTGGGAGGGCAGCATGGTCACGGACGGCGCCACGTTCAGCACGTCGATGACGAAGAAGGCGGAGCCCGCGCCCCCGGCGTCGTCCAGGACGGACACGATGACAGTGTACGTGCCGTTCTCCGAGTAGGTGTGCGACGTGACGGCGGACGAGGAGCCCCCCCCGTCGCCGAAGTCCCACGAGAGCACGAACTCGTCGAGGGCGCCCGGGTCGGTCCAGGTAGCCGAGAAGTCGATGGAGCCGCCCTCCGCGATGCTGGTCGAGGAGGCGGTCGCAGTCACCGTCGGCCGCACGTTGGCGACCGCGACGAGGAAGGTCGTGGAGTTGGTGCCACTCTCATCGTCCACGACCGTGAGGACCACGATGTAGTTGCCGTCCTGCACGAACGCGTGGGAGACCGACGCCTCCGTGGACGTGGTCCCGTCCCCGAAGTCCCAGGTGGCCGTGAAGGTATCCACCGGGCTGGGGTCGCGGACCTTCGCCGTGAAGTTGACGGACTCGCCCTCGAGGACATGGTCGCGGTCCGCCGAGGCCACAATCGAGGGGGGGAGGTTGTCCACGAGCACGAAACCCTGGAAGGTGGTGACGTCCTCTCCGTCGCTCACGGTGAGCGTGACAGTGAAGTTGCCGTCGTCCAGGTACGTGTGAAGGGTCGTGCGCTCGTTCGACAGACCCTCGTCGCCGAAGTTCCATGTGTACGTGAGGGCAGCCTGGTCCCTCGGGGATGGGTCCGTCCCCTCCGCCCAGAAGAGCACCGTGCCGTTCTCGTCGATGTGCCCGGGCGTCATGGAGACGTGGACGGTGGGCGCGACGTTCGCGACAGTGAGCTCGAGCGATGCAATGTCCCACCCCCCGTCGTCGTCGGTGACGTTCACGGAAACGGTGTACTGGCCCGAGTCGTCGAACGTGTGGGTGGGGGTGGCCTCGGAGGACACGGCCCCGTCGCCGAAGTCCCACGCGTAAGTGAAAGTGTCGTGGCCAACGTCCGTGACCCTCACCGCGAGCTTGACGGGCGAGCCCTCGGCAGCGGGGGCATCGACGGTGATCTCGTGGGCCTCGGGCGCTACGTTGAGAACGGTGACCGCCCTCGTCGTGAGCAGCTCCCCGCCGTCGCCGTCGCGCACCCGCAGGGCGACTGTGTACATCCCGTTGTCCAGGTAGATGTGGGACGCGTTGATGGACTGGTCGTCCACGTCGAAGACCGACCCGTCGTAGTCGAAGTCCCAGGCGTAGGTGAGCGCGTCGCGGATGCCCGGGTCGGTGACGCTGGAGTTGAGCAGGAGCAGCGAGCCCTCCTCGACGGGGTCGGACGCGACGAACGAGCCCACCGGCGGCAGGTTGCGCACGGTCACCTGGAGCGTGATGTTGTTCATCCCGCCGTCCTCGTCCGTGACGCGCATCATCACGGTGTAGATGCCGTCGTCGAGGTAGACGTGGTCGACGCGAGTCCCGTTGGCGTCCTCCTTGAAGCTCTGCCCGTCGTACTCGAAGTCCCACCTGCACGTGACGGTGTCGAGGGGGCTCGGGTCGGACGTGGTCGCGGTGAAGGAGGCGATCTTGCCCTCGTCGGAGGTGCCGGGCGTGAAGATGTCCCCCATGGGCGGGAGGTTGCGCACGAGGACCGTGCTGGTGTTGATCGCGGACTGGAGGCCCCCGTCGTCGGTCACGCGCAGCGCCATCGTGTACGAGCCGTCGTCGAGGTAGGTGTGGGTCGTGTTCCGGTCGGTCGAGTCCGCGTCGAAGGTGGTGCCGTCGTAATCGAAGTCCCATTCCCAAGTGTGGGTGTCGAGCACGCCCGCGTCGGTGACATTGCCCCAGAAGGACATCTCCCTGTTCTCCTCGCCCGGGGAGCTTGTGCTGATGTGGGCCTCGGGCTGGGAGTTGACGACGATGATGGACGCGGTCACGAGGGGCGAGTTGAGGCCGGTGCGGGTCTCGCGCACGCGAAGCGCGAGGGTGTAGGATCCATCGTCCACGTAGACGTGGCCGACCTCGGCGCCGGTGGCGTCCTTGGTGAAGGTCGTCCCGCCGTACTCGAAGTCCCAGTCGAAGGCGTAGCGCTCGGCGGTCCTGGGGTCCGTCACGGAGGCGGAGAAGGCCACCCTGGTGCCCTCCTTGGGGGTGCCCGAGTAGGAGACCTTGCCGTGGGGCGCGATGTCGAACCACGTGAGCACCTTCTCGGCCAGGACCTTGCGGTCCGTCGACGATGCCAGCTGCCCGAACTCGAAGGCGAAGAGGAGCGTCTTCGTCCCGCCCGGGTCGCGGGCGATGGCGGAGGTCACGTTGGTCCATGTGGCCCCCCACAGGTCGGTGGCGCTGCCGTGCAGCACCTGGAAGGCGTCATCTGCGGGGGTGACGTTCTGGCCGTAGTCGTAGCCGCCGAAGGTGGTGGACACGTCGTAGGACACCGACGCCGCGAACGTGCCCGCCGCGCCCTTGATGGGGTCTGGCGTGCCGGAGTGGCGCTGGATCGCCCCCACTCCCATGACGGCGCGGGCGAAGTCGGAGGGCGGAAGCGAGGTCAGGTTGTTCGAGCCGTAGAGGTCGTATAGCACCAGCGAGCCCAGCAGCCATAGCTTCCCGCCGCCGTCCGTGAAGGACTTGAGCTGCGTGCGGTCGTTGGCCGTGAGCGTGGTGCCGTACGGGGCGTAGTCGTAGCCGCAGTCCCAGATGACCAGGCGGTAGTGTGACATCTCTGACTTGGTCGGGCCGTCGTACCAGGTGAGCGGGGCTATGACGTCGAACGGCTGGGCGAGGTCGACGAGCGCGTCAGCGACGTTCACGGAGGAGTCGATGCTGTACATGAGCGACGTGTCGTCGGGATTGTGGTTGTTGAAGGGCGCGGATGACAGCTCGCCGGTGTTGTCGTCGTCGACCAGCAGGATGGCGGACCTGAGGTAGAAGGCGATGGGCACGCGGACGGAGGCCCCGCCCACGGTGAGCTTGGCCTCGCCGAGGTAGTGGCCGACGTGCTCGTAGGCGTCGTAGCCGACCGTCACCTTCACCTTGAAGGAGCTGCCCGGGGTGATGTTGACCGAGGTGGTGTTGGCCTTGAGCATGGTGGCCGCAAGGTCGGTGGCGTTCCCCGAGGCCTCGTAGAGGGGTGTGAGCGCCCATCGCAGCTTGAGCGAGAGCGTGCCGTTGGTCCACTTCGACGCCGCCGCGTTTCTGAAATTGATGGTGAACTCGGTCGAGTTCGCGGTGGAGGACAGGCGGCCCAGGCTCACCGAGGGCGGGTCCGCGAAGGCGACGGTGTTGTTGGCGGCGAGCGCGTCGATGCGGCCCGTGCCCTGCCTGTAGGCGTTGTAGGCCGTTTCCTTGGCGGTCCCCATGAGGGACTGCTTGACCTGGTCCGAGGTCCAGGACGGGTGCGACTGGATGAGCAGCGCGGCCGCACCGGCCACGTGCGGCGTCGCCATCGAGGTCCCCGACATGGTGGCGTAGCCGTTGTTCCTGTAAGTCGAGTATATGTAAACGCCCGGGGCCGTCACGTCGGGCTTTATCTGCATGATGGGGGACGGTCCGATGGACGAGAACGAGACGAGCGAGTCGTCCTTGAACATCGCGCCGACGGAGACGACCTTGCGGGCGCTGCCGGGGCTGCCCAGGGTCTCGTAGTCCGGGCCCTCGTTGCTCGCCGCGACCGCGACCAGAACGCCCGCGGTCTGCGCGTCATCGCACGCCTCGCAGAGCGAGTCGTCGGGGTGACCGAACCCGCCGAGGCTCATTGAAATGACATCCGAGTGGTCCGAGGTGTCGCCGTCGTCGTCAGGGTCGGTGGCGGCCTCGACGCCCGAGATGACCCAGGAGTCGGAGCCCCAGCCCGCGTCCGAGAGCACCTTGTAGATGCGGAACTTGACGTCGGGCGCCACGCCCTTGACGGTCCCGTTCGCGCCCACGATGCCGGCGCAGTGCGTGCCGTGGCCGTGGCCGTCCCAGAAGTCCGCGCTCGAGGTGGCGAAGTTCCAGCCGCCGATGATGCGATTGTGCGTGCCAGAGCCGATGCTGCTCAGGTCGGTCGAGCGCACCCCCGTGCCTCCGAGGTCGGGGTGCGAGTAGTCGATGCCCGTGTCCAGCACGGCCACGACGACGTCCTTGCCCGTGACCGTGCTGCCCGTGGCGTTCTTGGACGACCACAGGTCGTCGGCGTTGATGAGGGGGACGCTCTGCGCAAGCGCGACAGTCACCTCGCCGTCCTGCTCCACGCGCGCCACGCCGGCGCGGGAGGTCGCCCAGTCGAGGGCGGCGGCGGGCGCGTACAGGGCAATGCCGTTCAGCACCACGGTCCATTCAGCCCCGAACGCGACCTCGGGGAAGGCCCCGACCATCGCGTCCTTGAACGCCCGGTGGGAGGCGAGCAGCTCCTGGTCGTACTCCCGCGCGCGCGCGCCGAGCCCGTCAGGGTCGGCACCGCGCAGCTCCTGGCCGAGCCTCCACTGCACGACGCAGGGCTGCTCGAGCACGACGATGGCCGACCACCTGCCGCCCGAGGACCAGAACTTGGCCTCCGTCCCGGCGGCGCCGTCGAGGCCGGAGGGTGCGTTCCCTCCCGCGGGCGCGCTGCCGCGCATTTCGAGAGCGCCGATGGCGCCTGGCAGGACGAGCAGGAGGGCGATGGTCGCGAGCACTATCGCCCGCAGTGTGTCAGGTCGGTTTGGCAGGTTGTTCACCACTGGCCCAAGCTGGCCAGCGTGGGCATTAGGGGCCGCCTAGAAAAGACTTTCCCCACCGTTCTCCCCCCACGAGGGCGCTGCCCGGCACATCTGGCCACGGGGCGCGCCCCGCGGGGAAGGTTCATAACCCCCCCCGTGCTTCCCTCGGACCGTGCCCGAGGCACATCCAGGCAAGGAGGGGGGCGCCGCCTACGCGGGCGTCGCCGTAGCCGTCGTCGCTGTCTCCTTCTCCTCCATCCTCATCAGGTGGTCGGAGGCGGACGCGCTCGCCGTCGCGGCGGGCAGGATGCTGCTCAGCGCCCTGCTCCTGCTCCCGTTCGCGCTCACGTGGGGCCGCGCGGAGCTCCTCGCGCTCCCGCGGCGCGAACTCCTGCTCCTCGCCGGCATCGGATTGGTGCTCGCGCTGCACTTCGCCACGTGGATAGCGTCGCTCGGCATGACGAGCATCGCCTCCTCTGTCGTGCTCGTGACCTCGCACCCTGTGCTCGTCGGCCTCGTGGGCCACTTCATGTTCAAGGAGAGGCTGTCGGCCATCAACGCGGTCGGCATCGCGATGGGCCTCTCGGGCGTGCTCCTGCTCGCGACCGGCGACGCGGGCCAGGGCCGCGAGACGCTGCTCGGCGACCTCCTGGCCTGGCTGGGCGGCGTGGCCGCAGGTGTGTACATCCTCGCGGGGCGGCGCACGCGCCAGCGCATCTCGGTCGTGACGTACGCCTTCGTGGTGTACGCCACGTGCGCAGCCTTCCTCCTCGGGGCCGTGCTCGCGACGGGCACGCCGCTCGCCACCCTCCCGCGACGCGAGTGGGGCCTCTTCCTGCTCATGGCCCTGGGCCCCTCCATCCTGGGCCACACGGTCTATAACTGGGCCCTCAAGCACGTGCCGGCGTCGGTCGTGTCGGTGTCGCTGCTCGGCGAGCCGGTCGGCTCCATCTCCCTCGCATACGTGATCTTCGAGGAGGTCCCGCCGGACCTCGCGCTCGTCGGCGGCACCGTCATCATCGTGGGCATCCTCCTGGCCACATGGCGGATGGGCTCGCGGAAGGACGAGGCCGACACGTCGGGCTAGCCGGATGGAGACGCCGCGGACCGGGCGGCCTGGCCCTGGAGGGCCATCGGGCCCCTCAGGCGATGAACCCGAGCTTCTTGAGCTCCTCGTTGGACTCGCGCGCCTTCTCGGCGGACCTGTTGAGCGCCTCGAGCTCGTCGTCAGCGAGCGGGAGCTCGATGACCTTGACGATCCCCTCGCGCCCCAGCATGACCGGCACCCCCATGCACACGTCCTCGATGCCGTACTCGCCCTCGAGCAGCGCCGAGCACGGGCGGATGATGTGCACGTCCTGGGACACCGCCATGACCATCTCGGCGATGGAGGCGCCGGGGGCGTAGAACGCCGAGCCCGTCTTGAGGAGGTTCACTATCTCCCCGCCACCGCCGCGGGTGCGCTTGATGAGCTCGTCCAGCTTCTCGCGCTTCATCAGCTTGTCGACCGGGATGCCCGCGACCGTCGTGTACCTGGGCAGCGGCACCATCTCGTCCCCGTGCGCACCCATCACGAGCGCGTGCACGTCCTGCACGGCCACGTCGAGGGCGTCCGCGATGAACGTGCGGAAACGCGCCGAGTCGAGCACGCCCGCCATGCCGATGACCTTCTGGCGCGGGAAGCCCAGGAGCTTGTGCGCCAGGTAGGCCATGGAGTCCAGCGGGTTGGTGACCATGATGACGACCGCGTCGGGCGCGTGGGTCTTGATGTTCTCGCACACGCTTTTGATGATCTTGGCGTTGACGGAGAGCAGGTCGGTGCGGGACATCCCCGGCTTACGGGGCACGCCCGAGGTGACGACGACCACCCCCGAGCCCTTCATGAGGGAGAAGTCCGTGCCGCCGGTCACCTTGGCGTTGAAGCCCGCCAGGGGCGACGATTCCCACATGTCCAGACCCTTGCCTTGGGGCAATCCGTCCACGATATCGAGCATGACAATCTCGCGCGCCAGCTGCTTCTCCGCGATGTTCAGCGCTGCCGTGGCCCCGACGTTGCCCGCTCCAACAACTGTAATCCTGCGCATCCTGCCCACCGCCTGGCTCGATGCCAGACCGAGCGGGGTAAACGGTACGCGCGATGATATATGTTGCGTCCCCTGGCACGGCGTACCACACACCCACCGCGGTCGGCCTGGCCAGCTAGGGCCCTAGCCCGCGGCCCGTCACCCGTGGTACGTCGGCGCGCCTGGCATCGACGAGCCTGTACCCGGCGCCCGGCCCGCCCTCGGCCCAGCCCCAGTCGCACAGGTCCCCCAGGATGTCCACGGCCTGACCCTCGTCGATGGAGGAGGCGACGGCCACCTCACGGGCGCCCATCGCCGCACGGGCCGAGGCCAGCGCCTCCAGCACGCGGCACTGCGCCCCGAGGGCGGTGCGCGACCGCGCGAGCACCCCCTCGAGCATGGCGACGTATGCCGGCGACAGGCCATGGGCGCGGGCGCCTGAGAGGATGATGCCCACGTAGCCCGGCGAGGGCACAAGCCCCGGCCGCGGTTCCACGACCGTGTAGGTCCAGGCCGCGACCGCCCTGCGGCCGGCCAGGGTGCGCACCTCGACGCGGCGGCGCTCGTACATCAGCTCGGGCGTGCCCTCCCACCGGTCCATCGCGTCCAAGAGGCGCCCGTCCGCGAGCCCGTAGAGCAAGCCCTCGACCTTGTCCCCGGGCGACGGTACCACATCGGCGGCCCCCCCGAGCCACCTGGAGGGCGAGGGGAAGTCGAACTCCAGCCGGTGGTCCATTAGCACTGCGCCCTCGCAGGAGGTGAACGGTACCCCCCGGCGCACCATCTGCGCGCCGTCCATGTTCGAGCCGTAGGCGAAGTACCATGCGGCGCCAGACATCCGTCCATCCCCCGCACCAATCGCATCACGCGATCGGTCGATTCTTGCGTCGTGCCTGGCCGATGAGGGCGAAGATGACAGCCGTGGAGAGGAATGCGACCAGGGTGTAGAACAGGTTCTCCGTGAAGAACCATACGAGCCCCGCGATGATGAGCGAGGGGAAGAACTCGATGACGAACTTGAGCGCGAGGACGAAGACGAGGAGGATGATGACGACCACGACGATGAGGACGATGCAGGCGGTTGTGCTGAAATCGAGGAGTGCCATCGGCGCTCGAAGGGCTTGGATAGAAAATAAAACTTACCCTCGCCAGCTCAAGGCAACCCGCCAGCGCATGCAGCGCTCCATAATCGGGCAAGCGTCCAGGCCCCGACGAGCGCGATGCCAAGCGCCCCGGCGATGCGGACCGCCCGGTCGTCGCGCAGAACCTCCCCGAGGCGGCGCCCCGCTAGCAGGCCGATGGCAGGGTAGAGGCTCGACGTCGCGACGTAGGCGAGCGACATGAGCAGGACCGTGCCCGGGGGGCTCACGAGCAGGAGCGGCACGAGGAGCGCGACCTTGAGGCATGGGGTGGCCCCGCGCACCATTCCCAGCGCGAGCCCCGCCAGGAGGGGCCTGCGGGACCGTGCGAGGGATGACAGCCGCCGCGGCACGTTGGCGCACGCGTCGTGCGCGTGGGCCCCCTCCGAGCCGCCGCACGCGGCGCAGTCCCCGTCGCATGAACCCCCGTCGGCGGCGAGCAGTCCGTCCTGCGCGCCTTGCGCATCGTGGCAGTACCCGACGCGAGAGGGTCGCACCGATGTAGCGGCGATGACGGCCGCGACGGCGAGCGAGGACGCCCCGAACGCGACCACGAGCACCGGCCCGTCCACGAGCAGGGCCGAGCCCAGCCACCCCACGGCAAGGCACAGCGCTAGCACCCCGAGGGTCCTCCCCGCGATGAAGCCCCGGCCCAGGCGGCGGTCGGCGGACGCGAAGCACGCGCCCATAAAGACGCAGAGCATGCTGTCGCTCAGGGCGATGCCCACCAGGGCCGCGGCCGCGACCTCATGCCACACCGCGCGACCTCCGCGCTGTCCACAATCGGACAGGCCAGTATATCTAGGTTCGGGAGCGATGGCACCCGGGTGCCGTGGGGTCTGCGCGGGCGCGTCACGCCATGAGCATGCCACCATTGACGTGCAGGACCGCGCCTGTCATGTAGGACGCGTCCGGGCCCACCAGGAACGCGACCGCAGACGCCACGTCCTCGGGCTCGCCGATGCGGCGCGCGGGGACCCCCAGCGCCCGCTCGCTCAGCTGCTCCTCGCTGTAGGGCGCGAGGATGGCCGTGCGCGTCATGCCGGGCGCGACGCAGTTCACCCGCACCCCGTGGGGCGCGAGCTCCAGTGCGAGCGCGCGCGTGAGCCCCTCCACCGCGGCCTTCGAGGACGAGTAGTGCGCGCCATGGGACGAGCCGAGCCGCGCGAGCTGCGAGCTCACCAGCACGGCGGACGCGCCTCTGCCCTTCCGCAGGTGCGGCACACACGCCCTCACCACGTGGAACGCGCCCGAGAGGTTGGTGGCGATGGTCGCCGTCCACCTCTCTGGGGGCAGCTCGTCCAGGCGCGCGCGGTCGTAGAGGCCCGCGTTGGCCACCACGGCGTCGAGACCCCCCAGGCCGGAGGCGGCATCCCCCACGAGCCGTGCGCACTCGTCCGGGTCGGACACGTCCGCCTCGAGAACGACCGCCCTCGAGCCCAGGACCTCCACTTCGCGCGCGACGGCCCGGGCCTCGACGTCGCCGGTCCTGAAATGTACCCCTATTTCCCAGCCATCCGCCGCGAGCCTCCTAGCGATGGCCGCCCCGATGCCGCGGGACGCCCCGGTCACGAGCGCCCTGGACCTAGCGGGATGCTGCATTGGATGTCGCATGGGTGGACGCGGCAAAGAACCTTGCGCGCCTACGAACGGCGCCTGCGGCGCTGCCCGTCACCGTCCCGCGCCCTGCCCGAGGACGCGCTCCCGAGCTCCTCGCGCGCCCAGACCGCGGTCAGCACGGCCGCGATGGCGCTGCCGAGGATGACGAGGAACCAGCCGAAGGCCTTGACGCCGCCGTCATGGGGATTCGCGAGTATGTAAAGGACCCCCAGGACCGCGATGACGATGCTGACGGCGACGACGCGAAGCAAGGATGCCTGGCCCCCGGCACGGGCTGATGTCCAGGGGACGGGGCTCGGTGCATAAAAGGCCTTCGGATGCCCAGGCAGCGCCGCCCCGGGGGGCCTTCCCGAGGGCGGCGCCGTTCCCCTGCTGGGGCGTGCGCTTCGTCACTGCACCGGATGTGTCCAGCACCCCAATGTTTATCTCGGGAAAACGACAATCGGCACGCGACTTGTGGTGACCCTATGACCAAGCGCTCCGCCATCCCGATGCTCGCTCTGCTCGTCATATCGACCGTCCTTCCCCTTGCCATCGCCGACGGCGCGGACGATGACGCCCTTGCCCCCTCGCCCAACCTGGAGATCCTCGACCCCCGCGTCATCAACGCGACTTTCACGCGACGGGTGCCCATCATCGACGGCGAGCTCTCCCCCAACGAGTGGACGACGGCGGGCACCAGCTCGGCCCTCTTCAGCGCCATGCCCCCCGCGTGGCAGGAGACGGGCGTGAACATCTCGGGAGAGGGCATCGTCTCCGACGAGGATGCGAGCCATCTCATATATGCCATGTACGACGAGGAGTACCTCTACCTGGCCTTCAACTGCACAGACGACAACATCTCCCTCCCGACGTACCCCTCCGAGTTCTGGACCTCGGATGGCATCGAGGTGTGCCTCGACGGTGCGCTCGACAAGGACACCGACCAGCGCACCGTCGAGGGCTTCCAGGATGGCGACGCGCTCTACGTCCCGGCCGACGGGCGCGACGGCATCGCATGGAGCCTGCAGTCCGGCAACCCCTACTTCAGGGGCTGGGGCCGCAACGACGCGTGGTTCTCGGTGTCCGCCAACCGGACCGGGTACTACATCGTCGAGCTCGAGCTCCGTCTGAGCTCCATCATGTCGCCTGGCCCGACGAGCACCATCGGCTTCAACACAGGCCAGGCCGACAACGACGACGACAGCCCTCAGGTGGAGGGGCGGTTGAGGTGGCAGGGCGCCGATGGCGTCGACATGGCCACGCACGAGCCCGCCTGGGGCCGCATGTACCTGCGCACGTTCATCGAGGCCGATGCCGGCATCCCGCAGGACGTGGCCCAGGGCGCCACCGTGACCCTCGACGCAACGGCCAGTCGCCACAACCACCCCCAGTTCGGCACGGTCGGCACCTACACTTGGACCTTCGTGTACGGTGGGACCGAGCGTACGCTCAGCGGCGCGACGCCCACCTTCGTTTTCGACATCCCGGGCGAGTACCTCATCTTGCTCAACGTCACGGACGGCACCGGCGTCTTCAGCACAGACACGGTCCGCGTGGGCGTGCGCGACACCGTCGCCCCCGTCGTGGACGCGGGACCGGACGTCACCCTCCAGCAGGGCACCCTCCACACCTTCGACGCCCTGGGCACGACCGACAACGACCCCGCCTTCCCGGCGGGGGCCAACTACACCTGGACGCTCGTGGACGGCATCGTCGTGCGGCTGTACGGCCCCGCCCCGACGTACACGTTCGTGAACGCGGGCGAGTTCGTCGTGCGGCTCCAGGTGGCCGACGCGGCCGGCAACAAGGACGAGGACACGGTGACCATCACGGTCCTTGACGTGGAGCCGCCCCTTGCGGTCGTGGGCGCCGACCAAACGGTCCCCGACAGGATGCAGGTGACCCTCGACGGCTCGGCCTCTACGGACAACATGGGCATAGCAAGGTACGTGTGGACACTGGACATCCGTGGCACGCCGGTCACCATCACGGGAGCCACGCAGACTTACACCTTCCCGTCGCCGGGCGTTTACAGGGTCAACCTCACAGTCTACGACTACGACGAAAACAGCGATACGGCCTCATTCATCGTGACCGTCCTTGACACAACGCCACCTGTCGCAAGCGCTGGTGTGCCCGTTACCGTGGACGAGGGCACCGAGGTCACGCTCGATGGCGTGATGTCCTACGACAACGTGGCCATCGTCGAATGGACCTGGAACATATCCATCGGAGGCACCGTGATCGAGTCGCTCTTCGGTGAGGAGGTGCGCTACACATTCACAAGCCCCGGCCTGTTCGACGTCACGCTGCAGGTCTACGACGCCATGGGCCTCACCTCGTCTGACACGGTGCAGGTGCGGGTCGATGACAGGACCAACCCCACCGCGGAACCGGGCGGCGACCGCACCGTTGACGAGGACGCGCCCGTCCAGTTCACGGGGACCGCCTCGACCGACAACGTGGGCGTCGTTGTGTGGAACTGGACCATCGACCGGACAGGCTATCCGCGCGTCCGAAGGTCAGGCGAGTCCTTCGAGTACACGTTCGAGGAGCCCGGGATCTACAACGTGACGCTCACCGTCACCGATGCTGCAGGCAACTGGGACGCGGCCTTCGCGACCATCACCGTCAGGGACGTCACCGATCCGGTGGCGATGCCGCCGCCGAGCCTCGCCATCAACATCGGGCAGTCCGTCGTCTTCGACGGGGGGGCGTCGTCGGACAACGTTCGTGTCGTGCGATGGGTTTGGAACTACACCTACCTCGGCGTACCCGTCGAGGTCGAGGGCGTGAACGTCACGCGGCTGTTCGAGGCAAAGGGCAACTACACGGTCCGGCTCACGGTGTTCGACGCGGCCGGCAACTCCGCATCGAGGACGTTTTACGTGGAGGTCATCAAGCCCAAGGCGAGGGACGAGCCCGGCTTCGGGGTCGCCATCGCCGTCGTGGCCGCCGCGTCGATGGCCGCGATCGCGAGCAGGTCATCGCGTGGACGACGTACCTGACGGGGGGCCGCCCCTGCGGGCGCGGCGCGGGGACCACCCTCGCGCGGGGTCGGACCACGCACCAAGGTCGGGCCATGTCGGTGCCTTTAAGTACCGCCTTGGCCCTTCCTGGCGCGCAAGCGTGCGGCCATGGTCCAGGGGTCAGGACAAAAGCTTCCCAAGCTTTTAACTCGGGTTCGATTCCCGGTGGCCGCACCTCCCGTCCGCTGACGGTCGCCGGTCCAGACATGGCCAGCATGCCCGTCATTATGGGAAACCTTATAAATCGCCAAGGCCTTCGCACGCCAGGCGAGTGAGTGGTCACGATGAAATGCAGAGCCGCGCTCTTGGTCCTGCTCATGCTCCTTATGGTCATCCCCGCCACCCCGGCGCTGGCCCAGGGGACCGAGGAGACCCGCAACCCGGGCACGGTCGAGGTCATCCTCTACGCCCACCTCTCGGCCAACAGCGCCTCGCTCTCGACCGAGCCAGGCACCGCCTTCATCCGCCCCCGCATAACCAGCCTCGAGTTCCCCTCGGTGGAGCTGACCCGCGACCTCCGCGTCGTGGGCGGGGACCTATACGGGGGCGGCAGGGGCTTCAAGGCCAAGCTCGACGTCCAGGCGGGCGTGACCGCGGCCGCCGTCACGCTCGAGGTACTCGACGAGACGATGGTGATTGCCAGGAGCCAGAACACCACCATAGCCCGCGGTGCACATGCGGCCGACTGGGAGATTCCGTTCAGCCCCGCGAAGGAGTCGTTCACCTTCCTGCGGCAGCACACCATCTCGCTTCGCGTGCTCTCCGACGTGTACGTCTACGTCCAGACCGATGCCACCTCCTTCCTCTCCGTCAAGTGCATGGACCACCTGTCCATTGACGTAGAGACCCGCAACTCCGAGGACAAGCGCGCGACCGAGTTCTACCCCAACGACCTGGCCGAGGGCCGCGTCGTGGTCATCGCGGGGGCCATCAGGAACCCGTTCGGTGGCGACGACGTGGGCGGCGTGAACGTGAGCATAAAGAGGCCCGACGGGACCTCCGCGCTCGATACCACGGCGGCCGAGACGACCGACCTCAACTACACCTACAGCTGGAACTACGCCACGGGCCTCCCCGCCGGGAGGTACACCATCAACGTGACCGGGCGCGACATGCAAGGTCACGAGTTCAGTACCGTGGCCACATTCTACATGTCGGAGTACGGGCTGCGCATCTCGACCGAGGGCGAGGAGGCGGGACGCGTCACCAAGTCCACCACCCCCGGCACATCGGCCAGGTACACCTTCACCATCCTCAACATCGGCGGGCGCAGGACCAGCGTGCAGATGGACGCGGGGACCCCCATCGCGCAGTGGACCGCGTCGTTCACCCGGCCGACATTCGACCTCGACGCGGGCCAGGACGATGATACCACCTTCGAGGTCAAGCCGTCTCAGGCGCTGGGCGGTGGCAATGAGTCCAAGTACATCGTCACCGCCACGGCCGCCTCCGACACCGACACCCCGAAGGCTACCGACACCATCGAGGTGGAGACCTTCGTGCGCAACGAGGTCGCGTTCTCCATCCTGCCCGAGAAGCCCAGCCCCAAGACCGTGGGCGTCAGCGGCACGGTGGACCACTCCTTCACGCTGCGCAACACGGGGGAGTACACCACCAGCGTCGACCTCACCATCACGGGCGTCCCGACCGGGTGGACCGCACAGCTCGTGGGCTCGCGGGTTAGCAACAGCGCCATCGTGGACCTGACCTCGATGGAGATAGTCGACATCGCGTTGCGTGTGGGCGCCCCGTCGTCGTCGACCGTCAAGAAGGTCGAGATGAAGGTGAGGTGCACCTCCCGCGAGTACCCGACGGTCTACGTCGAGGCCACGTTCACCACCAACCTGGTCATCGGCGTCGCGCTGCGGCCGACCTCGCCTCTATCTTACGACATGGACCCCGGCGAGGAGTTCGTCATATACTTCGACGCGTGGAACCCCGATCCCCAGCGCGAGCACAACGTCACCTTCACGGTCGTGCAGAAGAACACTGCATGGACGGACCGCACGAGCTTCAGCTTCACCTCGAGCAACACAGCGAGGTTGCCGCCCAACCCCACTGGCACGAATCCCACGAAGATGGGGCTGCAGGTCACTGTCCCGAGGGACGCGGGGGCGGGCTCGTTCAGGTTCACGGTCAAGGGCGTGGTCGACACCAACGAGAACGTCTACGCGAGCTTCGACTTCAACATCACCATCAGCGTGCGCCGCGCGCTCGACTGGAGCGCGGACCTCCCCGAGCAGCCGATGCCCATCAGGCTATCGTACGTCTCCGCCATCTTCTTCAACATCGAGAACGCGGGCAACGTCATCGAGACGGTGAACGTGTCCATCACGACCGAGCAGGACTTCGTCAAGATATGGATCAACGACGCCCCTGGCGGTCTGCTGACCAACCTCAGGCTCGAGCCCGGCCAGACGCAGCAGGTCAAGATCGGGCTGGAGGCGCGCGAAGAGTCGCGCAACAAGCAGGAGGCCACTATCCGCGTGCGGATGAAATCGGCCGACAACCCCAGCCTGGACCAAGAGACAGACGTCAAGCTCGTCGTCGAGAAGGAGGCCAACGAGGTCTTCTTCGAGTTCCTCGGCATAATGTGGTTGCCCACGGTCCTCCTGGCCCTTGTGGCCGTGCTGGTGTACAGCACCCATCGCAACCGCGTGCGCACGAAGGGCGACGAGGAGGACGAGGACGAGGGCAAGGGCGAGGGCAAGGGCAAGAAGCCCCAGCACGGCACCGTCGTGCGGCAGTGAGGCGCGACCAGGCGCCTCGCCCGGGCCCGCGATCACAGGTCGACCGGTCACACCGTCGTCACGACGTTCCCGGACTCGAGCACGAGCACGGTCGACTCGGCCTGGCTCACCATCCCGGAACCAATCTCCGAGAGGATGGGGTACTCGTAGACCGCCCCCGAGCGCACCAGCTGCCGCAGCACGGGCGCCGGCCGGCGCGCCAGGGGCGCGCACCACCGTTCGGCGAACGGCAGGCCCTTGAAGCGCTCGTCGGCGCGCTCCAGCAGCTCGGCCGCCTCCCCGCCTGGTCCATGGCCAGGCCGCTGAACGCGGAATATATGGGAGGGCCGCTTGCCGTCGACGCGGCCTCGCCCGTCGGTGGCGAACGGCTCGACCGCGACCGCGGTCCCGTCCTGGATGACCCCCGCGCGCGGATCGGGCACGTTCGGGACGGACAGACCCGCGTGCAGGTCGTAGCGCTCGAGGGAGTGGCCGGTGAGGTTCTCGATGGGCGCGAATCCGTGGCCCTTGATGACACCCGACACCGCGTCGCCGACGCGCGCGAGGTTCGTGCGTGGCGCGAGCATGTCGATGGCCACCTCGAGCGCCTCGCGGCTCGCGCGCACCAGGTCCGCGTAGTCGTTGGTGCCGACCTCGATGGTG
>Ga0316622_100000805_pt1 | contig 19271 bp, 15 predicted proteins | sample OWC_Aug_OW2_C1_D_FD_207646 | JGI IMG/M metagenome (GOLD analysis project Ga0316622, IMG submission 207646) | Wetland soil microbial communities from Old Woman Creek delta, Ohio, United States - OWC_Aug_OW2_C1_D5_C | ecosystem: Environmental > Terrestrial > Soil > Wetlands | place: USA: Ohio... | reverse complement strand
ACTTCTTTTCGAATGTTGTCGACTGCACTGCGCCCTTGCGAGGTGATCAACTCGAATCCCGTATTCTTGTACGCGTCCTCCCAGTACTTGTAGTGCCAGAATCCTCCGAATGCGGTCAGCTCACGGGTGTGCTGGATCAACAGCCTGTGGTGGTTGTTGTCGCGATCGTACTTGTCCAGTGCGGCGACGTCGTCGATGACGAATCTCCCGCCGGGCTTCAAGACGCGAAATACCTCCTTGAAGGTGAAGTCTATGTCGGTCACGTAGGTCATGGGTTGAATCGCGTAGACGCCGTCGAGCGTGTTGTCGGCAAAACCGAAGGGCACGTTGAAATCACCGACCGTGAAGTTGTCTTTCTCGAGCGCCGGGTTGGTCCATGCCTTTTCGATCTGCGACCTGTCGATGTTGATACCGTAGATGGTCGCTCCGGTTAATGCCCCAATGTGCTGTGCGATGGCACCGCACCCGCATCCTAAATCGAGGAGTGTGTTTCCTTTGCCAACTTTCAGATCCTTTGCCACTTGCTCTTCGAGAAGGACCTGGTTTTCCATGACCGACTTGTGTGGATCCATCGTTGGGGGCATGTACATCTTTTCGACGGATCCCAGAGTGCAGAGCAGATGAATGACTTTGTAATATTGCTCGAGTTCTTTGCTGCTGCCCTGTCTGTAGCCCTGTATGGGAACGCCGTTGTCGTAATCAGCCTTCGTGCTCTCCGGTGAGTCGATGAACAGTGCACCGTAGGTGTTCATGAAAGCCTTGAAGTCGGCATCGGGGAGTCGCAACAAGCCACCGAGAGCGCCGAGTTTGGAGCGGATGTTCGCCATTGTCTGTGCCATACGATTTTCCTCTATTCTCCGTGCAGTGTGGGGCCGCCAATCCTCCAGCCTATGGTTCCTTATTGAGTTGATTGAAATGTCGATTGTTGGCACCAGCTAACGTTCAACGTTCAACTATCTACTGACCTACTTAGGCCGCCCGCTCGTCGGCGGTAACCCTTGCAAGATCTTGTCAGCCTATCGCGCGGGGCTACGGCCTCTTGGTGCGTCGCGTTTCTCCCGTTGATACGCGGGCTTACGTCTGGCACGTCGCGTACCACGGAGCGCGCAATCCTTGCAAGGTCTTGCAGCCTATCCCCGGGGGCCGCGGCAAGCGGTTGCGGCCTATCACGCAGAGTCCGTCGGCCTCAGCCCGCGAGCCTCACAGGCGATCGGCTGGGCTCAGCACCCCGTGCCCTCCGCGGTTGAGGACGTGGGTATAGATCACGGTCGTGCGCACGTCGGCATGCCCGAGGGGTTCGCAGCCGACCCGGGTGCCAAGGCTGGTGACGTAGGCGACCGACTTGACGAATGTCTGCCGGCGCGCAGGTTCCAGTAGTTGAGCAGGAACGGGTCGACCGTTGCTATGCCGCTGGCAAGAGGATCGTGAACTCCGCGCCACCCTCCGGGCGATTGCGCACGCGCACGCGCCCGCCGTGGGCCTGGACGACGAGGCGAACGATCGCGAGGCCAAGGCCGCTGCCCTCCTGCTTGCGGCTGAGCCGGTCGTCGATGCGGTAGAAGCGCTCGAAGATGCGCCGGCGCTCCTTCCGCGGAATGCCCGGGCCCTCGTCGCACACCGACAGCGCCACCTTGCCGTCCTCGCGCGTGCATCGCAGCCGAATCCGCTTCGAGTCGCCTCCGTACTTCTGAGCGTTCTGCAGCAGGTTCAGCAGCGCCTGCGTGACCATGCCGGCGTCGGCCAGGATCATCGGCAAATCGGGCGCGACCTCGGTCGAGAGGTGGACCTGCTCGCGCACGCACGTGGGCTCGAAGGCGCGCACGGCGGATTCCACCACGGCGGCGACCGACTCCGGCTGGCGGTGGTAGACCATCTGGCCCGCTTCCATCCGTCCGAAATCGAGCAAGCGCTGAATCATCGCGTCGAGCCGCGCGGTCTCTTGGCGCAGCATCGTCAGGCAGCGCTGCCGTTGCTCGTCACTGAGCGAAGGCTGCTCCGACAATGTTTCGGCAAACATGCGGATGCTGGTCAGCGGCGTCTTGAACTCGTGGGAGACCTTCGACAGGAAATCGAGCTGCAGCTGCGACAGGTCGGTCGCCCGTTTGAGGGTGACGACCAGCAACAAGGTGCCGACCAGCGAGGCCAGGCAGAAGGAAAGGATCAGGACACCGAACGTGATGTCGACCGTGGTGCGCTGGAACACGAGCACCAGAATTCCGACGACGATCAGTGCGACCGCCGGCGTGAGAACGAACAACGCCCCCAGAAACAGGTGCCGCCGAAAGCGCATGGTTGATCGTGACGATCCGCCGCCCGCACGTCAAGAAGCCCTAGAGCCTGCATTTCTCGCCAGGTTCCTGCTGCGGGGGCGGGCCTGACGCTGCTTTCCTTGCCGGCGGCGGGGAAGTTGGATACGGTTGGTGGCGTTGCATCTCTTGGCCGAAGCTGGCGTCAGTGCGGCCCTCCACATTCAGCAAGAACCAGGCAGGGAAAGCGTATGGATCTGAGCTACAGTGCCGAGTATGAGGCGTTTCGTGTCGAGGTGCGGAAGTTCCTCGAGGAGAACTGGACCGACGCCGACCGCGCCGCCGCGCCCGCGGCGGAGGCCGTCCTCGGTACCATCGTGCGCTCCGATGAGCGCTCGACCGCCTTCCGCTTGAAGGCAATCGAGCGCGGGTACCTGTACCGCCACGTGCCGCGCCGGTACGGCGGGTCGGAGCAACCCTATGATCCGCTGAAGAGCACGATCATCGCCGAGGAGTTTCGGCGCGCCAAGGCGCCGGCAGAGATGATCGGGCAGGGCCCGAGCATGCTGGCGCCGACGCTGATCGAGCACGGCACCGAAGCGCAAAAGCAGCAGTTCGTTCGCGACACACTGCTCGGCAACCTCATCTGGTGTCAGGGGTACAGCGAACCCGGCGCCGGAAGCGACCTCGCCTCGCTGCGCACCCGGGCGGATCTGGACGGCGACTTCTGGGTCGTGAACGGGCAGAAAATCTGGACGTCCAACGCGCAGGAATCCGATTGGATGTTCTGCCTCGTCCGCACCGAGCCCGACGCCCCCAAGCATGAGGGGATCAGCTACATGCTGATCGACATGAAGACGCCCGGTATCGACATCCGCCCGCTGCGGCAGATGACCGGCGACGCCGACTTCACCGAGGTCTTCTTGGACCAGGTCCGGGTCCCCAAGCAGAACATCGTTGGCGAGCGCGGAAAAGGCTGGGCGGTGAGCCGCTCCACGCTCAAACACGAACGCGCGCTGATCGGTGGCAGCCATCTCAGCCGGCGCGTGTTTGACGGCCTCCTGATGCTGGCGCAGGCGCTGCCCCTGCGGGGGCAACCGGCAATCAAGGACCCCATCATCCGCAACCGGATGGTCGAGCTCGAGTCGCGGCTGCGCGCCAGCGAATGCCACGGCTATCGCCTGCTGACGATGGAAACTCGGCGCGAGGAGCCCGGCATGGCGGGAATGGTCTCGAAGCTCTTCGGAACCCAGCTCATGTACGATCTGACCAAGCTCGCCATGGACGTGATGGGTGACCGCGGCGTGCTGGCGCCGGGGGAAGACACCGCCCCGGCGATGGGGATGTTCGTGACCGCGTACATGTGGTCGCTCGGCATGCTGATTGCCGGCGGCACCGCGAACATCCAGCGCAACATCATTGCCGAACGCGGCTTCGGCATGCCGCGAGACGCGGCGACGAAACGGTGATGACGCAGACCGCTCCGCTCGGAGAACACAGACCGCTGCGCTCACAGACAACAGACTCTTCCTCAGTCTGTGTTCTGTGCGCTGTGTTCTGAAAACCAAGCGCTGATAGTTGGGAAGAGAAGCCTGGGAGAAATCGGATGGATTTTGGATTATCGCAAGAGCAAGTCCTGTTGAGAGACACGGTCAAGCGGTTTCTCGCCGAGCAGTGTCCGCCGACGCGGGTGCGGCAGATCATGGAATCGCCCACGGGCCACGACGAGGACTTTTGGCGTGAATTGAACGACCTCGGGATCGGCGGGCTGCTCGTACCGGCGGCCCATGGCGGCTCGGAGCGCGAGCTGCTCGATCTCGCCCTGGTGGCCGAGGAGCTGGGCTACGCTGCCACGCCGGGACCGTTCCTCGGATCGGCGATGGCGACGGTTGCCCTGATCGAGAGCGGGAACGCCAAGCTCCAGGAGCGCTGGCTGCCGGCGCTGGCCGCGGGGGAGGTCATCGGAACGGTGGCGGTCGGGGAAGAGACCAGCGAATGGGATCCGGAGCGCTACTCGACCTCGGTCAGGGAGAACCGCGTCAACGGCACCAAACCGGCGGTCCCATACGCTGGCGGGACACCGCTGACGATCGTTGCCGCCAAGGACAGTGACGGGCCGGGGCTCTGGCTGGCGGAGCCGGGTGCGGCAGGTGTCACCACCACGCCCCTCAAGATGGTCGACATGACGCGGCGTCTCGCGAGCATGGTCTTCAAAGACACACCGGTGACCAGGCTCGCCGGTGCGGCGGCGCTGGCTCGAATGATCGACGCCGGCCTCGTCCTGCTCGCGGCAGACGCCTATGGCGGGGCGCGACGCTGCCTGGAGATGAGCGCCACCTACGCCCTGCAGCGCGAGCAGTTCGGGCAGCCCATCGGCGCCTTTCAGGCGGTGAAGCACCAGCTGGCGAACATGGCGACGGAACTCGAACCGGCGATGTCGCTCTACTGGTATGCGGCGCACGCGTTCGATCGCATCCAGGACCAGGCGCCCCGGCACGCCGCGCTGGCCAAAGCCCATCTCACCGACATCTTCGACCACGCGACGCGCGACGCCACCGAGCTGCACGGCGGCATCGGCTTCACCTGGGAGTTCGACCTGCATCTCTTTTTTCGCCGCGCCATCTTCGACCGCGGCTTCCTGGGCGATGCCGGCTACCATCGTGCCCGCGCCGCCGACATGGCCGGTTGGTAGCCCGGTTGGTGGCCGACCACATCAACCCCACTGGCAATCGACCTCTGGTTCAGCCAGTGCGTTCCCGCGACTTCTATGCGAGCCGCGCTCATCCGCGGCAGAGGGGAGCAGCTCTCTTCCTTGTTCGAGAACACGTTGGAAGCGCCTTCTTCTGATTGATCCCAGAGCAAGGAGAGGCCCATGGACTACCAATGTATCCGCCTCGAGGTGAGCGAAAGAGTGGCGACGCTGACACTGAACCGTCCCGAGCGGATGAATGCCTGGAACGACGCGATGGATCGCGAGATCCAGGACGCCCTGCGCCGCTGCGACCAGGATGATGAGGTGCGGTCCGTCGTGGTGACCGGGGCGGGCAAGGCGTTCTGCGCCGGTGCCGATCTCGGTCAGGGCGGAAGCACGTTCGAAGGCCGGCCGGCGGACTCCGCCGCTGGGCAGACCTATCCGTGGGATCTGCACAAGCCGGTGATCGCCGCGATCAACGGCCATGCCGTCGGCGTGGGGATCACCTTCGCCATGAGCTGCGATGTCCGCTACGTCGCGGAGGACGCCAAGATCTCGTTCGCCTTCGTGCGCCGTGGCGTCATCCCGGGATTCGGCTCGCATGTCACCGTGGCCCGGGTGGCTGGGCTGTCGAATGCGGCCGAGCTCATGATGTCGGGGCGGACGATTCGCGGACAGGAGGCCGTCGAGCTGCGGCTGGCGACGAAGGCCCTGCCGGCAGATGAGGTCTTGCCCGCGGCCTTGGCGCTGGCCCGCGACATCGCCGAGAACACCGCTCCCGTGGCGGTAGCCATCATCAAGCGCCTGCTCTGGGAGAGCGCCGCGGCGACACCGTCCGAAATGAAGCGTCGCGAGGATCGCCTCTTCGCGTGGATCGGAGCACAGCCCGATGCGCGCGAGGGCATCGAGGCGTTCCTCGAGAAGCGCTCCCCGCGCTGGTCGATGAGCGCCAGCCGCGACCTACCGGATTCGCTGGACTGAATCCCGGCCGGCGTCGGCGGACTTCCGTCAACCGGGCGTGGCGGCGCTGCTGCGAGCCAGCGTCGCGAAGACCTTGGCAGCCGGCGACAGCGGACCGGGGCGAGTCACCAGGCGGATGTCGCGACGCAAAGGGGGATCGAGCTCGGCCATCACCACATTCTGCCGCGTCGCGCCATCGGCAAGCGCGCGGGGGAGGAAGGTGAACCCGGCCCCCGCCAACACCAGCGGGATCAAGGCTTGGCGCGACTCGGTCTCCACCGCAACGATGGGTCCCTCGTTTGGCGATGAGATCTGCAACGCCAGACCACCGTAGTACTCGTACACGCCGGTCGGAACGATCATGGGAAGACCGGCAAGATCGGCATGTTTCAGGGGCCGGCGCTTCAACTTCGTACCGGGCGGGAATATGACCACGTGCTCTTCGCTGCCAATCACCTCGGAGACCAAAGGAGGATCGACGGCATCGACTGTGAGCGCCACCTCGCAGCGGCCGGTGCGCACGTAGCGCTCGATGTCGTGCAGGTTCTCCGAGGTCTGAATGCGCACCCGGACGCCCGGGTGACGAGAGCGAAACTCTCCGACCAGGCGGGCCAACAGCTCCGCGGCCGACGCATGCGGAGCGGCCAGGTCGAGCGTCCCGGCCCGCAGCTCCTCGACCGCCTTGACGGAGGCATACAGCACCGAGAGATCGCGCAGCACCTGACGCGCCGACTCGACGAACGCCTCACCAGCCGACGTCAGCGAGACCGTGCGTCCCAACCGATGGAAGAGCGGTGTGCCGAGCATACCCTCGATCTCGGCGATCGCGTGGGACAGCGATGGCTGCGACACGTGAACGGCCTCGGCCGCGCGGGTGAAGCTCCGGTGTTCAGCAACCGCAACGACGAACTCGATGTGGCGCGGGTTCATGGGGAGATTCTATTGAAATGAGCGACCCCGGGGCTTCAAAGGTGACCCATGCAAGAAGCCTATGGGTTTCATGAAAACTTCGTCTTTGACCCATGCGAGCCACTCTAGTCTAATGCGACTGCAAATCTAGTCTAATGCGAGGGCAAGAGGCCCGGGTTTGGACAACGCAGCGCCGTTGAAACCATGCGCAGACTGGGAGGAAGATGATGGACACCGCGATCGCTCAATCCACTTCCACGCGAGCTCTCGCTGAGAGACCATCGCTCAGCCGCAAGCAGCCGCTGGCAGCCCGTGGGCGGATCCCGCTGGAAGAAATCAACCAGCTGAACGGTCTGACGCCGAGGGTCGAGCGGCTCAAGCAGCAGTATTTCGAAGCGCGCCCAACGGTGTGCGGCGAAAGAGCATGGCTCATGCTGGAGTCGTACAAGCAAACCGATGGCGAGCATCCGGCCAAGCGGCGGGCGAAGGCGTTCGCGAACGTGCTCCTGAACATGACCATCGTGATCCGTGACGACGAGCTGCTGGTCGGTGGTTCGACGCGCTTCCTGCGCGGCGCCCTTCCCAACGTCGAGCTGGCCCCGCTGAATCTCGCGTGGATTCTGAACCAGCACGAGCCGACGACGACGGCGTCACCAACGACCGAGGCGGTGCTGGAGCCGGAAGACAAAGCCAGGCTGATCGAAGCCTGCGAGTACTGGAAGGACAAGTACGCCGCCAAACGCGCCGAAGAGATCATCACCGCTCTCGACGGGGGAATGTGGAAGAAGGTCGGCGAGTCACGGATGGGGATGTGCCAGCCGTATACGCCGATGTGCTTCACCCCCGGGGCGGACTACGACAAGGTTCTGTCCATCGGCTTCAACGGCTTCATCAAGGAGGCGCAGGACCACATCGACCGCATCAGGGCAAGCGTGAATGGGCAGGGCCTCAGCGACAAGTACAAGGAGAAGATCGAGTGGCTCGAGTCCGTCATCATCGTGGTCGAAGCGATGATCGCGCACGCGCACCGGTACGCGGCGCTCGCCCGCGAGATGGCGGCGACGGAACAGGACCCGGCGCGAAAGCGGGACCTCGAGAGAATCGCCGAGGTGTGCGAATGGGCGCCGGCAAATCCAGCGCGAACCTTCCACGAAGCCTTGCAGACGTACTGGTTTGTCGCGGTCGGGCACGACATCGAGAAGGCGAACACCAACGCGTACGTGGGACGATTCGATCAGTACATGTGGCCCTACTATGCGAGAGACATCAACGAGGGCCGCATCACCCGCCAGGAGGCGGCGGAGCTGATGGGGTGCATGTTCATGAAGTGGACAGCCATGGAGCCGTTCATGTTCATGGGCTTGCTCGGCAAGCGATTCCATCAGGAAATCGCCCAGTCGAATTACTTCATCAACGTCACCCTCGGTGGGCAGGGCCGCGACGGCCGAGACGCCGCCAACGAGCTGTCCTGTCTGATCCTCCAGGTCGCCAAGCAGGTCAAGACACACCAGCCGCATATCTCGATCCGCTACCACCGTGCCATGGCGCCCGAGTTCCTGCAGAAAGGCATCGAGTGCAACCGCGATCACGGCGCCGGGATCCCTGCCTGGTTCAACGATCGTCTCGGCACCGAGTATCTCCTGGACCGCGGTGTCCAGTGGGACGATGCGCGCGACTGGGCGATGGCGGGTTGCATCAACACCTCGTACCCGAAGAGCTTTGCGTGGACCCGCAACGCGGTGGTGTCGTTCGTCAATCACGCCAAGCTCGTCGAGTTGGCGCTGAACAATGGCGTCGATCCTTACACCGGCGTGAAGCTGGGGATCGAAACCGGCGACGCGCGGGAGTTCAAGACCTGGGACGAGGTCAAGGAGGCCTACCGGAAGCAGGTCGACGCCTTCTACGAGTACTGCCTGCGGAACTTCCGCGCCATGGAGAAAGTCTACTACGAGGACTCGAGCTACTTTCCCTTCATCTCCGCGTTCCTGCAGGACTGCATCGCGAAGGGGAAGGACGCCACCCGGGGCGGCGGTCGTTACCAGCAACTGGAGGCGTGGTGCTTCGTCGACCGCGGTCTGCAAGACGCCAGCGATTCTCTACTGGCGATCAAGAAGGTGGTCTTCGAGGAGAAGCGGGCAACCATGGCCGAGCTGATCGAGGCGTTGAAGGCCGACTTCGAGGGCCACGAGGGGCTCCGGCGGGCGCTTCTGGCCGCGCCGAAGTACGGCAACGACGAGGACGAGCCGGATTCACTGCACGTCGAGATGTGGAAGTACAGCATCGACAAGAGCCAGTCGTATCGCGACGGCTTCGGCCGGCGGTTCACCATGTTCCGGCAGGGCGCGGCCTGGTCGACCTGGGCCGGCAAGGCAACCGGCGCACTGCCAAATGGCCGCAAGGCAGGAACCTCGTTGGCAGACGCCTCCGCTTCTCCGCAGCAGGGTTGCGATGTGAAGGGCCCCACGGCCACCATGAACTCGGTTTCCAAGCTGGACAACATGTTCCTCGAAGGGCCACTCCTGAACATGAAGTTCGCCCCCGGGATGCTGAAGAAGAAGGAAGGCGCGAACAAGTTCGCCGAGCTGATGGGGACGTACTTCGACCAAGGCGGGTTCCACGTTCAATTCAACATCCTGGATCGGGAGACACTGCTGGACGCGAAGGAACACCCCGAGAACTATCGGAATCTGGTCGTCCGCGTGGCCGGCTACAGCGCCTTCTGGGTGGAGCTGACGCCGGCGGTCCAGGACGAGATCATCAGCCGGACGGAACAGGCGCTGTGAACGCCGGGTGAGGTTGCCGGTGGAAGATGGCGAGTTGACCACGGTCGCGACGGCGGGGGCTGACGCCTCCGGGGCTTCCGACGCCGAGCAGACCGACGGCCCCCACGCGCGCGTGATCGACGGGCACTTCGCTGAACCGGAGTCGGATCAGGCCGTCAGCGGCCGCATCTTCAACATTCAGCGCTTCAGTACCGAGGACGGGCCCGGCATCCGTACCACGGTGTTTCTCAAGGGCTGTCCGCTGGTCTGTCCGTGGTGCGCCAACCCGGAATCGCAGTTGGGCACCATCGAGGTCGCGCACAGCGATCCCCTGTGTGATCACTGCGGACACTGCATCCCGGCCTGCGACAAGCAGGCGATCTCGCTCAACCCCGAGGGCGGTATCATCATCGATCGTACCCGTTGTGACAATTGCGCCAAGTGCGTCGCGGTCTGCGGGCCGCGTGCGCTCCGGGTTCTCGGGCAAGACTACACGGTTGAAGACGTGTTCGAAGAGATCAAGAAGGACGAATCCTACTACCGCAACTCGGGAGGCGGCGTGACGTGCTCGGGCGGGGAGCCCCTGACGCAAGCGCGCTTCGTCACGGCACTGTTCAAGCGCTGTCACGAAGCGGGCATCCACACCACGCTCGACACGTGCGGCGCCGGTCCCCGACGGGCGCTGGAACGCGTTCTCGAGCACACAAACCTGGTGCTGTTCGATCTGAAGCTCATGGATCCCGACGCCCATCTTGCCGTTACCGGCTGGCCGAACAGCGACATCCTCCGAAACGCGAAGCTCATCGCGAGTAAGGGCGTGCGGCTGATCGCGCGCGTCCCGCTCATTCCGGGGTTGACCGACTCGGACGACAACATCAGTGCGATTGCCGGGTTCGTGCGGACGCTCGGGGCGGGGATCCCCGTGCACGTGCTTCCGTACCACCGGTTTGGCATGAACAAGTACACGATGCTGGATCGCAGCTACGAGCCGGGCGACCTGAAGCCGCCGTCACAGGAGCAGGTCGCAAGGGTGGTTCAGCGGTTCGAGTCGCTCGGTCTGCAGTGCGAGGTGGTCACGTAGCTGGCGAGGACAGTGCCGATGAACCGCTGCTCGTCATGCCCGCGGAGGCGGGCATCCAGGATTCCGCGTCTCGGGGAGAGACTGGATTCCCGCCTTCGAGACCGTCGCTTTTCGGTAGCCGCAGGCTTCAGCCTGCGTGGTGCTGGTTGGAGTCTGAGGGGAAATCAATGAGAACATCGGCAGAGTACGTCGAGAACTTGCGGGCGATGAAACCGAATGTCCGCATGGGCGGCGAAACGGTTCGCCGCGACGACCCCCGCATCACGCCGGGCGTCAATGTGATGCGGATCACCTACGATGCCGCGAGCGATCCCGAGCTGAACGACCTGTTCACGGCGACATGCCCAGAAACGGGGCAGAAGATCAGCCGCTTCTGCGCCCTGTGCCGCAGCCCGGAGGACCTTCTCAAGAAGCAGCAGATGATCCGGGCCGGGGCGCGCTTATCCGGCTTCTGTATCCAGCGGTGCATGGGCATGGACACGGTGAACGCGGTCTCCGTCGCCACCAAGGATATCGACGATGCCCACGGCACGGAATATCACGAGCGGTTCCGCGCTTTCCTGAAGGGCTACCAGGAGAAGGACCAGATTGCTGCCGCGGTGATGACGGACGCCAAGGGCGATCGCAGCAAGCGGCCGCACGAGCAGGTCGACCCCGACCTGCACGTGCGCATCGTCAGCCAGAACAGGGACGGCATCATCGTCCGCGGCGCCAAGGCCGACATCACCATGGCGTCCTACTGCGACGAACTGGTCGTGTTTCCGACGCGCACGCTCACCCGCGACGAGAAGCAGTGGGCGGTCACGTTCGCCATCCCGGCGGACTGGGACAACGTTCACATCATCAACCGCGCCACGTCACCGCGGGAACGGAAGGTCCTCAAGGCCCCGCTGAACACCTACGGCAGCTCCGACGCCATGGTCGTGTTCGACGACGCGTTCATCCCCTGGGATCGGGTGTTCATGTGCGGCGAGCACGAGTTTGCCGGGACGATGGCGCTGACGTTCTCGCAGTGTCACCGGCACAGCTACTGCGGGTGCAAGCCCGCGGTGGACGACATCGTCATGGGACTGATCGCGCTCGCGGCGGAGTACTACGGGGTCGAAGGGAAGTCGCACATCAAGGACAAGCTCTGCCACCTCGCCGGGACGGCCGAGCTGATCTACGCCGCGGGCATCGCCGGTGCCGTGCACGCGAAGAAGTCGGCCGCGGGCACGTGCGTGCCGGACGCAATCTACAGCAACGTCGGCCGGCGGCTGGCCGGGGAGAGCACGTACGAGGCGTGGGGCATGGTGGCCGACGTCGCCGGCGGCTTTCCCGTGACCATGCCCTTCGAGGAAGACTACTTCGACCCGAAGACCCAGGCGTGGCTCGAGAAGTACACCGTGCGGAATCCGAAGGTCTCGGCCGAGAAGATCCATCGGCTGCAGCGCACGATCTCGGACTACCTCGCGTCGTCATGGGCCGGGGTGTGGCAGGTGGCCGCCGTCCATGGCGGTGGCTCGCCCGCCATGGAGAACGTCGCCATCAGCGCCAACTACGATTTCGAGGAGCGCAAGCGCGTCGTCAAGCGGCTGGCGGGAATTGAGGATTGACGGAGCGCCAATGCCAGCCCCCCTCCCCTCACCTTGAAGGATGGGATCGGCAGAGCGGTGAATGGAATTGCAGGCGACTATCGATGACCTTTGTCGATCGGCGGTCCGATCCGATGGGGCGGCAGTTCTTCCCCTGGCCGCAACGCTCCTCGTCTTTTTTCCCGTCACCCGGGCGTACTTTCTGGGCGATGACTTCCTGCACTTGGTGGAAGTCGCGAACGACGACTTGGGCACGGTCCTGTGGCGGCCGTACATGAGTCACCTCTACGTCGTCCCAACGGCGCTCTACTGGTTTCTCTGGCGGGTTTTTGGCCTCGATCCCAGGCCCTTCTACTGGACACTGCTGCTCGTACACCTCGCCAACGTGGCACTGTTCTTTCGCGTTGTCCGCCATCTGACCGGCAGTCCTCGGCTTGCGTCCGTGGGCGCTCTGCTGTGGGGCACGTATCCCTACCACGAGGGCTCGCTGGCGTGGTTCTGCGTTCATGGGAACGTGCTCGTCGGCAGTGCATTTCTCATCGCCATCAACGGTCTCGCATCACACGAAGAGGCGAACCGGAAAGTCGGCGGACTGGCGGCCGCGTGGTGGGCCACCCTTCTCCTCGTCGCATGCACATGCTTCGGAACCGGACTGGGCATCGCGGTGGCGTTTCCGCTGCTTGCCTTGTTGTGGCTGCCGAGCTTACTGACCAGACCTGCACGGGCGATTCTTCTGCTGCTCCCTGTTGTGGCCGTGGCCGCTTACGCGGGCGTACACTATGTGTACCCACAAAGCCCTGGGCCGCGTCCCGAGCTTGCGCTCCGAGCGCTCACGCAGAACCCCTTGACGCCGGCGCTCGCAGTGGCGCACCTGCTGACGTTCGGATTGAGCAGTCTCTGCGCCGGGTTGTTTTGGTACCCGCTATCTTATCCGTCATGGCAGGCCTACGCACTGGCCGCGGCCGTTCTCATCTGCGTTCTCTTCGCGGCGTCGGGCCGGAGGCGATGCGTTTTTGCTCTACTGCTCGCGGCAACGGCCGCATACGCCGTCGTGAGCCTCGGGCGAGGGAACTTGTTCGCGATGTTGTCCTCCCTAACCCCTGCGGCCGTCGCTACTATCTCCCGCTACCACTACGTGTCCAGCATCGCGCTGGCGCTTGCCGTGTGTCTAGCCGCCGCTCGTTCGAAGACATCCATGCACCTGAACGACACGACAGGAAGACTGTTGACGCTCGGCAGCACAATGGTGGTGCTGGCGGCGTTCGCCCGTTCCGGTTGGACGATTGACCTGCATTCGGAAAGCCGTTACGCGGTGAGAGCTGTCCTCGCTGAGGCGACGGCAGCCGCCCAGACCGTGCCCAAGGGTGGTGTCGCGCAGGTTCGTGACCGGTGGTTCAGGTCCAAGTACATCTGGACGAACGTGGTCACCGCCTCTGGTATTTTTTCTCTCTACCATCCCACCAACGAGCTCAATGGCCGCCAGATCGTGTACGTTCAGGACGATAGTAGCTTCCAAGAGCTCACGATTCTCCCAGGCAGCCCCCTTGCACGTCTCGTGGTACGGGGTGCGTCGCCTCAGCGCCCGGGCCTCGCCAGCGAGAATGTCCTTCGCGGTGCTCCCTGAGGACCGTGGGCAGTCGCGCATCCCGGGGGCGAATTCCGCGAAGCCGAACAAGCCTCCGGCTTGCGCATACTCCCCCTCCTTGCCAAGGAGGCAGGGGAATATGCCCCCATGAAACGCACCGAGATGGTCGATTACGAGCGGGCCTGCCGGGAGTTCGTCTGGGAGATCCCGGCGACTTTCAACTTCGGCGGCGATGTGGTCGACGCGTGGGCTGAGGACCCGGCGCGGCCCGCCTTGATCTGGTGCGACGAGCGCGGCGAGGAGCGGCGGTTCACGTTTGCCGATATCCGCCGACTGTCGAACCGGTTCGCGAATCTCCTGGGGCAGCAGGGCGTGCGCAAAGGAGATCGTGTCCTGGTCATGCTGCCGCGCATCCCGGCGTGGCAGATCGCCATGGTCGGCTGCCTCAAGCTCGGCGCCGTTCCGGTCCCCTGCATCACCATGCAGACGGCACGGGACATCGAGTTTCGCACGCGGCATTCGGGCGCCGCCGGCGCCGTGACCACCCGCGAGAACGTCGACAAGTTCCCGGCCGACTATCCGTATCGCGCCCGGATCAGCGTCGGCGGTGGCGACGCTTGGCTCGACTTGGACCGCGAGTTGGGCGCGTGCTCCGATGTCTTCACCCCCGCCACGATCGGGCGCGACGAGCCGGCCATCATGTACTACACCTCAGGGTCGACCGGGCACCCGAAGGGCGTCACCCACGCCTCCCGCGCGCTGTTCGCCTGGCGGCTCTCCGCCTGGCACTGGCTTACGCTGACGCAGCGGGATCTCATCTGGTGCACGGCCGACACCGGTTGGAGCAAGGCGGGGACGAGCATCCTCTTCGGGCCGTGGAGCTGCGGCTCGGCGGTGCTGTTCTACAACGGCCCCTTCGAGCCAGCCAAGCGCTTCGAGCTGCTGGAACGTTACGGGGTCACCGTCTTCTGCGCCGCCGCGACTGAGCTGCGGCGCCTCATCCTCGCAGATGCGACGAAGTGGAACCTCTCAGCGCTGCGTCTGACCGTGTCCGCCGGCGAGAGCGTTAACCCTGAGGTCTTCAGGCAGTGGCGCAAACTGACCGGCAAACCACTGCTCGAAGGATACGGGCAGACCGAGACCCTGATGACCGTCCTGAACTATCCCTGTCTGCCGGTGAAGCCCGGCTCCATGGGTCGCCCCTTGCCGGGGACCGAGGTGGCGGTGATCGACGACGGCAACCGCCTCCTTGGCGCCGGCGAACCCGGCACCCTGGCGATCAAGCTCCCCAACCCGCAACTGATGCTCGGCTATTGGCGCGCTCCCGAGCTGACGGAAAGTACGCGGGTGACGATCGACGGCACCGAGTGGTTTATCACCGGCGACACCGTGGCGATGGACGACCAGGGCTACCTGTTCTATGGCGGCCGCGCCGACGACGTCATCAACTCGGCCGGCTACCGCATCGGGCCGCTCGAGGTGGAGAACGTGCTCATGGAGCACCCGGCCGTGCAGGAATGCGCCGTGGTCGGCAGCCCGGACGCGCAGCGCGGCGAAGTCGTCAAGGCGTTCGTCGTCCTGCGCCAGAGCGTCCGCGCAGACGACGCCCTCAAGAAAGACATTCAGGACTTCGTCAAACGCACCACCGCACCGTACAAGTACCCGCGCCAGATCGACTTCGTCGACGAGCTGCCGAAGACGATCACGGGAAAGATCCGGCGCCGGGTCCTGCGCGATCGCGAGTACGGGAGGTAGTTGATCCCAAGCGCCTCCGTGCGCTTTCGCACTATGCCGCGTGCGGCTCCTGGCATTCGTCCCCGGTGTTTCCTATTATGACCTGACCGTCGAGTGGTGGGGGGTGCGCTGACGAGCGAATGTATTCTGCCCGGGTTTTCTGAAGGCGAGCCGATCGGAGTACCGGCGGAAGGAAGTGATTGCGATGTCGAGTTACAGAATCGTGGTCAACCGAGACCTTTGTGTCGGCGACGGCCTCTGTCGCGAGGGCGCGGCCGGCACGTTTCACATCGACAAGGAGCTGCGCTGCGCGGTCAGAGACGCCAAGGGCAACTCTCCCGAAGACATACTCTTCGCGGCCTGGAATTGCCCCAACGGTTGCATCTCCCTTTACAACGACGAAACCGGCGAGAAGGTATGGCCGGGCGCCCTCAGGCGCGAGCAGTTCGACGCGCTCGCCCGGCGAAAACACCAGGAGATGGACGCGGAAGAGTGGCAATTCTGGCGGGATCTCGGCGGGGGAGATTGACCGCGAGCCTCATGGCGGTTGCGGGCACGGCACACCCGGCGACCAGCACCGGAGTGCCGTGGGGTGCTGCAGCTCCCCGTGAGTTCGTGTCCATTCCCTGCGGAACTCCTAGGGAGCTGCACTCAGTAAAGCGAGACGAGAAGACGTGGCAGCAAGGAAACTCGCGAGATCAGTGCCCGAAGAGGCACACCTCATTGACACCTTCCTGGCGGCGCGGCTTTAGTCCTGCATGGCGTACGACAACTACCGTGCTCTCCGCTTGGCGCGCGACGGCGATGTGCTGCGCGTCGTCATCGATCATCCCGACAACAAGCTCAACGCCGTCGACGATTTGCTGCATCGCGAGCTGACGCGGTTGTTCCGCGAACTCAAGCAGGAACGCGAAGCGCGCGCCGTCCTGCTTACCGGCACCGGCAAGTTCTTCAGCGCCGGCGGCAGCTTCGATTGGTTTCCCTCCCTGCAAGACCCGGTCGCCATGGAGCACCTGCGGCGCGACGCCAAGCAGCTCATCTGGGACCTGCTCGACGTCGAAGCTCCCATCGTCGCCGCGGTCAACGGCCCCGCGGTGGGTCTCGGTGCATCGATCGCCTTGCTGTGCGACGTCATCTTCATGGCCGACACCGCTTCCATCGCGGATCCGCACGTCCGCATCGGCATCGTCGCCGGCGACGGCGGCGCGGTGATCTGGCCGCTCGTCCTCGGCCCGGCGCGCGCCAAGCAGTACCTGCTCACCGGCGACCCGGTCGACGCCGCGACGGCCGAACGCCTCGGGCTCATCAACCGGGTCGTTCCCGCCACGGAACTCGACGCCGAAGCCATGAGGTTCGCCCACCGTCTCGCTGCCGGCGCGCCGCTCGCCGTGCAATACACCAAGCAGGCCGTCAACAAGCTCGTGAAAGACGCGTTGAACACGGCCTTCGACTTCTCCACCGCGCTCGAGATCGTCACGTTCAAGAGCGAAGACCACCGCGAGGCCCTCGCCGCTCTGCGGGAAAAGCGCGAGCCGCAGTTCAAGGGACGGTAGCCGCCTGGGCGAGGAGCCAGCCATGCCGGAGATGGGAATCTATGAAACCATGCGCACGCTGCGGGCAGTTCGCCGCCTGAAGCCCGATCCGATCCCGGCCGACGTCCTGCATCGGGTCCTCGAAGCCGCCACCTGGGCACCGACCGGCGGCAACGTGCAGCCGTGGCGCGTCATCGTCGTGAAGGACGCGGCGAAGAAGGTGGCCCTCGGGGCGCTCTATCTCGAGCGCTGGAAGGTTTACGCCGAACGCCATCGACGCCTGATCGCCGACGCCCCCGACGACGTGAAGGACAAGGCCGATCGCATGCTCGCCGCCGGCGACTACCTCGCCGGCCATTTCGGCGAAGCGCCCGCGATCGCCGTCTTCTGCTTCAATCCGCAGGGCATGGCGATCACCGACGCCACACTCGATCGCGTCTCGGTCGTCGGCGGCGCCTCGATCTACACCGCCGTCGAGAACTTCCTGCTCGCTTGCCGCGCCGAGGGCCTCGGCTGCACGCTGACGACGCTGCTGTGCGAGGTCGAGCCGCAGGTCCGCCAGCTGCTCGGCATTCCCGAACCGTGGGGCACCGCCTGCGCCATCCCGATCGGCTGGCCCAGGCTGCGCGGCCATGGCCCGATCTCGCGCCGGCCGGTGGAGAAGCTGACCTTCCTCGACGTCTGGAGGAACCCGTATGCCTGAGGCGCCGTCGCTTCGACAGCCCGGCGAGCCGGCGCACGTCACCGCGCTGCGCGCGACCCTGAGGCGCTTCGTCGCCGAGGAGATGCCGCCGGAGAAAGTGCGGCAGTGGGATCGCGAGCACCATTTTCCACCCGAGCTCTTCGAAAAGCTGGCGGCGCTCGGCGTCTGTGGTCTGACGATCGCCGAAGAATACGGCGGAGCCGGGCAGGACCTGGTGGCCGCCGTCGCCGTCATCGAAGAGCTCTGCCGTGGCGGTACGTTTGCCGCCGGCCCGTTCATCCACTGCGCCTTCTACGGCGGCATGAACATCTCCGAGAACGGCAGCCCACGGCAGAAAGCCGAGCTGCTTCCAGGATTGGCGCGCGGCGAGATCCTCTTCGCTTACGGACTCTCCGAGCCCGACGTCGGCGGCGACCTCGCCAGCGTCACCACGAAGGCTCGCCTCAGCGCCGATGGCGAGACCGTCGTGATCGACGGCTGCAAGCGCTGGTGCACCGGCGCCGACTTCGCCGATTGGATCTACTGCCTCGTACGCAGCGGCGACGCAGGCGCTCGCCATCGCAATCTTTCGTTCGTCCTGATTCCGACGGACGCGCCGGGGCTGACCCTGCACCCGATGGAGCACTCGAACCTGCGCTACACGAAATCCTGCGACGCCGTCCTCGAAGGCGTCGAAGTGCCGGCGCGCCACATCGTTGGCGGACCCGAAATGTGGAACCGCGGCTGGGAGCAGCTCGCCGGCCGTGCGCTCGACGTGGAGAAGCTGGAGATCAGCGCCTGCGCCTTCGGCCTGGCGCAAGCCGCCGTCGAGGAAGCGTGGCAGTACGCGCAGCAACGCGTTCAGTTCGGCCGCCCGATCAGCGGCCATCAAGCCGTGCGCCACGCCCTGGTCGACGCGCGCACCAAGCTCGAGGCCTGCCGCCACATGCTCTACCACGCGGCGCGATTGGCAGACACCGGCGCGGCGTGCAGTGTCGAGACGTCGATGTGCAAGCTGTTCATCGCCGAGACCGCGGTGGAGATCGCGCTATTGTGCCAGCGCGTCATGGGCGCCTACGGCTTGTCTGACGCCTACGCCATGGAACGTCACGTGCGCGACATCCTCGGCATGCCAATCGTCGGGGGCTCGTCGAACATGCAGCGCAACAACATCGCGGCGCTGCTGAAGCTGGCGACCTGAGGCCGCCGCTGGGGTTTCTTCACCGGTTACTGGATCCTCGCTGGCTGCACGCTCTACCGCGACGGCGAGCTCGAACGCTCGCCCTCCGGCGCGCCGCGGGCGCACATGGTGCTGGTGCCGGCCGGGCAAGTTCGCTTCCACGACACCTGGCATTCCAGCGGCCTCAACGGTACCGGCAGCACCGACTTCGAGCTGGCGAACGAACCTCAGACCTCCTGATCTCGGGGACTCTGCGATGAGACCAAAGTATACACGAGGCGCAGGTTCGTGCCGGGGAACACGGTCTCCGTGGCAGTGAGTTGCTTGCAGAGGT
>Ga0316622_100000804_pt1 | contig 19277 bp, 14 predicted proteins | sample OWC_Aug_OW2_C1_D_FD_207646 | JGI IMG/M metagenome (GOLD analysis project Ga0316622, IMG submission 207646) | Wetland soil microbial communities from Old Woman Creek delta, Ohio, United States - OWC_Aug_OW2_C1_D5_C | ecosystem: Environmental > Terrestrial > Soil > Wetlands | place: USA: Ohio... | reverse complement strand
GACGCGGACAGCGGGGCGTCGGCAGAGACCGCCACCGAGCTCGAGCGAACGGGAGAGCGAATCCCCGACGCAAAGCTCGCGATGTTCCGCGAGTTCGTCAACTCGCTCGACGCCGACACTGAGGGCGAGAGCGTCGATCGCGGCAGCTGACCTCGAGCCCCGCTCCTAGCCGAGGATCGGCTGTCCGCGCCGGAGCGCCCGGGAACGGTTGGCCCACATCCGCAGCCGCGTTGACCAGAAGTCCTTGACCGCGCGCCAGATCACCGACAGCTTGGCCCCGGTCGGCGAGCCCGCCCGGCGCGGGTAGTGGGGCACCCCGACCTCGGCGATTCGCCGGCCGCTCGCATCGAGCTTGACGAGCAGCTCCGCCGAGAAGAAGGCTCCGCCCGACTCGACGCTGATGCCCTGGAGGGACTCGCGGCGGAACAGCTTGCAGGCGCAGTCGATGTCTCGGACGCGCAGATCGAAGAACACCCGGTTCGCAAGCCGGTAGAGCCGCGCATAGATGGTGCGGATCGGAGGGTCGGCGCGCTTGATCCGGTACCCGACGACGACGTCGGGCCGATCGTCCGACTCGAGCCGGGCGAGCAGAGGGCCGAGATCGGCGACCCGGAACTGCCGATCACCGTCGGTGAACGCCACGAGAGCGAGCCGGCTTGCCGCAAAGCCCGATCTGAGCGCGGCGCCATAGCCCAGGTTCGTCGGGTGGTGGACGGCCCGCACGATGCCTGGGTGAGTCGCCGCCAGCCCGTCGGCAAGCCGACCGGTGGCGTCCTTCGACCCGTCATCGACGACGATGATCTCGTAGGCGTCGGCCAGCCCGGGCAGCGTCGCCAGCGCCTCTGCGACGAGCCCCTCGACGTTGGCCTCCTCGTTGTGGGCGGGGAAGAAGTACGAGAGAGCAGCGACGCGGGCGGCGGCCCCGGCGCCCTCGGCGGCCTCTTGGATCACGGTGTTCCTCCCTCGCGCCCGATCACCCGCAGCATCGGCGGCCCGCCCGGCAGGTTGAGCGGCTCCAGCAGGTAGCGGCGATCCAGGTCGGCCATCTCGCCCGGGTTGATGCGCACAAGATAGACCGGCCGGCGCCCGAGGTTGGCCTCGACCACGTCGGCCGCGGAGCCGAGAGCCTGGTCAAGCCGTGTCCGGTCGTCCACCACCCATACGTCCGGTCGGCCGTGCTGGATCAGCTGCCCGTACCAGAGCGGCGTCGAGTAGCTCCACCAGCTGACGACCACCGCATCGCGCTCGAGACGGTCCCAGGCTGCGTCCACCCACCGCTGGGCGCTTCGGTCATCGCTGGAGTCGATGCGCTGCCAGCGGCCGGGCAGCGCGGCAGCCGTCGGGATGAGCAGCAGGACAACGGCTGTCGCCTCGGCCGCCAGCACGAGCGCGAGGGCAGCAAGACCACGGCGGCTCCGGAACCCAACGGTGTCCCCCGGGACGCTGACACGCTCAGGCTCGGCGTTCCGCCCCGCGTCCGCTGCGCCCGCGTTCCGCCCCGCGTCCGCTGCGCGCGTCGCGATCAGGCCCGTGCCCGCCGTCCCCCGCCGGCTGACGAGGCGTGGCACGCCGAGCGCATCGAGGATGGCCCCGGCGGCCACCGCGATCCACGTCCACCCGATGAGCACGGGGCCGAGGTAGTAGCGCTCGATGTCGGCGTTGATGTACGAGGCGGCAAAGACGGTCGTGAGCACGGCAGCCGGGGCGGTCAGCAGGGCATAGCGCGGCCGTTTCGCTGCCGTCACGACGAAGGCCAGCGGGATCAGCAGCAGCAGGGGGCCGAGCTGCGCAGCAAGGACGTCGCCGATCTCGTCCAGGGTCGCACCCGGGTTGGCCAGCGGCGGCTCGAAGGTTCCCCCGAACTGGAGCCCGAGCACCACGTACCAGAACCCCTCCCACGTGCTCGGGTCGGCGTAGACGATGGGCGCCCGGAAGGGACCCGCCCGCAGGGGGAGCTCGAGGTACAGGAGTCCGGCGGTGGCCACGATCGCGACCAGGCAGCCGACGATCAGGCGTGGCCGGCGCAGGATCGAGGGCTCCACGGCCAGCACAAACAGGCCGATCCCGGGCGCCAGCAGGTAGGTGAGCCCCTGGTTCGCGAGGCTGACGCCGTACACGATGCTGGCGGCCACCAGCCATCGGTCGGCGGTCCGCGATCCGGCCCGACGCCGCGCCTCCCAGCCGACGAGCGCCACGAGGAGCGTGGCCAGCAGCGCGAGGTGCAGGGCGTGGGCGTCGGCGCGCGTGGAGACCCGCCAGGCGACCGGAGCAGCTGCCATCGCCAGCGCAGCCGCAACTGCCAGCAGGGTCCGCCCGGTCAGCATACGCACGAGGACGACGACCAGCGCAGCCGCCAGGGCGACCAGGGCCGCCGATAGCAGGTTCATCCGGAAGGCCTCGTCGCCCAGCGGCACGAGGATCGCCGACGCCAGGAAGCCGAGCACGACGTAGGCCGGGTAGCCTGTCGGGTGGGCGGTCCCGAGGAGCGGGCCGACGGCCTGGAACTCCCCCGTGTCCCAGATCGCGAGCCCCGGCAGCAGGGTCATCCGCGCCACCGCCAGCACGACGAGGCCGATCGCGAGCGGGGCGAGCGCGCCGATCAGCCCTCCCCGAACGGCATTGCCTGACGCCGGCGCGTCGTCGGAGACGTCGGGTGGCTCGCCGGCTTCATCCGGGCGCCGCCCATCCACCGGCCCCGGCCGCGGCTCACCAGCCAAGGGTGAGCGCCCAGATGTTGCCCCACAGGTTGACCGCGATCGAGACGGCCACCAGGACGACAACCAGGGCGCGCAGCCCGCCGAGCCGCTCGATCCCCAGCGCCACCAGCGGCAGGGCGAACGGGACGAAGTCGTTGCTGAAGCGGTAGCCGAACTGCACCCAGCCCTGCGAGAAGTGCATCAGGTTCACCAACGCGATGGCCCCGATCGCGACCCCCGCGCCCGCGACCAGCCGGCTCCGTCCGTAGGACCGCAGCGCGGGGAGCGCCAGCAGGAAGGCCGGGCTTGTCAGAAGCAGGCTCATGCCGTCGGCGCGCGGTCGCAGCACCGGGCATGCCACGTCGAACCAGGTGGAGCGCGCGGCGCCGACGGGATCGCAGGGCGGCATGATCTCGGGCGTCCCGAACAGCATCAGGGCGAGGTTCTGCGGGATGTAGCGCGGGTCCTCGATCGCCCAGTCGAGGCGGTAGTCCAGGTAGGGGAACATCACGGGGTAGGCAAGCGCCTCCTGCTCGTAGAGGTACTCATAGCCGGGATGGAAGAGGTGGCCTGAAGTTGCCAGGTTGTAGAGGAGGAGCCCGCCGACCGGGATCGCAATCCCGATCCCGGCCGAGATCCCCCGCCGCAGCCAGCTTCCACCACCGCCGACTAGGACGAGGAACGGGAACCCGAATGCGACGGTCAGCCGCGAGGTGGCGGCCAGACCGAGCAGGAGCCCCGCCAGGAGCTGGGTCCCATCGATCGCGAAGGACGCGCGCAGTCCGCCGCGAAGCCCGGCGCCGGGCATCACACGACGGTGCGACTCGCCGCCTTCCGCCTCGAGTGCCGACGGGTCCGCGTGGAGCGCGATCCCGACCGCCAGCAGTGTCAGGCCGACGGCCACGACATGGGCGAGGTACCAGGTCTGCCCGAGCATCGACGCGTACCAGAACACGGTGCCGAGCGCGAAGAAGACGGTCGTTCCAAGGCGGACCGACGGGCGCACAGGGAGCCGACCGAGGACCCAGAAGGCGATCCCGACGACCAGCGCCCCGAGAAGGCTCGCGATGAGCTGCGCGTTGGTCGCCAGCCCGAACGCGGCGACGAACGGCAGCAGGACGACGGCCGGGAGAGGCGGGAACGGGAGCAGGGCGCGCCCGACGGTATCCTCGTCACGATCCACCACGGGCAGCACGTCCTGAAAGTAGTCGTTGCTGGCCGCGAGCCCGTCGCCAGGGTAGACGGGGTAGCGGATCGCGGCCTCGCCCTCGAGCCAGGCCGAGGCCTGCCACACGAAGTGGTTGTAGGTGTTGAGGCGATTCGGGTTGCTCACCACGTATATGGCAAGCATCAACAGCACCAGCCCGAGCCCGATCCACGGGGCGGCGCGGTCCAGGAGCGGTTCGTCGGGGGCCGGATCGTGATCGGCCGCCGGATGGCCCTGCGCTATACTCCGCTCCACTTCAGCGTTCGTGCAGGAGGCCCCGACGCGTGACCAGCTCCCCCACGGGTGAGCTCGCCCGGGCCAGGAACGCGTCCCCTCGGACCACCGGCTTCCTGGACACTGCGAGCGCACTCCTCCTCGTGCTCGGACTCGGGCTCGCCGCCCGCCTCCTCATCGTATACCTCAACCCGGGCTCCGGGTTCCGGGTCGACGTCGATGCGTTTCGCTTCTGGGCCTCCAACCTGGCGGCCGACGGACCGTTCGGCTTCTACGATCGCCCGTTCTTCCACGACTACACACCGGGCTACCTCTACCTGCTCTGGCTGGTTGGGATCGTGGGCCAGGCGCTGGGCGGTGTCGGCGACCTGATCAAGCTGCCTGCGATCGTGGCCGACGCCGTCCTGGCCGGGCTGGTCTGGGCCATGGTCCGCGAGCTCGGAGGGCGCGGTCGCGTGGCACTCCTGGGGGCGGCAATCGTGGTCGCCAACCCGGTGAGCTGGTTCGACAGCTCGATCTGGGGGCAGGTGGACTCGGTCGGTGTGGTCTTCCTGCTGCTCGCGGTATGGGCGCTCTGGCGGAACCAGCCCGAGCTGGCGGCGATCCTGGGCACCACCGCGGCCGTCACGAAGCCGCAGCTGGGGATCATCGTCCCCATCGTGGCGGCCGTGGTGATCCGGCGGGCGTTCTTTGGCTCGACGGAGGAGCAGCGGCCGCTCCCGATGGCCAGAGCGGCCAGTGCCGGGCTCGTCCTGCGCGCACGAACCTGGCTCCAGAGCGAGCGGGGGCCCATCCGCGTCGTGACCACCGCGGCGGCCGGCCTGCTCACCGCGATCCTGCTCTCGGCGCCCTTCGGGCTCTCGATCGTGGAGCTTGTCGAGCAGGTCATCCAGACGGCCGGGGGCTACCCGTACCTGACGGTGAACGCCTACAACCCGTGGGCGCTCGTGGCACAGGACGGCGCCGGGCTGGCAGCCAACGGGACCTGGCTCTGCGACGTCGTCGGGGGTCCGTGCGCGACCGGGGTGCAGCTGGGCTCGATCCCGGCCGTGGCCATCGGATCGGCGCTCATCCTGGCGGCCGTGATCGCCGCGGCGCTCGTCGCGGCCCGACACGACGACCGGCTGACGATCCTGGTGGCCGTCACCGTCGTCGCCATCGCCTTCTTCGTGCTGCCCACCCGCGTGCACGAGCGCTACCTCTACCCGTTCTTCGCGCTCGGGGCGATCCTGGCCGCCGTCTCCTGGCGCTGGCTTGTCACCTACGCCCTGCTGTCCGCCGCGAGCTTCCTCAACCTCTACGTCGTCCTCACCACGCTCTACCCTGACAATCCGGGGATCAGCGACTGGCTCGGGATCGGGCCCGCGGTTCGCTCGCCGGCCGGGGTGACGCTGGTGGCGCTCGTCCACCTGGTCGCCTTTGCCTGGGCCATCCTCCAGCTCCGCGGCTCGGCTCGCAGACGCCTGCGCGACGAGCTCGCGACCGTCTCCGGGTGGGCCCGGTCCGGGCGCGCGCCGGAGCCCGGTGACCAGCCGGCCGCCACCCGGGGCGAAGCCACCACACCGGCCGCCGAGGCGCCGACGACCCGGCCGGCCAGCCGCCCACCGCCCGTGGTGGCGCCCAGGACGGCCGCCACGGCTCCGGCGGCGGTCTCGGCGGCCGCGGGCCCAGAGTGGCCTTCGGAGGGCGGCAGCGGGCTTCTGGCGGGCTTCCGGCGGCGCATCAGCGCCCGTCCTGTGCGTCCGGATCGCTCACGCTCGCTGCACGGGGAGCCGACGGGCCGTCTGGGCCGCATCGACGTCTGGCTGCTGGTGGTGCTCGTGCTGGCGACGCTTCTGCTGCGCTCGTACCGCCTCGAGCAGCCCTACCAGATGTACTTCGACGAGATCTACCACGCGCGGACGGCGACCGAGTTCCTCCAGTACTGGCGTTACGGCGAGCCACACCCGGTGTACGAGTACACCCACCCGCACCTGGCCAAGTACGCCATGGCCACCGGGATCGCGCTCTTCGGCGACAACAGGGTCGCGGCGGTGAGCAACCTCGGCGGATCGGTCCGGGACGCCGCGATCGAGGAACGCTGGGACGACCCGCTCCTCCCCGGCTCGCGGGCCGGGGACCGTCTCTACGTGGCGACCGGTCGCGACGTGGTGGCGTACGACCTCGCCACGCGCGCGCCCGTCGCAACGATCGCGGCGCCCGGGGCCACCGCGGTGGCCGTCGATGCGGCGGGCCACCGCCTCCTCGTCGGCACGGACGATGGGTCGCTCTCGGTCATCGAGACGACCGAGCTCGACGCGCTGCGGCTCGCCGCCTCTCCGCCGGCCCTGCTCGAGGCGGCCCGGATCGGAGGCGCGAGCGCGCCGATCACCCTGCTCCGCGTCACCGACGACGGCACCTTCGCGCTGGCCGGAACCGCCGACGACGAGGTCGTGTCGCTCGATGCCTACACGGGCGAGGAGCGCGGGCGAACCCGGGTCGCCGGGCTGGCCGATGTCGCCCCGGCCGGATCGACGGACGCCGTCGTGGTCGGGCTCGAAGGGACCGGCCAGACGCTCGATGCCGGGCTGCTCGCGACGGAGCTCGCGACGATCCTCGATCTCGACCCGGCCGCCCTCGAGGCCAGGCTGGTCGACGCCGCGGCTGCCGGGCGCCCGGAGGTCGTGGTTGCCCCGGCGCCCAGCGGTGAGCCGCGGAGCGACCTCGACGCGGCCATCGCCGACGGCCGTCTGGCTGACGTCACGGTGCAGCCGCGTGCCCGTGTCGCTGCCTCCGGCGCCGACGGGCTCGTCTTCCTGGCTGCCGCCGACGCCGAAGAGACGAGCCGGCTCGACCTGGCCGGTCCGGCCGGGGGCATCGCCCACGTGACCGGGATCGACACGCCGCGGCTGTACGCGACGACGGGCAGCGAGCTCGCCGTGGTGAAGCTCGGTGACAACGGGTCCAGCGAGGATCCCGCGCTCGAGAAGCGGGTCTGGATGCCGGGCCCGGTCGACCGTGTCCTCTACAACCCGGCCACCGAGCTCGTCCACGCCGTCGGGCTGTCGCCCGGCGGATCGGACTGGACGGTGTATGTCGTCGAGCCTCACGGCAACGCGGTCTTCGCCGACGCCGTCCTGCCCCTGGTCCCCGTGGCGATCGCCCTCGATGCGTCGCCGCTTCACCCGTCGAGCGATCGCGAGCAGATCGTGGCGCTCTCGACCGATGGGGTCGCCGCGACGATCGAGGCCGGCAGCAACGCCTTCGCCTGGCGCCTGCCAGGCGTGCTGGCGGGGGTGCTGATGGCGGCCCTGCTCTACCTCCTGGGCAGGATCCTCTTCCGCCGCCGCTCGGTCGGGCTGATCGCGGCCGGCCTCGTCCTCGTCGAGGGCATGCTCTTCGCCCAGTCGCGGATCGCCATGAACGATGTCTACGTCGGGCTGTTCATCGTGGCCGCGCTGACCGTCTTCGCAGCGCTGTGGACCGGGGCGTGGCGGGGCCGATGGGCCTTCTGGGTCGCCATGCCGTTGGTCGGGCTGCTGCTCGGGCTCGCGCTGGCTTCCAAGTGGGTCGCCGCGTATGCCATCGGGGCCATCGCGATCATGCTGCTGGCGCGCTCGGCCCTCGGGCGGGTGGTGCTGATCGGCGGGCTGATCGCGATCACGTCGGTCCTTGGCTACCTGGCGCTCGTCGTCCCCGAGGGCGGCACCAGCGGCGGCAACCTGGCATTCCTCGTCGTGATGGTCGCGGTGACGCTGGCGGCGGTCGTCATCACCGTCTGGCACCCGATCGCCTGGTCGGTCGAGGAGGTGCGCTTCGCGGTCGGAGCCCCGCTCGTGCTCGGTGTCCTGGTGTTCCTGGCCGGTGTCGCGGCGGGTGGCGGTCAGCCTTCGAGCGACGGCGGCCTCGTGACCCTGCTGCCGTCGGTCGGCTTCGCGCTCGTCATGCTGGGCGCGCTGGCGGCCGGGCTGTTCTGGCTCGCGGGGCGGTTCGGGTTCGGGCCCCTCGCACCCCCGCCAGCGGTCGACGACCCGCGGACCCTCCTGCCGGCGGCCGACCCTGCGCCCGCCGGCTGGCTCCGTCCCGGATACCTGGTGGGTGCCCCGGTCGCGTGGGCGGCCATCTCGATCGTCTTCATCCCGCTGATCGTGTACGTGCTCTTCTACCTGCCCTGGGTGGCGATGGGGGGCAACCAGATCGTGGAGGGCTGGCCGCCCGGCAACAGCGGTCAGACGCTGATCGAGCTGACACGCTCGATGTACGACTACCACGACAACCTGCGCGCCACGCACGCAGCCTCTTCACCGTGGTGGGCCTGGCCGCTCAACCTCAAGCCGGTCTGGTTCTACCAGGGATCCTTCGCCGGCAACACGGCCGCCGCCATCTACGACACCGGCAACTCGGTGATCTGGTGGCTGGGCATCGTGGCGATGGCATTCCTCGCCTGGCAGGCGTTCCGCCGCCGAAGCCTTGCCCTCGCCTTCATCGTGATCGCATTCGCGTGCATGTGGCTCCCCTGGGCGCGCATCGACCGGGCCACGTTCCAGTACCACTACTACACCGCGTTGCCGTTCGTGGTGCTCGCGTTCGCCTACCTGCTCGCCGAGCTGTGGCACGGGGCGTCGCGGCGGACCTGGCTGCTGGCCAGGGCGGCCGCTGCGTGGGCCATCCTGTTTCCGATCCTGCTGTGGCTGTTCAAGGCGCCGCTGTGCTGGGTCGTGGGAGTCGAGCGGGTCTACGAGAGCTCGCCCGCCTGTGTCGGCAACCCGGGCAACCTGGTGATCACCGCGAGGGTGCTGAGCATCGTCATCATCCTCGGGGTGGCCGTCACCCTGCTCGGCTGGCAGCTGCTCCGCCTGGACCGGCCCGATGCCGAGGGGCGTGTCGACACGCGACGCGGGCTGGCCAAGCTGGTTGGCACGGCCGCCGCCGCCGCCGTGGTGCTGGCCCTGGTGCCGAACCTGGTCGGCGACGCGGTGCTCGTGTCGATGGAGGGGCTGCGCGCCGAGCTCATCGCGCTCGTGGCGCTCGTGCCACTCTCGTTCGCCGCCTGGTTCGTGCTGACCGCGCGCGACGCCCGCCGGTTCGTGGCCGGCACCCTCGTGGCCGCGGTCACGTTCTTCGTCATCCTCTACCCGAACATCTCTGCCCTGCCGCTGCCGGCCGCGGTCGTCAATGCGTACCAGGGCCTGCTGCCGACCTACCTGTACCCGTTCCAGTTCCCGGTCAACACGGACCCGGCGGCCGAGGCGCAGATCGTCTCGCTGGAGTCGCTCCTGCTCTTCGCCTCGATCCTCGTGGCGGCCGTCGTGGTTGGCTACTCAGCGTGGGTATGGCGGATCGCGCTCGCCGAGCGGGCGGCCGCTGCCAGCCCGGCCGACGAGGGAATGGCTCAGAGCGGCGCGAGCTGACCCCGGGTGGCCGCCTCGTCGGTCGCCGCCGGCGTCTCGCCGACCCGCGATCCATTGCCCGGGGGGCTCCCGGCCGGCCTGGGTGACGCTGGCACCGGCGCCCCGAAGTGGTCGGGCAGCGCCCCGCGCCCGGCGAGACGCCGGACGACGAAGCCGTAGTAGTCATCGACGCGGGCAGCCACGCTCTCCCAGCTCATCTGGCGCGCCCGCTCGATACCCGAAGCTGCCATGCGCGCCCGGAGCGACGGATCGGCCAGCAGGCGCACGATCGCATCGGCCACGGCCTGCGGCTCGCGGGGCGGTGTGAGGAGCCCCTGCTCGCCGCGCCTGACCACGCCCTTGTAGCCGTGGATGTCCGAGGCCACGATCGGCACGCCAGCGGCCATCGCCTCGAGCAGCACGATCCCGAACGACTCGCGACCAGTGGCCGGGGACACGTAGATGTCGGCGCTCCTGAAGAGCTGGTCCTTGACGCTGTCACCGACCCGGCCGAGGAACTCCACGTCCTGGAGCCGCCGGGTCGCCACGTAGCGTCGTGCTTCGCGCTCCTGGGGTCCCGAGCCGACGATCAGCAGCCGGCACTCGACGCCGGCCTGTCGAACGAGGCGGAAGGCCCGCAGCATGTCCAGCAATCCCTTGCGCGGCTCGTGACGCCCGACGAAGAGCAGGTTCGGGATCCCGTCGCGGTAGCGGGCGATCGGGACGGCCCTCTGGAAGCGGTCCACGTCGACGCCGTTGGGGATGATCTTGTAGTCGCCCGGGAAGTAGCGATCGATGAAGTGCCGGGAGGCGGCGCTGACCGCGATCCGGCCGTGCAGGCGCTCGGCGTACGGGGCCAGCACCCGGCTGGCGATCTGGTAGGGCACCGAGTAGCCGGCGTAGGCGTGGAAGGTCGCGACGTTCACGCTGCGCGATTGGCGGAGCAGGACGAGCGAGAGAAACGGCACGAACGGCTCGTGGAAGTGGAGCACGTCGAAGCGCTCCGCCTCGACCATCTCGCGGACCTGGGCGTTGAACCGGGGGGAGATCGTGACGGTCCCGACCGAGCCGTTGGCCGGCATCGAGAAGCCAAAGCCGAGCCGGATGACGTCGCCCTCCGAGCTGCGCTGCGGCCCGTGGCTCGCGGAGATGATGCGGACATCATGGCCGCGCAGACGGAGGTTCTCGTAGAGGTAGCCGACGTGCTGGGTCACGCCGCCGGGGAGCGGGTAGATGTATGGCGAGACCAGCCCGATCTTCACGGCGTCTCGTCTCCCCGTTGCTCATCGCCTCCCCGGCCGGCAGACGCCGCCCCGGGGGGCTCATCGTACCGCGGCGGGCGCAGCTGACCGCCGGGATAGCCGAGGTCGCGGCCAGTGCCTCGGCGCAGGACCCTCGCCCCCACCTCTTCGCGCGCATCGCGGCCGTACTTGCGGAGCTGCCCGGCGAAGGTTGACAGCTGCGACCCGGTCCCGTGGAACGAGCCGTGCGCATGGGTCTCGGCGGCCAGGATCGCCACTCGCAGCTCCTCGGCCGACCGGCCCCGGAACGTCGTGTGGCCCGCGCCGATCTGGTCGGCGGCGTGGGCGTCGCTGTTGCCGACCGCGGCCAGACCGTGCTCGCGCGCGAAGGCCGTCGCCCGGAAATGTTCGAGCCGGCCAAGCAGCGTCGGGTTGAAGGTCTCCAGGCCGTCGGGCCTGCGCCGGGTGTCGGCATGGGCGAGCAGCCCCCGCAGCGGCCGGGCCTGGGCGCACAGCGGGTACGGGGCGAGCGGGTGGGCAGGGATGGCGAGACCGCCCTGGTCGTGGATCGCAGCGATCGTGTCGCCGAGCCACATCAGTGGACGGATCGGCTGCTCGATGAAGAGCGCCAGGACGTGGCCACCGCGGGTGGTGACCTCCTCGCCGACCACGATCACGGTGCGCAGCCCGAGGTCGGCGGCCATCGAGCGCGCGGCCAGGGCCGCGTCGATGCGCTCGTGATCGGTGATCGCGACGACATCCAGGTCGTCCAGCAGGGCGATATGCTCCAGGATCTCGCCGACGCTCGAGATGCCGTCCGATGCCCGGGTGTGGACGTGCAGGTCGGCCCTGCCCAGACGATCGGTCACGGCCGGCCCCCGGCAGGTGCCGCTGTCGACCTGCGTCGGCGGCGCGGCTCCGGCGCCAGATCGGGCCAGATCGGGAAGAAGACCGCCCACCACTGGTCGGGAGCCTCGGCGATCAGGCGCTCGAAGGCGCGCGCCTGGCGCTCGAGGAACGCCGTGACGCGCTCGCGCCGGTCGCCGGCGGCCGGGACCTCGAGCGGGACGATCCGGGCCCGGTAGTGGCCCGGGGTCGTCCGGCGGATGGCCACCGCCAGCACGGCCGCCTCGGATTCGAGCACCAGCAGGGCGGGGCCCGCCGGGAGCGGCGCCGGGCGGCCGAAGAGCTCGGTCTCGATCCCGCCGCCGGTCAGGTCGCGGTCGGCAACGAGCCCCACCGGCTCGCCGCGCCGGAGGGCGGCCGTCAGCTCGCGCCGCGCCTCGCGCAGCCCGACGATCCTGATGCCGACCGAGCCGCGGGTCCGCTTGAACCAGTGCTGGAGCGGTGGATCGTCGATCGTCTCCATCGGGCCGACGAACGGCCGGCCGTATCGCTGTGCAAGGTAGAGGGCAGGCATCTCGAGCGCTCCGAAGTGGAGACCCACGAAGACGAGCGCGCCACCACGCTCGAACGCCCCGTCGAGGATCGCCGGCTCGTCGGGCACGGCGCGCTCGGCAAGGTAGCCCGGGGTCACGCCCGGCGTCCGCGCCACCTCGAGGTAGTAGCGGGCGTGGTGCCGGAATGCCGAGCGAACCAGCCGCTCAAGCGCATCGTCGTCATGGGCAGCCCGGCGGGCGACGGGATCCCCGGTGTCCTGGTCGGCCATCCAGCTGGCCACCTGGCGAAGGTTGGCGCGGACGAGGGCCGCCCGCCCGGGCATCAGGCGATAGCGCGCGGTCCCGGCCAGCTCGGCCAGGGTGATCAGGGGTCGCTCGGGCAGGCGGCAGGCCGTCCACGACGCGGCGGCCACCATCGCAGCCCGGACCCGCTGTCGGACCGTGCCGCGGTCGCGGTCCTGCTCGGCCATCGTCGCCGGGCTCACGGCAACTTCAGCCGGGACCGGCGGCGCCGGGCTGGGGCGGGACCACCGGCGCGGCGGCATCGCCATGCTCGACCGCGGCAGCCCGCGCCGCCAGCTCCGCCTGCTCGGCATCGCTGAGCGGCCAGATCGGCTTGAAGCTGTACCACTGGTCGGGAGCTGCACCGATGGCCCGCTCCAGCCACCGAGCCAGCTCCTGGGTCGCCACCGCGACGTCACGGTCCGAGGTCGAGGGAACCCGGATCGGCGCCTCGTCCTCGACCCGGAGGCGCCCGCCGTCGATGCGACGGATGGTGATCGGGAGGATGGCGGCGCCAGTCTTGCCCGCCAGGAACGCGGGTCCTGCCGGCAAGGTCGTCCAGGCATCGAACAGCCGGACGGGAACGCCGTCGGGTCGATAGCCCCAGTCCATGAGCAGGGCGAGGATCTCGCGGCGCCGCAGGACGCCGAACATCTCGCGCAGGTTGCGCCACGGGATCAGCCTGACGCTCCACTGCTCGCGCTGGCGGCGCAGGTGGTCGAACAGCTCGGGGAAGGACGAATCGTCGGCCACGACGTTGATCGGGAGGCCGTGGTGGGCCATGCCCCGGCCGACGGCCTCGTTGCTCCCGATGTGGGCGACGGTCAGGATGAGCCCGTTCGACGCGTGCCAGACGGCCTTCATCTCCTCGAGCCGGTCGATGTCGACGATCCCCTCGACATCGGCGTCGGACATGCGGGGCAGCCGCATCAGCTCGACCATGTAGCGGGCGTAGTTGCGATAGGCGGCGAGCGCCACCTTCCGCACGGCCGGATCGTCGGGCGCGCGGCCGAGGACATGACCGAAGTTGGCGTTCGCCCAGCGTCGCTTGGCTGGCCACAGGAGGTATGAGGCCCGGAAGACGACGCCGAGGACGGCCTCGACCGCCCGACGCGGCAGGTGGCCGATCAGCCACTCGCCGGCCCGGTAGGCGACGACCGCGATCCGCTCGACGAAGCGCCGGCCGGCCGCCCGGCCGCGGGAGGCCGGCTCGAGACGCCGGTGGGGCGCCTCGAGCCGACGCTCGCGCGTCGTCACTTCGCGGCGGCTCCCGCCTTCGGCTTGGCGGGCTTCTTGGTGCCCGCCGGCGGCTCGGTGCCGACCAGCGTCTCGTTGTCCTCACCGCGGATGAACGCCTCGACACGCTCGTGGGCGATGTCGTCGTGGATCTGGAGCGGCGGGCTCTTCATGAAGTAGCTCGACGGAGCCACCAGGGTTCCCTTGAGACCGCGGTCGAGCCCGAGTCTCAGGCAGCGGATGGCGTCGGTGATGACGCCGGCGCTGTTGGGGCTGTCCCAGACCTCGAGCTTCAGCTCCATGTTGAGCGGCACGTCGCCGTAGGTGGTCCCCTCCATCCGAATGTGGCACCACTTGCGGTCCTTGAGCCACGGCACGTAGTCCGACGGCCCGACGTGGATGTCCTCCTCGGCGATCTCGTAGTCGATCATCGAGGTTACTGCGTTGGTCTTGGAGATCTTCTTGGACTCCAGGCGCTCGCGCTCGAGCATGTTCAGGAAGTCCGTGTTGCCGCCGAAGTTGAGCTGGTAGGTCCGGTCGATCCGGACGCCGCGGTCCATGAACAGGCGGGTCAGGACGCGGTGGGTGATCGTGGCGCCGACCTGGCTCTTGATGTCATCGCCGATGATCGGCAGCCCCTCCTCGGCAAAGCGGCGCTGCCAGTAGGGCTCGCGTCCGATGAACACCGGGATGGCGTTGATGAAGCCGACGCCGGCCTTGAGCGCCTGCTCGACGTACCACTTGGTGGCCTCCTCGCTCCCGACGGGGAGGTAGGAGACCATCACGTCGACCTGGCGCTCTTTGAGGATGCCCACCACGTCGGCCGTCGGGCCGGGGGCCTTCTCGATGATCTGGCTGAGGTACTTGCCGAGCCCGTCGTGGGTCATCCCGCGGTCGACGGTCACGCCGAGGTTGGGGACCTGCTGGAAGACGAAGGTGTTGTTGGGCTTGGCGTAGATCGCCTCGGACAGGTCCTTGCCGACCTTGTTCTTGTCGATGTCGAAGGCCGCCACGAACTCGATGTCGCGGATGTGGTAGCCGCCGAGATCGACGTGCATCAGCCCCGGGATCTTGTCGCCCGGCTTGGCGTCCTCGTAGTAGTAGCGACCCTGCACGAGGCTGGACGCGCAGTTGCCGACGCCGACGATGGCGACGCGGATCTTCTTGTCGGCCTTGTCGCGGCCGTTCTTCCCGTTCGTGCTCACTGGTGCTCCTGCAATGCTCCCTGGCGATTTGCTGACTGACTGGCCCGTTGGCGATGGCGGGACGCGGTCCCTTGCTATGGCTGGTTGGCGGTGGCGGCCGCGTCGGCGGCCCGGACCTGGCTGCGGACGGAGAGGATCCGCTGGATGACGGTGATGGTGGCCATCACGGCGATCGCGCCGAGGGCCGAGGCAAGCCAGACCGAACCTCGCTCAAGCTCGGGGACCACGCCCCCGGCCAGCCCGGTCACGATGAGGCCGAGGGTGAGGATAACGATGCGGACGGTCCGATCGGCGATCCCGATGTCGCCCCGGACCCCGATGTTCTCCGCCTTTGCCCGTGCGTAGCTGACAAGAAAGGCCGACGCCATGGCCAGCGCGCCCATCAGCACGCCGAGCTCGAAGCCGGCCCGGGCGCAGCCGTAGACGACCCCGACGTAGATGACGGCCTCGCCCCAGCGGTCGAAGGTCGAGTCGAAGAAGGCTCCCAGCTTCGAGACCTGGCCGGTGGCCCTCGCGAGCGCGCCGTCGAAGAGGTCGAAGACGCCGCCCCCCACGACGAGCAGGCCCGCCAGGACCCACTGCTCGGCGCCGGCCAGGACCGCGCAGACGATGGCGATCCCAAACCCGATCACGGTCAGGCCGTTGGGGGTGATGCCCAGGCGGCCGAAGGCCAGCGCGATCGGCACCGCGCCGGAGCGCACCTTCGCCCGGGCCTCCGGTGGGATGAACGACTGGTCTCCGGCGGGCTTCTGGCTGTCCGTCATCCGGCCATTCTCTCTGCGGCAGCCTCCGCGGTCGGGCGGGCGAGCCCGTCGAGCCCGAGGATCAGACGCTCGCGCTCGGTGGTCTCGTCGAAGACCTGGGGGCGCAGCGTACACACGGTCTCGCGTCCAGTCCGGCGCATGTCGACGAGCCCCGCGTCTCGCAGCCGCTTGAGGTGGTGCGACACGAGGGGCTGGGAGAGCCCGACCTGCTCGATGAGCTCGGTGACCGTGCTCGGGCGGTCGGCCAGCCTGCGGACGATGCGCAGCCGGTTGACGTCCGCGAGCGCCTTGTGGAACGAGCGCAGGTCGCGCAGCTCCTCGGGCGGATCCACGATCGAGGCCAGGGTGGACCGGATCCTGGCGGGGGTTGGGGACACTGGCACTCCGTTCGGCCGCTGTCATATCAACGGCGGTTCATATAAAGCGGCGTTGATGTTAGGCGGTCGTCCGGCGCGTGTCAAGGGTGCCGCGGGGCCGTCGCGGCGAAAGGGCACCGATGGCTCGCCGGGTCACCCGATGCGGCGATATGCTGCGCTCGTCCAGGAGGCAGGGGCAAACGCGGGAGGCCTGTGGTGACGTTCGAGCCCGAAGCAGCCTCGACCGACGAGCGGGCAGCGGGCAATGGTGGTGGGGCCGCCGCCGGAGTTCCTCGGGCCGTGGCCGGGTCCGAGGCCCACGATCCTGCGGCCGGGGCCGGCGCCGATCCAGCGGGAGGGGCCGAGCCGACCTCTGCCCGCGACCCGGTCGCTCTGGCGGTTGCGGGCGCGGAGGCCCTCATCGCGGCCGACCGCGATCGACATCACGCCACGACCGAGACGAGCGGCGTCGTCCGTGTCGTCGAGTGGAGCGCCGACGGCGTGTCGGAGTGGGAGGGCATTGCCGGGCTGACAGGCCGGCTGGGCCGGCCCGAGCTCATCCACTGGATCGACCTCGTGGACCCCACGCCCGCCCAGGTGTCGATGATCACCACGATGCTTGGGCTCCACCCGCTCATCGCCGAGGACATCATCGAGGGCAACCAGCGGGCCAAGATCGAGGTCACCGATCAGTTCGTCCACATCGTCCTGTTCGGGCTCACCTACCCGCCGCTCGTCATCAACGAAGTCGACGTCGTGCTCGGCGATCGGTTCCTGCTGACGGCGCACCCCGCCGGCTGGGAGCCGCGTCGCTCGGTCCAGCTCCGTGAGGGCCTGGAGCCGATCCTGCGGCGGGGGCCGGACCATCTGCTCTGGGCGATCTGCGACGCCATCGTCGACGGCTACTTCCCGCTCATCGACCTGCTTGGCGACGCGATCGACGAGATCCAGGATCGGGTCATCGGCGATCCCAAGCCGGCGACGCTGGAGGGGCTGTTCGAGCTCAAGCGCGACCTGATCCTGGTGCGTCGGGCCTCGGCCCCGATCCGCGAGGTGTTCAACCAGCTGACGAACCGCGACCTCGCCCTGATCGACCCGGAGGAGATCATCTACTTCCGCGACGTCTACGACCACCTGATCCGGCTGACAGACGAGATCGACACCTATCGCGAGCTCGTGTCGGGGACGCTCGAGGTCTACCTCTCGACGATCAACAACAACCTCTCGGTGATCATGAAGCGGCTGACGGGGGTGACCGTCGTGCTGGCCGGCGTCGGTGGCGTGGCAGGCATCTTCGGCATGAGCGAGGCCGGCGCCGCGCTTGGTCTCGTGGAGGCGCCCGGGTTCTGGATCGTGACCATTGCGATCGTCGCCGCGGCGGTCGGGGCGGCGGTCGCGCTGCGCCGCCTCCGCTGGATCTGACCCGGCTCAGCGAGGCCGGGGCGGCACGGTCCGCACTCTCGACGGCGGACCCATTCGCGTGGCCGCTGCGCGCGGCCCGGTCAGCCGCAGGCGACCGGCTCTGCCGCCGGGTGGGCCTCCGACGGGTCTGCCGGCCCGACGCTCAGCGGCCGGGCGACGACCTGCGTCTTGCCCGGCGTCCCTCGCGGCCCCTCCGAGGTCTGCAGGTAGAGCACCTCGTCGCGCTCGGCCAGGGCCTCGTCGAGGGTGGTGACGCCGCGGCGCACCTCGACGGCCTCGTAGAGGTGCAGTCGATCGTCGGAGGTGTAGACCGAGACGAGCATGCCGATCATCGACGTTCCGTCGTCGATCCGCGAGGCGTCGAGGATCGGCAGGAACATCCCGGTCCGGGCGTGGGCGTAGAGGTAGGTCGCGCCCGGCTCGCCCGGCTGGGCCAGCTCCTGCAGGTACATCGCGACGTCACAGGGCGGATAGGTGTCGGGGCCCCCGGGCGGCCGGATCACGGGCAGGTCGATGCCGAGGGCCGGGACGACGACGCGCGTCGCGGTTGCCCGCTCTCCGGGCGATGCGGCAGCCGATCCGCCGGGCAGGGGTGTCGCCGTCGGCTCGCCCGGACCGGTCGACGGCAACGGCACGGTCGGGGTCGCAGCTGCCGACGGGGCAGCCGACGGAGCGTCCGAGGGGACGCCGGCCGTTGTGGGGCTGGTGTACGAGAGAAGCCCCCAGGCCACGATCACCACCCCGGCCGCCGTCATGAGGGCCGGGATCAGTCGCGCCGCGATCGATCCGAGTCTGGTCATTGGTGCGTCGATCCTATCCCCTGGTCCGCCCAGCTGCCCGCGACCGCTTGGTACTGGCGCCCGCTCCGGACCCCCGGCTCCCCTCCGCGCATGCCGGGAACGCATCGTCGTGTCCGGATTCCGCCGGGCTTGCCGCCGCCTCGCGCTGCGCCCCCGATCGGTCCATCGACTGCTACCCTCCCGCCATGCTGGCTCGCCTGCTGCTCGTGCTCCTCGGCCTGGCGGCCGGGATCGTCGCTGCCGTGCTCGTGTTCGGGGCGCTCTATGCGCTGATCCCGCCGCCGGAGGTTGGCCAGGGCCGCCCCACGCCCAGCCCGACGGAGCCCGCCGGCCCCGGCGCGACCGCCGGTGGAGACGCCTCCGCCGCGCCGTCCGTGACGCCCGGCCCGGTCGAGAGCGCAGCCCCGCCGACGAGCGCGGTGCCGTCGGGCACCGGGCAGATGAGTGGTGCGTTCGGCATCGGCGAGCCGGCACCGCCGCTCCGGGTCACCCGGCTCGGCGGCGGGATGATCGACCTGGCCGAGCTGCGCGGCTGGCCGGTGTGGGTCAACTTCATGGCCACCTGGTGTCCACCCTGCGTCGACGAGCTGCCGGTGATGAACGGCTTTGCGAGTCGCTACGCGGACACCGGGCTGGTGGTCGTGGCCATCGACATCCGCGAGGACGCCGATGACGTGGCCGCCTTCATGGACTCGCTCGGGATCACGTTCCCGGTCGGCCTCGATCCCGACGGGGCGGCGCAGCAGGAGTGGGGCGCGCTCGCGCTGCCCGTCCATTACTGGATCGACACCGAGGGGATCGTCCGCTCCGGCGCGCTCGGCGGGATCGGTCCCGACATCATGGCCGAGGGTCTTCGGACGATCCTGCCGGGCGTCGACGTCCAGCCCTGAGGACCGCCATCCAGCCCCGACAGACCGCCGTCCAGCCCTGAGGACCGCCATCCAGCCCCGACAGACCGCCCGTCGAGACCGAGACCGCGACCGGCCACATCGGCCGGAGCGGACTCGACCCTAGAGCAGGGCCGACGCGGCGTCCTGGACGGACTCGATGATCGGCCCCGGCAGC
>Ga0316622_100000803_pt1 | contig 19282 bp, 15 predicted proteins | sample OWC_Aug_OW2_C1_D_FD_207646 | JGI IMG/M metagenome (GOLD analysis project Ga0316622, IMG submission 207646) | Wetland soil microbial communities from Old Woman Creek delta, Ohio, United States - OWC_Aug_OW2_C1_D5_C | ecosystem: Environmental > Terrestrial > Soil > Wetlands | place: USA: Ohio... | reverse complement strand
AGGAAGGCGACGGCGAAGAGCTGCCCCCCCCCGACGACGAGGAAGACGAGAACGAGGAGCGCGAGCGAGCGCTTCGTCCGCCCGAGAGAGAAGAGGCGTGGCCGGGCCGCGAGCGCAAGGAGGAGGGGCGCCATGTAGAGAAGGACCGCGTACCCCTTCGCGAGAAAGCCGAGCCCGAAGAAGAACCCGGAGAGCGCTCCTTCGAGAGGCAGGTCCTCCTCGAACGCCCGGAGGCCGAAGATGACGCCGGCGAGGCCCAGCGCGACGAGAGACGGCTCGACCGTCGCGACCCGCGAGGCCGAGACGAGCGGCGGCAGGAGCGCCGCGAACGCCCCCGCCAGGTGACCCGCCGGCTGGCCCCATCCCCGACGGACGATCCGCTCGAGGAGGAAGGCCCCCACGAGCCCCGCGAAGGCCGACGGGAGCCGGATCGCCCACTCCTCAGCGCCGAAGATCCGGACCATCACGGAGAGAAGGGCCGGCAGGAGCAGCGGCGTCCCCGCCGGCGGGCCGAGGGGCCGGTCGGAGAGGGCGACCGCCTGCGCGAGCCCCCCTTCGACGAGGTTGCGGGCGCCGATCGCCCACCGTCCCTCGTCCGCGCCGAAGAGGTCGGGCTGCCCCAGGAGGACGAGCCGGAGCAGGGCGCCGGCGAGAAGAGCCAGCGCGAAGAGGAGCCGTCCCGACGCTTCGGGATCCTCCTGCCTCGTGCCCTCGTCCGTCACGGCGCGAGAGTATACGGACGCCGCGCGGCGGGCCATACTTCGCGGCGATGCCCGACGTTCCCCTGCGCCCGCGCCTCGCCGTCACCATCGTCGCCCGGGACGAGGAGGACCGCCTCCCGGCCACGCTCGCCTCGGTCACCTTCGCCGACGAGGTGGTCGTCGTCGTCGACGCCGCCACGACCGACCGGACCGAGGAGATCGCCCGCGCCGCGGGGGCGCAGGTGATCGTCCGGAGCTTCGACGGCTTCGGGCCGCAGAAGAACGCGGCCGCCGACGCGACGACGGCGCCCTGGATCCTCTCCGTCGACGCGGACGAGATCGTCCTCCCCGAGCTGGCCCGCGAGATCACGGAACGGCTCGCGGAAGCCGCCGCCGATCCCGGCCGGTCACCCGTGGCCTTCCGGATCCCGATCCACCTCGAGTTCCTCGGCCGCGTCCTCCGGTTCGGGCGGGACACCGTCGTGACGCCGGCCCGCCTCTACCGGCGCGACGCCGCCCGCTTTTCCGACGCGAAGGTGCACGAGAAGGTCGTGACGGCAGGTTCCGTCGAGACTCTCCGGGGCCGGATCCTCCACCGCTCGTACCGCGACCTGACCCACTACCTCGAGAAGTTCGACCTCTACACGTCGCTCGGCGCGGAGGCGAAGGCCGCCGAGGGGCGGCGCCCCTCGCAGGCTCTCCTCCTGCGGGTCGCCTGGGAGTTCCTCGACCGGTCGGTCCTGCATCTCGGCTTCCTCGACGGCGTGGCGGGTCTCACCTACGCGGCGCTGTCGTCGGGGAACACGCTCTTCAAGTACCTGAAGTTCCGCGCGCTCGCGCCATGACACCGCCGGTTCTCGCGGCGGCCGCCGGCGGCGCTCTCGCCCTCGCGTTCTCGCTCCGGTTCCACTGGTGGCGGCCGCGGAAGGCGGGCGTCCCGGTCCTCATGTACCACCAGATCGCGCCGCACCGCCCCGGCTCGCGCCTCAACGCATGGCGCGTCCGCCCGGAGGACTTCGACCGGCACCTCGACTTCCTCGCCCGGAGCGGCCGCGTCGGCGTGGCGCTCCGGGACCTCCTCGACGACCCGCCGCGCCCCGGCGACCCCCGCGTCGTCCTGACCTTCGACGACGGGTATGACGGAGTCCGGACCGAGGGTCTGCCCCTCCTCGTCGCGCGGGGATTCTCGGCGACCGTCTTCGTCGTCTCGGGGAAGCTCGGAGGGACGAACGACTGGGACGCCGAGTCCCCCGGCGACCCGCTCCTCTCCGTCGACGGAGTCCGGGAGCTCGCCGCCCGCGGGATCGAGATCGCCTCGCACGGGGCGACCCACCGGGCGCTCCCCGCGCTTTCCGACGACGACCTCGCGGACGAGACGGGCGGGAGCCGTGAGACGCTCGAGCGGATCGCGGGCGTCCCCGTCGTCTCGTTCTGCTATCCCTACGGCGCTTCCGACGAGCGGGCCGTCGCCGCGGTCCGCGCCGCGGGGTACCGCGCGGCGACCGTGATCCGCGGAGGCTTCGTGGAGAGCCTCGCCGAGCCGCTCCGGCTGAAGCGGGTCGCCGTCCGCGGCACGCGGGGGCTCCTCGACTTCCGTCTCGCCCTGACCCGCGGCCGCTCCACCTTCTGACCGCGTCAGACGGCGGCGGCCCAGGTGATCGCGCGCTGGCGCTGCGCCTCGCGCGGCGCGCCCTCCGGCAGATCGAGGAGGACCGGGACGATCGAAAGGTCTCCCGGATCCCAGTCGACGAGGGCGGCGACCGCCGGTGCCGCCCGCTCGGCCGGGTCCCACGAGCGTGCCGCCCGGCGGGTCGCGCGCCGCGCTCCCTCGCCGCCGAAGGCGTCCTCGAAGAGCTGCCCGTCCGCGGCTGCGGCGCTCCGCTCCGCGAGGACGGCGGCGTACTCGGACCAGTCGGGGAGGCTCCTTCCGAGCCGCTCCTCCTCCGAGAGGCGGAGCACCTCGAGCCAGCGGTCGGCGGCGCGAGCCACGGCCCTTCGGGCGTCGGCGCTTCCCGGCGCGTCGGGCCCGGCGGCGCGCGTCTCGAGAGCGTGGCGGTGCCGCTCCACGACGTCCCGGAAACGGGTCCAGGTCATCCGCGCGTGGAGGCCCCCCGCCGGGCGCTCCCCTCCTCCCGAGGCGAGGTTCCTGAGGGCGGCGTCGCGCGAGCGGAGGCCCGGGACCCATCTCCCCGCCGAAAGGAGAAGGACGGCGCCCAGCGCGAGGTCGATCTCCTCCAGGGCCCGGAACGCCTCGCGCGCGGCCCGGCCGTGCCGCGCCCGGTCCGCGATCGCCTCCGCCCTCAGGAGGTCGCTCCCGCGCCGGACGAGGAGGCGGAGCGATTCCCTGGGCTCCGGCGGCGTCCGGAGCGGGTCGGGAGCGCCGGCGAGAAGGGACGGCTCCCCCGCGACGACCCGCGCCGCGCCGATCAGCTCGAGGATCCGGAGCGTCGGAGGAAGGAAGGGAAGGGCGGCCCGCGCGACGACCTCGACCGAGGCGGAGAGCCGACGGGCCCGCGCCGCCTCGGCCGACGCCCGCTTCACCCTCCGGCCGAGCGCGGCGGCGGCCCGGAGAGGCGCGTCGACGACGACGAGCAGCTCGAGGTCGCCCGCGAGGACGAGGCTCCCGTCCGGAGCCCGGCTCATTCCCGCCTCGCCCCATCCGGCGGCGCCCCCGAGCGCGGCCCCCGCGAACGCCCCGCCCGCGGCGTCCTCCGCCGCCGAGACGAGCGCCCGGACCCCTTCCCGCGCGCACTCCTCCGCCCCGGCGCTCTCGGCGAGGGTGAAGGGGGCGTCTGCAGAGCGTCCTCCCGTCGCCATCGGCTCGGGTCAGAATAGCGGAGTGAAGGAAGCACGCGTCCTCCGCGCGACCCTGGAGTACGACGGGACCCGGTACCGCGGCTGGCAGGCTCAGGTGAACGCGCGGACGGTCGGCGGCGTTTTCGGAAACGCCGTCTGCGACGTCCTCGGCCCGGACGTGAAGATCTACGGCGCGGGGCGGACCGACGCCGGCGTCCACGCCTACGGGCAGGTCGCCTCGGTCCACCTGCCGCGCCCCGTGCCGCTGTCCTCCCTCCCCCGCCTGCACTTCGACCTCAACGACCGCCTCCCGGCCGACATCCACGTCCTCTCGCTCGCCCCGGCTCCCGCCGGGTTCCATGCGCGGCACGACGCGCGCCTCCGCATCTACCGCTATCGGATCTCGCGCCGGCGGACGGCCTTCGGCAAGCCGTTCGTCTGGTGGGTGAAGGACCGGCTCGACGAGGAACCCATGCGCGAGGGGGCTCGGCACCTCGCGGGGCGGCACGACTTCGGGAGCTTCTGCGACAACCCCGCCGGGCACGACTCGACCCTCGTCGAGGTCGCGTGGGCCCGCGTCGAGACGCCCGCCGCCGTTCCCGACCTGATCCTCTTCCGGATCGCCGCGTCGCACTTCCTCTGGAGGATGGTGCGGCGGCTCGCCGGGACGCTCGTGGAGGTCGGGACGGGGCGCCTCGCGCCGGCGCGCGTCGCGGAGCTGCTCGCCGTGCGCTCCGCCGAGCCGGCGCGCTTCACGGCGCCCCCGTCGGGCCTCTTCCTCGAGACGGTCCTGTACGAGGGGGACCCGCCCCCGCGCGAGATCGACCCCCTGCGCCCCGCGTTCTGACGCGCGTGGACAGGCGCCGGGCGTCGTGGTTTCATGGCGACCTCATGGCCGCTCGGCGCTGCGTTGCTCTCTCCGCTCTCGTCCTCCTCGCCGCCTCCGCCGCCCGGGGAGAGGAGACGGGCTCCACGATGACGGTTCCCTTCATCGAGGGACGCCCCTTCGCGGAGGCGCTCCGCAAGGCGAAGAGCGAGAAGAAGAACGTCCTGCTGGACATCTACGCGGTCTGGTGCGCCCCCTGCAAGCTGATGGACCGGACGACCTTCTCCGACAAGGCCGTCGGCGAATTCGCCCGGACGACCTTCGTCTCCGTGAAGATGGACGCCGAGAAGGGGGAAGGGCGCCGTCTCGCCCAGCGCTACATGATCAGCTCCTTCCCGACGGTCCTCGTGCTGGACCCCTCCGGGAACGAGATCGACCGGATGGTCGGCGTCTACCCGGCCACGTCGTTTCTCACCTCGGTCCGCGCGATCCTCGCCGGGCAGACGCCGCTGCTCCAGGGCCTCGCCGCCCTGAAGAAGCAGTGGTCTCCCCGCGAGGCCGCCGCCCTCGCGCAGGACCTCATCCGGAGGCACGACGTCGCGCGCCTCCGGCCGATCGTCGTCCGCCTCGTCTCGGAGGACGCGGACCTCGGCGGGCCGGACGCGGCGTTCCACCTCCTGACGCTTCTGGCCGCCCTCGAGGACTTCGACGGGAAGCTGAACGCCGAGACGGCCGACCTCGTCGCCACGATGCTGCCGCGGGCGGGCGCAGATCCCCGGCGGGGCGCCCTCGCTCTCCTCCTCTCGCGCGACCAGCTCCGGCGCGGCGAGACGGCCGCGGCGAAGGCGACGGCGGTCAAGACGCTCGAGGCGATCGGCGACTCCGCCCCCTACGCCGCCGAGCTCTGGGCGGCCGTCGGCGCCGCGGAGCGGAAGGCCGGCCGCGCCGACGCGGCCGTCGCGGCCTGCCGGAAGGCCGTCGCGCTCTCCGAGTCCGGAAACGCCGCCGGGGCGACGCGGGGTGAGCGACAGATGGACCTCGCCGACGCGCTCGTCTCGGCCGGCAAGGCGTCCGAGGCGAGGGCCGCGATGGAAGCGGGCCTCGAGCGCTGGGGAAACGACCCGAAGGCCTTCGTCCGCGCCTCGAAGATCGCCCTCGCCCTGAAGTCGCCCCCCGAGGCCGTCGCGCACGCGCGCCGGGCCGTCGCCCTCTCGCAGGGGGAGGACGCGTCCTCGCAGGCGGCTCTCGCCGCCGCGCTGACGGCGACGGGCGACGCGTCCGGCGCCGCGGCCGCCTGGAGGCGCGCCGCCGAGATCGACCCGGAGAACGTGGAGTATCGCCGCGGCGCGGGGCCCGCTCCCGCGAAGAAGCCGGCGGCCGGCGCCCCCTGAATCCCGTCGCTTCCCTCCTCCTTTCCTCCAAGAGCCTCGTGCCCGACACGCCGGAGAACCGCGCCCGGCGCGCCGCCACCGAGGTCGCGTTTGCCTCCGCCCTCCGGGTTGCCGCGGGGCCGCACGGCCTCGCCACGACCTTCGAGTACGACGGCGACCCGGAGGAGCCGGCCCATCTGGTCTGTCACGCCGCGTCGCCGGGAGGCTCGCGACCCCGCGCGACGCTCGTCTTCCTCCACGGGAAGGGGGGATTCGCCGCGGAGTGGCGGCGCGACGCCGTCCGCGCCCTCCGCCTCGGCTACGACGTCCTCGTCCCCGAGCTGCGCGGCCACCCTCCGTCGGGGGGCGCCCGGATCACCTACGGCCTGCGCGAAGTGAACGACCTCGTCCTCCTCGCCGGAGAGGCGGCCCGCCGCTTCGGCTTCGACCCGTCGCGCCTCGGCCTCGACGGCGCCTCGATGGGGGCGCTCGTCGCCCTCCGCGCCGCCGCGGTCGATCCCCGGGTCCGGGCCCTCTGGCTCCGCTCGCCCTTCGCCGACCTCCCCGCGATGGCGGAGCAGTACGTCTCCCTCGCGACCGGTCTCCCGCGCCTCCTCGTCTCGCTTCCGGTCCGGATCGCCGTCGCCCGGGCCGGGCGGGCGGCGGGCCTTCCGCTCACCGACCTCGACCCCCTCGCCGCGGCCCGCCGCGTCTCCTGCCCCGTCCTCGTCGTCCACGGGGAGGAGGACGAGCTCGTCCCCGTCGGCTTCGCGAGGCCTCTCTTCGCCGCACTCTCGGGCGAGAAGGAACTCTGGATCGTGCCGCGGGCCGGGCACGAGCACCACGCCGACGAGCCGTCCGGCCTCCGCGCCGCCGACTATGCGCGCCGCTGGAGCGGCTTCTTTACGCGGCACCTTCCGGCGGCGGGGACGGCTCCGGCGCCGGTTTCTTCACCGTCTCCTCCGCCGTCGCCTCGCGGAACCCGAGCGCAAAGACCGCGACGGCCGCAAGGAACCTGAGGACGAGCGTGAGCGAGGAGAGCCCGTGCAGGCGGCTCCAGGCCCGCCGGAGCGGATCGGCCGCCGGGAGGGAATCGAAGAGGGGACCGGCCTTCGCCCGAAGGGCGACCATCTCGGGCGTGATCAGGTAGAGCGAAACGAAGGCGGCGACCGCCGCGACGGCGAGAAGCCGGAGCGAGAGCCCGCGCGCCGTCTTTCCCCACGGGCGGACCCGGTTCCACGAGACGAGGAGGACGGCGAGAGTCCCCGCGGCGGCGAGGGATGCGACGTCGAGCAGGTCGAGGAGGGCCCGGTTGATGACCCCGCCGTCGGCGCGCGACGGCGCCGTCCGGAGGACGACCCCCGCCGCGCCGGCGAAGAAGGCCAGCCCCCCCGCCCAGAGACCGGAGAGAAGGAGATGGATGGCGGCCCGCGTCCGGAGCCGCCCGCCTCCGGTCACGTCTCGGACACCCACTCGGGCGTGACGCGCGACGGGAGGACTCCCGCCGCGTACCCGCGCTCGAGGAAGAGCCGGACCGCCTCCCGCCCCCGCTCGCCGTACGAGAGGGTCCAGTCGTTCACGTACATCCCGACGAAACGGTCGGCCTTCTCGCGCGGAAGGCCGCGCGCGAACCGCATCGCGTCGCTCAGCGCTTCCTCCCGGTGGGCGAGCGAATAGGCGATCGAGCGGCCCAGACCGCGGGAGACCTTCCCGATCGTCTCGGCCCCGAGGTCCTTCCGGACCGCGTTCCCGCCGAGCGGCAGCGGAAGTCCGGTCTCCTCCTTCCAGACCACGCCGAGGTCGGCGACGAGGCGGAACCCCTCGTCCTGCCACGTCAGCTGCCCCTCGTGGATGACGACGCCGGCGTCGACCTCTCCCCGCGTCACGGCTTCGCCCACCCGGTCGAAGGGGAGGACGACCGTCCGGGCGGCCGGTGCGTAGAGCCGGAGGGCGAGCGCCGCGGAGGTCAGGGCGCCCGGGATCGCGACCGTCCGCCCGGCCAGCGCCGTGAGCGATCGCGGCCCCTCCGCCCCCCTCCGCGCGACGACGCACGGTCCGTAGCCGTCTCCGAAGGACGCGCCGTGCGGCAGAAGGACGTAGCGGTCGGCGAGATGTGCGTAGGCGTGGAACGAGACCGCGGTGATCGCGAGCTCGCCCAGGAGCGCGCGGCGGTTGAGCGTCTCGATGTCGGCGAGCTCGTGACGGTAGGCGATTCCCTCGGTGTCCACCGCGTTCGCGCGAAGCCCGTAGAACATGAACGCGTCGTCGGAGTCGGGCGAGTGCGCGAGGACGAGGATCGGAGCGCTCATCGTGTCGGTCTCTCCGCGCGCGATCGTAGCCCGGATGCCGGGCGCGGGAGAGCGAGAGCCACGATCGTCCTCTCGTCAAGAAAAAAACGCTTGCGTCGGCGAAGAGGATCCTCTTAGAATTCGTCCAGCAGAAAAAAGAGCGGCGTCGCGAGGGCAAGTCACGACGCCGCATCCGGATGACCCGGACTCTTTGAAACCGGTCGACCTGATTTGAGACGAAGGCAGTCGACAGATCCCGGAGTCGCGAGCCCCCGTTCTTCGAGGGACGGGCAAGCTAGCACGCGGTTTCCGGCTCTGTCAATCAATCCTGCCAAGAGGAGGTGACAGAGCACATGGCGACGAAGAAGAAGGCCACCAAGAAGGCCACCAAGAAGGCCACCAAGAAGGGCAAGAAGTAAGCCCAACCCTTTCCATTCAAGTCATTTCCGGGAAACGGGGGCTGGATCAGCCCCCTTATTTTTTTGTCCGGATTCTCCCTCTCCCGCCGGCTCTCCCGGAGCCCCCTTTTCCACAGCCCGGGACCCCTCTTATGCACCGAGGTATATAAAGACTTATATACTGTCCGCGTGTCGCTCCCCCACCTTCTCCTCGGCCTGCTCTCCAGCGCGCCCGCGAGCGGGTGGGACCTGAAAGCGCGCCTCGCGGCCGATCCCGCTCTCGGCTGGGACGCCGATCTCGCCCAGATCTATCCCGCGCTCGCCCGTCTGAAGCGCGGGCGCTTCGTCACGGCGCGCCGCCGGCGCTCGGCACGGGGTCCGGCGCGCCGCGAGTACCGGGTGACGGCAGCGGGCCTCCGCGAGCTCCGGACCTGGCTCGCGGAGCCCCCCGTTCTCCCGCGCGAGAAGGACGCCGCGCTCGCCCGCCTGGCCTTCCTCGAGCGCCGCCCGCCGGAGGAGCGGCGCGCCTTCCTCCTCGCCTTCCGCGACCTCGTAGCCGAGGCTCTGAAGGAGAGCGGCCCCGGCTCGAGCGCCGCGCGGCGGCGGCGCCGCGCCCTTCTCGAGACCGAGCTGGCGTGGGCCGACGCCGAGGCAGCGGTGATACTGTCGCGGCACACAAAGTCCCGATGACGAATCCGAAGACGACGACGCCCGCCGACCTTCTCCGCGAGCTCGACCGGGTCCGCCTCGAGTACGGGCCGGGCACCGCCCGGAAGAAGCGCCGGCTCCTTCTCGCGCTGGGCGCCGCCCGTCTCGGCAGCGCGGGCGACGTGGAGCGATTCCACGAGGCGCTCGCCTTCCTCGAGGCGTTTCCCGACAACGCCCCGCTCCTGTCGGAGGTCCGGCGGCTCCTCGGCCGCTTCGGGCGCCGCGCCGACTTCCGCCGCTTCCGGAAGAAGCTGGCCGACACCGGCATCGCCGGGACCGACACCTTCTACCCCTTCTACTACCCGACCGCCCTATGGCTCTCGCGCCGCTGGGGAGACCGGCTCCGCGTGGAGTGGGACGGCTTCGAGAAGGCGAAGGCCCTCGAGGATCTCCTCCCCCTCCTGACGCTTCATGCCGAGACGCCCGGCCTCGACGAGGTGGACCTGGGGCCGAAGGGTTGGGTCCGGCGGCTCCGCGGCCCGCGGGAGAGCGACGCGACCTTCCTCCTCCGGCGCTTCGCGTCGCTCCCGCTCGACGACTTCTGGAAGGAGTACCTCTACGAGTCGTTCGCGCCCCCCCTCCGGCTCGCGCCCGGGCCCGACACGCCGTCCCGGACGCGGGCCCGCCTCCCGGGCTTCCCGGTCGTCTTCCAGAAGGCGCCCCTCGCGCGCGGCCGCCCCGACGTCCGGCGCGAGGCGGCGCGGCCTCCGCTCTCGATCCGGCCCGTCTCCCCGGCCGCGGCGCGGCGGCTCGTCGACGCCGCGCGCGTCTCGATGGTGACGCGGCAGCGGGACCTGAACGTCTTCGAGTTCCCGAGCGTCCACGACGTCCGCGTGGCCGACTGCGGCGGCGGCCTTCAGTTCATCCTCTTCGGCGTCGTCCCCGAGCGGCGCCTCCTCCTGGAGAGCGTTTACGCCTTCCTGACGATCCGCAACGGCGTCCCGGTCGGCTACGTCCTCGTCAGCGCCCTCTTCGGGTCGTCCGAGATCGCCTTCAACGTCTTCGAGTCGTTCCGGGGGGCCGAGGCGGGGCTCCTCTACGGCCGCGTCCTCGGCGTCACGCGCGCCCTCTTCGGCTCCGACAGCTTCACGATCTTCCCGTACCAGCTGGGGGACGACAACGAGGAGGGGATCGAGTCGGGGGCCTGGTGGTTCTACCGGAAGATGGGCTTCTTCCCGAAGGCGAAGGAGGCGGTCGCGCTGATGCGGAGCGAGGAGGCGCGCCTCCGGCGCGAGCCGAAGCGCCGCTCGACCCCCGCGACGCTCCGCCGGCTCGCGAAGCACAACCTCTACTTCCACCTCGGGAAGGAGCGGGACGACGTCATCGGCGTGGCGAAGCTCCCGAACGTCGGCCTCCGGGTCACGGACGCCCTCGCGAAGCGGTACGGCTCGGACCGGGAGCGGGCCGCCCGCGAATCCCTCCGCGAGGCGCAGAGCCTTCTCGCCGTCCCCTCCCTCGCCCGCTTCTCGCCCGGCGAGCGGCTGGCCTTCGCCCGCTGGGCGCCCCTCGTCACGATCCTCCCGGGTCTCCCCCGCTGGAGCGACGGCGCCCGGAACGCCCTCGTGGACGTCATCCGGGCCAAGGGGGGAGTCCGCGAGTCGGACTTCGTCCGCCTCTTCGACGCCCACCGCCCTCTCCGCCGCGCCCTCCTCGAGCTGACGAAGGAGAGCGGCTGAGGGGTCAGGCGGGGGAGAGGTTCGCGAAGCGGGCGACGAACTTCTTCCGCCCCGCCCGGTCGAAGTAGACCGTCAGCTTCTCCTCGTCCCCCGACCCCTCGATCATCAGGACGACGCCGGCCCCGTAAGCCGGGTGGACGACGCGCGAGCCGCGCCGGAAGCCGGAGGCGGTCGGCGGAGGGGGGGTCCGCCGCATCCGGGGCGGAAAGGGGACGCCGCGGCGAGAGGGGGGCCGGCGGAGCGGCTCGGGCTCCTGCGACTCCCCCTCGTAGTCCGGAAAGAGCCGGGAGTCCCGGGCGGGCCCGGGGCTCCCCGCGCCGCGAAAGCTCCCGGACCCGAACGTCCCGAGGTCCTCCCGGACGAGCGCCCCCTCCGGGATCGCTTCGAGGAACGGGGAAGGCTCGCGGCTCATCCACTCGCCCCGCACCATCCGGCGGCGGACGTACGAGAGGGTCAGGCGGTCCCGCGCCCGCGTCATCCCGACGTAAGCGAGGCGCCGCTCCTCCTCGACCTCCTCCTCGTCGTTCTGCGAGGAGATGTGCGGCAGCGACCCGTCCTCCATCCCGGCGAGGAAGACGTCGTCGAACTCCAGCCCCTTCGCGGCGTGGAGGGTGATCAGGAGGACCCCCTTCCGCTCGTCCGCCTCGTCGGCGTCGGAGCGGAGGGTCACGGCGTCGAGGAAACCCGAGAGCGTCGGGTCCTCTCCTTCCCCGCCTTCCGCGTTCGCCCTCTCGTGCTCGCGGGCCGCCGAGAGAAGCTCGTCCAGGTTCTCCCGCCGCGCCTCGTCCTCGGGGTCGGAGGACTTCTCGTAGAGGGCGAGGAGGCCGGTCTGTTCGAGGACGGCCGCGACCGCGGCCGCGGCCCCCGTCTCCGGGTCGCCGGCGATCTCCCGGAGCCCCGCGACGAGGGAGCGGAACTCGGAGAGCGCCTTCCTCGCCCGTTCGCTCATCCCGGCCGGGAGGGCGGAGAGGGCCTCGAAGAGGGACGTTCCCCTCTCCTCCGCGGCGGCCGTGAGCGCCTCGAGCGTCGCCGCGCCGATTCCCCGGGCCGGGACGTTCACGACGCGGCGGAAGGAGACGTCGTCGCCGGGGTTCCGGAGGAGACGCAGGTAGGCCAGCGCGTCCTTCACCTCGGCCCGCTCGTAGAACTTCGTCCCGCCGACGAGCAGGTACGGCACGTTCGCCCGGAGGAGCTCGTCCTCGAAGGGGCGCGACTGCGCGTTCGTCCGGAAGAGGACCGCGACCTGCCGGGCCGGGTCCTCCCGGCGCGCCCTCACGAGGCGCGAGACGATCTCGCGCGCCTCGTCCCGCTCCTCGTCGAAGGAGACGAGGCGGACCTTCTCGCCGCCCCGCCGCGTCGGGCGGAGGGTCTTCCCGAGGCGGCGGCGGTTCTCCGCCACGACCCCGCCGGCCGCCTCGAGGATCGCCGCCGTCGACCGGTAGTTCCGCTCGAGCCGGACCGTCTTCGCCCCCGGGAACTCCGTCGCGAAGTCGAGGATGTTCCCGACGTCGGCCCCCCGCCAGCGGTAGATCGACTGGTCCTCGTCGCCGACGACGAAGACGTTCCCGGCCTCCCCCGTCACGAGCTTCACGAGGCGCGCCTGGATCCGGTTCGTGTCCTGGTACTCGTCGACGAGGAGGTGCCGGACGCTCCGGGTGACGAGGGAGCGGACCTCCGGGTCGGAGGCGAGGAGGCGCTCCGACCGGACGAGGAGATCGTCGAAGTCGAGGGCCGAGGAGGCGGCGAGCGCCTTCTCGTAGGCCCGGTAGAGGTCCGCGAGGCGCGCGCCGAGGTAGTCGCCGAACCGGCGCGGGAACTCCTCGACGGAGAGCCCCGAGTTCTTCCCGGCCGAGATCTTCGCGAGGAGCGAGCGGGGGGTGGCGAGCTTCTCCGGAAGGGCGAGGTCCTTCATCGCCCGCTTCACGACGGCGAGCTGGTCGTCCTGGTCGAAGACGACGAAGGAGCGCGGGACGCCCGCCTCTTTCGCGAAGCGGCGGAGGAGCCGGACCCCCCACGCGTGGAACGTCCCGACGAACGAGCGGGGGCGCTCCGTCCCGAGAAGGGCTGCGACCCGCTCCTTCATCTCGCCGGCCGCCTTGTTCGTGAAGGTGACGGCGACGATCGCCTCTCCCGGCACGCCGTGCGAGACGAGCCACGCGAGGCGCCGCGTCAGGACGCGCGTCTTCCCCGAGCCCGCCCCGGCGAGGACGAGGAGCGGCCCCTCGCCGTGCGACACGGCCGCGGCCTGTTCGGCGTTCAGTCCTTCGAGGAGCGCTTTCCGCGGGTCGCTCAAGGCCCGCGGATGGTAGCGCAGCTTTCCGGGGACACGCCGCGTGGCACGGCCTCTGCAGAGCCCCACGCGGGAAGCAGATACTCCGGGGAGAGGAGCCCTTCATGAGCCCCCGCGCCCTCCTTCTCGCCGTCCTCGTCGCGCTCGCTGCAGAGCCGGGATCCGCCCAGAACCTCCTCGTGAATCCCGGATTCGACCGGGACCTCTCGGGCTGGACCGTCACGACCCGGGTTGGAAACCCTTCGGATCCGCCGGGGTCGGAGGAAGCCTCGGTGACATGGGCCAGCGAAGATGCCGCGGGTTCGCCTTCGTCCGGGTCCGTCTTGCTGCACGGGTTCGCCGCAGGCTGGCTGCACTCGGCCTATCTGAGGCTCGAGCAGTGCGTCCCGGTCGCGGAGGAAACGCAGGTCTCCTTCGGGGCGCGGATGAAGACGATCCGGCAGGTTGGCGCCGCTCGGGGCGAGGTCTGGATGACCTTCCATCCGACGCCGGAGTGCTCGGGCGCTTCCCTCGGCTCGGCTCAGGTTTCCACTCTTCCCGGTTCCCCCCCACCCGGAACGGACTCCGGCGGCCGGTGGCTCGACGCGTCCTCGCAGGCCTTGGTCCCACCGGGGTCCCGTTCGGCGCTCTTCCAGCTCCGGGGAGACGCCATCGGCATCAAGTACTACGGAACGGCCTACGTCGACGCGCTCGTGGATGACGCCTATCTTTCGATGACACCGGTTCAGACGTCCACATGGATCCTTCCGACGAGCGCGAATACGCCCGGGGTGGGAGGGAGCCACTGGACGACGCGCCTGACGCTGACGAACCCCGGATCGATCGACGCCGCCGTCACGCTCCAGTTCCTCGGCCACGACGTCGACGGCCGGAGCGCGCGCAGGGAGTCTCTCGTCGTGAAGGCCGGGAAACTCCTCCCGATCGAGAACGTCCTCGGCAGTCTCTTGTACCCGGGAGGCGACAGCTACGGGGCAATCCGGATCCTCTCGTCGTCGCCGGCTCTCGTCGTCCAGAGCGAAACCTCGACGCCCTTCGCCGGCACCGGAGGAACGGTCGGCGAGAGCCTCCCGGCGGCGGGCCCGTCCGACCTCGTCGCCGCCGTCCCGAAGACCCTCGCTCCCATCCGCGAGAACGCACTCTTCCGAACCAATCTGATCCTCGCGAACGCGACGGAGGCCCCTCTCGTCGTCTCCATGACGCTCTACGGCGCGGACGGCACCGCGCTCGGATCGCAGAACGTCGATCTCCTGCCTCTCGGGATGACCCAGCTCAACCGCGTCGTCCAGAACCTCGGTGTGGCCGTGCTGAGTGTGGGACGTCTCGACCTCTGGACGGAGACGCCGGGGGGCTCCTTCGCGGCGTATGCCAGCGCCGTCGACAACGGGACGAACGATCCGCGGGCGCTCTTCCCGCGCTAGCGCCTACTCGACCGTCACCGACTTGGCGAGGTTGCGGGGCTGGTCGACGTCGCAGCCGCGGCGGCGGGCGGCGTGGTAGGCGAGGAGCTGGAGCGGAACGACGGAGACGACGGGCTGCAGGGCGGGCGGGACCGACGGGACCTCGATCGCCACGTCCGCGAAGCCGGAGACCTCGTCGTCCCCCTTCGAGACGAAGGCGAAGAGGATCCCCTGGCGCGCCTTCACCTCGCGGAGGTTCGAGACGACCTTCTCGTAGAGCGCGTCCTTCGGGGCGAGGCCGATGACCGGCAGGTCGGCGTCGATCAGGGCGATCGGGCCGTGCTTCATCTCCCCGGCCGGATACCCCTCGGCGTGGAGGTACGAGATCTCCTTCAGCTTCAGCGCCCCCTCGAGGGCGACCGGGTAGTGCGTCCCTCGCCCGAGGTAGAGAACGTCGTGCGCCCGCTCGAGGCGCCCCGACAGCTCCTCGATCGCCGGCTCCAGCGCCAGCGCCTCGCCGATCGCCGCCGGGAGGTGGGCGAGCCCCTTCACGAAGGGGTCGTCGGGCGACAGCTCGGCCCCTCCGCGGGCCAGGCGGGCGTAATGGGCGAAGAGGGCGATCGCGACGAGCTGCGTCGTGAAGGCCTTCGTCGAGGCGACGCCGATCTCGGGCCCGGCGTGCGTCGCGAGGAGCCCGTCCGCGAGCCGGGCGATCGCGGAGCCGGGGACGTTCACCACGCCGACCGTCCGGGCCCCGAGCCGCTTCGCCTCCTTCAGCGCCGCGACCGTGTCGGCCGTCTCGCCCGACTGCGAGATCCCGACCACGAGGACTTTTCCAGAGACGATCGGGGCGCGGTACCGGAACTCGGAGGCGTAGTCCACCTCGGTCGGGATCCGCGCGATCTCCTCGAGGAGGAACTTCCCGACCAGCCCCGCGTGCCAGCTCGTCCCGCAGGCGACGATGTGGATCCGGTCGACCCCGGCGAGGAGCGACCGGGGGATCCCCATCGCCTCGTCGTCGAAGCGACCCGTCTCGAGCGAGAGCTTGTTCCCGACCGTCTCGGCGACGACCGACGGCTGCTCGGCGATCTCCTTCGCCATGAAGTGGGGAAAGCCCCCCTTCTCGGCCGCGACGGCGTCCCACGGGACGCGGCGGACGGGACGGGAGCGCGGCGTCCCGGAGAAGTCGGTCACCTCGACCTTCCCGGCCGTGATCCGCGCGAGGTCGCCGTCCTCGAGGAAGACGAGGTCGCGCGTGTAAGGGAGGAGCGCCGTCGCGTCCGAGGCGACGAAGCTCTCCCCGCCGGCCGTGCCGAGGACGACGGGAGGCCCCTGCTTGGCGGCGTAGAGGACCCCCGGCTCGTCGGCGGAGAAGAAGACGAGGGCGAACATCCCGCGGAGGGTCCCGAGCACCTCGCGGGCGACGGAGCCGAACGGCCGTCCGGGGGCGCGCCGGACGGCGGCTCCGAGCGCCTGGGCGACGACCTCGGTGTCGGTCTCCGAGGCGAAGGCGACCCCCTCGGCCTGGAGCCCCCGTTTCAGCGGGAGGAAGTTCTCGATGATCCCGTTGTGGATGACGACGATCCGCCCGGCGGCGTCACGGTGGGGGTGGGCGTTCTCCTCCGACGGGCGGCCGTGCGTGGCCCAGCGCGTGTGGCCGACGCCGAAGCTCCCCGGCAGCGGCTCGGCGGCGAGCCGCGCCGTCAGCTTTCCGAGCTTTCCCTCCGCCCGGGCGACCCGGAGGGCGCCGTCCCCGCCGAGGACCGCCACACCGGCGGAGTCGTAGCCCCGGTACTCGAGGCGGGCGAGACCGTCGAGGAGGATCGGGAGCGCCTCGCGCGGACCGACGTACCCGACGATCCCGCACACCGGGTCACCCCTTCTTCTTCGCGGGGGCCTTCCGGCTCCGGTACGCGGTGCCTCCCCCCTCGACGGTCCGCTGGGGGGTCCGCGACGTGGCGAGGGCGTCCGCGGGAACGTCCTTCGTGACGGTCGTCCCGGCGCCGATGACGGCTCCGTCTCCCACCGTGACCGGGGCGACGAGCTGGACGTCCGAGCCGACGAAGACCCCCTTCCCGATCTTCGTCGGGTGCTTCGCGAAGCCGTCGTAGTTGCAGGTGATGACCCCCGCCCCGACGTTCGTCCGCTCCCCCACGACCGCGTCTCCGAGGTAGGTCAGGTGGTTCGCCTTGGCGCCGCGGCCGAGCTTCGCCTTCTTCGTCTCGACGAAGTTCCCGACGTGGACCTCGGGGCCGAGGTCGGTTCCCTCGCGAAGCCGGGCGAAGGGGCCGACGACGGCGCCGTCGCCGACGCGCGCCCCTTCGAGGACCGAGTAGGGCTTCACCGTCACGTTCCGGCCGAGGACGCAGTCGCGGACGACGCACCCCTGCCCGATCCGCGTCCCCTCTCCGGCCGTCGTCGCCCCGAGGAGGGTGACGAAGGGCTCGACGACCGTGTCCGGGGCGAGGACGACGGTCTCGTCGAGGGTCACCGTCTCGGGGCGGAGAAGCGCCGCGCCCCCTTCCATCGCGGCCGCGGCCGCGCGCGCGCGGAGGATTCCCTCCACCCGGGCCAGGTCGGCCCGCGTGTTGACGCCCAGGATCTCCTCGGCCGCCGCCGCGACGCCGCGGGCGGGGCGCCCCGACTCGACCGCCATCGCGAGGAGGTCGGTCAGGTAGAGCTCTCCCGCGGCGTTCGTCGGCTCGAGGCGCGGGAGCGCCGCGTCGAGGAAGGCGCGGTCGAAGGCGTAGACGCCGCCGTTCGCCTCGCGGATCTCGCGCTCCTTCTCCGAGGCGTCCCGCTCCTCCACCACGGCGACGACGATGCCGTGCGCGTCGCGCAGGATTCTTCCGTAGCCGGAGGGATCCGGGAGGTGCGCGGTCAGGAAGGCGACGGGAACGTCCGGGCGGGCGTCGACCTCGTCGAGAAGGCGCCGCACCGAGGCCGCCGTGACGAGCGGGGCGTCGCCCGGCAGGACGACGACGCGCGTCGCGTCGCCGAGGGCGGGGATCGCGGCGCGGAGGGCGTCTCCCGTCCCGCGCGGGGACGCCTGTGCCGCGAGGAGCGCGCCCGGCTCGGTGCTCTTCACGTGTGCCCGGACCGGGTCGGCGTCTCCCGGCCCCGTCACGACGACGACCCGGGAGCCGGGCCGATCCGCGGCGACGGCCCGGGCCGTGGCGAGCGTCCGGTCGAGGAGAGTCCGCCCCGCGGCCGCGTGGAGCACTTTCGGAAGCGCGGATCGCATCCGCGTCCCCGGTCCCGCGGCGAGGAGGACGACCGCGGTCTTCGGCGTCACGCGCCTCCCGAGAGCAGCTCCGTGAACCCCTGGTGGCCGCGCAGGCCGGCGAGGTCGGTGTCGAGCCGGGCCTGGATCCGGTTCTGGTCCGACGCGGCGATCGCCTTCTTCAGGTTCAGTAAGGCCTCGTCCACGTCCCCCTGGAGGGCGTGGCAGCAGGCGGCGAGGTAGTGGAGGCGCCCGTCGCCGTCCCGACGCCCTGCGGTCTTCTTCAGGAGCTCGAGGGCGCGGTCGAGGTTCCCGCGGTTCTTCTCGAAGACCGCGGTGTAGTAGAGCTCGTCCGGCTCGCTCGGAGACGACGGCCGCGTCTTCTTTCCGTTGCGGCAGGCCGCGAGGTACATCTTGGCCCGGTCCCGGAACTCCTTCTCGTCCGGGTACTTCGCGACGACCTCCTCGAAGCGCTTCGTCGCTTCCTCGAAGCGGCGCTTGTGGAAGGCCTCGATCGCCTTCTCGTACTCCTTCCGGGCGGCCGAAAGGACCTTCTGGGCCTCCTTCAGCGAGGCGGGCGTCTTGCGAACGGCGGGGCTCTCCTGAGAGACGAGCTTCAGCTGCCGGAGGCGTTTCTGCACCTCCTCGAGCGGGAAACCGAGTTTCAGGGCGATGGTCTGGACATCGAGGCGGCCGGCATTCGTCTTCAGCCAGCGCGTGTTGTCGTCCGTCCACTTCTTGCTCATGGGGGCCTCCCGGAGTCCTGTTCCATCCCGTCGCCGCGCGCGGAGCGCCGCCGCGAATGGCGGATTCTCGTCGCGCACTTCCCGGGCGTCAAGGCAGCCTCCCGGACGGCCTCTCAGACCCCGGAAACTGTGCTCCCGGGCACGGACCCGGCGGTCCGGAGCCGGGTCGTCGCGAAGGCGGGGGTCGCCCGCTTCGGCGGGAGGCTCCGGGGAGGGGCGCGCGGGATTCGCCGCGTCCCCTCAGGGGTGAATCACTTCAGCGCCACGGAGCGCGGCGTCACCTCGGCGATCCGGTAGCCGAGGAGGGTCTTCAGGACCTTCGACGGCGCGAAGAGATCGAGGTCCGGCGACGGGGCGGGGGACGGGAGGACGGCGAGGACGAGCGGGTTCTCCACGTCGTCGAGGAGCTCGAACGTTCCGAACCAGTTGCTCGCCTCGACCGACGGGACCTCCGCCGGCCGGCCGGCCACTTTCAGGGGAAAGGTCCGGGGAGGCGCCGTCCGGCGCCAGACGTCCGGCCCGTCCGTGTGCCGGTCCGAGGCGAGCTCCGCGGCACGCCGGAGGAGAAGCGAGGCGGGCTCGCGAAGCATCTTGCCGGCGAGAAGGAGAGGGACCTTCGCCTCGCTTCGGAGCTTCAGGTCGAGAAGCGCCCCCCTCGGAATCGCCAGAGGCGACGTCCCGGCCAGCGTCACGTTTCCCTCGGGCCAGAGTCCCGGCAGGAGAAACGTCGGCGCGTCCGTCCCGTCGGAGAAGTGGAGCGTTCCGGCGATCTCGTGTGCCTCGTAAGCGGCGGGGACGGTCGGGAGCGGAGCCGCGCCCGCCGGGGAATTCGAGGCCGCCCGGACCCACTCCTCGCGGCGCTT
>Ga0316622_100000802_pt1 | contig 19282 bp, 23 predicted proteins | sample OWC_Aug_OW2_C1_D_FD_207646 | JGI IMG/M metagenome (GOLD analysis project Ga0316622, IMG submission 207646) | Wetland soil microbial communities from Old Woman Creek delta, Ohio, United States - OWC_Aug_OW2_C1_D5_C | ecosystem: Environmental > Terrestrial > Soil > Wetlands | place: USA: Ohio... | reverse complement strand
CCACGCCGCGCAGCGGGCCTCGACATCGTCCAACCTGCAGGTCGTCAGCGTCGTGGCGGTCAAGGAGGCGGCGAAGCGAAAGCGCCTGTCGGAGATCAGCGGCCAAGAGCACGTCGCACAGGCGCCTGTGGTACTGGTGTGGTGCGCGGATCTCAAACGCCTCGACCGGGCGTGCGAACTGCGCGGCTGCGTCCAGGTGACGGACTACGTCGAGAATTTCCTGACCTGCGTCCTGGACGCCGGGATCGCCGCGCAAAATGCAGCCGTTGCAGCCGAGTCGCTGGGGCTCGGCGTCTGCTATCTCGGCAGCATCCGGAACAATACCCAGGCGGTGATCGAGCTACTGGCGCTCCCGCGCCTCGTCTTTCCCGTGGTCGGCATGGCGCTGGGTTGGCCCGCCGCGCCGCCGGCCGCCCGGCCGCGTCTCGCCACGCCCGCTGTCCTCTCCTGGGACAGGTACACCCCGTCAAGCGATGCAGCCCTCCTGGAGTACGATCGCGTCATGGCCGCCACCGGCATCTACCAGGGACGTCAGGTCCCCGTTCCGGGCAAGCCGGACCAGATGGAGGATTACGGCTGGCTCGAGCACTCGGCCCGACGGGCCGAACAGGCCCTCCGGACAGAGCTGCGCGCCGTGTTGAAGCAGCAGGGGTTCGGGTTAGAGTAGGATTGGCGTGCCGGGTGCCAAGTGGCGAGGCAAGAGTGTCGATGGGCGAGGGACGACAAGAGGGGGCAATCGCGACGCGGCTGATGCGTCTGGCGCTGGGCGCGCTCCTGTGGGGGGCAGTCATCGGGGCGCCGGCGTTCGCGCCCGCCGACGAGGTGCCGTACATCCAGACGCCGAGCAATGTCGTTGACGCCATGCTGGCCATTGCGGACGTCGGTCCGAAGGATTATGTGGTGGATCTTGGCTCGGGCGATGGCCGCATCGTGATCGCGGCGGCCAAGCAGTACGGCGCCCGCGGTCTCGGCATCGATTACGACCAGTCGCTGATTGCGGAGAGCCGGGCGAACGCGGCGCGGGCGGGGGTATCGGACAGGGTGCGCTTCCTGCAGCAAGATATCTTCCTTGCGGATTTTCACGATGCCACCGTCGTGACGATGTATCTCCTGCCGGAAGTCAACCTGGAGATTCGGCCGCAGATCTTGTTCGGATTGCGGCCTGGCACGCGTGTGGTCTCGCACGATTGGGACATGGGGGACTGGGAGTCCGACCGCCGCATGGTGGTTCCCGCGCCCGAAAAGATCGTCGGGCTGAGGAAGGAGAGCACGATCCATTTGTGGGTGGTGCCGGCGCGGGTCGCGGGCTACTGGCGGGGCACGCTCACAGGCCCGGGCGGGGTGGAGTCGGTGGTGGTCGAGTTCTCCCAGCGGTTCCAGAACGCGTCGGCGACTGTGTGGCTCCGGCGCTGGAATCTGACCGGCATTGCCCGCCTGCAGGGCGACCGCCTGTCCCTCAGCTTGGACCGAGCATCCTGGATGCCCGACTCCGCTCCGCTGCGTTTCACGTTGCAGGTCGCCGACGGACGCCTCGAGGGCGAAGCGCTCGACGGGAACACACGCTACACCCTTCGCGCGACTCGCCTTTCGGATTAACAGATCGCCCCAGGCTGTTCAAAAAGGCCCAGAACCAAGGCGCCGTCACCCATCCTGACGGATCGCACCCGCCGCGGGGCAACTACTGCAGGTGGGCACCCCAGCGGAATGGGTACCCGGCAGATGGGCCTTTTCAGCAGCTTGTTAGAAGGGGACTTTGACGCCCAGCAGCCAGGTGAAGAAGAAGTTCCTGTCCTTGTCCCTCACGCTGATGTCGGTGAAGTTGAAAAACGCCGTCGTGTCCAGCGACAGGCGAGGGTTCAACCGGTACTCGAGGCCGACGCCCAGCGGGATGAGAAAGCTCGTGTCATCCTTGCTGCCGCTCCCCGGTTTATCGAGGTTCGCGTAGAGAAACCCGATGCCGCCCTCGAGGTGGGGCTTGAGTTCGGGCACGCGAGGCAGGTCGAACGTATACTTGGCCTGCGCGGAGAGGCCAAGCTGGAAGAGATCGCCGGTCACGCCGAACTGCATCAACGGTCCGAGGGACAGGTTATTGGTAAAGAAGTAGTCACCGCTCAGGCCGATCGCGAACGCGGTGTCGTCGACGGTGTTTGCCTGGAGGCCAAGGCCCGCGCCGAAGACGAACCGCCCGGCCCTGGAGACCGAGGCGGGGACCTGTTGCGCGTCAGCCACGGTGGCTGCCAGCAGTGCCGCCAGCAACAGGCACCCCGCGAACCAGACGCTTCGCTTCCTCATGGCCGCCTCCTTTCCTAACACGCCGCGCCTGGCCGCACACGCCCTGTCGATGTTCGCGAAACCGGCGTCCGGGTTCGGCAAGAAAATGCTACCAAATTACCCACGCCAGGGGAAGCGCCAATTTACCGGCAGGAAGGAAACGCCCCGACCGCCTTGCCGTCACTTCGTCACCACGTACCAGTTGTTTTGGATGTCGTGGGCCAGCTGGTGCGTCGCGATGGAGCGGAAACCGGCGCGCCGCAGATACTCGCGGGCCGTCTCCTCGCCCCACATCGCGCCAAGCCCTTCGCCGCCCTGCGCGAGCGAGACGGTCATGCAATGCATGCAGGAGATCGTGTAGAGCAATGTCCCGATCGGGTGCGCGATGTTCTTGTGGGCGCAGCTCGACCCCTTGATGTCCTGCATCAGATAGACGCCCTCCGGCGTCAGCGCGCGGTAGATCCCCCGCAGGACGTTGAGCGGCTGCGCCTGGTCATGGACGGCGTCGAACGTGGTGATGAAATCGAAGCGCTCGGTCTCGGCGGTTCGATCGAAATCGCTCACATCCTGCGCTGCAAAGCGAGCGTTGCGCAACCCCTTCCGGGATGCCTCCGCTCGCGCGTACGCGATGGCATCCTGGGACAGATCCATTCCCTGGAACTCGCTCGCCGGAAACAGCTCGGCCAGCCGGTTCAGGATCCGGCCCCGCCCGCATCCGACGTCGAGGACGCGGATGCCCGTCGCAAGACGCTCCGTCAATCCTGGTATCAGCGGAAGAACGTGCGTCTCCAGCGACGACAAGACCGACTGGCCGCTGTCCTCTTCCATGACCGCGTGGAAACGAGGATACCGGTCGTACGGCACGCCGCCGCCATGCTTGAAGCATTCGACGATGTCATCTTCCACGCCGCCGAGCAAGCCGATGTACTGGGAAAACACGGCCATGTTGTCCGCGGCGGCGGCACGGGTCAGGCAGGCCGCATGCTCCGGAGGCAGGACATAACGCGACGCGACGGGATCCATCTCAACCACGCCGGCGGCGACCATCGCACCGAGCCATTCGCGCACGTATCGCTCGTTCAAGTGCGCGCGGGAGGCGATCTCTTCGGACGTCGCGGGCGGGAGCGTGTTCAGGGCGTCGAAGAGCCCGGTTCGGTGGCCGATGGAGGCCATCAAGCACAGCGCGCCGTTGTTGAGCGCGGTGACAAACCGACCGGCAAACGCCTCGGCCTTCGTGGTATCAATCTCGGGACGCGTCATCACGGTGGACATGGACACTCACCTCCGGTATGTGATGCGGACCAGCGGACAAACGTCGGACATGGTCCGCGACTTATCTTCCGCGGTGCACGAGGGCACCAACCACGGAAACGCCCAGGAGAATCCACGGGAACAGCAGGAGCCCTGTCATCACTGTCGCATACATCTTGATCCCCTCCAGCCGATGCGGCGATCCAGTAGGATCGCTCTGGCCTCACCCGATCCGCCAACCCCTCGGACGGGGGAAGGACAGGGCAATCACCGTGCCAGTGGCGGCGCGACGATCAAGACGCGCAAGGCCCCACGCATAACTCCTCGGCATTCCAAGGGGAAAGCGCTGCGAGGCAGCGTCCGGCTGCACGCGAGCCCAAGTTTCACGCGTTCATCCAGCCGGTGCACGGTGAATCTGAAACGATCCGGCACCGGCGCAAAACCGATCCAGGCCGGTCGGCAGCGAATGAGGTGAGACCTGGCCGCGAGAGACGTTCCGGGGAGGCCATCGGCACAATGCAGCGACGGGTTGGTGTCCGTGCTTGTTCGCCAGGCGCAGATAGGGCACAATCCATTCTCGTCGTCGGCGACCAGTCCTGGTCGTGAGTCGAGAACTAACAAGCGCCGTGGGTCAACGATGCCGCCACTGCAAACGTACAATCCGATCGTCATCGGCTTCGTCGAGGGGAAAGGGCCACTCCACATCCCGCTCCAGGCGGCGCGCGATGCGCACGGCCAGCTCCCCAGCGACTACGGACTTCTCCCGGAGGCGGAGGGGCGCCGGGCCCGCAAGGCGCTGAATCTTCCGGTCGGCCTGGCCCTCATGGACCTGTTGCGGGAGGGCAAGGATCTGCCGGAGATCGTGGGGAGGTTCTTCGAGCGCTGGGGGCGGGACTACGACGCGGATTTCCAGGTGCGCATCGATCGATTCCAGCGCCTCAGCGACCCGTGGACGCTGCGGCAGGTCGTGGAGGAGAACCGCGAAATCCTCGCCGAGCTTCTGGACTTGGATGTCCGGGATTACCTCCACGCTCGCGGACTCATCCCGCGTTCGACGCTGCAGTCCATTCCGACGGACAGCCTCCTGCCGAAGGCCAGGGAGATTCTCTTCAAGCGGCGCCGCAATCCTGCGCACGCCGCCGAGGCCGAGGAGATCGCGCAGGCCGTCGACCGCTTGGATGCCAAGATGCTGCTGGGAAAGTTGGTCCGCGTACTGGGTGGAGAGCTCAGCCGCTGGGGAAAGGACCGCCTGTTGATCCATGCAGACGAGGTCGCGGGCCTCTTCCGGGACCTGGCGATGCACCTGCCGCTCGCGGGTGCCGACCGCCTGACCTGCGTGCGGGGCCACGATGTGGAGATCGAGTTTGCGCCCCGCGACGCATCGTTCCTCGCCCTGGGCAAGGAGGTCGGGGACTGCACGGCCGATAAGCTGTTCCGGCAGGTGGATCGAGACGTCGAGAACATCTACTGGACCGTTTTCAGCTGGTTCCTGGATAGAAACTACCAGATCCTGAAGGTTCACTACGACGGTCGGTTCGTCATGAAGGTGCATCTGCTGCCCTTGCTGGCGGCCACTGAACGGGGCGGCGAAGTCTTCCTGGCGGTGGACGCCATAGAAACCACGCCGGCCTTCCGGGAGGACACCCACGTCGGTCATCCCGACCTTCTGGAGAAGAAAGGGTACATCTTCTCCCGGATGGTGGAGGAGGTGGAGGGGCTCGCCCGTGCGATGGGAATCGATCACGTCTACGCCGAGCGGTTTTCCAACACGGCCTGGGTGCGGCGGGAATTGGAGCGGTTCTCGGAGGTCTATCTGCACATCGGGAACATCCAGAAGATCGACGAACTGGAAGACGTCTTCGAGCTGTCGAAGCGCGTGTGTGCGGCGGCGGGGCGCGAACGGCCGTCCGGCATCTTCATGGAGCTCCAGATGAAGAACACGTTTCTGTTGCCGGGCGCGGCGACCGTCCGGGGGGTCAAGGTGTTTGCGGTCCTGGCGGGAGACGCGCGACTTGGGATGCCGATGAAGCGGGTTTTCGGCGTGTAGCCAGGCTGCCGAAAAAGGCCCATGTGCGGCGCTGCGACGTAGGGGTTCAGTGCGTTCCCGTGATGTAGTTCTCCAGTTGTTTGATCAGGAAATCCTTCTCGTCGAGGCTGGCCTTGACGAGATCTCCGATGGACACGATGCCGACCACTCGATCGGCAGTGAGCACGGGGAGGTGCCTGACCCGCTTGTCCGTCATGACGGCCATGCATTCCTCGACGGTCCGTTGCGGTTCCACGGTCGTGACGGGATGACTCATGATCTCCCGGACGGAGGTGTCCGGCGACGATTTGCCCTTCAGGATAACCTTGCGGGCATAATCTCGCTCCGAGATGATGCCGACCAAGCGGGTTCCCGACTCAAGGACGAGGAGGGCCCCGACGTCCTTCTCGGCCATCAGTTTAAGGGCGTCGTACACCATCGTGTCGGGCGCGACGAACCAGAAGGCGCTTCCCTTACCCTGGAGAATCTGCTGTACGGTTTTCATTGCGTCCTCCAATGGGGATGCCTACCCCGCGGCGATGCTACACCGCTAAACGCGGTTTGCCCTACGTGATAATGTTCACAGCTTCGCCGGGCGACAGGGGGATGGACATGGACACGCCGTTGTCCAAGAATCACTTGACTGGAGAAATTCTGAAACGGCATAAGGAGCCGTAACGAAATGACAACACATGGACAAGTTATTTCGTAACGGCTGCTACGCGCCGGCGACGTGCGCGAGAGGGATGACGATGGTGCGATACGAGCACACCCAGCGTGGGACGGTCATCCAGGTGGCGTTGCTGATCGGTGCCATGGTGTGCTTTGGCCTCTCTCGACTCCTGCCCGCGCCGCCTTTCGTCGTGCCGATGGTCCTGGTTGTCTTTGTGGTCTGCGCCTACATGTTTTCGTCGCTCACTATTCACGTCACCGACCGAGCGCTGCACTGGTGCTTCGGCCCCGGCGTGTTCCGCAAAACAATGGCACTGGAGGACATCAAAAGCGTCGAGGTCACGCACACGAGGCTTCTGGAGGGCTGGGGCGTGCACAGGACGTCGCGGGGATGGCTCTACAACGTCTCCGGCTTCGATGCCGTCCTCATCACGCTCCACGGCGGCAAGGGCATCCTCCTGGGGACCGACGAGCCGGATCGGCTGCGGTCGGTCCTCTTGCGTGCGATGAGGTAGAGGGACGGTAAGGGATCACCCGGGCGCGACGGCAATCTGGGCCGGGTCAACTCCTCGTCTCCCCCGGACGTTCAGCGGACGCCGGACGAGGTCGGTGCTCACAAGGAGACCACGATGAGATATCGCGACAGCCAAGGTCGGAACCTGTGCGCCGGGGTGGCCATCTGCTGCGCCTGGCTCCTCGCGTCGTGTGCATCGACGCAGATGACGTCGGTGTGGAGAGACTCGCAGTACACGGGCGGGCCGCTCAAGAAGATCGCCATCATCGTCGTGAACAAGGACGATCTCACCCGGCGCATGGTGGAGGACGAGACCGCCCGCAGCCTCGCCGGGGGCAGGACGCAGGTCGTGCCGAGCTACACGGTCATGGAGAAGCTGGTGAAAGACGACAACACGATCAAGAACACCCTCCTCGCGAACGGTTTCGACGGAGCGCTGGTCGGGCGGCTGGCGGCCCTCGTGGAAGACAAGACCTATCGGCCGCCTGCCACCTACGTGGCCTTCGGCGGTCCCTACATGGGAGCCGGGCCGGCCTACGGGAACTTCGGGGGCTACTACGGATATGCCTACACGGTGGCGTACGATCCGGGTTACACCCGGGTGGACACGCGGGCCGTCGTGGAGACGATCCTGTACAAGCTGCCTGAAGCGAAGCCGATCTGGACGGGTACGACCGAGTCGATGAATCCGAGTTCCCGGGCGGAGGTCGTGGAGAAGATCGGTCAGCTGGTCGGGAAAGAGCTCCGAAGCGCAAAGCTGATCGACGCGCCGTAGGTTCCCGTCACCACAGGGGAATGTCGGATGGCGGGAAACGCCAACGGCCCTCCAGGACGATCCGTCCGGAGGGCCGTTGGCGTTGAAGACGAGGTGCGGCTCACTCCAGCTTCAGGTTCAGCTCCTTGATGAGCTTGCCGTACATGTCGAACCCGTCCTGCATGTTCTTCAAGAATGCCTTCCGGTCCCGGAACAGCACCGGGTGCACGATGTCCTTCATGATCTGGTGGAACTCGGGGTCCTCGGTCGTCTTCTTGACGGCGGCTTCCAGATAATCGATCACCGGTCCGGGGGTATCCTTGGGGGCGCCGATGCCGCGAATGGCGCCGAAGGTCCACACGTTCACGCCCTCCTCGATAAAGGTCGGGATGTCCGGAATCACCGGGTCGCGCTCGCGCGTGCCGACTGCCAGGACCTTCAGGCGACCGGCCTTGATGTGGGGCATCGCCTCGGAATAGACCTGTCCGGAGAAATCCGTGTTTCCGCCAAGGAGCGCCGTCACCGCCTCGGCGCCGCCGCGGAACGGGATCGTGGTGCCGCCGATCCCCGCCACCTTCATGAAGGACTGCATGGTGATGTCCACGGAGGCGCCGCGGGTGGACACCGCGCCGTTGATGGGACGATTCTGGGCCTTGGCCCACGCCACCCATTCCTTCAGATTCTTGGCCGGGTGGTTGGCAGGCACGACCAGGATGATGGAGACGACCGTCACCTGGGCGACCTGAGCAAAGTCCTTGAATTGGTCATAAGGGATCGGGCGCGTGTGGGGTGTCACCAGGTCCTCGCCCGAGCCATACCCGAAGAGCAGCGTGTAGCCGTCGGGTGCGGCCTTCACGACCGCCACCCGGCCTGTGATGGCCGCCCCGCCGGGTTGGTTCACGACGATGAAGGGCTGGGGCATATGTTTCGACGACACCTTTGCCAGCGCGCGGGCGACCACGTCCGTGGAACCGCCCGCCGCGTACGGGACGACGAGGTTGATCGGCTTGTTCGGGTAGTCCGCCGCCTGGAGCAGCGCGGGGAGCAGCAGCGCCGTCAGAAAAACCACGACCCCCTCGATCGCCCTTGCAGTCCGTCCTCGCATGGATACCCTCCTTTACCGAATGCTTGCCGTCGGCGTGGGTGGACAATAGTACGGGCGGCGCCGATGCGCAAGCGGCTTTCGCCGCATCGCGTCCCCTCCGACAGTCCGGACTTCGCCGGCTCGGCCTTTTCCCTTGACGGCCCACCGAGCGCCGAGCGATAAATCATTCATCCGCCCGTGCTGCCGCGGAAGAGGGGGCGCCGCCGCGCTCGCGCAGGCGCCGGCATCGCCGACCGATGGGGCTCGCGCGGCGTCGGCGCGCCCCGCCGATCAACCCGCACGCGACCGTGAGGTCACTCATGGACAAGTCCCTCCGCACCGCCGCGCTCTTCCTGTCGCTCTTTCTGGTCGCGGCCTTCGCGGTATTCCTCGTGAATCAGACAGTCCAGGTGGTCGGCCTGGCCGACCGAGTCCATCCCGTGCTGGGGACGGGAGTCCTGTGGGGGCTGCTCCTCCTCTATGCCGCCTGCTTGTTGGTGCCGTGCGTCCTGCTGCTGCGCTTGCCCAAGGCGCTCGAGCCCCCGGCGAACGAGGCGTCGCCCGGCTTCGAGGGACACCTGCAGGCGATGAGTGTCCGCCTCCGAGGCAATCCTGTCCTCGGCGGACACCCGTTGTCCTCCAAACAGGACATCGAGGCGGCCATCCGGACGCTCGATCGACGGGCGGACGAGATCATCCGCGGCACGGGCTCCCAGGTATTCATCACGACGGCGGTGTCCCAGAACGGCAGCTTGGACGGGCTGATGGTCCTCCTCGCGCAGACGCGGATGCTCTGGCAGATCGCCCGCGTCTACTATCAGCGGCCCACCGTGCGGGAGCTGGCCGTCCTGTACGGGAACGTGGCCTCCACCGCCTTTGTCGCCACTCAGCTCGACGATCTGGATCTTGCCGAACAGGTGCAGCCGCTCGTGTCCGGCGTCCTCGGCTCCGCCGCGGGGTCGGTGCCGGGACTCCAGGCCGCCAGCTCGCTTCTGGTGAATTCCATCGTGACGGGGACCGCCAACGCCTTTCTCACGCTGCGCGTGGGTATCATCGCTAAGCGGTACTGCGGGGCCCTCATCCTGCCCGAGCCGCGGGCGTTGCGGCGCCTGGCCGTGTCGCAGGCTGCGCAGATGCTCGGAACCATCGCGCGCGACGGCGCGCGGCGCGTGGGCGGCGCCTTTTGGGCTGCAGCGAAAGCCCGCATGGGCGACGCGGCCCGGGGGTTCGGCGATTCCGTGTCGCAGGCCGTGCGGGCGCTTGCCCAGTGGCTGGGCTTCAGCCTGGGCGAAGCGGTCGAGGTCGCCGAGCTTCCGTCGGAAACCGGCTCGGACGGCAGCCGGTGAGGACACGGGACAATGACCTCTGTCGCATCCGTGCCGCGAATCGCTATCGAAGGCGGGCCGGAGGGGCTTGAGATCGTTATCCCGGCCAGCAGGAGCCTTTTCCTTGCGATCTTTCTGGGCGTGTGGTTGGTCGGCTGGGCCATGGGCGAAGTCAATGCGCTCTCCCAGGCCCTGTCCGGCCGCATGGGCCTGCCCGGCCCCGTATTGCTTTTCTGGCTCTTCCTGTGGACGGCGGGCGGGCTCGTGGCCCTCTACGTGTGGCTGTGGAGGCTGGCAGGAAAAGAGCGGATTCTCATGGGAGCGAGCACGCTCCGCATAAAGCAAGACATTCTGGGGTTCGGGAGAACCCGGGTCTACGAATTGCGGAAGATCCGCAGGCTTCGGGTCGTGCCGCTGGCGGCCGGTTCGGCGAACCGCGATGTCGTCGCCAAACTCTCGGGTTTGGCGGGAGGCGGGATCGAGTTCGAATACGAGAATCGGGCCATCCAATTCGGCTTCTCCATCGATGAGGCCGTGGCCCGAATGATCGTGGACCGGATGCGGCAGCGGCACGCGTTCGCCGACTCGCCGCCGCTCGCCTGATCGGGGCGTTCGTGGCGCCGCCGTCGGCCATGTCCGCGGTGCCGACACAGGAGAGAGCCATGCGTTTCGAGTTTCATGTCCCGACCCGCGTCGTGTTCGGCCCGGGCAGCGTGAAGGAGGCCGCGGCGTTTGCCAAGACGCTGGGGGCCCGTGCGCTGGCGGTCACCGGCCGCGACGCGCTGCGCGCTGCGCCGCTGCTGGAAGCGTTCGCGGCCCAGGGGCTTTCCGTGACCACGTTCAGCGTGCCGGGAGAGCCCTCCGTCGAGCGGGTGCGCGCCGGCGCCGAGCGCGCCCGGGCGGAGAGTTGCGATCTCGTGGTGGGTTTCGGCGGCGGCAGCGTCCTGGACGCAGGCAAGGCCATGGCCGCGTTGCTCACCAACGAGGGCGACCCCCTGGACTACCTCGAGGTCATCGGCAAGGGCCGCACCTTGACGCGGCCGTCGGCGCCGTATCTCGCCATTCCCACGACAGCAGGGACCGGCGCCGAGGTGACGCGTAATGCCGTGCTGGCTTCGCCCGAGCACTACATGAAGGCTAGCCTCCGCAGCCCTTTCTTGTTCCCGCGCCTGGCGATCGTGGACCCGGAGTTGACCCACACGCTGCCGCCGCCGGTGACTGCATCCACGGGCCTGGATGCCCTGACGCAGCTCATCGAGCCGTTCGTGTCGGTCGGCGGGAGTCCGCCGACCGACGCCCTCTGCAGGGAGGGGATGGCCCGCGTCGCGCGCTCGCTTCGGCGCGCCTGGGAGGACGGGCGCAACGGGGCGGCGCGAGAGGACATGGCGCTCGCCAGTCTCCTGGGCGGCCTGGCGCTGGCCAACGCCAAGCTGGGGGCCGTCCACGGCTGCGCCGCGGTGCTGGGAGGGCGCTATCCCGCCCCGCACGGCGCCGTCTGCGCCAGGCTGCTGCCCGTGGTCATGGCGGCGAACGTCGCAGCCCTCCACGACCGGGCTCCGGGCGGGCCGGCGCTCCGGCGGTACGAGGAGGTGGCACGGATTCTGACCGGACGGTCCGAGGCCACCATCGCCGACGGCATCCGCTGGGTGCACGCCCTCTGCGCCGATCTGGGGATACCGTCGCTCGGCCGCCACGGCGTGGTCGCCGACGAGATCCCGGCCGTCGTGGCCGAGGCGCAGCGGGCCAGCAGCACGAAGGGGAATCCCGTGGCACTGACGGACGAGGAACTGGCGGAGGTGCTTCGCCAGGCGCTGTGAGCGAGACGCATCGCGCGCCACGCGCGGGTGCGCAGGCCGGGAGGGAACAATCATGACGGAGACTGAAGGCAGGCTCGGAGCCCATTTTCTGGAACTCGTCTCCCAGGAGCTGAACCGGATCAAGGTGCGCGCAGAGAAGGCAATCGCCCAGCTTGCCGATGACCGGCGCCTTCACGTGAAGCTGGACGCCGAATCGAACAGCATTGCGATCATCATGATGCACCTGAGCGGAAACATGCTGTCGCGGTGGACCGACTTCCTCACCGCGGACGGCGAGAAGCCGAGCCGCAACCGCAATGCGGAGTTCGAAGCGCCGGAGACCATGACCCGGGCCGAACTGATGACAGCCTGGGAGCGGGGCTGGGCATGCCTCTTCGGCGCCCTGGATGCGCTCACCCCCGCCGATCTGACGGCCACGGTCCGGATCCGCGGCGAGCAGTTCAGCGCCATGGAGGCCATCGTCCGCCAATTCGACCACTATGCGTCCCATATCGGGCAGATCGTCTTCCTGGCCAAGCACCTGGAGTGGGAGCGCTGGCAGTCGCTCTCCGTCCCCCGGCGCCGGTAATCACGGGCCGTCTGGACGGATTCGAAAAATACTGCTCTCGCCCAGCCTGCTCAAAAAGGTCCAGCGACAAGGCGGTGGGCCGGGTACCCATCCGCTAGGATGGGTGCAGCCGCGAGGCGTACTCGGGTACCCATTCTGATGGGTGCGTACGTCGCAGCGGCGCGCGAGCCCGCCAACGCTGTAGATGGGCCTTTTTCAGCAGGCGGCAAAAGGAGTCGGAGACCGTGAGCGGCATCGGCAAGGACTTCATGGAAGCGACGAAGTACCACAACATGGGGAAGTCGGGCCATCGATTGCACATGCCGGCGCCACCGGTGGAATCGCCGTGGGACCGGACACGGGTGCCGATCCGGCTCCCGGTACCGAAACATATCGCCCTGGGGGCCCTGAGCGTGCGCGAGGCGATCGAACAGAGGCGGTCCGTCCGCGAGTACTCCCGGACGCCGCTCAGTCTCGACGAGCTGTCCTACCTGCTCTGGTGCACGCAGGGCGTCCGGCGGACATCTGCCGGGGGCCAAACGATGCGCACGGTGCCCTCGGCCGGCGCGCGGCACGCCTTCGAGACGCTGCTGTGCGTGAACAACGTCGCTGCGCTTCGCCCCGGCCTCTACCGGTTTCTGGCGCTGGACCACGCACTGGTGGAGGAGAATCTGGAATCCGACATTGCCGCCCGGCTGGTCGAGGCCTGTCTCGGGCAGGACTTCGTGAGGACGTGCGCCGTCACGTTCCTCTGGGTCGCGGACGTGTATCGCATGACTTACCGGTATGGCGAGCGCGGCTACCGGTACCTCCATCTCGACGCCGGGCACGTCTGCCAGAATCTGTATCTCGCGGCCGAGACGATCGGGTGCGGGGCGTGCGCCATCGCGGCGTTCGAGGACGACGATGTCAACCGGGTCCTCGGCCTCGACGGGGAAACCCGGTTTGCGATCTATCTCGGCACGGTGGGGAAGAAACCGTAGAGGGTTCGCCGTGTCGGGGGAGTCGAACTCCGGCCGTCACGCGGCGGCAACAGGCTTCGCCTCGACCGACGGGCGGAGGAGCTGGGCGAGGGGGATTGTGGTGAGGATCACCGCGGCCAGGACGGCCAGCGTCACCGGGACGCCGGCTGCGTCGGACAGGAGGCCGAAGAGCGGCGGAGCGAGGGCGCCCGAGCCGATGCCGATGGTGTAGAACACGCCGTAGACGCGCGACCGGCGCTCCGGCACCACCAGCTCCGCGACCGTGCCGTAGAGCACGGACGACGTGCCGTTGAGCGCGATTCCCAGGATAGGAAGAAGACACAGCGCCGGCATCACGGGCAGTGCCAGGAGCACGAGAATGCCCAACCCCGTCGCCGCCTCGGTGACGAGCACCGTACGGATGATGCCGAGGCGCTCCGCCAGGATCCCGCAGACAAATTTCCCGGTGGCCCCGCCCGCGAAGGTCAGCCCCAGCGCCAGCCCCATCAGGTCCATCCCGGCACCCTTGCCCAGCAAGAGAAACGGCAAGTACGTCAGGAAGACGGTTCGCGACCCGTTGTCGATGCCGTGAATGGCAGAGAGCAGCGAGAAACCCCATGCGTTGCGAATTCCCCACCCGGCTCCCGCGCGTTCGGCCGTGCGGGCCGTTTTGGTTTCCCCGTCGCCTGGCGCCAGCGACGCCAAGACGAAGAAGATACCGACTGCGGCCGCGAGGACCACGACTCCCATGCCCCGCGTGGCCCAGCGCCAACCCGCCCATGCCGTGACGAACGCCACGCAGGCCGGCCACGCCACTTTGCCGAGATCGCCAGAGAAATTGAATGTGCCCAGAGCCACGCGGCGGCGTCCTTCCTCGTAGGCCCGGGAGACGAGCGACGACGACAAGGGGTGCTGCGTTCCAGAGCCCAGGCCGCCGAGCACCAGAAAGGCGAGGAGGAGCGCGAAGCCCCCGGCCGTGCCGAGGCAGAGGAAGCCGACCGCCGTGACGAAGGTGCCGGCAGCCAGGACGCGCGGCTCGCCCCAACGCTCGGCCAGGAATCCCGCCGGCACCTGAAAGAGGGCGAGCGCGCCGGAATACCCGGTGCGCAGCAGGCCGACCTGCGCGAAGGACAACGAGAACTCGCGCGCCCACACGGGAAAGAGGACGTACAGGAGGTCGGAGCAGCCATCGTGCAGGAAGTGGATCAAGCAGCCCGCGACGAGTGTCGCGCGGGCTCGACGTGAGCTCATGCCGGCGATTCTTTCAATCGCGCCTCTTTCTGTTAAGCGTACCGACGAGGTGCAGCTGACGAGTGCAGCGGCGGATGGACTGCTAGGACCCGAGCGCGATGACGACGCAGAGCGCAAGCACGCCAAGCGCGGGCAGGGCCCTCTGCACAGGGTCTTTGACTTTGATGTGCATCGCGACCGCGCCCACCATCAGGACGCCCAAACCGATCGCCGCAGGCCGACTGAGCATGGGAAACCAGATCCCCGCGAGCAGGAGCGTCGCGCAGAACAGTTTCAGGAACCCGATGACCCCCACCGACCAGCCGGGAAGACCGTAGACCTGGAACTCGTCCTTCAGACTCTTGGCGTCGCCACCCCGCCAGTTTGTCGCCTTTCCGAATCGGATGATCCACACGTTGAAGATCCCAAGGGCTGCGATGACCTGACTGACAAGAACGGCTGTCCTCATGTCGATACCCCTTGCCGTCGTCGGCGGCCCGCATTTTCCGTAATGCGACACCCCCGACGCGTGAACGCGAACAGGGAGAAAGTTACATCCCCTGTCGGCGCCGGAGACCCTACGAGGCCTCGCCGCTCGCGATGGCCGAGGTGCTCGTCAGCTCATCGAGCAGCGCGAGGGCCGTCGGCCCGGACATCGTGAAGGGATCCAGGACGGCGCTCTCCGAAAAGCGCAGGATGGTTCCCTGGTTGATCCGGTTCAAGTTTACGCGGCCCATCCGCCAGCCCGCGAAGCGCCGCTCGGTGATCTCGGCGTAATCGAGCAGGGTGACGTCGCAGTGGCGCGGGTCGCGGACGATGTTCCCGTACAGCGCATTCACCGCGACCCGGCCGCCCTCCAGCAGCTGCAGGAACACATTGCCAGGGGAGGCGGTGCACAGGATCCCCGTGATGCCATGTTCGAGGTTGTACTTCCGAGATTGCTCCAGGATCGAAGCGATGAGCGGCTCGTCGATCTCGGTGGCGCTGCGGCTCGCGTAGAGCAGGCGTACCAGCATGATATACCGTCCCCTTATTTCTTGTCCGTCAACAGAGAGAGGAACTCCCGGCGCAAGCCGGGGTTCTTCAGGAAGGAGCCGCGCATGATGCTGTTGGTCATCTTGGAGGCCATGTCCTTGACGCCTCGCCACTGCATGCAGTAATGGTCGGCCTCCATCACGATCGCCAGGCCGTCCGGCTGCATCTTGTCCTGCAGCAGATCGGCGAGCTGAGTGATCGCCTCCTCCTGGATCTGGGGTCGCGTCATCACCCACTCCACCAGGCGAGCGTATTTCGAGAGACCGATCAGGGCGGAGTGCTCGTTCGGCATGACTCCAACCCAGACCCGTCCGATGATCGGGCAGAGGTGGTGCGAGCAGGCGCTCCGCACCGTGACGGGGCCGACAATCATGAGCTCGTTCAGGCGCCGCACGTTGGGGAACTCGGTCACGGGGGGCTCCGGCACATAACGGCCCGCGAAGACCTCCGTGAGGTACATCTTCGCCACCCGCCGAGCGGTGTCCTGGGTGTTGTGGTCGCCCTCGGTGTCGATCACCAGCGCCTGCAGCACTTCTTCCATCTTGGCCGCGACTTCGAGCCGCAGCTGGGCAAGCTCTCCGTCCTGCAGGTATGCGGAGATGTTGTCGTTCGCATGGAAGCGGCCCCGCGCCCTTCGAATGCGCTCCCGAATGCGGTCTGCGACGGGCGTGCCGCTCCCCTCAACGGTGCGCCCAGCCTCAAACGTCTTCGGAGCCGATCCAATCTGAATGTCCATGGAAAGCGCTCTCCTCGGTGAGGGGTGCGTGTCTGCGTCTGCGGAGGGAGGAATCACGCGAATACATGCGCCCAGGCTTGTGGAGAGCAGCGCGACGATCGCGTCGTGAGCCTCCCTGTAACGCGACCGGCGGCATCGTTTCGGACTCCTGGAAATTCACAGCCGCCTGGCGGGAGTATCGGATCTACGGAAGACGGATGTCAAGGGCAAATCTGAGGTCACTCGGGCTGCTCGAGCAGGGCGCGGAGGAAGGCCTTGGCCGCCGGGCTGTCCCAGCCGCGGGGGCCGATGGCCCGTCCAATCAGTTGGCCCTTGCGGTCCACGAAGAAGAGCGTGGGCGGGCCCCAGACGCCGTAACTCTTTCCCGTCACGTCCCCCGATGCGTCCAGGAGGACGGGGGCGACATATCCCCGGTCGCGCACGACCTTCTTGACCGTCTCGGCGTCCTCCCGGAAGTCCACCAGGAGCACCTCGAACCCTTTGTCCTTGAACTCGCTGTAGGCTCTGTTGACGGAAGGCAACTCCTCCCGGCAGACGGGTCACCAGGTGGCCCAGAAGACGAGCATGACCACCTTGCCCTTCAGGTCCTCCAAGCGCACCGTCTTACCGTCGAGGTCCGGCAGGGCGAAGGCGGGGGCGGCCTTGGGCGGATCGTAGGGCTGGATCTGCATGCCGGCGAAGTCCGGCCCGGCCGCCAACGCCGGCGCCGCGAGGAGCACGGCGAGAAGGAGAGCTAGCGAGAACCCTGCTCTCATGTGCCGCTCTCCTTGAGCGCTTTCAGGACCTCGTCGGGCTTGAGGAGATCAAGGGCGTTGTCCTGCACCTTGGCGAACCGGACGATGCCCTGGCGGTCAATGACGAAATACGCGCGTTTCGCGTAGCGGAAGATGGGACTCTTCTCGTCTGTGACCATGGCGCCGTATTCTGGGAGCATCTGGCGGCGAAAGTCGGACAGTAGCAGGTGCTTCAAGTTGTTGGCCTCCGTGAAAGCTTTCAGGGTGGCCGCGTGGTCGGCGCTCACGCCCACGACCTGGGCGTTCAGGGCCTCGAATTGCGGCAGGGCCGCATCGAAGCCCCGGATCTCCTGGGTTCAGGTTCCGGTGAACGCCTGGATGAACGTGTAGATCACCACCGGGCCCTTGGCCAGCAGGTCGCCGAGCTTCACCTGTTTCCCATCCGGGGCGGCCAGCGTGAAGTCGGGAGCTTTCTGGCCGACCTCGATGGCCCCCGCCGATGCCGCCGTGGCCAGAACGAATGTCAGAACCAGCAGGACGCCGCGTACAACGCATCGTCGTTTCATACCTCTTTCCTCCTCCCCGCGCGCTACCGGTGAACGCTCATACGGCGCCGCAGCGCTGCGCGCGTGACGGGATGCTGCCACACTAAGCGAGGTCGGGGAAGGCCTTTCTGTCTCCCCGACTTGACAAGAATGGGTCGCCTTCGGTATGACAGTCGTCCAATCCGGTCCCTGACGGCCCGCCGGGGCGTATGTCGTCCACGCCTTGTGGGAGGCACCATGAGCACGATCATTCAGGAATTCCGCGCCGACCATCAGCGGATCCGGGGGACGCTGGTTCGTTTGCGGCAGGCGATCACGACGGGCGACATTCCGGAGGTGCGCAGACTCCTCGGTGCGGCCGATGGGCTCCTCGGCGCACACGTTAAGTTCGAGGAGCTGCACCTGTACCCTGCACTTACCGTTTTCGTCGGCGAGGACGGCGTGCAGCAGTTGATTCGGGAGCACGACAGCATGTTTCAGGGGGTTGCGATCCTCGTCAGGCTGGCCGCGATGGAGACATGGTCCGATGCCGAGCGCCGGTCCGCGCTGGAGAGCCTGGCGCTGATCGCCTATCACCCGGAAAACTGCGACGACCTGTGCCAATACGTCGCCCACCTGCCCACCGGGGAGCAGTCCACTCTCCTGGATTGTATGCAGGCGCTTCGACTACAGCGGATCACGTTTTCCGGGTATGCCGTCGAACGACGGCGGTAAAGCGGAGTGGGCCGAAATCTTTCGTCACAAAAGGCACAAGGCACACAAGCGTACGGCCAAGTGCGGACACAGAGCTCACCCCAAACCGAAAATGACCGTCTCTCGCAAAGCCGCCAAAGGCACCAAGCAGAGCCAGTCTTATGGTGGAAACGCGCAGCTACAAGACGCCCGCCCAGGCTGCTCAAAAAGGTCCAGATGCAAGGCGGCGCGCCACAGGTCGAGCGAGGCGTACTGGAGGTACGTCGCAGCGAGTGCCGAGGCGCGCCAACGCCGCAGATGGGCCTTTTTCAGCAGCCTGCTATTGCGCGGCCTTGATTTGCGCCGCGACGCTGGACAGGTCTTCGGCGACGAAACTGTGGATGAGGGACTGGATGCCCCCGCCCCCGTCCCCGCTATGCCGCGGAATGATGTGGACGTGAAGATGGCTGACCCGCTGGCCGGCCGCCCAGCCGTGGTTCCAGCCGACGTTCATGCCGGCGGGCTTCAGGGCCCGGTCCAGGAGGCCCATGACCGTCTTCACGCCCGAGAAGAGCGGAGCCAGGTGGCGGTCGTCCAGACGCTCCAGGCTCTCGGCGTGGACCTTGGGGATGACCATGACGTGGCCGCGCGAGGCGGGACGGATGTCCAGGAAGGCCAGGACGCTCTCGTTCTCGTACACGACGTGGGCTTTCACTTCTCCCGCAACGATCTTGCAGAAAATGCAGTCCGCCATGCGGAAGTCTCCTTCCTTCATCGGTCCGGCGGGCACCACCCGGGAGTCCGCGGGGCGACATTGTACCTGTGCGCTCTTCGGGAGCGCAAGGGCAAAGCCGAGTCTTTCGCCTTGACATGATTCCGGGGTCTGGATAGCCTACACCGCCGGTGTGACCGCGCCGCCGGCACAGTGCGCGTCGCCGAGGTCCATCGTCCCGCACTCCACCCCGGCCGGGGAGCGTACAGAACAGGGGGCGTCCGATGCGTGAAGTGTTCACGATGTGGCGCCACACCAAGATGGTCGTCCTGGTCGCCCTGACGGCCGCGGTCTACGCCGCCATTCTCATCCCGTTGAAGGGGATTCCCCTCATC
>Ga0316622_100000801_pt1 | contig 19297 bp, 16 predicted proteins | sample OWC_Aug_OW2_C1_D_FD_207646 | JGI IMG/M metagenome (GOLD analysis project Ga0316622, IMG submission 207646) | Wetland soil microbial communities from Old Woman Creek delta, Ohio, United States - OWC_Aug_OW2_C1_D5_C | ecosystem: Environmental > Terrestrial > Soil > Wetlands | place: USA: Ohio... | reverse complement strand
ACTCGTTCGCCGGCTTCACCACCAGCTCGTCCAGATGCTCGAGCACGTACTCGCGCTGGTCGTCGTACATGCAGAGCCAGCTCGGCACGTTGGGGATGATCGGGTCCTCGCCGAGGTAGTACCTGATGATCTTCGGAACGAAGGCATAGACGACCTTGTCGTCGGCGACGCCGGCCCCGGGGGCGTTCGCGATGCCGACCCTGCCCGCCCGCCAGGCGCGCAGCAGGCCCGCGACGCCGAGCACCGAGTCGGGCCGGAAGGCCTCCGGATCGAGGAAGTCGTCGTCGATGCGGCGGTAGATCACGTCGACGCGGCGCAGGCCCGAGATCGTCTTCATGTAGACGCAGTCGTCGTCCTTGACGACGAGGTCCGAGCCCTCCACGAGGAAGGCGCCCATCTGCTGGGCGAGATAGCTGTGCTCGAAATAGGCCGAGTTGTAGATGCCGGGCGTCAGCACCGCGACCACCGGGCGGGCCCCCTCGCGGGGCGACAGGTCCGCCAGGGTGTCGTGGAGCTGGGTCGGGTAGTCGTCGACGGGCAGGATGTCGCTGGCCTGGAACACCTCGGGGAACAGCCGCTTCATCAGCTGGCGGTTCTCGAGCATGTAGGAGACGCCGGACGGCACCCGCAGGTTGTCCTCCAGGACGTAGACCGTGCCGTCCTTGTCGCGCACCAGATCGGTGCCGCAGACGTGGGCCCACACCCCAAAACGGGGCGAGATGCCGCGGCACTGCTCACGGAAATTCCTCGAGCCCTCCAGCACCTCGAGGGGGAAGACGCCGTCCTTCACGATGCGCTGGGCGTTGTACAGGTCGTCGATGAACAGGTTCAGGGCGGTCAGGCGCTGCTTCAGCCCGGCCTCGATGCGCTCCCACTCGGCCCGGGCGATGACCCGCGGGATGATGTCGAAGGGCCAGGCCCGGTCGATGTTCGCCCCGTCGCTGTAGACCGTGAAGGTGATCCCCATGGCCATGATCGCGGCGTCGACCGCGTCGCGCCGCGCCGCCAGCACGCCGGGCTCGAGCGACTCGAGCGACCGGAACAGTGGCACGGCCGCGGGGCGCGGCCGGCCGTCCGGGCCGATCAGCTCGTCGAAGGCGTCGGTCAGGAAGTAGTTGGGGGGGATGAGGTCCATGGTCTCGGTACCGCTGATGTAGTCGACGGAGCACGAACTGTGCCTGCCCCCTACAATTCCCCCTGACCCGACCCGTGCACGCCATTATGTCCGCAACCGGATTCAACGCCGCCATCGCCGCCCGCGACCTCGCGGTCCTCTGGCACCCCTGCACCCAGATGAAGGACCACGAGTGGCTGCCGATGGTCCCGATCCGCCGCGGCGAAGGCGTCTGGCTCGAGGACTTCGAAGGCAAGCGCTACCTCGACGCCATCAGCTCCTGGTGGGTGAACCTGTTCGGCCACGCCAACCCGCGCATCAACGCCGCGCTGCGCGACCAGCTGGAGCGGCTCGAGCACGTCATCCTCGCCGGCTTCACGCACGAGCCCGCGCTCGCGCTGGCCGAGCGGCTGGTGGCCGTGACCCCGCCCGGGCTCGACCGCGTCTTCTACGCGGACAACGGCTCGGCGGCCGTCGAGGTGGCGCTGAAGATGAGCTACCACTTCTGGCGCAACTGCGGTCGGCCGGAGAAGACGAAGTTCGTCACCCTCGCGAACGGCTACCACGGCGAGACGCTGGGCGCGCTCGCCGTCGGCGACGTGGCGCTCTACAAGGAGACCTACGCGCCCCTGCTGATGCAGGTGCTCACCGCACCCTCGCCGGACTGCTTCGCGCGCGAGCCCGGCGAGTCCTGGGAGGAGCACTCGCGCCGGCGCTTCGCCGACATGGAGGCGCTGCTCGCGGCGCACGCCGACGAGGTCTGCGCCGTCATCGTCGAGCCCCTGGTGCAGTGCGCGGGCGCGATGCGCATGTACCACCCGGTCTATCTGTCGCTGCTGCGCGAGGCCTGCGACCGCCACGGCGTGCACCTGATCGCCGACGAGATCGCGGTGGGCTTCGGCCGCACCGGCACGCTGTTCGCGTGCGAGCAGGCCGGCATCACGCCGGACTTCCTCTGTCTCTCCAAGGGGCTGACGGGCGGCTACCTGCCGCTCTCGGCGGTGCTGACGCGCGAAGCGGTGTATGCCGCGTTCTACGACGACTACCAGACCCTGCGCGCCTTCCTGCACTCGCACAGCTACACGGGCAACCCGCTGGCGTGCCGCGCGGCGCTCGCGACGCTCGACATCTTCGCCGCCGACGACGTGGTCGCGGCCAACCGCGCGCTCGCGCGCGTCATGGCCGAGGCCGCGGCGCCCCTGGCGGACCACCCGCACGTCGGCGAGGTGCGCCAGGCCGGGATGATCCTCGCCGTCGAGATGGTGCGGGACAGGGCGTCGCGCACGCCGTACCCCTGGCAGGAGCGGCGCGGCCTGCGCGTCTACCGGCACGCGCTCGAGCGCGGCGCGCTGCTGCGGCCGCTCGGCAACGTCGTCTACTTCATGCCGCCCTATGTGATCACCCCCGACCAGATCCGCTGGCTCGCGGCGGTGGCCGCGGAGGGCATCGACATCGCGACGCGGGACTGAGCATGGGCACGCCAAGGGTCTACGTCGACGCCGTCCTGGCCGCCGGCCGGGAGCTGAGCCTTCCGCTCGAGACCGCCGCGCACCTCGCACGCGTGCTGCGGCTGCGCCCCGACGACGCAGTCGTCCTGTTCAATGGCGACGGCCGGGACTACGCGGGAACGCTGCTGGCCGCGCGCCGGGAGGACACGCGGGTGCTCGTCGGGAGCGCTGGCGAGGCGGAGGCCGAGCCGCCGCTGCGGCTGCACCTCGCGGTCGGCGTGTCGCGCGGCGAGCGCATGGACTTCGTCGTCCAGAAGGCGGTCGAGCTGGGCGTCGCCAGCATCCGGCCGCTGTTCACCGAGCGCAGCATGGTCAGGCTGGACGCCGAGCGCATGGAGCGGCGCCACGCGCACTGGCACGGCGTGCTCGTCGCGGCCTGCGAGCAGTCCGGGCGACGGCGCCTGCCCCGCCTGCACCCGCCCGCGCACCTCGCCGAGTGGCTGCCGACGGTCGCGGGCACCGCCCTGCTGCTGGACCCGCAGGCGCAGCGCTCGCTCGCCGGGCTGCCTGCGCCCGATCGTGCGGCCACCCTGCTGGTCGGCCCCGAGGGCGGTCTGTCCGGCGCCGAGCGCACACGGGCCGAGCGCGCCGGGCTCGTGCCCGTGCGGCTCGGTCCGCGGATCCTGCGCACGGAGACCGCGCCGGTCGCGGCGCTCGCGGCCATGCAGGTGCTGTGGGGCGATCTGCGCTGATCGCCGACCGTCAGGATCTTTGCAGCGACCTCACGTTTTGTGTGCATTTCCGGACTGCCCCGACAGGCGCCGACGAGCGCGGCTGGACCGGCGCGCGACCGCGACGCTACATAGATCGGCGGCGCGCGTGCGGGTGTCGATAGGCGACCCGCGCCGCATCGACGCCTTCGACGGTGGCCCAAGCCCCGGGCCTTGGATTCAGGAAGCCATTGGTTTGCCGCGAAGGTGCCTGTGACGAGGAACGACAGCTGCCGAGCGACGATTCGGGAGGCTTGACGGGATGAGCGTACGCGGCGCGGCACGCGCGAGGGCAATGACGGTCGTGCTGGCCAGCCTGGGAATGGCGGCCGGACCGGCACATGCCGACACCGACCTGACCGAGATGAGCCTCGAGGAGCTGATGGCGATCCCGGTCGTCGGCGCCTCGAAGTACGAGCAGCAACAGAGCGCGGTGGCGGCCGCCGCGAGCGTCATCACCCGCAGCGAGATCAAGACCTTCGGCTGGCGCACGCTGGCCGAGGCGCTGAACAGCCTGCCGGGCGTCCACATCACGTACGACCGCCAGTACACCTACCTCGGCAGCCGGGGCTTCAGCCAACCGGGCGATTTCAACACCCGCCTGCTGATCCTCATCGACGGCAACCGCCTCAACGACACGACCTATGACAGCGCGCTGGTGGGACGCGAGTTTCCGCTCAACATCGAGCTGATCGACCGCATCGAGTTCATCCCCGGCCCCGGCGGCGCGGTGTACGGCCGCAATGCCGTCTTCGGCGTGGTGAACGTGGTCACCCGCACCGGCATCGGCGTCGACGGCGTGGAGCTGTCCGCCGCCTACCAGCGCCCGCAGTCGCTCTGGCACGGGCGGGCCACCTGGGGCCAGGTGCTCGAGAACGGCACCGACGTGCTGCTCTCCGTCTCCGGCATGGATGCGGCGGGTGAAGACCGCTACTACGTCTTCCCCGGCGCCGGGCCCGACGGCGCGGACATCGCGGGCGTCGCCAACGGCCTGGACGGCGAGCACGACGAGGAGGCCTATGCGCGCATCGCCCGCGGCCCCTGGTCGTTCGGCCTGATCTACGGCAACCGGCGCAAGGACGACCCCATCGCCCGCTACTTTTCCGACCCCTTCAGGTCGGGATAGTACGAGCGCGACCGCTACGTGCTGGCCCAGCTGCAATACCAGGACAGCTTCGCCGACGACACCCTGCACCTGATGGGCCGGCTGTTCGTGAACCAGGAACGCTACACCGGCTTCAAGCCGGTGAACCAGGACGCCCTCGGCGAGTGGCTGCGGCAGCGGCTGGGCCTCGAATGGACCCGCGCCGCGCCCTCCGCCACCGGCGCGGCCGAGGAAATGCCGCTGTCGTGCCCCGGCGCGGAGCGGCTGCGCGAGCTGCTCACGCTCGGCCGGATCGTCGCCCTCAAGCAGTGGGCGCGCGATCTCGCGCGCGCCGAGCCGCGCCACGGCGCCTTCGCGCGGCGCGTGGAGGCGCTCTGCAAGGCCGTCGACCTGAAAGGGCTGCAACGCCTGCTCGACCACGCGGAGGGGATGGCGTCGCAGTGACGGTGTCGATGGGCCGAGTCGCGCCGTGGCCGGCGCGCCCACCGACCCGGCGCGCCCACCGATGTACGGCGACAGGGCTACCGCCCACGGTCCTGGTAGAGGAACCGCTTGATCTTCTGCGTGGCCGTCTTGATGAACGGCTCCGGCGAGTGGATGACCACCTGGATCTGCGAGAACCTGTTGACGCGCGAGTTCACGTACGCCTTCAGCTCCCGCAGCACCTCGTCGACGCGCTTCTCCACGCCGTCCATCCGCTTCCCCACCTCGTCGCGCAGGTGGTGGTAGCGCTGCTCCAGCTCCTCGCGGTTCAGGTGCACCAGCGCCACCAGCCTACCCCTCTGCTGGACGACGAGGGACTCGACGACGTAGCGGAACGAGTTGATGACGCTCTCGATCTCCTCGGGATAGATGTTCTCCCCGCTGGCGCCAACGATGACGTTCTTCAGGCGCCCCCGGATCGCGAGGTTCCCGTCGGCATCGAAGAACCCCAGGTCCCCGGTCCTGAACCAGCCGTCGGCCGTGAGCACCTCGGCGGTCAGCTCGGGCTCCTGGTAGTAGCCCTGCATGACGTTGGGTCCCCTGATCCAGATCTCTCCCTCGCCGGTGCGCGGATTCCGGTCGCGCAGCTCGATCTGCGTGCCCGGCAGCCGGGGACCGACGAAGCCGACCCGGGTCCCGAACGGCGCCGAGCCGGCGGCGAGCGGCGACGTCTCCGTCAGCCCGTAGCCGATGGCGTAGGGGAAGCGTGCCTCCTCCAGGAAGCGGTCGACGACCGGGTCGAGCTTCGCGCCGCCGATGCCGAAGAACCGCAGCTGCCCGCCGAAGGTCTCCATGAGCTTCGCGCCGGCGATGCGGTGCAGCCGGCGCCTTGCGAAGGGCAGCCGATACAGCAGGCGCATCGGCGCATTCTTCGTGAGCGCGGGCAGGACCCGGTTCCTGTAGATCTTCTCGATCACCAGTGGCACCGACAGGATCGTGGTCGGGCGCACGGCCTGCAGCGCCGGCAGCAGCACGGCCGGCGTCGGCGGCTTCTGCAGGTAGTGGATCGAGGCGCCGCTGATCAGCGGCAGGATCAGCCCGAGCGTGCTCTCGTAGGTGTGCGACAGCGGCAGGATGCTGAGGAACCGGTCGTGCTCGTTCACCGGCTGGATGAGGCGGCTGGTCAGGGCGTTGTGGCAGATGTTCCGGTGGCTGAGCATCACGCCCTTGGATTTCCCGGTCGTGCCGCTCGTGTAGATGATGGCGGCGAGATCGTCCTCCGCGACCGCGTGCACCGCGTCACGCGGCCGCGCCGCCGCGTCGAAGGCGGGACCGGAATCCTTTGCGCCGAGCACCTGGAAGTCGTCGAGCCGGACGATCAGATCCGGTCGCGCCGTGTCCAGCTCTGCGAGCCGCTGCGCCAGGCTGGCCGATACGAACAGGGCCGAGGGCTCGGCGTGCCGGAGGATGTTGTCGATCTCGCTCGGGTGGAAGTCGGGCAGCAGCGGAACGGCGACGGCGCCGAGGAAGGTCGTGCCGAAATAGGCCTTTGCCCAGTTCGGCATGTTGTGGCCGAGGATGGCGACCTTGTCCCGGTAGCCGATGCCGGCGCGCTGCAGCAGCGCCATGACCGCGTCGATGCCCGCCGCGACCTCCGCATAGGTCTCGGGGGCCTGGCCCGCGAACGCCAGGGCGTCGCGGCTCGCGAACTGCCGCACCGCCGCGGCGATCATCGCGGGCATCGTCAGGGGCGTCGCTTCAGTCATGAGCCCGTCAGCAGTAACCCGAGGTCCACCACGAGCGCCTCCCGGTCGGCGCCGAGCGACGCCCGCCCTGCGAGCCACGGCGGATCCGCCGGGCCGCCGTCCGCGGCCGTCACGAGCAGGGTCCGGTGGCCGAGCACCCGGTCGACCGCCAGGGCGCAGGCGCGATCGCCGACCTGCGCCAGGACGACCGACCGGGCGCCTGCCGCGGCGGTCGGCTCGTCGCGGCGCACCGCCAGCAGCCCGGCCAGGTCGCGGTAGGCGAACGACCGGCCCCGCAGGTCCAGCACCCCGCCGTCGGCGGGCAGGATATCGGCGGCGATGCGCCGCACGCTGTCGATCGCCGCCGCGGGGAATCCGTAGACCGCATCGCCGACACCGACCAACAGGAGGTCGGTGAAGCTCGGGCCGGACTGCCCCGCCAAGGCCGCGGCCAGCCCCTGCTGAAGGCCCGTCAGCTGATGCCCCTGCGCGCGCAGCAGGGCGCTGATCGCGAGGGTCGTCTCGTGCAGCCGGTCCGCGCAGCCCCCGAGGTCCGCGAGCGCCGCGGTGACACGCGACGGCAGGGCCGCGCCGGACTCGGCCGTCGGCTGACGGCGCAGCAGGACCAGGGTCCCCTCGAGCCGCCCGACCTGCGCGCGCAGCGCGGCCATCTGCTCCTCGAGCTGGAGGTGGCAGACGCCCGCGCCGGCCGCCCGTCCCGCGAGACGCCCGGCGAGCGCCGGGTCGAGCGCCGTGGCGCCCGCCGGCGGGGCCATCTCCCCTGCCCCCTCGCCGCCACCGGGCATGCGAGGGGCACCCGCTGCCTGCGCGCCGGCGGTGCCCGCCGGCGCCACACCCGCGCCCGACTGCCGCAACCGGTCGACGAGGCCCGCGGGCAGGTGGGGCAGCCGCCTGCTGCGCAGCGCGCCCACCACCCCGGCGACAGTGCCGGTCGCCTCGCGGGTCAGCGCGAGGGCGTCGGGGCCGATGCCCGCGCCAGCCTCGGCGGTCCGGCCGAGGAAGGTGTCGAAGGCCTCGCACAGCGACTGGAGCGGGTGGAGCTCGGCGTGGCGGGCCGCCACGGCCAGCGCCCGCAGCGCACGGCGCATCTCCATCAGCCACGCCGAACGGGCGGGGTCCTGCTCCAGGCCCCGCAGGCCTTCCTCGAGGGCGTCGGCGAGGTCGCCCGCCTCCTCGGCGAAGAGCTCGACCAGGTCGAAGTCGCCCTCGATGGCCTCGCCCTCCGGCGCGACGCCTTTCAGGTCGAGATCGAGGTCGAGGTCCGAGGGCCCAGGACCCGCGGTCGACCCGGGTGGCGGCTGCCCGGCCACGGCGGGCAACCTGCCCGCCGCGCCGGCCTTCACCGGTGTCAGCAGGGTGTAGAGCCGCTGCTCGACCACCCGCGGGTCGCCCTCGACGACGCCGCCGCGGACATAGGCGTTCACCAGCGACTCGACCATCTCGATCCCGCCGTCGAGCACCCCGAGCGCCTCGTCGCTCGCCGCGAACGCGCCCTCCCGGCAGCCCCGCAGGGCCGCCTCGAGCACCCAGCAGATCTCGCTGAGGGTGTCGGCACCCACCAGGCGGCCCGTCGACTTCAGGCTGTCGAGCGCCGCGAGGACGGCGTCGAGGGCGGCGTGGTCGTCGCGCTCCGCCGACCAGGCGACGTACTGCTGCAGCAGGGTCCCGACCTTCTCCACCGCCTCGTCGAGGAAGACCTCGCGGATCTCCGCGTCGAGGGGGGCCAGGCCGTGCGTCGGGGCCGCCCCGGGCTGCGCCGCCGACAGGCGTTCGAGTTGCTGATCCACTGCCGCCACCTCTTGCTCCACGAGCGCCATGTCCGCGACTGCCCGGTCGGCCTCGCTCGCGGGGGCCGGCTCCGCCTTCTCGTCTGCCGGCGCGCCGCCGGGCCCGCGCGCGCGCAGCGTCGCGTCGATCGCGCCCAGCACCTCGGCGAGGTCCGGGAGCGGGTCGGACACCGCCGTGGCCCCGCCCGCGATGCGGTGCAGCACCTCGAGCGGACCGCCGAGCGGCGCCCGCTGGTCGCCGAGATCCGCCAGCGCCAGCCCGTCCGATAGCCGCTGCACGGCGGCCGCGAGGCCTGCCAGCGCGGGGAACGTCGCGCGATCCCGTTCCGCCCGCGCGACGCTGGCCCGCACCCGCTCCACCTCGGCCAGGAGCAGCGGCGCGACCTGCTCGATGCCGTCGAAGCCGGACGCGACCACCAGCCGCAGGTCGGTGCCGTCGCGCACCGCCCGGGCCACCGGGTCGACCGAGCCCGAGGTGGCGACGCAGAACAGCAGGTTGCGCAGCAGCTCGACGGGCACCGCCGCCGCGACCGCCTCCTCGCCCTGCTCGCCGACCTGCTTGATGAGCTGGTCGACGCCGGCGAGGACGCGGCGGATCGTGCCGCCGGCGGTGACCGTCTGCTCGGCGCAGCCCGCGACGAAGCCCTCGAGCGCCAGGAACAGGCGCCGCAGGCTCTCGGTCGAGGCGGCCTCGCGCAGGTGCCGGGCGACGCGCCGCAGCTTGCGCAGGCCCCGCTCGGGCTCGCGACCGCTGTACCAGAGGAACAGCCCGCGGTGCAGCACGACGCGCTCGTGCCGGGCCACCTCGGCGAGCGCCGACGTGGCGGTGGCCGGGGCCACCGCCTCGCGGGCGAGCACCTCGTCCAGGTCCGGCGCGAACAGGCAGGCCTCGGAAAGCAGCGGCAGCGACGTGCAGGCCCGCAGCTCGCCGAGGACCGCCATCAGGCCCCACAGTGCCTCCGACCGGCCGGCGGCCCGGCGCTCGACCGCGTCGCGCAGCTGGTCCAGGGCGTTGCGCAGGATGCCGACCACCTCTTCCTGACGCTCGCGCGGCAGCCCGCCGAGGCCGCGCGCCACGCGGAGGATCTCCTGCGCCAGCAGGGTGAGCCGTTCCAGCCCCAGGGTGTGCAGGACGCCCTCGACCTGCTGCATGGCATCCACGCAGACGGCGGCGCCCGCATCCCCCCCGCGATGGCGGGTCGGGTCGATGGCCGCGGCCGCGCGGCGGACGTGGTCGACGATCTCGCCCTTGAGCAGGCCGAGGTAATCGAGGCCCGGATGCGCGCCCACGGCGGCTGCCATTTCCATCGGCCTCAGCCGGGGAGGCGGAAACGGCCGGTGGCGCGGCGCAGCCGGTGCGCCAGGTCGGCGAGCGCGCCGAGCGACGCCGCGGCGGCGTCGCGGGCCTGGGAGAGGCGGCCGGCATTGCCACGCAGGCCGGCCGCGAGCTCGGCGAGCGCCGCCACCTGGTCCGCCACCGTCGCCGCCGCGGCCACCAGGCCGGCGGGCAGCCGCTGCGCAGCGACGCCCGGGCCGGCGTCCCCCACGCCCGCCGCAGCCGCCTGGGCGAGCGGCTCGATCTGCCGGACCGCGCGGCTCGCCTGCTCCGCGAGCAGCTGGACGTCGTCCGCGATGGCCCGCAGCGCCGGCGGGGCGTCCGCGCCGGCGGACTGGATGCTGATCCCGACGGCGAGCACGTGGGCCTGCTCGGCCAGGTCGCCGACCACGTCCACGATGCCGGCGATCTGGTCCGCGAGGGACGCGCGCGGATCCGGCCCGCCGGTTTCCTGCCCAGCGCCGGCTGACGACGGTTCCGCGGGTCGGACGGCGGGCGGCGCCTCCGCCGGCCTGGCCCGGGCCGCGAGGGCGCGCGCCGCGGCGGCCGCCTGCCCTGCCCGCTGCGCCACCTCGTCCGCCAGGCTTCGACCGCGCTCGACCTCGACCTGCAGCCCCCCGAGCCCGGCGCGGCCGTCCTGCACGGCCCCGAGGAGCTGGTCCGCCGCCTCGTCGGCGGTGGCGGCCAGGTCGGAAACCCCGCCGACCAGCACCCTCAGGGTGCGCGTGATCTCGCCGACGGCACCCTCGGCCTCCGGCAGCCGGATGGCGAGGTCGCCGGTGGCGAGGGGCTCGATCTGGCGCCGCAGGCGCTCGACCGTTGCGTCGTCCGCGGCAACGGGCGCCGGCGCGAGCGCGGCGCCGCGCCGGGCGGCCCGCACCGCCAGCATGCCGAGCATTCCGACCACCAGGGCACCGGCCGCCACGAGGGGCAGCCCGTTGGCCGTCAGCCAGGCAGACACCGCGCCCGGAACCCAGTGCGGCGGCGCCGCGCCGGACCGAATCCTGAACTCGATGTAGAAGATCGCCGCGCCGGCGAGGGCGAGCGCGAGGGCGAGCCCCGTCGCCAGGGCCGCGAGTCCGCGCCCCGGGCCGGGCTGGCCCTCCTCCGGGTGCCAGGTCACAATCTGGATTCCCCCAGTCGATCCACGATGCCCCGCTGCGCGGGGCCTTCCACCGGAGCGCGCGATGGCTCATTCCCTCGGCGTGGTGATGGACCCCATCGCCACGATCAAGCCGTACAAGGATAGTACCCTGGCCATGCTCCTCGCGGCGCAGGCCCGCGGCTGGCCGCTGTGGTACATGGAGCTCGGCGACCTGTACCTCGCGGGCGACCGCTGCCACGCGCGGATGCGGCCGCTGCGGGTCCGCGACGACCCGGACGACTGGTTCACGCTCGGCGCGACACGCGACGCGCCGCTCGACGAGCTGCCGGTGGTCCTCATGCGCAAGGACCCGCCCGTGGACATGGAGTACGTCCATGCCACCCAGCTGCTCGAGCTTGCGGAGCGGCGGGGCTGCCTGGTCGTCAACCGGCCCGCCGCGCTGCGCGACCTCAACGAGAAGCTCGCCACCGCGTGGTTCCCGGACTGCTGCGTGCCGACCCTGGTGACGCGCGACATGGCGCAGCTCGCCGACTTCGTGGCGACCCAGGGCGACGCGATCGTCAAGCCGCTCGATGCGATGGGCGGCGCCTCGGTGTTCCGCGTGCGCGGCGGCGACCCGAACCGGAACGTGATCTTCGAGACCCTCACGGACCAGGGCCGGCGGTACGCCATGGTGCAGCGCTTCATCCCCGAGATCAGCGCGGGCGACAAGCGGATCCTGCTGCTCGACGGCGAGCCGGTCCCCTACGCCCTCGCCCGCATCCCGCGGCCGGGCGAGACCCGCGGCAACCTCGCGGCGGGCGGCACGGGCAGGGGCATCCCGCTCTCCGACCGGGACCGCTGGATCGCCGCGCGGGTAGGGCCTGTCCTGCGGGAGCGCGGCGTGCTGTTCGCCGGGATCGACGTGATCGGCGACTACCTGACCGAGGTGAACATCACGAGCCCGACCTGCATCCGCGAGCTCGACGCCCAGTTCGGGCTCGACATCGCGGGCGACCTGATCGGGCGGATCGGGGAGCGGCTCGATTCGCCGGCTGCGCCGGGCCCGCTGTCGGGCACAGCCTGCCGTGACACGCCGTGAATACGTCCCTGTAGGCTCGACGGCCGCATCCCTGCGGCCGACGGTCACTTCAGGCTGTGCCCGACAGCGGGCCTGAGACCTCAGGGCGCGTCGAGCGGACCGTCGTCGGTCAGCGTCGGCTGGGCAGAGCGCGATGCACATCGATGCCATGGCGATCGCCACTGCCGGGCATCGGGCTTCGCCCTCTGCCCATCCTTCCGTCCGGGTTATCATCTCGACGAAGAACGCTCCAGGCACACAGTGACGCATTCCCTCGCGCCCGACCGCCACGACACCCTCGGCTACACGCTGCTGGTGGCGATCGCCGTCCATGCCCTGGTGCTGCTCGGCACGGGCTTCCAGGGGGAACCGGCGCGGCCGCCGGCCGAGCGCCTGCTGGAGGTCATGATCGTCCGGCCGCGGGCGCCGAGCCCGACGCCGCCCGAGGAGGCGGACGCCCTCGCCCAGGTGAGCCAGGAAGGGGGCGCGCTCGAGCAGAGCGCCGAGGCGCCGCTCACGCCCTCCGGACCGCCGCTGCTGGACGAGTCGCCGAGCCCCCCCGCCGAGCCCGACACGCCGGCGCCGGCACCCGCGCACGAGGAGGTCCTGGCCCAGCCCGAGAAGGCGGTGCCGGCCGAGCCGCCGGCCGACGCGCCCGCGCGGCCCCGCAGGGCGGTGACCGCCAGCTCGCTGCTGGCCAGCACGCAGCTCGAGATCGACCGCCTGACCGCCGAGATCGACCAGCGCAGCCGCTCCGGGAGCGCCCCGGCGCGCCGCAAGTCGGTGAACGCCAGCACCCGCGAGTACCGGTACGCGGGCTACCTGGAGGCCTGGCGCGAGAAGGTCGAGCGCGTCGGCAACCTCAACTACCCGGACGAGGCGCGGCGCCGCAAGCTGTACGGCGACCTGATCCTGCACGTCTCGGTCCGCGCGGACGGCAGCCTCGAACGGGTCCGGGTCGTGCGCTCCTCGGGCTTCTCGGTGCTCGACGACGCGGCGGTGCGCATCGTCAGGCTCGCCGCGCCCTTCGCGCCCTTCCCGCCCGAGATCAGCAAGGACACCGACGTCCTGGACATCACCCGCACCTGGCAGTTCACGAGCAGCAACCGCCTGTTCTCGAGCCGCTGATCACCCCGGCCGGCGCCGGCTTGCGGGGCACCGGCAGCGGGCTCGATACTATGATCATGAGTGGCTCGGCGAATCTCACGAACCAGTTCCTGATCGCCATGCCGGGCCTGCGCGATCCCAACTTCGCGCGCACCGTGACCTACATCTGCGAGCACTCGGAGAAGGGCGCGATGGGGATCGTCGTGAACCGGCCGCTCGACCTGTCGGTCGCCGACGTCATGTCGCACATGCAGATCGCCGACACGCCGCCCGAGATCGGACAGCAGGCGGTCTACCTCGGCGGGCCGGTGGACTCCGAGCGCGGCTTCGTCCTGCACTCGGGCGCGCCCGCCTGGAACTCGACCCTGCGCATCACCGACGCCATCTGCGTGACGACCTCGCGCGACATCCTCGAGGCGATGGCGCGCGGCCAGGGCCCGGAGCGGACGCTGGTGGCGCTGGGCTACGCCGGCTGGGCCGGCGGCCAGCTCGAGCACGAGCTGCAGGACAACGCCTGGCTCAGCGGGCCGGCCGACATTCGGATCATCTTCGAGGTGCCGGCCGAGGAGCGCTGGGTGGCCGCCGCCCGGCTGCTCGGCATCGATCTGAACCTGATCAGCAGCGAGGCGGGGCACGCCTGACGCCGGATGGGCGCCGTGCTCGGCTTCGACTACGGCGTCCGCAGGATCGGGGTGGCCGTCGGGCAGACGGTGACGCGCACGGCGACGCCGCTCAGGACGCTGCCGACGCGCGACGAGAGGCCCGACTGGGACGCCATCGGGCAGCTGATCAGCGAGTGGCAGCCCGAGTCGCTCGTCGTCGGGCTGCCGTACCAGATGGACGACACCGAGGCGCCGGTGGCGGCCCGCGCGCGGCGGTTCGCGCGCCAGCTCGAGGGACGCTATCGTCTGCCGGTGTTCCTGGCGGACGAGCGCCTGACGACGCGCGAGGCGCAACGGCAATTGGGGCGCGACGCCCGGCGCGATGCGCTGCGGGTCGACGCGGTGGCAGCACGGCTCATCCTGGAAACCTGGCTCAGTGACCGAAACTAGACCCTTCATGCAGCACGACGCCGTCCTCGACCTGATCGAGGGCATGGCGCGCGCCCTGCAGCAGCAACTCAGCGCGGCCGGCGTCACCGAGCCCTGCATGGTCGGCATCCACACCGGCGGCGTCTGGGTGGCGGAGCGCCTCCACCGCCTGCTCGGGCTGCCGGACCCGCTCGGCACGCTGGACATCTCGTTCTACCGCGACGACCTCACCCGCGTCGGCATGCACCCGCAGGTCAAGCCGTCGAAGATCCCCTTCGACGTGGAGGGCCGGCACCTGATCCTGGTCGACGACGTGCTGCACACAGGCCGCACGGTCCGCGCCGCGCTCAACGAGATCTTCGACTGGGGCCGCCCGGCCTCGGTGACGCTCGTGGCGCTGATCGAGCGCAGCGGCCGCGAGCTGCCGATCGAGGCGAGCGTGGTGGGCCTCAGCCCGCCGCTGCGGCCGGACGAGCACCTGATCCTCACGGGTCCGGACCCGCTCGCCCTGCACGTCGCGACCAGCCGGCAGAAGAAGCGCGTCTGAGCTCATGAACGGCAGCAGCGGTGCGGCGAACCTGCAGCTCGACGCCAGCGGCCGGCTGCGCCACTTCCTCACGATCGAGGGACTGGGGCGGCAGACGCTCGTCGACATCCTGAACGCCACCGAGTCGTTCGCGGGCGTCTCCGACCGTACCGTGAAGAAGGTGCCGGTGCTGCGCGGCAAGGTGATCTGCAACCTGTTCTTCGAGAGCAGCACGCGCACGCGGACGACCTTCGAGCTGGCCGCGAAGCGGCTGTCGGCCGACGTGGTGAACTTCAACATCAGCACCTCGGCGGCGGCGTCGAAGGGCGAGACCCTGCTCGACACCCTGCGCAACCTCGAGGCGATGCACGTCGACATGTTCGTGGTGCGGCACGCGGACTCGGGCGCGGCGCACTTCATCGCCCGGCACGCCGCCCCCGGCGTCAGCGTGATCAACGCCGGCGACGGCCGCCACGCCCACCCGACGCAGGCGATGCTCGACATGTTCACGATCCGCCGCCACAAGGGCGACTTCGCGCCGCTCAAGATCGCGATCGTCGGCGACATCCTGCATTCGCGGGTCGCGCGCTCGCAGATCCACGCCCTCAACATCCTCGGCGTGTCCGAGCTGCGCGTCATCGGCCCGCGGACGCTGATCCCGACGGCGATGCAGAGCCTCGGGGCGCACGTCTACCACGACCTCGACGAGGGGATCCGCGACGTCGACGTGGTCATCATGCTGCGCCTGCAGCGGGAGCGGATGCTGGGCGCGCTGCTGCCGAGCGAGCACGAGTACTTCCAGCTCTACGGCCTGACCGAGCGGCGGCTCGCCGCCGCCAAGCCGGACGTGATCGTCATGCACCCCGGCCCGATCAACCGCGGCGTCGAGATGGACTCGGCGGTCGCCGACGGGCCGTGCTCGGTGATCCTGGAGCAGGTCGGCTACGGCATCGCCACGCGCATGGCGGTGATGTCCATGTGCATGCAGATGCTGACGCCGGAGGACCAGCCCGCATGAGCACGCCGGCCGGTATCAGCATCGTCAACGGCCGGCTGATCGACCCGGCGAACGGCATCGACGCCGAGCGGGACCTGCACGTCCTCGAGGGCCGCGTGCTGGCCGTCGGCGCCGCGCCCGCCGGCTTCGACCCGGCGACGGTCATCGACGCCCGCGGCCAGGTGGTCTGTCCCGGCCTGATCGACCTCGCCGCGCGGCTGCGCGAGCCGGGCTTCGAGTACAAGGCGACGATCGCCAGCGAGACCGTCGCGGCGGCGCGCTCGGGCATCACGACGCTGTGCTGCCCGCCGGACACCGACCCGGTGATCGACACGCCGGCCGTCGTCACCCTGATCCGCCGGCGCGCGAAGCTGGCGCGCCGCGCCCGCGTGCTGTCCGTCGGAGCGCTCACCCAGGGCCTCAAGGGCGAGCAGCTCAGCGAGATGGCCGCGCTGCAGGCGGCGGGCTGCGTCGCGCTCGGCAACGCCCAGGCGCCGCTCGCCAACACCCTGGTCGAGCGCCGCGCCCTCGAGTACGCCGCGACCTTCGGCATCATCGTGTTCCTGCGCCCCGAGGACCGCTACCTGCGCGACCGCGGCTGCGTGCACGAGGGCGAGGTGGCGGCGCGCCTCGGCCTGCCGGGGATCCCGGCCGCCGCCGAGACGGTGGCGGTGGCGCGCGACCTCGCGCTCGCCGAGCACGTCGGGGCGATCATCCACTTCCGCGGCCTGTCGACGGCGACGGCGGTGCGCATGGTGCGCGACGCCCAGGCGGCCCGGCTGCCCGTCAGCGCGGACGTCGCAATCCACCAGCTGCACCTCACCGACCACGACGCGCTCGACTTCGACGCGCAGTGCCACGTCACGCCGCCGCTGCGCACCCTGCAGGACCGCGACGCGCTGCGGCAGGCCGTGCGGGAGGGCACGATCGCCGCGATCTGCTCGGACCACCAGCCGCACGAGCCGGACGCCAAGGAGGCCCCGTTCCCGGCCACCCTGCCGGGCATCTCGGGGCTCGAGACCCTGCTGCCGCTCGCGCTGCGGCTGGTGCAGGACGGCGTGCTCGACCTGCCGACCGCGATCGAGCGCCTGACCTGGGGACCGGCGCGCATCCTGAACCTGCCCTACGGGAGGCTCGACCCGGGCCAGGTCGCGGACGCCTGCGTGTTCGACCCCGAGGCGGTGTGGACCCTCGACCCCGCCGCGATGGCGAGCGCGGGCAAGAACACCCCGTTCGCCGGCTGGGAGCTCACGGGGCGGGTGACGCACACCGTCTACGAGGGGCGCCTCGTGTTCCGCCTGGGGACCTGACGAGGCGACGATGGCAGAGCGGCCGCACCGCGGGACGATCTTCCTCGAGGACGCCGAGGTCCTCGCCCACGAGGCCTTCGCCGGCGACCAGCACGTGCTGCGGGTACGCAGCCCCGAGTGCGCCGCGCATGCCCTGCCCGGACAGTTCGCCCACCTCGCCTGCGATCCGGCGCTGCCGATGCGCCGGCCGATCTCGATCCTGCGCGCCGACCCCCGCGAGGGCTGGGTCGACTTCCTCTACAAGGCGGTCGGCCAGGGCACGCGCCTGCTCGCCCGGCGCAGGGCGGGCGAGGTCATCAGCGTGCTCGGCCCGATCGGCGCGCCCTTCCAGGTCCGCGAGCGGCGCCCGCTGCTGATCGGTGGCGGCGTGGGGATGCCGCCGATGGTCTTCCTCGCGGACCGGCTGCGCGGCGACCCGCAGGCGCGGCCATTCGTGATCCTCGGCTCCGAGGTGCCCTTCCCCTTCGCCGTCCGCCCGTCGCAGATCCTGGTGCAGGGACTGCCGGACGGCGTGATCGGCTGCATGCCGCTGCTCGACGACTGGGGCGTGCCGAGCCGGCTCGCGAGCCGGCAGGGCTATGCCGGCTGCTTCGACGGCTTCGTGACCGGGCTCGCCGACGCCTGGCTGGGGACGCTGGACGCGGCGGCCCGCGCCGAGGTGGGTATCTACGCCTGCGGGCCGCACCCGATGCTCGCGGCCGTGGTCGAGCTCGCACGCCGGCACGGCCTGCCCTGCCAGGTCTCGCTCGAGGAGTACATGGCCTGCGGCGTCGGCGGCTGTGCGGGCTGCGCGGTGCAGATCGACACGACCGCGGGGCCGGCGATGAAGCGGGTCTGCGTCGACGGACCGGTGTTCGACGGCTATCAGGCGTTCCCGGCGACCTGAGAATCGCGCCGTGCACGGCGCTCCTACCGGCATGCCGCTCGCCTCACCGTGGTAGGAGCGGCCTCCAGGCCGCGATCGGGCGGCTCGCGCAGAGCTTCAGAAGTTATCGTCGTCCTCGTTGACGAGCCCGATCCGCTGCACCAGCGAGCTGGTCTCCATCACCTGCTGGCCGTCCACCGCGCCGCGCGACGGCCGTCCCGCGTCCTCGGTGCCGAGCTTCACCATCAGGCGCACCTCGTTGGCCGAGTCGGCGTTCGCCAGGGCGTCCTCGTAGGTGATCTCGCCCTGCCGGTACAGGTTGTAGATGCACTGGTCGAACGTGATCATGCCGTGCTCGGTCGAGCGCTTCATGAGGTCCTTCAGCTTGTGGATGTCACCCTTCTTGATGAGGTCCGACGCGAGCGGGGTGTTGATCAGGACCTCCACCGCAGCGCGACGGCCGCTGCCGTCGGACTTGCGGATCAGGCGCTGTGCGACGATCGCCCGCAGGTTGAGCGACAGGTCCATCAGGATCTGGTCGCGCGCGTCCTCCGGGAAGAAGTGCAGGATGCGGTCGAGCGCCTGGTTGGCGTTGTTGGCGTGCAGCGTCGTCAGGCACAGGTGGCCCGTCTCGGCGAAGGTGATCGCGTATTCCATGGCGTCGCGGGTACGCACCTCGCCGATCAGGATCACGTCCGGGGCCTGGCGCAGCGTGTTCCTGAGCGCCACGCCGTAGGACTCCGTGTCCATGCCGATCTCGCGCTGCGTGACGATGCAGCCGGCGTGGGAGTGCACGAACTCGATGGGGTCCTCGATCGTGATGATGTGCCCCGACGAGTTGCGGTTGCGGAAGCCGACCATCGCGGCCAGCGAGGTCGACTTGCCGGTGCCGGTCGCGCCGACGAAGAACACGATGCCGCGCTTGCCCAGCGCCAGGTCCTTGAGGACCAGCGGCAGGTTGAGGTCCTCGAAGTTCGGGATGTGCGACTCGATGCGGCGCAGCACCATGCCGATGTCGTCGCGCTGGAAGAAGGCGCTCACGCGGAACCGCCCCGCATCCTTGGTCTGGATCGCGAACTGGCACTCCTTGGTGTCCAGGAACTCCTGGCGCTGCTCCGGGTTCATGATCGACAGCACGAGCTCGCGCGTCTGCCGGTTGTTCAGCGGCGTCTTGCTCACCGGCGTGATGACACCGTTGATCTTCAGGGACGGTGCTATGTCGGCGGTGATGAAGAGGTCGGAGGCCTTCTTCTGCGCCATCAGGTTCAGCAGGTCGCTGAATTCCATCGCTCTGCGCTCCCGTGATGAGATGACCTAGCGGAACAGGTCCTTGTTGACCGCGCGGACCCGCGCCTCCGCCTTCGAGACCAGGGACCTGCGGACCATCTCCTGCAGGCACTGGTCGAGCGTCTGCATGCCGTGGGCCTGGCCGGTCTGGATCGCCGAGTACATCTGCGCCACCTTGTCCTCGCGGATCAGGTTACGGATGGCGGGCGTGGCGATCATGATCTCGTGCGCCGCGGCGCGGCCGCCGCCGGTGCGCTTGA
>Ga0316622_100000800_pt1 | contig 19303 bp, 16 predicted proteins | sample OWC_Aug_OW2_C1_D_FD_207646 | JGI IMG/M metagenome (GOLD analysis project Ga0316622, IMG submission 207646) | Wetland soil microbial communities from Old Woman Creek delta, Ohio, United States - OWC_Aug_OW2_C1_D5_C | ecosystem: Environmental > Terrestrial > Soil > Wetlands | place: USA: Ohio... | reverse complement strand
AGGTGCCGCTTTCGGTTCCTCAGACCCGTGACACTGAGGAGCCATTTCGCTCCAAACTGCTGGATGAGCTCAAGGGTCGGACCGGCGCCCTGGAGCGGATGGCGACTGAGATGTACGCCCGGGGGCTATCGACCCGGGACATCGAGGCGGTCTTTGAGAGTGCGACGGGTGAGCAGTTGCTATCTCGGAGCGTGGTGAGCGAGGTGACGGAGAGTCTCAACGAGGAGTTCGCGGCGTTCCAGGGGCACGACCTGGCAGACTACGATCTGGAGTGTCTGTTTCTGGATGCCATCTACGAGGCGCTGCGATTGCGGGCCGGGATAAAAGAGGCGGTGCTGTGTGCCTGGGGAGTACTCCGGGATGGACGCAAGGTACTCCTGCACATGACGTTGGGCAACAAGGAGAGTTTCGAAGCCTGGCTGGAGATGATGCGGAACATGGTGAGCCGACACTTGCGTCTGCCGCTGACGATAACGGCGGATGGTGCGCCTGGACTCATCAAGGCGATCGACCAGATGTACCCGAAGAGTCTGCGGATCCGCTGCTGGGTACATAAGATGCGTAACATCCGGGCCAAGCTGCCCCGGGAGGTTGTGCCGGAAGTCGAGGCTGAGATCTATACGATCCGGGACGCGGCGACGGTCGAGCAGGGACGGGCGCGGATGCGGGAAGTGATTGCCAGGTACGAGGGACTCTACCCGAGTGCGATGGCCTGTCTGGCGGACGATGCGGAGGCGTCATTGAATCACATCCGGTTGCCGGCGCGACTCCGGCAACTGGTCCGTTCGACGAATCTACTGGAGCGGACCTTTGAGGAAGGGAGGCGGCGGACCAAGGTGATCCCGCGGTTCTTTGCCGAAAAGCCCTGTCTGAAGCTGGTGTTTGCCGCACTGATCCGTGCCTGTGAACACTGGGCGAGAGTGAACTTCAGCGCCGCCGAGCTCGAGCAACTGGACACGCTCCGCCGGGCGCTGGGACTGATAGTGGATCGCAAGACAGAGAACAGCCCTCAGCCGACCGGTCAAAAGCTGTCAGCCTGAGAGGAATTCTACAGGGAAGACCGGACTTGACCGCCCCCGGTCCAGGCCGGGGTTGAGGCCGAGCTTGAGGAGGGTCTAGAGGTAGGAGTCAGGGCCGAGGTTACGCCGGAGGTTATGCAGGGGGTTCACCCGGAGGTTGAGCCCCAGCTTAGGGCGGAGATTAAGGCGTCGTCCAGGGTTTCAGCCAAACGGCGTCCGCGACATTCGGCCTGACCGCGAGCGGTCTCCGGCCGCAAGGTAACGCGCCGACTCCTCCGTGACGCATTACGTAACCCCTGATTCCGGGATAGATGGCCACGAAACAGAATGAGAACGTTCTGGGTGACAATGCACCCGCCGCTTCGTGTTCTTCGTGCCTCCGTGGCTTCACCGTCGGTTCCGGGGATAGCAGAGTGTATTCACAGCACACGCCTTGAGACTACACTTCTTGTCCGTGGATGATTGGTTCCTCACAGTATTGACGGAGGCGAGATAAACAACGTGTCCCCGTTTCCAGCCGGTATCGCAAAACGGCTCGGTCATGGACATTGCCGCGATACTGGGCTGGCCGTGACTCTCGTTTTCGTTCAATCCCAACTCCCCCAATCCCGCTCGTTTGACACCACTCGCATCTCGGGCGCGCAACGGGCCGCTCGTGCGACCTGACCAGGTTGACATAAAAGGCGGTTGACAGGCTCAGGGTTCCGTCGCTATCATTCTGCAGCAGAGAGAAGGTACCCGTGAAGAAGTGTTAATGAGCACCATCTATCTCGTCTTCCTCGGTTTATGCCTGGTTGGCCTGGCGATCCGCACCGGTTACGAACTGCTCAAGAGAGCCGGCCGGGTGAACCCGAAGGACAAACTTGTCTTCTCGGCTGTATTCGCGGGCATGATTCTCATGCTGACGAGCTGGTTCGTCATGTGTCCCTCGGATCCCTGGCGAGTCGGTCTGCCCGCTGTCGTTCGGTGGGTCGGCCTCAGCGGGCTAGTCGCTGGACTGGGCATGGCTTTGGCGGGAATGCTCCAATTGAGGGGACTGGAGAACATCGACCATCTGGTTACCAACGGGCTGTTTTCGAAGATCCGCCATCCCAAGTACGCCGGCTTCATACTCCGGATTGCGGGCTGGGTTATCTTCTACGGCGCGGGCCTGAGCCTCGTCGTTGGGCTGGTGTGCATCGGCAACATACTGTACTGGCGGCGGCTTGAGGAGGAGAAGCTGGCGTCAGACCACGGAGAAGACTACCGGAGATACCGCGCAACAACCTGGTTCTAGGGCCTCAGCTGCGCAGGATGACCCGTTGCGCGGCTGGGATGTCGGTCGGCTGACGGAGACCTGAGCGGCAGGTCACAATCAGGCTACGGTCGTCTCATACGGATCTGGTCAATTCGATTGAGCAGGTCGGCGACAGCTTCCTCATCCAGCCCGCCCCCCTTCAGCAGTCCCTCTACGCGCTTTCGACCGAGCTTGTCCTCACACCTGACCAGCCCGGTCAGCGCCTGCCGCGGGCCGTCAGCCACCCCGATGGCCAACAGGATGGTCAGAGCTTCCGCGAGCTTCGGCACCGCCTGCTCGTGCTTCTGCTTGTCAGCCAGAACAAGTCCGATGTTGCCCAGGTCGATCGCCACGCCCAGGCTGAACCCGGCAATGCGGGCCATCCCCAGGGCCTCTTCCTCGTATTGAAGTGCCTGGTCGAGTCTGCCTCTGCTTCGGTAGATGGCGCCGATGTTACCCAAGGCGGTGACTGCGCCCAGTCGGTACCCGATCTTGCGTGCCAACTCCAGCGCTTCCTTGTTATACCTGAGCGCCGTGTTGAGCTCGCCCTTGTCGCGGCAGATGCTGCCGATGTTGCCGAGTTCGGTCGCCTCGCCCCAGCGATCCCCGAGCTCGCGTGATATGGTCAGCGCCTGCTTGTGATAATCGAGCGCCTTGTCGAGGTCGCCCTTATCGTGCCAGATGTTCCCGGTGTTGCCAAGCTCAATCGCCACGGCCCACTGGTCATCGAGCTCGCGGGCTATCGCCAGCGATTGGTCCAGATACTGAAGCGCTCGGTCGGGTTGCCCATTGTCGCGGCAGATGAGGCCGATGTTGTTGAGGGCCTGGGCCTTGCCCCGCGTAGCATCGAGCTGCTCGGCCAGTCGCACCGATTCCTCAAATTCCTGAAGGGCTTTGTCCGTGCGTCCCCGAGTGTAGTGGCACACGCCGACAAGGTTGAGAAGCGCCACAATGTGCACTCCCTGCGTTGCCTGCATCGCCTCCTGGAAGTGTGCGATTGCCTGACCCCAGCGGCACGCACGCATTTCGGCGAGGCCAAGCTCGAACGGCTGTCGCACCGCGGGTTCGGCCGAGGGAAGCCCGTCGAAATACTCCGCCATCCGGCCGAGGTTGCGCCGCGCCAGGTCCGGCGCCGCCGGGGCCACCCGCGCCCGCCGTCGGTTGGCACTCAGCCTGCGGACGAGTAGTACCGTCGCGCCCGCGACGACGACCGTCGCCGCGAGCAGAACCAGCCAGAAGGCGGCTTCACCCATGCTGGGGCCGATGACGCGTGCCAAGCGTGTGAGTCTAGCCGCGCCCGGCGCTCGGTCAACCTCGGGAGTCCAGGTGTCTGACTCGCGCTCCCGGCCAGCCGCCTTGAATTCCTGGCCACGGCGCCTATACTGACCGCCACCATGCCGGCCGAAGACATATACATCGAGGAAGAAGAAGCACAGACACGGGGCCAGGGCTTTCGGCTCCTGCCCCGGGTCTGGCCGTTCTTCCGCAAGTACCTGGGCCGGACGATTGTCGCGGCCATCCTGCTGATCGGCTCGGCGGTGCTGGGGCTGGTCGCCCCGCTCCTGGTCAAGCACGCCATCGACACCAACATCCCGAACCGGGACGTAAGGGGCCTCGTTACCATCGGGCTCGTCTACCTGGTCCTGCAGCTTGCCATCGGCGCGGCCGGGTACTTCCAGCAGGTCCTCCTGGCCATCGTCGGCGAGAACGCGATCGCCGACCTGAAGCACACACTCTTCGGCCACATCGTCCGCCTGCCCGCGAGCTTCTTCGACCGCAATCCCGTCGGCAGGCTCATCAGCCGGGTCGAGAGCGACTCCTCGGCGCTGCAGGAGATGTTCTCGTCGACTGCCGTCACCCTCGCCCGCAACCTCGTGATGCTCATCGGTATGTCGGTCGTTATGCTCGTGGTCAACTGGCGACTGTTCCTCGTGATTGCCGGGCTCTTCCCGGTGACGATGATCGGCTTCTACCTGCTGCAGAAGAGGTCCCGGCCGCTCTACCTCCAGATGCGCCGCATCGTGGCCGAGATCAACAACTTCATAACCGAGACGATGCGCAGCCTGCCGGTCGTGCAGGCCTTCAGCCGTCAGGACTACTTTGCCGGCCGGATGGACGAGAAGGGACGCCGGCTCTACGGCGTGCGGAAGCAGGAGATGTTCATCTGGACGTGGATATGGCTCGTCTGGGACTTCGGCGAGATGTCCGGGGTCGCCCTGACCCTCGGCGTCGGCGGCATCTTTGTCCTGAAAGGGCAACTTACCGTGGGCGGTCTGTTCCTTTTCTACAGCTACATCACGCGTTTCTTCGTTCCGATCCGCGCCGTGTCCGAACAGATTCACATCATGCAGCGCGCCTTCGCCTCAGCCGAGCGGATGCTCGGAATCCTCGATACCTTACCCGAGCCGGACGGCGAAGCGGCGCTTGCGGCCAGGAGTTTCCGCCGCGCCCTCCAGTTCGATGCGGTCGAGCTCGCGTACGAAGGACGGGGAACCGTGCTCAAGGACATCAATCTCGATGTCCGCAAGGGCGAGAAGGTCGCGCTGGTCGGCGAAACCGGCGGCGGCAAGACCTCGCTCGCCAGCCTCGCGCTCAAGTTCTACGAGCCCAAGTCCGGCCGGATAACGCTCGATGGAACGGAGCTGCCCCGGATTCGCAATCAGTCCCTGCGCCGGCTCATCGGGTTCGTGCCCCAGGACGTTATCCTGTTCCCGGGAACGGTGCTCGACAACCTGCGTCTGTTCGATGAAACGGTCAGCGAGACCCGCGTGCACGACGCGGCCCGCAGGGCGCGCATGCACGAGCGGATACTCGCGCTCCCGCAGGGCTACGCCACCAGCCTCATCGAGCGCGGTGTCAACCTCTCGCTGGGCGAGCGGCAACTGCTGGCCTTCACCCGGGCTCTCGTGCTCGACCCCGAAATCCTGATTCTCGACGAGGCCACATCGTCGGTTGACCCGCACACCGAGCATCTCATCCAGGGGGGCCTTGAGGAGCTGCTCAAAGGCCGGACCGCGATTATCATCGCTCACCGCCTGGCGACCATTCGCATGGTCGACCGGATTGTCGTCGTCCACGCCGGGCGCATCGTCCAGGAGGGAACCCACGACGAGCTCGTCAACCAGGACGGCTACTACGGCCGGCTGTATAAACTCCAGTACCTGGCCCAGGAGGCAAGCAGAATCGAATGACGCACTGTCAGACAGGGGCCGCGGAGGCCAAACTCGAAGCTCGAATACCGATTGAAACCCGAATGAATGAGAATGACGAATTCGGACTTGGCCTCAGCGGCCCCCGTCGGACAGTGCGGGCTTTGACCACATTGATTCGACATTCGTATTTCGGGTTTCGAGCTTTTGCGGGAGGTGATCCCCGTGCCGGTTAGTGCCACGAACCAGAAGCCCCGAGCCATTACGTTGCTCGACATGAAGCTCGTGCTCCGCTTCTGGCGGCAGGACTGGAAGCAGTTCATCGGCCTGACCACGCTGACCCTCTTCTACGCGGCCATCGCGATTGCCTACCCTCGCATCATCGGCTACATCATTGACGCGATCCAGCACGGTCTTGCCGACCCGGCGCACTTCGTTACCAGCACGCTGTGGAACCTCGTGCTGCTCTTGGTCGCGGCCCGGGTCGCCGGCGCGCTGGCCGAGGACTTCCGCCCGCTCGCCTACATGCTGTCGGGCGCGCGCTTCCTGTGGCGGACTCGCAACCTCGTCTTCCGCTCGGTGTTGGACCAGGGGTTCACTTTCACCAACCGCTACCCGTCCGGCGACGTTCAGGAGCGGCTCGACCAGGACTTAAACGACGTCGCCCAGTTCTCCGCCGGCGGCATCTTCTGGCCCATGACCTCGGTCCTCACCATGGCCTTCACGCTCGTCATCCTCATTCGGATGAACTGGCTCCTGACCCTCGTCACGCTGGTGCCGACCGTCGCCAGCTTCTTCGTCTACATCCGGATCGGGCCGCGCGTGGACAAGTGGTGGCGGGAATGGCGCGAGAAGATGTCCGAGACCAACAGCTTCCTCGAATCGTCCTTCTCCGGCATCCGGCTGGTCAAGGCCTACACCATGGAAGACCGCAACGCCGGCCGCCTGCGCAAGATTCTCAATGAGCGCATCCGCTCGGCCGTGCGCGGCGCCAAGCTGCGGGCCGCCTTTAACTCGACCTACGGTACGGTCGCCGGCCTCGGCTCCCTGGCAGTGCTCGTGCTCGGCGGCGTGTTCGTCATCCGGGGCAAGCTGACCATCGGCGAGTTCGTGGCGTTCAACGCCTACGTGGACATGCTCGTCTGGCCGATGATCGGTATCGCCGACATGATTACGTGGATCTGGCAGACGGGCGTGGAAGAGCGGCGCATCCGCGAGTTGTATGAGTTCGCGCCCGACGTCCGGGCTAACACCGGTACCCGACCGGCTAGGGACTTCCGCGAGGTGCGCATGGCCAGGGTCGGATTCAGCTATGCGCCGGTCACCGCGCCTGAACCCGACGCCGTGCATCCGCCCGCCGGTACGAGCCGGCCTGCGCCGGAGCCGAAGCCCGGTCCCCTCCTGCCCGCGCTGGAGGACATCAACCTCGTCCTCGCGCCCGGCGCTCGCATCGGTATCGCCGGCACCGTCGGCTCGGGCAAGAGCACCATCATGCGGCTGCTCGTCCGGGCCGCTGAACCGACGAGCGGCGAGATTACGATAGACGGCACCAGGCAACCCGAGTTCGAGGTAAGGTCGCTCCGCTCGCTCTTCGGCTACGCGCCCCAGGAGGCCGGCCTTTTCTCCGACACCATCCGCAACAACATCATTCTCGGCCGCACCGCGCCGGATACCGAGGAGCGACTGCGCGAGGTCGTGCGCATCGCCCAGCTCGAACCCGAACTTAAGGCGATGGCCAAAGGACACGAGGAACTCATCGGCGAGCGCGGCCTGCGCCTGTCCGGCGGGCAACAGGGACGCGTGTCCATCGCCCGGGCGCTCTTCGACCGCCCCCGCATTCTCCTGCTCGACGACGTGACCGCCAGCCTCGACGCCGAGACCGAGCAGCAGTTCATCCGCGACGTGATGGGTTACATGCAGGACGCGACGCTCGTCATCGTCTCGCACCGGCTTTCAATCCTGGCCGCGTGTGACATCGTCTACGTCCTCGACCAGGGACGAATCGTCGAATCCGGCACGCACAGCGACCTGCTGACCCGCCGCGGGCTCTACTGGAAACTCTACCAGCGCCAGCTCATGCAGGAAGCCTTGGAAAAGGGCTAGAGGCGTGAGGCCAGTTCTGATGCCGGGGATTCGGATACGCAAGAAGAGATCGCTGACGCGCGGACTACCAACCTGCCACCAGCGCAAGCCGTGGACCGTGGGACGCCAGCCGCTAGCCGTGAGCCGCTAGTTCTCGGCCCTTTCACGTCTGACACGTCTTCCCTGTCGACCCAGCCGCCTGCGAGTCCTAGAACCAAGTCATGCCCGAGCCGAGGCGGGTATGGCGAACCCGCGGCGTACGTCCGGATTCCCCGCGCGGGGCCTCGCGCGGCGGCGAGTCGCCGCTTGACAAGCCCGGCGAGGCCCTTTACAATGCCTCGGAGAATCACGATGCCCGACATCTGCCCATTGACGGTGAGATACCGCAAGCGGTCGGTGTCGTTTAACAGGAGGCGGAGATGAGTCTTGAGTTTCCGAGCGCACTCCGGAAGGAGAGCGCCCAGCCGCACGTCTACATAGCATACAATTACCAGGACCAGGATTTCGCCCACAAGCTGGCTACGGCTCTGCGTCGGGACCGGGTCAGCCCGTTCACCGAAGTCGGAGAGATGGGCGCGGGCGATTCCCTGGTTCGCAGGATGTCCAGCACCATGCGGCCGGTTGACTGCGTCGTTCCGGTCCTCTCGGTCTTCTCGATCACGCATGGCTGGGTTGAACGGGAGCTGGATGAGGTCATGAGGAGGGACATAAACCGGCGGAGGCTCCTCGTGGTTCCCGCGAAGGTTGACAGCTGCGCCCTGCCCGCCTTCCTGCACGGTCGATTCGTCGGCGACTTCGACGGCCTCGGTTGGAGCCGGGCCTACGAGGAGATGAGGGCCGCCATCCTTGGTCGGGCCGCGCCTCCCCGTCACAAGGCGCCGGTCGTGCGCCCGCCTTCACCCGCCGCAGAAGCTACGGACGTCTCCCCCACGCCGGCATCCACAAAGCAGGTCTATCTGAGCTTCGACCACGAGTCCGACGGCTACTACAAAGACGTGCTGGTCACATGGTCGAAGATGCCGGGTTTTGCCCATTTCTGGATCAATGACCGGCCACCCGCCGTGCCCCCGGACAGCGCGGCGGCCGAACCCATCAAACAGGCGCTAGCCAAGAGGATCGCCGCGGCCAGCGGACTGCTGTGCGTGGTCGGAACGAACTGCTGCACGAACGGCTGGATGCAGTGGGAGATAAGGAAGGCCGACGAACTCGGCAAGCGGATTATCGCGGTCAGGACAAACCGGGAATGCGCAGTCCCCGAGTTGTTGTCCGACGCGGGCGCGACCTGCGCGATGTCTTTCACGTTTGAGGGAATCCGGCGGGCGATCGATGAGGCCTACGGAGGGCTTTCGCTGGATTGACCGACCTCTGCCGTAGACCGTAGTCCGCAATCCTTGCCCGCGATTTGAAGGCGTGGTCGGCAACCCCGACTTCGGGTCGCGGATCCGCACCAAGTCTCTCGTGTGGTGAGGGCAGATTCTTGTGCCAACGCCCTCTCTCGCTTTCTTGACTTTCGGGGTCTGCCGCCGAGAATCGTATCGTGCGTAGTCTCGCATTCGGACTGATCCTGCTGGCTGGCTGCTGCGGATACTCGACCCGTTCGCTGCTGCCGTCGCACCTGAAGACTGTGGCGGTACCCCCAGCCACCAATACGACGACCCAGCCCGGGCTGGCCGAGGCCCTCACCGACTCGCTCACTGCGGCGTTCACGTCCGACCGAACGCTGCGCGTGACCAACGTTGAAGCCGCGAACCTGATCGTGAACACCACCGTGTCGAGCTACGTACTGACCCCCTCGGCCTATACCGGGGGGGATACTACCGGGAACCAGGCCGTGACCGCTTACGACCTGAGCGTGAGCGCGCAGATACAGGCACGCGACCAGACCCGCGACGAGGATTTCTACAAAGGCGTTGCGTCGGCCAGGATCAGCTACGACCCGAACTCGAAAACCGAGGAAGATGCCGCGGCCGAGGCCATCAAGAAGCTGGCTTCGGAAATTGTGCGCCAGGTGCAGATTGCATGGTAGTGGAACTGCTGATCGACAAGCTCGTACAGGGCGGCGACGGTCTGGCCACGCACAACGGGATGAAGGTGTTCGTGCCCTTTTCCGCGCCGCAGGAGAAGGTGCGCGCCCGCATCGTGGTCCAGAAGCGCGACTACGCGGTGGCGGAAATCGAGCAGGTTCTCGATCCGTCTCCCCTGCGCGTCGCCGCGCCGTGTCCGCACTACGGCGTATGCGGCGGCTGCCAGCTTCAACACATCAGCTACCAGGGACAGCTCGTTGTCAAGAAGCTCTACGTCAATGAGGCGCTGCAGCGTATCGGCCAGGTGTTCGTGCCGGTCCGGCACGTGACCGCCGAGGCCGAACCCTGGCACTATCGCAACAAGACCCAGTACCCGGTTGGCACGACCGGCAACGGCATGGCCATCGGGTTTTTCAAGCGCGGCACCCACGACCTGCTCGACGTGCCGGTTTGCATGCTCCACCCCGAGGAGTTCGACCGGTTGCGTGAAGCGATACGCGCCATCCTCGTCGCGGCCGGCGAAACCGGCTACGACGAAGCCAAGCACGACGGCAACATCCGGCACGTCGTGCTCCGGCAGGGAATCAGCGACGGCGGGCTGCTCGCCGTGGTCGTGACCCGAACGCCGGAGTTCGACGGGCGTGCGGCCGAGCTGATTGCCGAGCAGCCCGGGGTCGTCGGCGTGGCCCACAGCGTCGTCCCGGCGCGCACGAACCGGATAATGGGCTCACACACTAGGGTGCTCGCGGGCCGCGGGCATCTCTACCAGTCGGTGCTGGGCAAGTCGTTCCAGGTCTCGGCCCCCTCGTTCTTCCAGGTGAACGTCCAGCAGGCCGAAGAGCTATGCCGCAAGATACTCAAGCACGTGGCGCCCAAGGGCGACGAGCTGGTCCTCGACTTGTACAGCGGCGTGGGCATGATATCGCTGTTGGTCGCTCCCTTTGTCCAGCAGGTCACCGCCATCGAGGCCGACGCGACCGCAGTCGAAGACGCGAAGGCGAACGCGCAGTCCCAGGATGTCCGCAACGTGGAGTTCGTGTGCGATGACGTGAACCGCGCCATCAACCGGGTTGCGTCCACCGACGTCGTCATCCTCGACCCGCCGCGGAAGGGCTGCCCGGCCGAGACCCTGCGCCAGATTGCCGCGCTCAAGCCGAAGCGCATCATCTACGTTTCGTGCAATCCGGCTACCCTCGCTCGCGACCTCGCGACACTCGAGCAGTCCGGGTACACGACTTACGAAATCGAGCCGGTCGACATGTTCCCGCAGACCTTCCACGTCGAGGTGATCGCGCGGCTCGGCCCACTCGGGTCGACTGACGAGCACTGAGGCAGCGGGCACGAGGCCAACGCGCCCGATGAACCGACCAGCGGCCCACCGTCGCTCTCGCCTTCCGGAATTTCCCGGCACCCGTTCCGCTCCATCTGACAAGTGAGACTGACCGGTTATGCAATCGTCGATGCTCAGTCCGCGCCGAGGCCGGCGACCGTCGTGTTCGGCAACCGTATTGAGGCGGTGCTCGATAAGCCCGGCGCCGGCGTATGCGGTGTCATTGTTCCGGGCCTGATTGATTCGCACACGCACCCGCTTGAAGCAGGTCTGCAGATGCTCTTCACTGACCTGAGTGGGTCGGCCTCAATCGCGGAGTTGCAGGAACGGTTGCGCGACCGGCACGCGAATGCGCAGGAACGCGGTATGATGCTGGGATTCAACCTTGAACCTGACCGGCTGAAGGAAGGCCGCTACCCGAACCGGGGCGAGCTTGATGAGGTGATTCCCGACGTGCCGGCGTTCATCTACCGCGTGGACGGCCACTCAGCGGTCACCAACACCGTCGGGCTCCAAATGATAGCCGCCAGATACCCGGGCGTGAAGCCGCCTGGTATGGAGGGCGACTGCAACGGCCGCCCGACCGGTGTGCTGCGCGGCGAGGCCTACGAACGGGCCTCGCGTATCTTCAAACACCGACTGGCACCGGAGACCGTGCGGGAAGCGCTGCAGCTCACCGGCAGGCAGGCCGCGGCCAAAGGTGTGACGACCATCGGCGCGCTGATCGGGGTCGATGATACGACCGACGACGAGTGGCGCGTGCTCATTGACGGCCTGGCTGCCGCCGCAGTCCGAACCGTCCCCTATCTCCAGACATGGAACGTGGATGTCCCACGCCGGTTCGGGCTGAAGCAGGCCGGCGGGTGCCTGTTGATTGACGGGTCATTCGGGTCCCGCACTGCGGCGCTGAACGATGCCTACTCGGACGCGCCCGGCAACTGCGGCACCAGCTACGTCAGCGACGAGAAGCTGCTTTCCTTTCTTCGCTTGGCTGCGGAGGCGGGCCTGCAGGCTGCGGTGCACGCGATTGGTGACCGGGCGGTGGAGCAGGCCGTGCGCTGCCACGAGCAACTGGCCGGGGCCGGTCCGGGCAATCCTCTCCGTCACCGAGTCGAGCATGCGGAACTCCTCGGCGATACGCTGGTTGACCGAATGGCACGGCTCGGACTGGTACTCGGAGTTCAGCCCGCATTCGAGACGGAGTGGGGCGGTCCGGACCGGATGTACTCTAGGCGGCTCGGGGACCGCTGGCGCAGCACGAATCCTTATCGCCGGCTGCTTGATGCCGGAGTGCGTCTCGCCGGCGGGTCTGACGCACCGATAACGCCGATTGACCCGGTCGCCGGAATGCGGGCCGCGATGGAGCGTCCGAACCCGCGCCAAATCGTCAGCGGCGAGGAGGCTTTGGCGATGTTCACGTCGTCCGCGGCGTTCGCTTTGAACTGCGAGCGCATCTCGGGCAGCATCGAACCCGGCAAGGACGCCGACATCACGGTGCTGACCGCAGACCCACGCACGACCGCAGGCTGCCGCGTGGTAGCTGTTTTCCGCGGTGGCTCGTGCACCTACAAGAATGAAGCTCTGACCGAATACCTGAGACTGGAGGACTGACTTGAAACTCCTGCGTGTGTGCGTGTTCGCGGTACTGCTTGGCGCCTGCCTCGTGTCCTGCGACACTCTGAAGATCGTTGATGTCACGCTCGACATAACCGGAAACCAGGTCTCGGCTTTCACCGGCTACTACTGGACTACCGGCACTGACACTGTCGCGATCTCCGGTACCGTGCCGAAGTCGTACACGTTCCAAGCCCGCAAGAGCCTGGATATCGTCGCAGCCGAGATTGTCCGCGTGGGCGCGGGTCAACTCACCGCTAAGATCGTATCTGAAGGCATCACCCGCGCCTCGGACTCGACCAGCGACATTGTCGGAACCGTGACACTTGAATGGGTGGTGAAGTAGCAGGCGTTGAGGAACCAGGCTCTGGTCGCGCTGTTCGACCGCTTTGCGGATGCGCTTGAACTGAAGGGCGAGACCGGGTTCCGGGTTCTTGCCTACCGGAGGGCGGCCCGCGCCCTGTTGGACCTTGGCGCCGATATCGAGTCGATCGATGCCGACAACAAGCTCGAGGAAGTGCCAGGCATCGGTGCCGGTATCGCGAAGAAGATCCACGAATACATCTCTACCGGCCGGATGCGGAAGTACGAGGAGGCAATTGCCGGGCTGCCGGCCGGCCTGTTCGAGATGCTCGACATCCAGGGCGTTGGACCCAAGACAGCGAAGCAGCTCTACGAGAAGCTGGGTGTGACAACCCCGGCCGAACTGAAACGGGCAATCGAGGACGGCAGGCTCGCGCAACTCCCGGGCATGGGCGAGAAGAAAGCTGCCAACATTCTGCAGGGCATCCGGACCGGCGAGCAGACCGGCGAGCGGATGTACCTCGACGAGGCGTTCGAACTGGCGGACGAGGTCATCCGGTACATGAAGCAGTCCCGGTTCGTGCGCCGGCTGGCGTACGGCGGCTCACTGAGACGCGGCAACGAAACGATCGGTGACATCGACATACTCGCCACGGGCGCGCGGGCGGACAAAATCATCAGGCATTTCACCACACACCCCCGGGTGCGGCAAGTGCTCGGAGCCGGGGATACCAAGGCCTCGACCCGGTTCGAGAGTCGCGCCGGGACCCGGCAGGTTGACCTGCGGGTCGTGGCCGAACCCGCATACGGGGCCGCCCTGCAGTACTTCACCGGTTCGAAGGACCACAATGTCGCGCTCCGGGCGCTGGCCCAGAAGCATGGCCTGAAGCTCTCCGAGTACGGTCTGTTCCTCGGCGATGAGCGGATGGCAGGCCGCACCGAGAAGGAGGTCTACGCTGCTCTCGGTCTCCCTTACATCGAGCCCGAGTTGCGTGAGAACCGCGGTGAACTCGAAGCCGCGGCCGAAGGTCACCTGCCGTCGCTCATCACTCAACAAAGCATCAAGACTGACCTGCACGTCCACACCTCCGCATCCGACGGATCGGCAGGTTTCGAGGACATAGTCGAGGCATGCAGGAAACGAGGCTACACCCACGTTGCCATTGCCGACCATTCGGTGTCGGCCGGCTATGCGGGCGGCCTGACTGGCGACGCGCTGATGCGCCACTGCGACCGGGTGGACAAGTTCAACCTGCGCTCGCGCGGTTTCAAGGTGCTCAAGTCCTCTGAAGTTGACATCAAGACCGACGGCTCGATGGACTACCCGGACAACGTACTGGAGCGGCTGGACCTTGTCATCGGGTCCATCCACCAGGGATTCAAGAAGGACGCCACGAAACGGATGTGCGCCGCGCTTGCTCATCCGCTAGTGCACTTGATAGCGCATCCGACCGGACGAATCATCGGCCGACGCGAGGGCTACGACATCGATGTCGAGCAGTTGATAGAATGTGCGGCAGAGCACCATAAGATACTGGAAATAAACGCCTTCCATGGACGACTCGACCTGAATGACGTCTGGGCGCGCCGGGCAATGCGGGTTGGAGTCAAGCTCGCCGTCAACACCGATGCGCACGCGCCCGGCGATCTGGACTGGATGCGATACGGAGTCATCGTGGCTCGCCGGGCATGGCTGACCAAGGACGACGTCGTCAACTGCCTGAGCTATCCACGGTTAGTGAAGCTGCTCGACGCAATCCGGGCCGGCATGGTCGTATAGACTAGTTCCCGGCCACCTGGTTCAGCCAGCGGCAGCCGGTCAGGACCTCGGTTGCAGGGCCGTTGCCGTGCTCGCCGGGGGTAGTGACAAGCTCGGTCAGGACACCGTTCTCATTGAGTAACTGGTACATCCTTTCGCTCTCCATCCGGTTCCAGTCCTGCTTCCGAGTCACGAGGTACACGAAATGTCCCTGCAGTTCATCCCAGATGGCGAGCGGTACCGCCGCCGAGTGAGGACAGACCGCGACCACGCCTCTCACGAGGTCGGGATGCAGGAACATCGTTGCCAGCGCCTGGACGCCCTGGCCGGAGAACCCGAATAGAAAGAGCCGGCTCGAGTCGACCGGGTAGTCGGTCAGCAGCTTGTGTATCGTACGCACGATGTCGACGTCATTCGAGTCCATGCTCCGGTGGTTGCGTGTCGCATGGCAGGTCGCCTCTATCCAGCCGAGCGAATCACCGATCAGCCGAAGCGTATCAAGGTCCTTCGGAACGGCCCCGTTGCAGTGAAGTACCAGCAGTGCCGGGACCCGGCCGCCCGCCTCCGTCACCCGCTCCGGCACGTGGAAGCAGTCCGAGTCCGCGTCGCAGACGACGCCTTTGGGCAGGCCGCCCGCGCCGGCGGTGCCGGCCAGGGCCGCCAACAGCAGGATCCTAGCGGTCAACATTGAGCACCAGCAGGAGCGCAATCGTGCCGAACATGATATTGGGTAGCCAGGCGGCCAGCGAGGTGCTGATTACGTGCGACGTGCCGAACGCCCGGCTCGTCTGAATCGCGCCCCAGTACAGGAACGACAGCAGCAGCCCGAGGCCGAGCCCGAGCATGACGCCGCCGCGTCTCAGCCGCACCGACAGCGGCAGCCCGAGCAGAACGACCACGAGTCCGATGAGCGAGTAAGAAAACCGGTAGTAGTACTCCACCTCTTCGCGGGCCACGTTCTCTCCGGCTCGCTTCATCCGGCCGATGTAACTCCGCAGGGCGCGGGTCGACGTCTCCTCCACCGGCCTCGCCGTGCTCGCGAAGTCGGCCGGGGTCTCTCGAATCATGTCGAGCTTGAGGCTGTCGTGGTGCTCCAGCGCCTCGTTGCCGAGCGCGTCGAACGTCCGCACGTCGACGCTGCGTCCGTGCCACGCGCGATCGCGCCACACCGCCTCGCCGACGTCGAACCGGCGTTTTACCCGGCGGTCAGCCCCGAGCTCGCTGACGCTGAATCTCTTCATCCCGCCGTCGGACGAGAGCTCGCGGATGTAGAAGACCCGGCTCTCCTCGCCGACAAAGTAGAGGTTCTGCCGCTTCTGAACCTGGCTGGACTGCCGCCGCTCGATCTTGAGCCGGCGCAGGTCGGTCAGCCGGGCATTGAACGGTATGGTAATCAGCTCGTTGACCGCGAGATAGATCACAATCGAGGCCAAACCCAAGCCGATGGCCGGGGCAAATAGCCGGAGGATCGAGACGCCCGCGCTCTCGAGCGCGTGCAGTTCACGGTTGCGCGTCAACTGGCCGTAGACCATGAAGACCGCCAGCACCATGCTCACCGGGTAGAGCAGGCTGATTGCGGACGGCAGGCTGTAGAAGTAGTAGAGCAGGATTGTCCCCATGCCTGTCTTGCGGCCGGTGAAGTAGCTCAACTCCTCGAACAGATCAATCAGCAGGTAGATGGCAACGACGCTCCCGACCGCGATGAGAGCGAACTTCAGAAGCTCCCTGAGCACGTGCCGGTCGATTATCTTCACGCCCTGACGCCCACCAGCCGGAGAATCGACTTCTCGTAGAACGCCCGGAGGAAGAGTTCGGCAACCGGCAGCACCAGGACGATGTTCGGCAGCCACATCCCGACAAACGGTGACAGCTTGCCTGACTCGGCCAGGTTCTCCCCGGCGAGCAGCAGGACGTAGTACAGGGCGAAGAAGATAAGCCCCACGATGAAACCGGTGCCGACTCCTCCGCGCCGGAGGAGCAGGCCGACCGGAGCTCCGAACAGCACGAAAAAGAATGCCGAGAACGCGAGCGAGAGCCGCTTTTGCAGCTCGACCTGGTAGCGCGCGACCTCAAGGTTCTTGTACTTGACCCGGGACTTCAGCTCGTCGGATTTCATCCTGTCCGGTTCACTGGCGTTGGTCTTCTTCCCTGCCTCGACCGCGCGGCTCTTCAGCTCCATGGCCTCTCGGTTGATCTGCTTCATGGTCGCCGTCAGTTGCGGCAGAACCATCTCCTCGTTGCTGCGGTACTCCCGGTCCCGCCGGACAAGGTCGTCGTCCATCGCCACATTGATAACGTGTCGCTGAAACTGCAGCCGCCGGTAGGTGCCAGCGTCGACCAGTTCGTGCATCTCGCCGTCCAGCAGGGTCATGACCATGTAGGCATCGTCGGGCGTGTAGGAGATATCGCCCCGCGGCGCGGTCACGAAGCCCGGCGTACCCTTGTTGTTCCCGGTCTCGAATATCGCCACGTTCCTTACAGTCGAACGGCGTTCGTCCATCGAACCGATGTAAATCATGTACCCGGGAAAGTCGTCCATGAACACGCCTTCGCGAACCCGCATCGCCGGTCGCTTCCGCGCCACGTCGGTGAGCAGGTTCCTCACCCGGTGCTGGGCTTCGGGGACGACGTAGCCGTTGAACCCGATCATGGCCGCCAGCAACAGCAGGCAGGCAATCGCGGCGGGAGTGAACAGCCGTACAGTCTTGATCCCGGCCGCCCGGATGACTCGGATCTCGTTGTCCTGCGCCATCCGGCCGAACGAGATCACTCCCGCGATCAGGGTGCCCAGCGGAGCGCAGATCGAGACGACGAATGGCAGAGAAAGCAGCGCCACCTCTGAAACGACCTTGACCGCCACGCCCTTGCGCACGAGCATGTCGGCAAGCAGGAAAAGCCGGTCCATCAACAGCACGAATGTCAGGACGAGGATAGCGAGGAAGAACGGCGGCACGAATTGTCTCAGCGCGTAGCGCTGGAGTATCTTCACCGGCTGATGATAGCAGCGGGCCGGCCCGAAGTCAAAACCGGGCCGCGATGCGGCCCGCAATCAACATGGGCGCGTCCGAGACGCGCCCATGTTGCTGGAAATGACGAACTAGACCTTGGCTTCGGCCTTGACCCTGGCCAGCGTCTCTTTGGACAGGTTGACGAGCTGGACGAAATCCGCGGGCTGGTGGATCGCCATCTCGGACATCACGAACCGGTCGAGCGTGACTCCGGCCAGGTTGAGGCCATGGATGAACTGCGAGTAGCTCAACTCGAGCGGCTTGAGCGCCGCGCCCAGACGGATGATTGCCAGTGAGCGGAACGTGCGCTTCTTGCGCTTCCGCTCCTTGTACGCGACGACGCCGGCGTGGATGACTGCCTGGTGCGCGGTCTTGTAAAACCGAGACCGGCCGCCCCAGTAGCCTTTGGCATCGTGCAGCCACTTGTTGCGGCGCTGCTTGGTATACGGGCCGTTCTTCACTCTCGGCATCTGGTCTCCTTACTCGTAGGGAACAAGCTCGCTCATCCGCTGGCCCAGTCTGCCTTCGCACACTGCCGGCACGTGCAAGCCGCGCTTTCTCCGCTTGCTCTTGGACCCGTTGTTGTGATTCCTGCCGCAGCCGACATGGATGAACTTGCCGCCGGCGGTGCGCTTGATGCGCTTCTTCAGCGAACTCAGGGACTTTATCTTCTGCTTCATTTTGGCACCAACATCATCTGGATTGATTTCCTTCCTTCAGTCAGAAGTCGCGGAGGCGATTCAACGCGGGCGACGTCCGCAAGGTCCGCGCTGAGCTTGCCCATCAGCTTCATGCCCAAGTCGGCGTGGACGATTTCGCGGCCGCGCACGAACAGCGTTACCCGGATGCGGTCCTTCTCGGCCAGGAACTCGCGCATCTTGCGGATCTTGACCTCATAGTCACCGGGCCCGATCTTCATCTTCATGCGCATCTCCCTGACCTCGGTCGCGTGCTGCTTCTTCTTGGATTCGCGCAGCCTGACCTTCTGCTCGTACAGGTACTTGCCGAAGTCCACGATGCCGCAGACCGGGGGTTCCTCCGTCGGCACCAGGACGACGAGGTCGAGGCCCTGCCGCCGCGCCAGACCGACGGCGTCGCGGGTCGGCAGGATGCCGATGAGTTTCTTGTCGGAACCGATGACCTTGACATAAGGTACGCGTATCTGTTCGTTTACTCTGGGCCTGTCTTTGAAACCGTCACGAGGTACTCTACCCGGGTACGTTGTCTTCCTCCTTGATTTGGGCGAGCGCGGACTCGATTGAAACCGCGCCGAGGTTGCCCTTGCCATGCCGGCGAACCGACACGGTGCCCTGGGCGGCTTCGCGGCCGCCGACTACGAGCATGAAGGGGATCTTCTGGCGTTCGGCTTCACTGACTTTGAGATTGATCTTATCAGATTTCAGGTCGATTTCAACTCTTATCCCGGCGGCCTGCAGCTTCTTGCCCACATCCCGCGCGTAACCCGTTTCGGCGTCGGTCACCGACAGCACGCGGGCCTGGACCGGCGCGAGCCAGACCGGGAAGGCGCCGGCAAAGTGCTCTACCAGGATCCCCATGAAGCGCTCGATCCCACCGAGGATGGTGCGGTGAACGAGGTAGACGGGGTGGTGCTGCCCGTCCGGCCCCATGTAGTAGAGATTGAACCGCGGGCCCTCATTGAAGTCAAACTGGCAGGTCGGGCACTGCCACTCGCGGCCGAGCGAGTCGAGCAGCTTGATGTCGATTTTGGGGCCGTAGAA
>Ga0316622_100000799_pt1 | contig 19304 bp, 16 predicted proteins | sample OWC_Aug_OW2_C1_D_FD_207646 | JGI IMG/M metagenome (GOLD analysis project Ga0316622, IMG submission 207646) | Wetland soil microbial communities from Old Woman Creek delta, Ohio, United States - OWC_Aug_OW2_C1_D5_C | ecosystem: Environmental > Terrestrial > Soil > Wetlands | place: USA: Ohio... | reverse complement strand
GCCGGTCGTCGTCATCACCGCGTTCGGCAGCCTCGACACCGCCATCGGGGCGATCCGGGCCGGCGCCTACGACTTCCTCACCAAGCCCATCGAGACCGAGGCGCTCGTGGTCGCCCTCGAGCGCGCGGTGCGCCACCGCCGGCTGCAGGAGGAGGTGACGCGGCTGCGGGCCGCGGTCGACGCCTCGACGCGCTTCGGGAACCTGCTCGGCACCAGCACGGCCATGCGGGCCGTGTACGACGTGCTCGAGCGCGTCGCCGGCTCGGAGAGCACGGTGCTGGTCACCGGCGAGTCCGGGACGGGCAAGGAGATGGTGGCGCGAGCGTTGCACGAACGCGGCCGGCGCACGGGCGGGCCGTTCGTCGCCATCAACTGCTCGGCGATGCCCGAGACGCTGCTCGAGAGCGAGCTGTTCGGCCACGTGCGCGGCGCGTTCACCGATGCGCGGGTACCGCGCGCCGGGCTGCTGGTGCAGGCGAGCGGCGGCACGCTGCTGCTCGACGAGATCGGCGACATGCCGCTCGCGCTGCAGCCGAAGCTGCTGCGGGCGCTGCAGGAGCGCACGGTGCGCCCCGTCGGCGCCGACCGCGAGGTGCCGTTCGACGCGCGCATCGTGGCGACCACGAACCGGGACCTGAAGGCGCTCATCGAGGAGCAGCGCTTCCGGGAGGACCTCTACTTCCGCGTCAACGTCATCCACCTCGAGATGCCGCCGCTGCGCGCGCGGGGCGGCGACGTGCTGCTGCTCGCGCAGCACTTCGTCGACGTGCACGCGGCGCGCGCCGGCAAGCGGGTGACCGGCCTCGCGGGGGCGGCGGCCGAGAAGCTCATGGCCTACGCCTGGCCGGGCAACGTGCGCGAGCTGCAGAACTGCATCGAGCGCGCGGTCGCGATGACGCGCACCGAGCAGATCCTGGTGGACGACCTGCCCGACACCGTGCGCCGCTATCGCCGCTCGCACGTGCTGGTGGCGAGCGACGATCCGTCGGAGCTGGTCACGCTGGCCGAGGTGGAGCGCCGCTACGTGCTGCGCGTGCTCGAGGCCGTGGGCGGCAACAAGTCGAAGGCGGCCGAGACGCTGGGGATCGGCCGCAAGACCCTCTACCGCAAGCTCGAGGAGTGGGGCGAGGCGGCCGGCGAGGGGAGCTGAGCGGAACGGGCGCCACGCACCCGGGCGCGCGCCTTGACCCCCGCCCGCACGCCCCCGTATCAGCCGCGGCATGAACGAGCGGATCGCGGCGATCGCCGCGCGCGTGCGCAACTGGGGGCGGTGGGGGGCCGAGGACGAGCTGGGCACGGTGAACTTCGTCACGCCGGAGGTGCTCCGGACGGCGGCCACCTGCGTGCGCTCGGGGCGCCTGCTCAGCCTGTCGATGCCCTTCGGCAGCGAAGGACCGCAGTTCGGACAGGGCGGCCGCGTCAACCCCGTGCACCTGATGACCGCGCTGCACAACCCGATGAGCGACGACCCGGACGGGCTGCGCTATGCCGACGACTTCATCATGATGCCGCTGCAGTGCGCGACCCAGTGGGACTCGCTGGCGCACGTCCACTACGGCGGCCAGCTCTACAACGGCCATCCGGCGTCGACGATCACGCCGGCCGGCGCCGCCCGCAACGGCATCGACAAGCTCGCGCAGCGCGGGCTGGTGTCGCGCGGGGTGCTGCTCGACGTGGCGCGGGCCCTCGGCGTCGAGCGCCTCGAGCCCGGCCGGGCGATCTCGCCCGACGAGCTCGAGACCAGCGAGCGCGCGCAGGGCGTGCGCGTCGGCTCGGGCGACGTGCTGCTGGTCCGGACCGGCCACATGCGGCTCTACACCGTGCACGGGGACAGCTGGAGCTACATGAAGACGATGCCTGGCCTCGGCGTCGCCTGCGTCGAGTGGCTGCACGCGCGCGAGGTGGCCGCCGTCGCGACCGACACGAACATGGTCGAGGTGTGGCCGCTGGAGGACCCGGCCGTGATGCTGCCGCTGCACGCGCTCTGCATCCGCGACATGGGCCTGACGCTCGGCGAGATGTTCGACCTCGAGGCGCTGGGCGCCGACTGCGCCGCGGACGGGCAGTGGACGTTCCTCTTCGCCGCGCCGCCGCTGCGCGTCACCGGCGGCGTCGGGTCGCCGATCAACCCGCTCGCGGTGAAGTGACCACGGCGCCGGCGCCGTGGCCGCCGCTCACTCGAACGGGTTCGCCAGGTTGAACTGCTGGCCGATGCGGGCGTAGTCGACGCCCGGCACGCGCTCGCACTCCTGCGGGAAGAGCTCGCGCTTGCGCGCGTAGTAGGCGGCGCGGTGGTCGCCGTCGGCCAGGCGGTTGTAGGTGACGTAGTACGAGCGACGCGGCCCGCCGCTGCGGTTCGGCCCCGAGCGGTGCGGCACGTACGAATCGAAGAGGATGACGTCGCCGGGCTGCGCCAGCACGGGGTCGTAGGTGTACGAGGCGTCCACCTCGGGCGGGAGCGCGCCGCCGGGGTGGGGCAGCAGGCGATCGGTGGCGGCCTCGCGCGCCATCTCGAGGCAGCCGTTCTCGAGGGTGAAGGCGTCCACGGGCACCATCACCGTGACGAAGAAGTCGAGGCCGAAGTCGACGTAGGCGGGGCCGTCCTGGTGCGGGGCGAATCCCTGCCCGCCGGCGGCCTTCAGGTTGACCTTGTCCTTGAAGACCACGGCGGGCTCGCCGAGCAGCTCCGCGAGGATCGCGGGCACGCGCCCGCGCTCGAACAGCGCGTGCAGCCCCTCGTGATGCGGCAGGAAGTTCTCGATGCGCGCGAGCATCCGCTCGCCGTTCGCGCGTTCGTAGTAGCGCATCCACTTCCCGGGCGTGTCGGCCCAGCCCGTGATCTCGTCCGTCCACCGCCGCACTGCCGCGGTCTCGTCAGGCGAGAGGCAGCCCCGGAGCCAGAGGTAGCCGTTGCGCCTCCAGAAGGTTCGCTGCTGCGCGTCGAGCATGCCGCGTCCTTAGCAGCGATGGCCTCGACGCGGAAGCCGCCGAGCCCCGCCGCGGCGAGCTGCACGCGCACCTCGCCGGGCTCGTAGGCGGCCAGCAGCGAGCGCGCCCCGTCAGGCCGCCGAGCGGTCGTCTTCGAAGGCGATGTAGTCGGCGAGCACGGTCAGGGACTGGCCGGAATCGAACTCGACCTCGAACAGGGTGCGGCCGATGTTCTCCATCGCACACCGGACCGTCCCCGGCGTGTCGCGGTCGACGATGCCCTTGTGGTGCACGATCCGCCGGGCGGCGTGGCAGCGCTTGCCTGTGAGCCTGGGATCCGTCATCGCAGCACCCCCGCCAGCGAGGTAAGCACGAAGCGTGCCGGTCGCGAATCACGGAGGGATCAGGATCCGGACGGTTCCTGCCCGCCCGACCGGTGCATGCGACGCGCGCAGTGACAACGCAGTGACCATCGCGGCATGGGAGCGCCATCCGCTCGCGCGGCCGCCTCGGCGCGCGGCGTGTGGTCGTCAGCCCGGCGCGCCGCCGGGCATGTCGATCCGGCTGAGGTGGATGCGCAGCGTCCCGCGAGCGCCGGACAGCTCGAGATAGACCGGCATGGGCACCAGCTCGGGCCGCGGAGAGGCGATCCAGAACTCGAGCGCGGCCGGCGTCTCGCTCTCCCGGCCGTCCGAACGCCAGAACCCGCCGAACGGCTCGATGACGGCCCGGCAGCGCCGCGTCGGGCCCGCGTAGACGCCGTGTGGCGACGCCCCGAGCTCGGCGATGCCGCCGTCTTCGAGCCGCAGGTCGTAGCGCCGCCGGCCGTCGAACACCGGCACCCGGCCCTGGCAGCCCTGCTCGATGGTGGCGAGGCTCGCCGTGAGCGGGTCGACGGTGAAGCGCTGGGCGTCCGGCGGCACCGCGTCGCGCCAGTCCTGTTCGGAGGGGGGCTCGATGCGGGCCTGGACCGCGCCGTCGTCGCCGTAGGCGATCTCGACCACGCGGCGCTGGCCGCGGAACCGGCCGTCGCTCGCATGGCGCCGGGGGCGGAGCGGATCCCGCAGGCCCTCCGTCACCGACTCGGACGTCCAGGGAAAGAGGACGCCGATCAGCCCCTCGGTGCGGACCACGGTCGTGGTGCGATAGGAATCCGCCGCGAGATCGACGGTGGTCCGCATCGACAGCAGGCGCAGCGGACCGAAGCGCACGTCGTAGTGCAGCGTGAACGCCTGGCTCGGGCGCGCGGCGCCGGCGAGCAGCAGGAGGAGAGCGCCTGCGAGGGGTGCGCGGGAGCGCATCGCGAGGCCACGGCGTAGCGCGTGCGACGCCGGCCCCGCAAGCCGGTCGGGCAGCCGGCGGTACCCGAAGCGCCGCGTTGACCGCGCGCCGAACGGCGACTACCACGCGGAGCCCGATGCCGGCCGCCGACGTCTCCGCCCGCGCAGCCCTCGACCGCCATGCCCGCGCCGTGCGCGGCGGCTACGAGGACGCGCTTGCGGCGCTGGTCGAGGTCCCGAGCGTCTCGGCGGACCCGTCGCGCGCCGCCGACGTGCGCCGCTGCGCCGAGGCGGCGGCGGCGCTCGTGCGCGACCTCGGCGGCCAGGCGGATGTGATCGAGACCCGCGGGCGAGCCCGAGTGGCGCACCGAGCCGTTCCGCTTCACGCGGCGGGCCGACCGCTACCTCGGGCGTGGCACCACCGACGACAAGGGGCCGGCGCTCGCCGCGCTCTTCGGCGCCGCCCATGCGGTCGCCGGCGGCGCCCGCGCCAACGTGCGCGTGCTCTGGGAGTGCGAGGAGGAGATCGGCTCTCCCCACTTCGCGCAGACGTTACGCCGCGAGCGGCGCCGCCTGGCGACCGATCTGGTCGTCGTGTCGGACACGGTGTGGGTGTCGCGACGCCAGCCCGCGTGCCCGGCGGGACTGCGCGGGCTGCAGGGGTTCCGCCTCGCGCGCGCCCAACGAGCGCTTCGACTGCGACCAGGCCCGCGGCGGCATCGCGGCGTTTGCGGCGCCCGTCGAGCGGGTGGCTGCGGTGGGCAGGCTGCCGCGGGGCGCATAGAGGCCGCGGCCGGGGCGCGTGCCCGGGCTGCCGCGTGGCTGGACGCGCGGCGGTCGCTTCGCTAAGCCTCGCGAGCCCTTCGCGATGCCGTCATCCAGCACACCGTCCGGGGAGTGGCCGGTGGTCTCGATCGTGATCCCGGCCTACGACCGCGGCCCCCGGCTGCCGGCGGTGCTCGACTCGGTGTTTGCACAGCGTGACTGCCCGCCCTTCGAGGTGCTGGTCGTCGACGACGCCTCCACCGACGACACGCCCGCCGTGATCGCCGGCTATCCCCACCCCGTCCACCTCGTCCGCCATCCGCAGAACCGCGGTGTCGCCACCGCCCGCCAGAGCGGGCTCGCCGAATCGCGCGGCACGGTGATCGGCTTCCACGACTCCGACGATTTCATGCTGCCGGGGCGCATCGGTCGCCTGGCCGCGCACCTCGACGTGCATCCCGAGGTCGGCGCGGTGTTCTCCAACGGCATCGTGGAGCGCGACGGCGTGCCGATCGGCGAGCGGGTGGTCCCCGACGACATGGCACGCCGGCTCGACGGCCGGCGGATCGGCATCCGCGACGTCGTCCGCGAGGGCGTGCCGATGTTCCTGCAGACCGCGCTGGTGCGGCGCTCGGTGCTCGAGGCGGTGGGTGGCGTCGACACGACGATGGTCCGGCACGCCGACCTCGAGCTCGCGTGCCGCGTCGTCCTCGCCACGCCGACCGTGTTCCTCGACGTGCCGGCGTTCCGCTACCAGCTGCACGGGACCAACCAGACGCGCGACCGGCTGAAGCTGCGCGAAGGCCTGGTGGCGGTGATGCGCCGGCTGCGCGAGCGGCGGCCCGAGGCGCTGGACCTCGTCGGCGCGCGCTGGTTCCGCCAGCGGGAGGCCCGTCACCTCTACCGCATCGCGCGCGCGCGCTGGCGCGCAGGGGAGCCCCAACCGGCGCAGCGCGCCATCCGCGAGGCGGTCGCGCTCGAGCCCGGGAACGTCCGCTACCGGTGGTGGCGCTGGCGGATCGAGAGGAGCGGCACGGCATGCGAATCCTGATCCTGGGAGGCGACGGCTACTGCGGCTGGCCCACCGCGCTGCACCTCTCCGTGCGCGGGCACGAGGTCGGCATCGTCGACAACTTCTGCCGGCGGCTCTGGGACCACGAGCTGGGCGTCGAGACCCTGACGCCGATCCGCCCGCTCGCCGAACGGGTGGCGCTCTGGCGCGAGCTCACCGGGGCGGTGATCCTGGTCTACGTCGCCGACCTGCAGAACCATCAGGCCCTCGCCGAGGCGATCACGACCTTCGAGCCCGACGCCGTGGTGCACTTCGCCGAGCAGCGCGCCGCGCCCTACTCGATGATCGACCGGGAGCACGCGGTGTTCACGCAGGTGAACAACGTCGTCGGCACGCTGAACCTGCTCTTCGCGCTGAAGGAGCTCCGCCCCGACTGCCATCTCGTCAAGCTGGGCACGATGGGCGAGTACGGCACGCCCAACATCGACGTCGAGGAGGGCTACATCGAGATCGAGCACAAGGGGCGGAAGGACCTGCTGCCGTACCCGAAGCAGGCGGGCTCCTTCTACCATCTCTCCAAGGTGCACGACTCGCACAACATCATGTTCTGCTGCCGCGTGTGGGGGCTGCGGGCGACCGACCTGAACCAGGGCGTGGTGTACGGCACCGTGACCGACGAGCTCACCATGCACCCGGGGCTGGTGAACCGGTTCGACTACGACGAGGTGTTCGGCACCGCGCTGAACCGCTTCTGCGTGCAGGCGGCGATCGGCATGCCGCTCACCGTGTATGGCAAGGGCGGCCAGACGCGCGGCTTCCTCGACATCCGCGACACCGTGCGCTGCATCGAGCTGGCCGTGCTCCATCCGCCGGCCGCGGGGGACTTCCGCGTCTTCAACCAGTTCACCGAGCAGTTCTCGGTGGGCGAGCTGGCCGAGAAGGTGTGCAGCGTGGGCGCGAAGCTCGGCCTGGCGATCGAGCTGACGCACCTGCCGAACCCGCGCGTGGAGCGCGAGGACCACTACTACAACGCCGTCCACACCAAGCTCCTCGACCTCGGGCTCGAGCCGCACCTCCTCTCGGACTCGCTGCTCGACTCGCTGCTCAACATCGCGCTCGAGCACCGCGACCGGATCCGTCCCGAGACCATCCTCCCGCGGGTCGACTGGCGCCAGACGCACAACCGCCGCAGCGTGGCCGAGCACGAGCCGGCCGCGCCCGGGCGCGCGGACCCTGACCGGCCGCGCCGTGGCGGCGCGGCGACCGCCGGCGACGGGCCGCCGGCCATGCCCTTCCGGTGAGCGGCGGTCGTTGGCTGGTCACGGGCGGCGCCGGCTTCGTCGGCGTCAACCTCCTGCGCATGCTCGCTGTGCACGGCGTGGCGGTGCGCGTGCTCGACAGCCTCGTGGTCGGACGGCGCGAGGACCTGGACGGCCTCGGCGCCGAGCTGGTGGTGGGAGACGTGCGCGACGTCCATCGCCGACCCCTGGGAGAATTTCGAGGTCAACGCGCGCGGCACGCTCGTGCTGCTCGAGGCCGCGCGCCGGCGCGGCACGGTGCGCCGCTTCGTGCTGGCGTCCACGGGCGGCGCGATCCTGGGCGACGCCGCGCCGCCGGTGCACGAGGGCATGGCGGCGCGGCCGCTGTCGCCCTGCGGCGCCAGCAAGCTCGCCTGCGAGGGCTACTGCTCGGCCTACTTCGGCCGCTCGACGAGGGCCTGGTGTGCACGTGGGAGTGGTTCCGCGCGCCCCGCGCGAGAGCGCGCGCGCCCTGCTCCACCTCGGCCGCGCCCGCTGCGAGCGCGGCCGGCGTGACCACCCGCTCCGGCTGGCGGCGGCCGAGCCCGCCGGCTAGGGTCCGGCCATGCCCACCGTCCTCGGCGCGAGCCCGTCCCCCTTCGTCCGCAAGGTCCGCGTGGTCCTGTACGAGAAGGGGATCGGCTACCAGCACCAGCCCGTCGGCCCCGGGAGCACGAAGCCGGAGTTCCGGAAGATCAGCCCGCTCGGAAAGATCCCCGGCTTCGTCGACGGCGACGTCGCGATCTGCGACTCGTCGGTCATCTGCCTCTACCTCGAGCGGATGCATCCCGAGCCCCCGATGTATCCCGCCGACCCGGCCGGCTACGCGCGGGCGTTGTGGCTCGAGGAGTACGCCGACACCGCGCTCGCCGCGGTCGCCACCTTCGGAACCTTCGGCCGCAAGATCGTCGCCCCGCTCCGGGGCGCGCCCGTCGACGAGGCGGCGATCGCCAGGACCCTCGCCGAGGAGGTGCCGCCGGTCTTCGACTACCTCGAGGAGCAGGTCGACGACCGTGAGTTCCTCGCGGGCGACCGGTACTCGATCGCGGACGTGAGCGTCGCCACCCACTTCGTGAACTTCCGCCACGCGGGCTTCGACGTCGACGCCGCCCGGTGGCCGAAGCTCCGCCGCTGGGTCGATCGCCAGCTCGCGCGTCCGATCTTCGTCGAGCTCGCCGCGCAGGACCGGCAGGTGCTCGGGCTCGGGTGAGGGGCGGGCGCGTCCCCCCTCAGGGTGCGCCGTACTGCCCGCCGGGTCCGCGCACGCACCAGCGGCGGTGGAGCTCGACCTTCGCGCCGACGATGACGCCGCCGCCCGCCACGCCGAAGAGCTTCGACAGAGAGAGTCCATCTCCCGGCGTTGACGCCCGGCCCGGGTGCTGCCAGTGAGCCACGCGGAGGCGGACATGAGTACGGCGTTCGACCGCGACCCCTACGTGAGCCTGCGCAGCTTCAAGCGTGACGGCAGCGGCGTCGATACGCCGGTGTGGGCCGCCCCGCTGGACGGGCGGCTCGTCGTATTCACCCTGCGCGACTCCTTCAAGGTGAAGCGCATCCGCCGCAACCCGCGGGTGCAGGTGGCGCGATGTTCGATGCTCGGCGCCGTCTCCGGCCCGTGGCAGGATGGGACCTGCCGCCTGGTCGAGGATGCCGCGCACGACGCCCGCGCCTACGACGCGCTGGAGGCGAAGTACGGCTGGCAGATGCGCCTCGGGACGTTGATGCGGCGGCTCGTCGGCGGGCTCGACAAGCGGGTGATCCTGGAGATCACGCTCGACCGCTGAGCAGAACGGGCGTGTCTGCACCCACAGCGCCGCCTGCACCTCCTCGCCGAGGGCGAGCGGCTGCGACCCGTCGAGCCGGTACACGAACGCCGACAGCACGAACGGCGCGAGCAGCGGCAGGCCCGGCTGCAAATCGTCCAGACGGCCGAGCCGTTCCGCACCGCCGAGCTCGATGCCGACCTCCTCGCGGGTCTCGCGTTCGGCCGTCGCCCAGGCGTCGGCGTCGCGCGGTCCGGCGCGTCCGCCGGGGAACGCCATCTGCCCCGACCAGGGATCGCCGAGGCGTCGCGCCCGCTCGATGAGGAGCAGCTCGGGCGCGGCACGGACCTCGCGCAGGACGACGGCGACCGCCGCACGCCAGGAGCCGTCGACGACGCGGGGCTCGTGCGACGCGAGCGCCCGGCGGACGTCTTCGAGCGACTGCACCCCGCGCGGCTCAGCCGGTGCGGCGCCGTGCCCGGCTGCGCGGCTGCGGGGAGGCCGGCGCCGGCGCGGCGGTCGGACGTGGTCCCGGCGCCGGCGCGGCACGCTCCGGCCGCGCGCAGAAGGCCCGCTCCGCGATGGTCGCGAGGCGGCGCACGAGCGCCTCGCGCGACGCCTGCATCCCGGTCGCCACCCACTCTGACAGCAGGACCTGGTCCATCACGGTGAACGTCTTGGCGAGGAACGCCGGGTCCTCCGGCGCGAAGTCGCCCGAGGCCACGCCGCGGCGGAAGATGTCCGCCTGCAGCGCGTGGATCTCCTCCCAGTAGCCCACGTTGCTCGCGCCCGCGAGCGCCGGGCCGAGCGCCCACGACGCGCCCGAGCGCAGGTGCATGCGCAGGAACTCGGGATGGCTCACGAAGTAGCCGACGTAGAGCTCGATCAGCGCCGAGAGCGCGGCGCGCGGCGCCACGCCGCGTCCGGCCACCTCGCGCGCGAGCCGCAGCAGCTCCTGGCCGTGCGTCTCGAGCAGCGCGGCGTAGAGCTCGCCCTTGCCGGGGAAGATGCCGTAGATCACCCCCATCGACAGCCCGGCGCGCTCGGAGATGTCCTGGACGCGGGTGGCCTCGAAGCCGCGCTCGGCGAACACCCGCTCCGCCGCCTCGAGGATGTGATGCCGGTAGACCTCGTTGCGCGCCTCCCGTGCCTCGTCCCGCGGCCGTCGCTCCGCCACGCCCGGGAGCTACCACTCGTCTTGGCGATTGACAAGTCGATTTTGCGAATGCTAATTCGCGTCCCCGAACCGGGGACCAAACCACCCCGGTTCCGTGGAAGGAGGCGCCAATGGAGTTCGGGATCTTCTCGCAGATGCACGTGCCGCCGTGGGACGACGAGCACTCGCGCTTCATGCGCGAGCTCGAGGTGTCCGAGCTCTGCGACGCGATGGGGTTCAAGTACGACTGGGCCCCCGAGCACCACTTCCTCGAGAACTACAGCCACCAGCCCGCCCCCGAGGTCTTCCTCTCGTGGGTCGCGGCGCGCACCAAGCGCATGCACATCGGCACGGCCATCACCAACATCACGGCGCCGGTGAACCACCCAGCCCGCGTCGCCGAGCGCATCGCGACCATGGACCACCTTTCGGAGGGCCGCCTCGAGTTCGGTACCGGCCGTGGCTCGTCCACGGCCGAGTGGGCCGGCTTCGACATCGCCACGGCCGCCGACACCAAGCCCATGTGGCGCGAGTCGCTGGAGCAGATCCCGCGCATGTGGCTGGACGAGCCCTACGAGTTCGCCGGCAAGTACTTCCGCATGCCGAAGCGGAATGTGCTGCCGAAGCCCTACTCGAAGCCGCACCCGCCGATGTGGCTCGCCTGCTCGAGCCCGAAGACGTTCGCCGAGGCGGGCGAGCTCGGCCTCGGCTGCCTGTGCTTCACCTTCGGCCGGCCGGACGAGATCGCGCAGTACGTCCGGGACTACAAGGACGGCATCAAGCGCTGCACCAGGCCGGTCGCCGGCTTCGTCAACGACAACATCGCCGTCACCACGAACATGTTCTGCCTCCCCGACGGCGACCAGGCGCGGCACCTGTACGCCAACGCCAAGGTCGGCGCCTTCACCAGCTTCTTCTTCGAGTGGCTCGACTCGATCCCGCGCCCGAAGGGCCTGCCGCCGACGGGGCCGCTGCAGATCCCCGACCCGACGCCCGCAGAGCTGAAGGCCGGGCTCGCCAGCGGCGGCCGCCAGATCGGCTCGCCCGAGGAGATCGCCAAGGTCATCCAGCTCTACGTGGACATCGGGGTGGACCAGCTGATCTACGCGCCCTTGACCCTCACGCTCGACCAGAAGTACGTCCTCGAGTCGATCGAGACCTTCGGCAAGCACGTGCTGCCGAAGTTCGACACGGACCCGGTCCACTCCACCAGGCGCCAGCGCGAGGCGGCGCTGGCCGCGAAGGCCGCCTGACGGCCGGTCCGTTCCACCACGCACGAGGGGGCGCAGGGCGCGAGCACGGATGGGCGTGCCGACTTACGATCGGGTGCTGATCGGCGGCGGCTGGGTGCCTGCCGACGGGGGGACCTACGACGTCATCGACCCCGCCACCGAGGAGGTGGCGGGGCGTGCGCCCGAGGCCTCCGTCAGCCAGGCGCATGCGGCCGCCCGCGCCGCGCGCGAGGCCTTCCTGCGGGGGCCGTGGCCGCGCCTGTCCGGCGCCGAGCGCGGCGCGCTCCTCGCCAGGGCGGGCGAGGCGTTCCGCGCCGCCATGCCCGGACTGCTCGACCTGACCATCGCCGAGACCGGCGCCGTGCGCGCCGTGGCCGAGTCGCAGCAGGTCGGCGCCGTGCCGGCGCGGCTCTGCAAGTATGCCGAGCTGGCGGGGCGCAGCGCCGATGCGCCGCTGCCGCCACGCGAGCTGCCGGGCGGCAAGCTGCAGGCGACCATCGCCGCCCGCGAGCCCATCGGCGTGGTCGCCTGCATCACGCCGGCGAACTTCCCGATGACGAATTGCGCCGGCAAGATCGCGCCGGCGCTCGCCTGCGGCAACACCGTGGTGGTGAAGCCCGCGCCGGCCGACCCGATGGGCGTGGCCGAGCTGTGCCGCATCGTCGCGGAGGTCTTCCCGCCGGGCGTGGTGAACTTCGTGAACGGCCGCGACGCCGCCCTCGGCGAAGCGCTCACGACGACGCCGGACGTCGACATGATCTCGTTCACTGGCTCGACGGCCGTGGGCCTCGCGATCCAGGCCGCCGCCGCCCCCTCGCTCAAGCGGACGCTGCTCGAGCTCGGGGGCAAGTCGCCGCAGATCGTCTTCGCCGACGCCGACCTCGAGGCCGCGCTGCGCGGCGCCATGCAGGTGTGGACCTTCCACACGGGCCAGATCTGCATCGCCGGCACGCGGCTGCTGGTCGAGCAGTCGATCTACGAGGACTTCACGCGCGGGCTGGCGGCGGCGGGGCCGGGGCTCCGCATCGGCGACCCGCGCGAGCCCGGCACGGTGATCGGCCCGCTGGTCTCGGCCGCGCAGCGCGAGCGCGTCGAGCACTACGTGCGCCGCGGCGTCGAGGAGGGCGCCACGCTCGCGTGCGGCGGGCGGCGGCCGGCGCGGCCCGCGCGCGGCTTCTTCTTCGAGCCCACGCTCTTCACCGGCGTGCGCAACGACATGACCATCGCGCGCGAGGAGATCTTCGGCCCGGTCCTCGTCGCGATCCCGTTTCGCGACGAGGCCGAGGCGATCGCGCTGGCGAACGACTCGGACTTCGGCCTCTACGGCTACGTCTGGACGCGCGCCGCGGCGCGCGGGCTGCGCGTCGCGCGCGCGCTCCGCACCGGGACCGTGCAGATCAACAGCGGCAGCGGCATGCATCCCGACGCGCCGTTCGGCGGCTACAAGCTGTCGGGCATCGGCCGCGACGGCGGCGAGTACGCGCTCGCGGCCTACAGCGAGCTCAAGACCATGGGGTGGACGGCATGAGCTTCGACACGATCATCAAGAACGGCACCGTGGTGGATGGCTCCGGGCTGCCCAAGCGCGTGGCCGACGTGGGCATCCGTGACGGCGTCGTCACCGACATCGGGCGGCTCTCGGGCGCGACGCGCACGATCGACGCCGACGGCCTGGTGGTGATGCCCGGCATCATCGACGCCCACACCCACTACGACCCGCAGCTCACCTTCGAGCCCTTCGGCACCTCGTCGTGCTTCCACGGCGTCACCTCGGTCGTCGCCGGCAACTGCGGCTACTCGATCGCGCCGTGCCGCGCCGGCGACCACGAGTGGGTGACGGCGCTGTTCGCGCGCGTCGAGGGCATGTCGCCGGGCGTGCTGCGCGAGGGGCTGCCGTGGGACTGGGACACCTTCCCCTCGCTGCTCGACGTGCTCGACCGGCGGCTCGGCATCAACCTGGCGATGTACGTGGGGCACTCGGCGCTGCGCCGCTGGGTGCTGGGCGAGGCGGCCAGCGAGCGGAAGGCGACCGCGGACGAGATCGACACCATGAAAAGCCTGGTCCGCGAGGCGATGCGCGCCGGCGCGGCCGGCTTCACCTCGTCGCACGCGCCCACGCACGTCGACCCGCAGGGCCGGCCGGTGCCCTCGCGCCACGCCGACTTCGAGGAGGTCCTGGCGCTCGCGGCGGCGGCGGGCGAGGGCGGCGCGGGCTCGATCGGCTTCCTCGCGCGCACCGCGGTGCAGGGCTACGACGCCGCCGACCGCCAGCGGATCGTGAAGCTCGCGCACGCCTCGGGACTGCCCGTGGTCGTGCAGGGCATGGGCTACCGTCCCGGCCAGCGCGAGATGTGGGACAAGCAGACGGCGTTCCTCGAGGAGGCGCGGCAGCAGGGCGCGGCCGTGTTCTCGATGCTGCGCACGCAGCCCATGATGCGGCCCTTCAACTGGCACCGCGGCACCTCGCTGTTCGATGGCGTGTTCCACTGGCGCGACATCCAGGCGATGGCGCCGGCGCAGCGCCTCGCCGCCCTGAAGGACCCGGCCAGGCGCGCGGAGCTGCGCTGGGGGCTCGACAACCCCAACACGGATCCCGAGAAGGGCTCCACCCTGCCGCCGCCGGCGATGAGCGCGCTCTTCGTCGACCGCTCGGCGTCCGACCCCGGCGCCGAGGGCAAGAGCCTCGCGCAGCTGGCCAAGGAGCGCGGCGTCCACCCCGCCGACGTCATGAGCGAGCTGACGGTGGCCGACCGCGGCGACACGCAGTTCCTGTGGAACAGCGAGACGCCGGCGTGGATCGAGGCCAACGCCGAGTCGCAGCGGAACCCGCACATGATCATCGGCACGGGCGACGGCGGCGCGCACGCGGACCGCGACGACGGCGCCGAGTGGTCGACCTACTTCCTGCGCTCGTGGCTCCTCGACCGCAGCGTGATGACGCTCGAGGAGGGCGTGCGCCGGCTCACGCACCTGCCCGCGATGGTGTGCGGCATCCCGCTGCGCGGGCTGCTGGCGCGCGGCTACCACGCCGACATCATGATGTTCGACCCGGCCAGGATCCGGCTCGGCAAGAAGCACCTGGTCGCGGACATGCCGAGCGGCGAGGCGCGCTGGCAGGTGCGGCCCGAGGGCATCGTGCGCGTCATGGTGAACGGCGAGGTGATCGTCGAGAACGACCAGCTCACCGGTGCCCGCTCGGGACGCGTGCTCCGCATCGGGAATGCGGCGTGAAGGCCGCCGTCTACCACGGCGGCGGGCGGCCCGTCGCGATCGAGGAGGTCCGCGTCCGTGACCCGGGCGCGGGCGAGGTCCTCGTCCGCATCAAGGCCGCCGGCCTCTGCCACTCCGACCAGAGCGTGGTCGACGGCACCATCCCGTACCCGGTGCCGGTCGTGCTCGGCCACGAGGGCGCCGGGCTGGTCGAGGCGGTGGGCCCGGGCGTCACCAGCGTGCGCGCGGGCGACGCCGTCATCCTCTCCACCCTGGCGCACTGCGGCCGCTGCCGCGCCTGCGAGGGCGGCAAGCCGACCGCCTGTCGCAACGCCCCGAACCCGAAGGACGAGTCCGGCTTCACGCTCGACGGCGGCACGCCGGCCTACCGCTTCGCGAACGTGTCGGCCTTCGCCGAGTACACGCTGGTGCGCGAGCAGAGCGCGATCCCGGTGGACAAGCGCGTCCCCTTCGATCGCGCGGCGCTGATCGGCTGCGGCATCGTCACCGGCGTGGGCGCGGTGTTGAACCGGGCGCAGGTCGAGGCCGGCTCGTCGATGGTCGTCTTCGGGGCCGGGGGCATCGGGCTCAACGTCGTGCAGGGCGGGGTGCTCGCCGGCGCGCAGCCGATCATCGCGGTCGACGTGAACCCGCAGAAGCTCGCGCTGGCCAAGCGCTTCGGCGCGACGCACGTGCTCGACGCCACGACGGACGACGTCGCGACCGCCGTGCGCGACCTCACCGGCGGCGGCGCCGACTACACCTTCGAGTGCATCGGCAACGTCGACGTGATCCGCCAGGCGCTCGACCTGCTCGCGCCGGGCGGCACGCTGACCATCGTCGGCGTGCCGAAGATCGGCACGAAGTGGGACTTCGTGGTCCACACCCTCTACAACAACAAGGCGATCCTCGGCTGCCGCTACGGCGCGGCGCGGCCCCGCCGCGACTTCCCGATGCTGGCCGACCTGTACCTGGCCGGACGGCTGAAGATCGACGAGCTGGTCACGAGCCACTACCGGCTCGAGGACTTCGCCACCGCGCTCCACGACCTCGAGCGCGGGCAGCTGGCGCGCGGCGTGTTCACGCTCGACGAGAGGAGATAGTCATGGGACGTTACGGCAACTGGGTCATCGACGCGGACGGACACGGTGGCGACCTGCCCGACTGGCAGTCGCGGCTGCCCGCGGAGTTCAAGCCGCACATGGAGAAGCGGCGCGAGCGCATCAAGCAGCACTTCGCCAACCTCCCCGGGGTCGGCGTGCGCGAGACCAAGGGCACCGCGAAGATCACCAGCCTCGAGCGCGCCGGCATGACCGACCCGAAGTCGCGGCTCGAGGACATGGACCTCGAGGGCATCGACCAGACGATCATGTTCCCGGGGGGCGCCGGCGAGGAGTGGGCCGGCCTCGAGCGCGGCTTCGCCATCGCGCTCTGCCGCACGCTGAACGACGCGCGCGCGGAGTTCCTGCGCTACGAGCCCAAGCGGCTCATGTCGGTGGCCAAGCTCCCGATGATCGACCCGGCCGCCGCCGCCGCCGAGCTGCAGCGGGCGGTGAAGGAGCTCGGCATGGTCGGCATGGTGACGCCGCAGCACGTGCGCGAGAAGAACCTCGACGACCCGGCCTTCGACCTCGTCTGGCGGACGGCGCAGGACCTCGGGGTCGCCGTCTGCGTCCACGGCGGCGGGCAGGCCATCGACCAGGTGCCGATCGGCGTCGACCGCTGGAAGACGCGGCTCGAGATGCACGCCTTCACCCACCCGGTGGGCCAGATGATGGCGGTCATGGCGTTCACGGTGGGTGGCATCCTGCATCGCTTCCCGAAGCTGCGCGTCGCCTTCCTCGAGGCGAACACGGCCTGGCTGCCGTTCTGGCTCGAGCGCCTCGACGAGCACTGGGAGCTGACGCCCGAGCAGGCGCCGGGCATCGACCGCAAGCCGAGCGAGTACTTCCTGTCCGGCCGCTGCTTCATCGGCTGCGACCCCGACGAGCGGTACCTGCCGCACGTCGTCGACGCGCTCGGCGAGGGCGTGATCGTCTACGCCTCCGACTACTGCCACTGGGACTGCCGCTTCCCCGACACCGTCAAGATGATCGCGGAGCGGACCGACCTCTCCGCGAGCGCGAAGAAGGCGCTCTTCGAGGACAACCCGCGGCGCCTGTACGCGCTGTCCTGAGGGCCGCGCTTGGCCCCCGACCTCCGTGCCCTCCTGGCCCCCGAGGGGGCGGCGCTCGTCCTGTTCGAGTGCCAGGAGGGCATCATCGGCGAGCGCGCCGGCGGCACCCCGCTCGCCGAGGCGGTGCGGCGGCACGGGACCGTGGCGCAGGCGGCGCGCGTGCTGGCGGCGGCACGCGGTGCCGGCGCCGTCGTGGCGCACGCGCTGGTGGCGCGCCGCGAGGACGGCGCCGGCGCGGCGGTGAGCTGCCTGCTCCTCGCCGCCGGCCGCAAGAGCGGGCGCCCGCCGCTGGTGCCGGGCTCGCCGCAGCAGGCGCCGGTGGCGGCGCTCGCCCCCGCGCCGGGCGAGTGGACGCTGACGCGCTTCCACGGCGTCACGCCGTTCCACCACACCGAGCTGGACCAGCTCTTGCGCAACCAGGGCGTGCGCACCATCGTGCTCGCCGGCGTGTCGCTGAACGTCGGCATCCTGGGGGCGACGATCGAAGCGGTGAACGCGGGCTACCAGGTGGTGATCCCGCGCGAGGCCGTGTGCGGCACGCCCGACGACTACGTCGAGGCGGTGCTGCAGCACACGCTGCGGCTGCTCGCGACCGTCGTGCCGGTCGCCGACGTCGAGACGGCGTGGTGGGCGGCGGGGGGCGGGCCGCCCGCATGATGATGCTCGACGTGCTCCGCGAGCGCGCGGTCTCGCGCGCCGCGCAGCCCTTCCTGCGGCACGAGGGGCGGGCGGTCACGTACGCCGACTTCGACCGCCTGGCGAACCGCGCAGCGCACGCGCTCGGCGCGGCGGGCGTCGTCGCCGGCGACCGCGTCACGCTCGCGCTCGGCAACTCGCTCGAGTACGTGGTCGCCGCCTTCGGGGTGCTGAAGGCGGGCGCGGTGCTGAACCCGGTGAACCCGGCGCTCGGCGAGGCCGAGCTGGGCTACATCCTGGGGCACTGCGAGCCGCGGGTGGTCGTCACCGACGAGGCGAGCGACGCGAAGCTGCGCGGGCTCGGGGCGCGCACGCTGGCGGCGGCGTCGCTCGCCGCCGCCGGCCCGGAGACGCCGCCCGAGGTCCGTATCGGCCCGGACGACTACTCCACGCTGCTCTACACCTCGGGCACGACCGGGCGCCCCAAGGGCGTGCTCTTCACCCACGGGCGCACCGGCACCAGCGGCCCGCACTTCATCCAGGCGATGGGGCTCACGGCCGACGACGTGATCCTCGCGGTCACTCCCCTCTTCCACGGCAACGCCTGGGGCGCCGTCACCACCGCGCTCTACGCGGGCGGCACGGCGGCGTTCGCCGGGACGTTCTCGGCGTCGGCGTTCTGGCCGCTGGTGCACGAGGTCGGCGCGACCGTGCTCTACACGCTCGGCACCGTGCTCGCGATGCTGCTCGTGCGGGAGCCATCCGAGCTCGAGCGCTCGAATCCGCTGCGCGTCATCCTCGGTCTCGGCTCGGCGCCGATCCGCGAGCGGGTGATCGCGCGCTTCGGCGTGCGCGACGTGCTCGAGTGCTTCGGCTCGACCGATGCCGGCGTGGTGACGATCACGCCGCTCGGCGCGCCACCGCGACCGGGCTCCTGCGGTCCGGCGGTGCCCGGCGTCCGCCTCGAGATCCGCGGCGAGGACGGGCGCGCGCTGCCGCCGCGCCAGGTCGGCGAGATCGCGGTCTGGTCACCGGCGCGCATGGCGGCGTACTTCCGCGACCCCGAGGCGACGGCGGCGGCGCTGCGGGACGGCTGGTTCCTCTCGGGGGATCTCGGCTTCCTCGACGAGGACGGCTGGCTCCACTTCGTCGACCGCAAGCGCGACGTGATCCGCCGGGGCGGCGAGAACGTGTCGTCGGTGCTGGTGGAGAAGACGCTGCGCGAGCACCCTCGGGTGGTCGAGGCCGCCGTGATCGGCGTGCCCGATCCGGTGCTGGGCCAGGAGATCAAGGCCTACGTCGTGACCAGCGCGCCGGTCGGCGAGGACGAGCTGCGCGCGTTCGCGGCCGAGCGGCTCGCGAAGTTCCAGGTGCCGCGCCTGTGGGAGTTCCGCGACAGCCTGCCGAAGACGCCGACGCAGCGGATCGAGAAGTACCGGCTGCGCCAGGAGCACGGCGGCGGCGGGCCGCTGCTGGGGTGATGCATGAGCGATCCGGTCGTCGTCGTCTCCGCCGCCCGCACGCCGATCGGCGGCTTCCAGGGCGCCTTCACGTCGCTCAGCGCGCCCGAGCTCGGCGCAGTCGCCATCCGGGCCGCCGTCGAGCGTGCCGGCATCCGGCCCGAGCAGGTCGACGAGGTCATCATGGGCTGCGTGCTGCCGGCCGGCCAGGGACAGGCGCCGGCGCGGCAGGCGTCGCTCGGCGCCGGGCTGCCGCAGGCCACGGGCTGCACCACCGTCAACAAGATGTGCGGCTCGGGCATGAAGGCCGCCATGCTGGCGACGGACCTGCTCCGCGCCGGCACCAATGCGGTGATGGTGGCGGGGGGCATGGAGAGCATGACCAACG
>Ga0316622_100000798_pt1 | contig 19322 bp, 10 predicted proteins | sample OWC_Aug_OW2_C1_D_FD_207646 | JGI IMG/M metagenome (GOLD analysis project Ga0316622, IMG submission 207646) | Wetland soil microbial communities from Old Woman Creek delta, Ohio, United States - OWC_Aug_OW2_C1_D5_C | ecosystem: Environmental > Terrestrial > Soil > Wetlands | place: USA: Ohio... | reverse complement strand
CTCACCGACTCGATTCCCTGCCTAAGATGCTCAAGGCTCTCCGCGTTCTCCGTTCTCCGACGGAGGGTGGCTAACAAGCGCGTTCGCTTCGGATGGGCGAGGAGGACGGTTTGCGAATTCCGCGAGACGCACGACGACAGAAAGTCATCTTGGCCCTGCGACCGGATGGCTACTCTCTTCCAGCCTCGTCGCACGATGCGGTACGGGCCCTTCGCGGACTGCGACGGGGGCGGCGGCCAAGCCCGCGCCCCCTTGTGGTCACGGCCGAGGCGCGATCAGTTCAGGAAGAAGGTGATGCCGCCGCGAACCGACCACTGGTCGTACTTGAAGTCCTTGGCGTCTTCGATTGCGTTCTCCACGTCGCGATCGGGATCGGACGCTTCGTAACGCACCTCGCCGAAAAACGCGAAGTTCTCATTGAGGTCGAACTCGGCTCCGGCACCCACCAGCCACCCGAACGAGGAGTCGCTGTCGTCCAGCTCGGTGTCGTCGAAGAGATCTCCACCGTAGTTGATGAGACGGTACTGCACTCCCGCCGCGACGTAGGGGCTGAAGCTGGCGATCGGGATATAGAAACGCCCCATCGCGGTGAGGGGATAGCTCTTCACGGTGTAGTCCTGCCCGGCCTCGGAGTGGTCCTCCTCGAACTTGTAGTCCACCATGCCGACCACGCCCAGGAACGGGAGGACATTGAGAACGATGTGGGCACCGGCGAGCATGCTGCCGCTGTCCGCGTCCTTCGACTCTCCGTACCCTGCGTGCGCCCCCAGTCCGATCCCGACGGGAGCGGCAAATGCTGGCGCCCCCGAGATCGCGGCCAACCCGATAGCGATCGCCATGAGTGAGACCGTCATCTTCTTCATTTGCTCGATTCCTCCTGATCGCAAACACGCCGACAAACGGGAAACCATCGGCAAGGATCCAGTGTTGCCGCCCACGAAGAACCGGGCGGGAGGATAGCCCAATCAGGCCAATTAGGGAAGAGCCCTCCACCGGGAGGTGACGTATCGTCTCTTGTGTCAGAGATAGGAAGGGGTACCTCCAGAGCCGTTGGCAGCCACAAGGGAGGTACCCCGTGTCAGAATTCGTGACAGCGCGGACGTTGCGGCAGGCAACGGTACGCGATCGAGGAGGTCCTGCGGGCCGGACCGGCTCACGTTTTTCTACCCGGGGAACGCGGCCCACGACCTGGCCGACCGGGTGCGCGTCGCGCCGCTCGCCTCCCTCGCCGAGAACGATCCGGAGATACTCCTTCCGCGCAGCCACCGCGGCCGCCCCGGGTCATCGAATCTGACCCCGGATTTCACCTCCTGGGTTCGCCATCGTGTGCACATTCACATAGGCGCCGTCTGCGCGCATCAGATCTATCAGCGCAGAGAGCGGCTCGCCAGCGAGAGGACCGACCAGGTCATCCGCCATGATCGTGCCCTCAGCCAGAACCCCGCTCTGGGATTGGGCCGGGCCGGGGCCATACAGAAACGCGACCACGGCCCCGTTCGTTCCGGCCGGGGCTGCATGGATGTGCGCCTGCATGACATCGTCGATGTTGGCCACCACGAGCTTGTAGTGCAGGCTGCCGGCGTCTTCGTCGAACATGAAGACCGCCTGTCCCGTGGCCTTGGTGGCGACGGCCGGTACCTCATTCTCCCCGGCGAGATGCGCAACGAAGTTGGTACTCTGATCTGCGACCGTCGCGCCGACGAGTGCCAGCAGCGCGAGACTTGCAAGAGAGACACGCAATAGGGGATTCTTCATCGTCCTACCCTCCATTCGAGCGGAACTGATTCGATCGAGCTCGCCATCCCTAGGTTCTCGGGGATGGCAGCATCGCATTGCGTTCGTTTCAGCGTGGCACCGGATCTTCCCGACGCCTGTGCTTCGTCCATACCACCTGCGTGGCCAGGGGATCCCGCCAGCACATCGGGGGCGCGATGAACAGCTCATGGGATTCGGTCCGAGTGCCCCTCGCCCCAACGTCATCCGTCGAGGCGCGGGAAGGTGATGACCTTGGCCTGCGCGCCGGATCGCTTCGCGGCTCGCCTGCTGACAGGGCAGTTTTTCCCGGGACAAGGATGACAGCGATCCCGGTGATCGCAGCCGACCCGGCGCGTCTTGATTGGCGCAGAGTGATCGAACAGCTTGACTGCCCGCGCGGCCGCGCGCCTATTTCACGAGCACGAGCTTCGCGATTTCCACGCGTCCCGCAGCCTCGAGCCGGGCGAAGTACACGCCGCTCAGCTCCGCTTCGCTCCAGGTCGCCTGGTGCATCCCGGCGTCCTCGATCCCGTCGACCAGGGTCGCGACGCAGCGCCCGCTCGCGTCGTGGATCGAGAGCCGCACGGGTCCTCGTTGCGCGAGCGAGTAGGCGACACTCGTGCGCGGGCTGCCGGAGCTCGGATTCGCGCCCAGGAGCATGAGCGCGGAACCAGGCATGATTTCCGTCAGGGAACTCGGGTCGACGCCCGCGGTGCGCAGCTGCTTCTCCGACGGCACCGTTCTCGGAAGGGACAGCCAGGGCGTGTGCGGGAAGAAAGGCGAGCGGCCTGCGATGCGCAAGCGCCAGTGATAGGAGGACCCGGCGCTCAGGCCGGTGACCGGCGGGGACACCGAGACGACGCTTCCGCCGGGATCGGCATGCCCGGTCGACTCCCACCCGGTCGCCTCCACGGGGACAGACGCCAACGGCACGGACAGCTCGGCCACCGACCACTCCACGCGCACTCTCGTCCGGCCGGCCGCGCTTCTGCCGGCCACGTGGAGCTGGAACTCCGTCTCGCTGTCCGACCTGCCCAGCCACGCGATCGGGAGATCATCGAGCGTGAGCTGGTTCACCCTGAACGGGCGGCCGACATCGGTGGCGGTCCGGCCGTTGCCTTCATAGACGTGCACGCGGCCGTCGTCCGTCGAGCTTCCCGGGGCGCCCATGATGAGATCGTCGAAGCCATCGGCGTTCACGTCCCCGGCCGTGCCCGCGGCATAGCCTAGGTGTGCGTTCGTCTCGTTCCCCTGCCAGGGATAGGCGATATGCCAGAAACCCCAGGAGGCGCCCATGAAGACCTCGGCATAGCCTTCGTCGGTTTCTCCGAAGTCGGCGTTATAGGCAGTCACGATGACGTCCGCATACCCGTCGGAATTCACGTCTCCCGCTGGTCCGACCGCTGCCCCGTAGTGAGCTTCTCCCTGGGTAAAGCAAATGTAATTGAACCACTGGGTGGCGAGGCCATGGGGCGAGCCGAAGTACATTTGCACCGCGCCGCCATCCGCCGTCCCACCGCAATCGAAGTACGGCGCCCCGACGACGACATCGTCGAAGCCATCGCCATTGACATCCCCGGCGGAAGCCGCAGCGTAGCCATAGGCGTCGCCGGCCTCACCGATGCCGTTGACCCATGACGGTACGGTCGCGAGCCCGCCCGCCGAGCCGAGATAGACGAACGCCTGGCCCGCGATCAGCGTACCCATGGCCGGCGCTCCGACGATCACGTCGCTGCAGCCGTCGCCGTTCACATCCCCCGCGGACGCGACGCAGAAGCCGAATTCGATTTCGGCCTCATTCCCATCGAGGATCCACGCGGGAGCGCCGGAAATGCCCGTGGGGGAGCCCAGGTACACCGAGGCTCTGCCCTCGCGAACGTTCCGCCCGGTGTAGAACGGCGAGCCGATGATGATGTCGCCGTATCCATCGTTGTTCACGTCGCCCGCGCTGGCAACCGAGAAGCCGAATCCTTCCCCGGCAGACGAGCCGTCCAACTCCACCGCGGACGTCAACGACAATCCGGAACTCGATCCGTGATAGAGGAAGACCCTCCCCGCGTCGGTGCCCGCCGGCGTGTCGTAGAGGTATGCGCCCACGATGACATCGCTGTAACCGTCACCGTTCACGTCGCCCGCCGTCTCCGCGCTGTATCCGAACCTGCCCTCGTGCTGCTCGCCGTTGGCGTACCAGGAATAGCTCGCGGCCGGCCCACCCGCGGCGCCGTTGTATACCCATGCGCGCCCGACATGAGCCGAGTAGCTGAAAAACGGCGCCGAGACGAGCACGTCGCTGTAGCCATCGCCGTTGACGTCGCCGGCCGTTCCGGCGGCAAAGCCGAGCATCTGATCCAGGCTGCCCACCTGCGACCAGGCAGGTACGGCCGGGGGATCCGCCGGCTTTCCGTGATAGACATACGCGGCGCCTTCCCAGCTCTCGGGATTGGAGACGCCGTAAGCGCCGGCGATGAGATCGCTGAAGCCGTCGCCGTTGACGTCGCCGGCCGTCGCCACCGAGGCGGCGTACCCGGTGTCCGCGTCATCGGGTGCCTCTAGCCAGACCGGCTGCCCGTCCAAACCGGAGATGGATCCTTCGTACACGTAAGCCGCGCCGAGTTCGCCCGTTCCGCTGTTGTAATCGAGCGCGCCGACCACGACGTCGGCGAACATGTCGCCGTCCACATCCCCCGCGGTCGCGACGCACCAGCCGAACAGGTCGGACGCATGCTCTCCCGTGTCCGTCCAGGAGGGCGACTGCGAGGGGGAGCTTGCAGCGCCATGGAACACATAGGCTCTGCCCGCGTTGGCGAGCCCCGTCCCGCCATCCACGTACGGCGCGCCCACGATGATGTCGGCGTAGCCATCGCAGTTCACATCCCCCGCGGCCGCGACACTGCGGCCGAAGTAATCTGCGACTCCCTCTCCCTCCCTGGTCCAGGCCGGCGTGGTGCTCAAGCCGGTCGCCGAGCCGCGGAAGATGTACGCGCGTCCAGCGCCCGCAAGCCCGCCCGAGCTCGTCGCATAGGGGGCGCCGACGATGATGTCGCCATAGGTGTCGGCGTCGACATCACCGGCCATGGCGACGGACTTGCCGAATTGCGCGCTCGCCTCGTTTGACTCGTAACGCCACGGAGAAACTCCGGAGATGCCGGTCGCGCTGCCGAGGAAGCAATAGACCCGGCCCTCTGCGGATTCGCCGGCGGTGTAGCCCGGAGCGCCGACGAGAATGTCGTCGTAGCCGTCCGCATTCACGTCGCCGGCCGGGGCGACACAATAGCCGGCATGCGTGTCCGCACGGTTGCTCTCGAACGTCCACACCGGAGTCTGGCTCAGACCGTCGGCGGACCCCAGGTAGACGCAGGCGCGGCCCTCGTTGGTTTCTCCGTTGTCGTAGTAGGGTGCGCCAATGATGACATCGGCATATCCGTCGGCGTTCACGTCCCCGGCCGGCGCCACGCTGAGGCCGAAGGCTGCGTCGGCCTGACCGCCCACCGCCATCCAATGGAAGCTGCCCGGCAGGCCGTCTGCGGACCCCAGGTAGACGAGGGCTGCGCCTTCGTATTGGTAGTCCGACGTGTAGCTGTCCGCGCCGACGATCACATCGCTGTATCCGTCGCCGTTCACGTCCCCCGCCGTGGCGACGGAAAGCCCGAATTCCGCATTGGCCAGGTTGGACTCGACATACCAATCGGGCGTCGAGGAGAGGCTGTTTGCGCCGCCCAAGGCGAGATCGCGGCCGGCAAGCAGCTCCAATCGGGACGAGGTGTCGCCATCTCTCATCAGTGAGACCGGGTCCGGCGCAGCGGGCTCCGCCCCTCTCGCCGCTGGAGGCAGCAGCAAGGCGGACAGGCCGAGGAAACAGACGAGCGAGCACGCACACAGATTCCAACGGTGCAGGCAGGGATTCATCTCACACCTCCGCTCGAGTTCGAAACTCGCTGCTGCCAAGTAACTCACAGATGCGATGTCGGAGGAGACGCAGGTGCGCCGCGGGGATGCTCCTCCAGGTCAGGTGCCGGAATGCGGCCAGGCTCCCCTGAAGTGAGAACACCCAAGAATCGGGAAAACGCACGCCCGCGGGATCATACCAGCCCGGGAGCTTCGTATTCCATGAGCTTTCCAGGCAGGGGCGGGGGGAGGCCAAGCCTCTGGCGAGTCAGGCCGCGACGCGCTCGCAGGGATGGTGCAGTCCGCCACTTGTGCCCGAGCGCCACGATCTCGATCTGGATGGAGAGCCGGGACGGGAAGTGGCCATGGACGAACGCTGCGGCGGCGCGTAAAATTGATGTCGTCGGCACAGGCCGCCCCCAGGTGAATGTTCCAGACTGCCAGATCGCTGAGCGGGGGGAGGATGATAGATGACGCCGCAGCCATCCGGATGCATGGGCGTGCGAGTTTTTCGGGAGGGACAGACCAATGAAGTGCAAGGTTGAGCCGCTGGTCGTTTTGTGGTTCCTGCTGGCCCTCCTCAACACCTCGGCGATTCCGGCGCAAGGTGATGACGAGATCGTGGCGTGGGGAGACAACTATTACGGGCAGTGCGACGTCCCGGATCCCAACGCCGGCTTTGTGGCCGTCGCGGGCGGTGGATACCATAGTCTGGGTCTCGCGGCCGACAGTTCGATCGTGGCGTGGGGAGACAACTACTTCGGGCAGTGCGACGTCCCGGCTCCCAACACCGACTTCGTGGCCGTCGCAGCGGGTGAATGGCACTGTCTGGGCCTGAAGAGTGTTGGATCGATCGTGGCGTGGGGAGACAACTTCTTCGGCCAGCGCATCGTCCCGGCTCCCAACAGCGACTTCGTGGCCGTCGCCGGCGGCTGGGGCCACAGCCTGGGCCTGAAGAGCAATGGATCGGTTGTGGCGTGGGGAGACCACGGCCACGGTCAGTGCGACGTCCCAGCTCCCAACAGCGACTTCACCGCTGTCGCAGCGGGTCAATGGCACAGCCTGGGTCTCAAGGCCGACTCATCGATCGTGGCGTGGGGCGAAAACTCCAGCGGCCAGTGTAACGTCCCGGCCCCCAACAGCGACTTCGTGGCCGTCGCAGCGGGTGAAATCCACAGCCTGGGTGTCAAGGCCGACGGATCGATCGTGGCGTGGGGCGACGACTCCTACGGCCAGTGCAACGTCCCGGCTCCCAACACCGATTTCGCGGTCGCTGCGGGCGGCATGGGCCACAGCCTGGGCCTGAAGAGAGACGGATCGATCGTGGCGTGGGGCGACAACACTTACGGCGAGTGCGACGTCCCGGAACCCAACACCGGCTTCGCGGCGATCGAAGCGGGTAGATGGCACAGCTTGGGCCTGAACAGAGGAATCGGCTCAGCGATCACTGCGGCCGACACGCCAGGGTGCAACCGCTTTGCCGTCAGGCCGAATCCCCTCACTACGCGCACTTCCATCACCCTCGATCTGCCGCAGGAAACGGCACTGACGGTGAGCGTCTACGATCCGCAAGGGCGATTGGTGCGGACAGCTTGGCGAGGGATCATGGCCGGCGGCCATCAAGAGATCCCGTGGGACGGACGGGACGACGACGGCCGTGCGGTCTCGGCAGGAGTCTATCTGGTTAGAGTGTCGGCGACGGGGAGAACCACGACGAGCCGGTTGATGATCCTGCGATAGCATGGAACGAGCTTGAGTCAAGCAGTCCGTCAACGGGGCAGTCCTCTCTTTGGGCCCGTGCAGGTGCGGCTGGTCTCGTCGGCGTGCTCCGGGAAAACTCCAACGGGATGCGGATGCCCTCGACCCCGATGACCTCGTCCAGCCAACGGTCCAGAAGGCAGCGGTAGCTGCGCCTGCCGACGTCCTGTCCCACCTTCGATGGCCTACCGGATCGTCCGACCTGTCCTCGCCCCACTCGGGATCGTCGCCGGAAATACGCCGGATGGAGGCGTTCTCGAGGGCCGGAGTGGCCCCCAGCTTCAGGGCTCCCGCAGGCTGGCGAGCGGGGCTACAATGGGCGTGCGCGTGGGGAGGGACCGCGGCACAGGGAGGGAGAGCAGCCTCGCCGATGGGAGTTCCACCTCGTCGCGGGGTGCCGTACGGACTTTTCGCTGGCCAGGGGGCTTCTGGATGTCCAATCGAGCCACGTGACGGCTCGCGGGACATCGACCTCCGCAGGAGAAGGAGCGAGGAGCGCATGACCACGGCAACCGAGAGCACGTCCCTGGGCCGGAAGGTGGTGGACTACTTCAAGGGGTTCGCCGTCCTCAAGGAGACTCGCAAGGAGTACTGGGGCCTCCAGGCGATCAACTTCCTCGACATGACGGCCTATTTCTCCCTCTACGGCATCGTCGTCGTTCTGCTGTCAGAGACCTTCGGATTCAGCGACATCCACGCCGGCTACATCTTCACCGCCTTCACGCTGGGGACGACGATCTGCCTCTGGTTCTCGGGGCTCTTCACCGACTGGCTCGGCATCCGGCGCACGATCTACCTCTCGATGGCGGCGCTGCTCGGCACGCGGCTGATCCTCATCTGGGCCGGGCTTCAGGATGGCTTGCCCTACAGAGGTTACGTTGCGGCGGGTGCGATCATCTTGATGGCGCCGGGGATGGCCATGGTCCAGACCATGCTGCAAGCGGGCAACCGGCGCTTCACGACCGGGCGCTCCCGGGGCCCCGGATTCAATCTCTGGTACCTGTTCATGAACGTGGGCGCCGCGTGCGGCGGCTTTCTCATCGACTTGGTCCGCAAGAACCTCGGTCTGCCCAATACCTACATCCTCTTCTTCTCGGTCTTCTCCGCCGTCGCCTGCGTCGTGATCGCCTTCTTCGTTATCCGCCGCGAAGACCAGCTCTACGGCCCGGGCGAGGTCCCCGATGTGAAGTCGACCGAGAGGAAGAAGCCCTGGCAGATCGCCTGGTCCGTGGTTAGCCACCCGGTCTTCTGGCGCTTCATGGTGCTGGTCATCCTGCTCCTGGGTGTGCGGGCCGTCTTCCTCTATCTCCACCTCCTCTACCCGAAGTTCTGGCTGCGCGTGATCGGGCCGGAAGCGGCCATCGGCACCTTGCAGGCGATCAATCCCATTCTCGTGATCATCGGCCTCATCCTGCTCGTTCCCATCCTCCACCGCTTCAGTGTCTACGCGATGCTGACCTACGGCGCGATCATCTCGGCCCTATCGATGTTCGTCATGGCCATTCCCTCCTACGGCCAGGCGACCTATACGATCACCCTCCTGTCGCTCATCGTCCTGACGGTCGGCGAGATCATCTGGTCGCCCCGGCTCCAGGAATACACGGCCGCCATCGCGCCCAAGGGACAGGAGGGCACCTACCTCGGCCTCTCCTTGTTCCCCTGGTTCTTCGCCAAGGGAGCGGTGAGCTTCTTGTCGGGTCACATGCTGGCACGATGGATCCCGGAGTTTCCCGAAGGGGAGCCGCTGCTGCGCGACCGCCTCGCGGCCGGCCAGGTCGCCTTCTGGCAGTCGCCGAGCGCGCTTTTCATCATCCTGGGCATCGTCGCGCTCGCCGGACCGATCATCGCGCTCGCCATGAGGGGATGGTTCACCAAGGGCGCAAGCTGGAACCGGGAAGAGGCCGACCGGGAGATCGAGGCCCGGAGGGAGCATGAAGCGCAGCGGGACGGGGAGGCGGCGAGCTGAGGCCCATCGATCGCGCCGCTTCTCAGGCCGGGTCAGACCCCAAGGGACACTTGGAAGGCACGCCTGGCCGGGGGCTTCACCAAAGGGTGCGGCTCACTCCTCAGGCAAACCCAGCGTCTCATACAACGACCCGACCAGAACCCGCAGGTGCACCTCGACGCGCGCCCGCGCACATTGCACCACCCAGTCGTCCGCGTCCCCGTCCCCGTCCACATCGTCGCAGCAGCTGCACGTGCAGCTTCGCGACCCGGCGAGGTAGGCGACCAGCAGGCCGTCGATGGGGTCGGTGAGCTGTGAGCCGTACTCGTCCAGCGCCAGGCTGCCATAGTCGGTGATCCCGCAGTCGCAGGCCGCGAACTCGGGCATGCCCTGGTTCGCGAACACCAGCGGGGCTTCGTAACCGTAGTCCGGGTCGTGGCACTCCCGGCGGTTCGTCACATAGCTGGCCCCCGCCTTCGGGTAGTACCCGCTGCACCCGGCTACCATGACGCCGCCCAGGGCGTGATCACCGCTTCCCGTCAGGACGAGCGGATCGATGAGGATGTCGACGATGTCTCCCATGCCCGCGGTCTGGCCGCGGATTTCGAGCAACTCGCGCGGCCCGCCGCCGCTCGGGCAGCCGCCGTCCGGCTGGACCCGACGCGATCCGGTGAACGCGGCCGCGAAGGGTTCCTGCACTTCGAAGGAACCGTTGTTGTCCATGTCCAGATAGATCCAGCCTTCCATCCTGCTCTTCGGCTTCATGACGAGATTGCGCGGGGCGGTCACCGCCTGGTCCTGCGCGATCACCACCTGGAGGGAATCGGAGAAGTAGTCGTCATGCTCGGCCGAGATCTGCCAGGTGCCCGTTCCCAGGGCGATGGAGTAGTCTCCGTCATGGATGGAATACGAGTAGTGCCGATGGTCTCCGCCGATCTCTGTGGCCCGCAACCCGAGAGGTTTCACGAAGCGGGGATCGATGGAACCGTTTTCCAGGAGGATCTCGTCCACGATCATCCCGCTTGCCGCCCCGGTCGTGCGGGCGAGCTCGATCGGTGGGGCGGCGATCGTCTGGTCCTTCACGATCGTGACGGTGATGGTCACTGCGAGGTAGCCGGCCTTGCTCGCTCGAATCGTCTTCTCGCCCGTGAGGATATTGGAGAAGTAGTACCCGCCTGAGGCAGAGGAGAAGTCCTGGTGCGCCGGGTGCAGCGGGTTGTCGTCGTCCCCGAGGAGGGCGACCGTGACTCCTTCGATCGCGAGTCCGGTGTCTTCGTCGTGGACGCTCCCCTGGACGCTGCCGGTGTCGATCTCCTCCGTGTACTCGTGATAGATCTTGAAGGTCGTGCGAAAGCGGGTGGAGACAAACCCGTAGGCGGTCTTTAACGCCGAGGTCATCGAGTCGCTGAGCAGGACCACGCGCGCCGGCAGGATGACCCAGCAAGCCAGGCGCGCGACAGCCTTGTCGGTCAGCGTGAGGCCGATGGCTTCCAGGTAGGCGGTGCGGAAGTTGTTGTCGTGGATGATGGTCGCTACGCCTTCCTTGGTGAGGTACCAGACCAATCCCGAGGGGTCGCCCGCGCGGATGTACTCGCGGATGCGGTCCCCGATCCTTCCGTACTTCAGGAAACCGAGCACCAGCTTCACATTGCGGTTCGCGATCTCTGCGCTCAGGAAGGTCCTCGAGGTATTCGTGAGAACGGAGAGCAACTGGGGAACGAATTCGAACAGGACTGTGGCGCCGCCTGCCTGGAGGACGTAGTCCTTCTCCACATTGCTCAGATCGTCGTAGAGATTATCCGCCTCGTTCACCCAGCCGAGCCCGTAGACATGGACGAACGCGGTGTCGCCCGCGACTTGGGCGAAGTCGATCTCGAATTCGCGCTGCGAAGGGGCCCACATCCGGCCGCGCAGGGCGTCGAGCAGGCCTCCGTTGGGGAACGCGTAGAAGTCCTCTTGAGGAGTGAGGCAGTACGCCCAGCGTCCGCGGGCGTTGGTGAGCTTGAATGTGTCCTGACCCAGATAGGTGACTTGATGGCCGCTCACCGTGTTGCTCGGCTCGATGATGGTCGTCTGGTCAGCCGTGAAAGCGGGAACATCCGTGATGACCGGCGCGAATACGCTCGGGTAGTTGCGTTCCACCAGGGACGGGTAGGCATAGATGTACGCCTCCACCACGCGAGTCAGCAGCGCATCGATTTGCTCGTCTGCCGATCCCAGCCCCAGGGGGTCGGCGGTCAACTTCGCATCGATCGCGGCCGCCAGATCGCCGGTCTCGGGGAGCGCTGCGAGGACCGCGAGCACCTCATTCGCTTCCGCCGGGTCGTTCACACAGACGAAGGGGCAAAGGAAGGCCATCGCCAGCGCGGTCGAGGATGCGTCCATGAGCAGATCGGCGTCGCTTTGGGGATCGGGCACGATGGCCATGAGCATGGGAAGGGAGTCCTGCCCCGAGACGACGGCTAGGCCGGGCGCGCCTCGATGGCCCTGGATGACGAATGCGCCGTCCGAGCCGAGCGCGCCCTCGTAATCGCCGAGCGCCACAGTGAGCGCCGAAGGATCCACGGTGGGATCGGGGAATTCCGCGACACCGCCCATCGAGACGACGGTTTCTTCGGGCGTCGGGCTCGTGGCCTCACGAGAGCAGGAGACCGCGAGCAGCGCCGCCAGAGCGGCCGCAGGCAGGAGGCAAAGCAGAGTAGCGCGGGCGGCATTTCGTGCCGCGATCCCGGCGCACCTCGAGGAAAACCCGCCGCGTCTTACCGTCTTCTTCGTACGGGGCTGGGGCATGGCCGCGACCTCCCGGGCCACGCGGTGGAATGGCGTGGCTCAGTACAACCATCGTCCGGGAAAGGGGCTTCGTTAGAGAAAGCGAGCCTGAGGGGCGGGATTACGCGGACCGGTAAGCGGCGAAAACTCCCTCAGTACTGGCCGCCGAGGGCTGACCTGGATGGTCGGTCTCCAAGGGGACCACCAGCCCGGTCAGAGGTGTTTCGCGCTCGGCCGTGGCCTCACGGATCTGCTGCTTCACCCAAGAGAGGGGAAGACAGGTGAGCCGAGCCACGCTCAGTGTGTGCATCACGAGGGAGGCCGGCATGACCGAGCAGATGCGATCCCTGACGCGCGTTCGGATTCTTCGCGGACTACGAAATCAACGGGCCTTCTCCCGAACCGTCAGAACGACCAGTTGACGATCGGCAGGATGGGCAACTGCTCCTTGTCCTTGACGATGTTCAGCAACCCCAACTGAAGGCCATGCAGGCGGCGGGTGTAGTTGATGAAGCCGAGCTGGAGCCCGTTCATCGACGTGGTCACGTTGACGAGGCCGCAGAGAAAGCCTTCGGCGTCGTTGGAGTAGTTGAAGAGGCCCGACTGAAACCCCGTGAACTTGCCCTCGGTGATGTTGACCGCGTTGTCCTGCCAGCCGGTGAAGTTCCCCTCGGTCAGCCCGACGATCCCGTACTGCAGCCCGACCACCTTGCCGGTGGTGCGGCTGAAGATCCCCAGATCGAGTCCCTGGACCTCCTGGTTGAGCCCGTAGAGACTCAGGCGCACGCCGTGGATCGTGTCCTCGGGCGGGAAGAGCTGCAGGGGCGGCCAAATGGCGAGCTGGATGGGCCTGATCTCAGCGTTGGCCGGAGCCGTGAGGCCGACGAACAGGCCGAGCGCCAGGACTGCGGCGAAGACGCGGACGTGATTCCGTCGCATGGCAGACCTCCTTCCTCGTGCTCCTGAGCGCGCGGTCCATGCCTCGCGATGCGGAGGCCGGGCCGGCACGCCCGACGCGGTGCAGTATGGATGCCACGGCTGGGCGGTCAATGGCGGAGAACTCCACCGCTCAGGCAAGGGACGCTGGAGTTCTCGTGGAGCACGAGCGGGTTCTCCGATCGCGCTCCTGGCCGAGACGCTGCCGCGCTTTTCGCCTGTCCACAGACCGCCGAAAGGGATACCATTTCCCTGATCCTGTGCTTGCTGGCTCAGGGCCACCATCCGGGCGCTTCAGACTGCGTCCCCTGTGCCGGAGAACATCCCCGAGCTTGCAGCGGGCGGAAACGTCCCCAGCCGAGTGCGGTGCCTCGCCCGGCGAAACACCGTAAGGGCGGCCGGCGGCGACGAGTCGTTTCGAGTCCGCCTGCCCGGGGCATCACGCGTGGAAGGAGGAAGGCCATGAAGCAGACCATTCTGGTGTCGGTTCTCGTCCTGGCGGTGCTGGTCACGGGCTGCGCCTCTCAATACAAGACCGTAGCCCAGACGCAGGTGACGACGACGCGAACCAAAGCGGGAGAACAGACCCAGACCGAAGAGGTGCCCTTCATTTCCTTCCAGGAAGTCATCGAGCACTCGCCGAACGTGAAGAGCGTCACGCGCATGACGGACCTGAAGGGCGACCGGGAACCGGGATACTTCGCTATCTCGCCCGCGACCGGGGATCTGATCTTCCAGGCGCTGGAGAAGTCCAGCGACGACCTGCTCATCAATCTGTGGAGTCTGCCGACCACCGGCAGCACCGCGATGACCCGGCTCACGGCAGGACATTACTACGACATCGAGCCGGCCCTGTCCCGGGACGGCTCGACCGTATGCTTCTCGAGCAATCGCAGCAGCCAATCGCCCAAGCTCTTCACCGTGCGCGCGACCGGCGCGGGGGGCATCACCCGGCTCACGCAATCCGAGGCGGAAGACCGGGCTCCCTCTCTTCCGGGGAGAGGCGAACTCGTCTACTACATGTCGAAGCCCTTCAATTCCGAGCAGTGGCAAGTCTGGCGGGTCAATGCCAATGGTGCTCTCCCGACCCAGTTGAAGGAGGGCGCGCGGCCGCGGGTCTCGCCCGACGGAGAGCGGGTGCTCTTCTGCGCCGAAGACCGGAAGACCGGCAAGCAGAAGATCTGGATGATGAACGAGGACGGCACCGGCGAGACGCAGCTCACCGCCGATACCGAGAGTAGCGAACTGGATCCCGCCTGGTCGCCCGACGGCTCACAAATCGTCTATGCCTCGGACATTGGGAAGGATTCGAACGGGAAGAGGAACTTCGACATCTGGATGATGAATGCCGACGGCAGCGCCAAGACGCAGCTCACGACGAACGGCTCGACGGATCTGATGCCCGCCTTCAGTCCCGATGGAGAGTACATCTACTTTCTCTCGAATCGTGGCTTCCACTGGGACATCTGGCGGATGGAGATCGCCGAGTAGTCCGGGGTTTGGCGGCAAGGGCCGGCGCGAGCGTGATCGCGCCGGCTCACCTGACGAGTCAGGCCGCTGAATCCGAAGATCCGGCGAACCGCACTCTATACATTCCGCCATGCGCAGCAGCGGGCGACGGTTTCCGGTTCCAAGGCCCGTACCCGTAGACGTCCCCAACCTCACAGTTGGCCTCTCGAAGAGAGCAGGCGCTCTGCGAACATCTCAACGGGCCATGGGATTCCGTCCTTGGGCAAGAAGGGGAGAGGGCACGCGAAGATGCGGGGGCACGCTCGTGACGGCCGAGGAGCTTCGCTGGGCCGACGTGCTCGATGATTTGTGACCCGACCCCACTCTTCGTACCACCGTGCGGTCCACAGAAGGACCCTCCCCTGAAAACTCCGGCCGTCCGACGCGCCCGTCCGGAATCGTGCGAATCGGCCTAGACTGAACGCGTACCGACGGACCGTGGAAGGGGCCCCGTCAGCCGCGCCCGCGTTTCGGGAGCGCTTCTGTCCTGAAAGTGAAGTGCCCCGGTTGCGGATGCCGCCCGTGGGTGCCCGGATTCCGCTGACCCGTGGCGAGCTACAGCATCCCCATGAGCGAAGGTGAGCCTGGCATCCCCCGGAGGAGGCCGGATGAGCACGCGAGCACTTGTTCCGGTTACGATCCTGGTGGTCCTTTCCAACGCAGTCCTTCTCTCCACAGCAGGGGCAGCAGTCCGCGACTACGCGGTCGAGGTCAGCGCCGTCGTCTCGGAGGCGCCTCCGCGGATCGACTTCTCCTGGCCGGCGGATCTCACCGCGGCGCAGTACTACGTGTTCAAGAAGGATCCAGCGGATACCGCCTGGGGCGCTCCCCTGTGCGTCCTACCGGGAACGGCGACCGCCTTCGCGGATACCGATGTCCAGGTGGGCCGCCCCTACGAGTACTCGTTCCAGAAGAACCTGGGTGTCCAGCGGGACACGCTGCTCGTTCCGGATGACACCGCCGTCACGTTCACGATTCGCGACAGTTGGGGGGACGGGATCTGCTGCTTTCACGGCCTCGGCGGCTTCGCCGTCTCCGGTTGCGGCATCACCTACGCGGAGGGCGGCGAATTCGGGATCCAGCAACAGCACTCCTTTGTCACCGGAGGAGGGGGGGATCCCTGCGGAGAGCTCGCCGTCACGATCACCCTGGACATCTTCGGTCAGGAAACGACCTGGACGCTCGTCGAGGATGCGACCGGGCAAGTCCTCGGAAGCGGGGGGCCCTATGAGCCCCCCCGCTTCGGTCATGTCTTCGCCGGGATCCGCTGCCCTCCCGTTGAGGATCGCGGCGCGGTGCTCCTCCTCGCCGAACAGAGCGTGGCGAACCAGTTGAGCGCCGAGCTGCTGCGACTGAGGAACGATCTCATCGGTGACGGCTATCGCGTGCGCACGCGGACCGTCGCCAGCGCCGCAGCCGTGACCACGGTCAAGACCCTGATCCAGGACGAGTGCGCCGGCGATCCCACGCTGCAGACGGTCTTTCTTCTGGGGCACGTCCCGGTGCCATACTCAGGCGACATGCGAACGGGACATCCTGACCATTTCGGGGCCTGGCCCGCGGATGTCTACTATGCGGAACTGGACGGTCCGTGGACGGACGAGTACGTCTACGATGTCAGCCCCGCGCGTCCGGAGAACGACAATGTTCCCGGGGACGGCAAGTTCGACCAGACCTGGCTTCCCTCAGATGCGGACCTGATGATCGGCCGCGTCGACCTCAGTCGCCTGCCGGCCTTCTCCTGGGGCGAAGTCGCGTTGCTGCGGCGCTATCTCGACAAGGATCACGCGTTTCGCACGGGGCAAGTCGTCGCCGAGGAACGCGGGCTGATCGATGACAATGTGGGACTGCTCGACGGAATGGTTCCCGCCGCCACTGGATGGCGCAATTTCCCGGTCTTGATGGGCGCGAACACGGCCCACGCCGGCGATTTCTTTCCGGATCTGGAGACGCAGAGCCACTTGTGGGCCTACGGCGTCGGCGGCAGCAGCTTCACCTACTGCGGAGGCGTCGGGGGCACGACGGATTTCGCCACGCACACGGTGCTGGCCGTATTCACCAGCATGTACGGCAGTTATTTCGGCGACTGGGACAATCAGAACAACGTCCTGCGCGCGCCGCTGGCGGCGCAGGGGTATCCGCTCGTCTGCTTCTGGTCGGGGCGTCCCAACTGGAACCTCCAGCACATGGCCATGGGCCTGCCGATCGGTCACTGTACGCGCGTGAACCAGAACAACGCGACGCTCTACCGGACCGGCGAAGGCAGCCGTCTCGTGCACATCGCGCTCATGGGAGATCCGACCCTGCGCCTGCGGGCGGTCCCTGCGGTGCCCCAGTTACGCTGCGTCGGGTCCGGCTCGGGCGAGGTGCAGCTTGCCTGGGATCCTCCGGCCGGCGCCATCGAGGGCTATCATGTGTACCGGGCTTCCTCCCTGGGCGCCCCCTTCGAGCGGTTGACCGCCGTGCCCGAGCCGGGCACGGTATTCGTCGATCGCGACCCATTGCCGGACAACAATGTCTACATGGTGCGGGCGCTCAGGCTCGAGACGACGGGGAGCGGCACCTTCTACAACTTGAGCTGCGGGGCGATCGACTCGCTGCGCGCATCCTCCGTTGAGGAGCAGGGTCTTTCGAGACTGAGCCTGGTGGTGCACCCCTCTCCGGTCCTGCACGAGGCGCATGTGCGTCTCGGGTTGCCGCGCCGCGAGGACGCCGAGCTGACGATCTACGACCTCACCGGGGCGGTTGCCAGCAGCCTCGTGCGACAAACGCTGCCGGCCGGAGTGCACGCGTTCACGTGGGATGGAACCGACGGCAACGGGCACCGAGTGGCCAGCGGCGTCTATCTGCTCCGCCTCAAGATCGGGCGCGAGATCATCGTCCGGCGGGTAAGCCTCGTACGCTAGGGCGCGACCGGCCCATCCGCCGCGAAAAGTCCATCCGCACCAAGTGCGGCCAAGGCGACGAACTTCGCGTGCCCAGGCGGAGGCCGCCGCAGCTCCGGACAGGGACCTGGAATCGCGTGAATCGCCTGGGACGGACGCGTCCGGTTGCAGTAGCCTCGGGGGCTCGTTCCGCGGCGGCGATCCCACCGGAGCCCGATGTGGGTCTCATTCCGTCCAGACGATCTTCCGGGTTTGTGATTCGCCAGGTGTCTCGAGTCTGGCGAAGTAGATTCCCGGTGCCACTGGCTGCGCGCTCTCATCGTTCCCGTCCCAAACGACCGCGTGCATTCCCTTGGGCAGCGTGCCTGCATCCAGCACGCGCACTTGTCGGCCGGCCACGTCCACGATCTCGAGCACGATCGCGGTTGTCGCCCTCAGCTCGAATGCGAATTCGACCTGGTTGCTGCTGGGAATTGGCCACGCCTCCATACGCTGAACGAGGTTCTCCCGCCCATCGATGTCAAGAGCGCTCGTCGACAAGGGGACCAAATAGCCAGACCAACTGACATAGACGGTCACTGGGCCTGCGTTGTCACTGTCTGAGACCAATTGCACCTTGAGGGTCTCATTAGGTCCCACGACCAGACCGGTCGTCCAGCCCAACTGGATCGGGCGCTGGGGCGATTCGGGCCAGTAGTCGACCACTCCGGCCGGGATCACGACGATGTTCCCGATCCAGCGAGTAGTAACGCCCGACACGATGGAAACAGTCAGCCCGCCAGGATTGGCCGCCTCCACCGCGATGGGCGACGGACACGCGGTGAAATCCGTGAGCACAAACCGCGCATCTGACGGAACAACGAAGAGTTCCTGTTCAGCGCTCTGGCCCGGTGCGAGTTGGGGACCAACGCAACCACTGCGCATGTCCTCGGGGAGGATCTGGGCAATGGCACTGCCCGCGAGGATTGAGATCAAGAACACCCACAGCGAGATTCGCATCTGAACACCTCCCGGGCCCAGGCCCATGGTTCTGCTGGTGGAGCAAGGATGGACGTTCCACTTCCAGTATACCATGGCGATCCGGCGAGTCCCGGTCCCGAGGTGCCCATCCCGAGAGCCCCATCCGCCGCCCAGCAGAAGCGATGAGCGCCAGCCTGACTGGGGTCCGGCAAGCAGGTGGGCGCGCGTTCCTGCGCGCTCTTGGCATTCCCCAGGAGGAATCGCGGCGCCCTTTTCCCCGGGAATGTCCCGACGGTTTACCGGGCCGGCCACTCGGCGCTCCAGTAGGCCGTCGCGTTTGAGCGCAGCACACGCCGGGTTCTCGATAAGGCGCGATGCCCGGGATCGGAAGGCCCCTGGATCGTGCCAAACAAGGTGGCAGGTCAGGCCACGTCGCTGATATTCTCAGGTCAATCGATTGTGGTTCGGGATCGCGAGGCGCCAGGGTGGCCGAGCAGGGTCTCGTACGGCGAGTGGGATTTCGGGTGGACGGATCCATCTGTCGCGCCTGCCGGACAACTCCAGCAGGACCGGGCCGATGGAGTTTTCGGTACGCATGAGTCCGAGGAATGCGGCCGCACCCACCACGATGCCCAGACGTCCGAGTCTTCGGCAAAGACAGTCCGACCAAGAGTGCTCGCGCGGCAGAGGAGGTGCATCATGAGACGGCTGACGCAGGTTGGTGTTCTCGTAGCAGCTCTCGTGGCGCTGGGCGTGCCGACAGCGACTCAGGCTGAGTGGCTGTTTGCGGCTCGCGCAGATTTCGGCGCCGGCCATGGACCCGTGTCCGTCGCGAGTGGTGATCTCGACGGGGACGGTGACGCGGACTTGGCGGTCTCCGACCGCCTGGCCGACAACGTTTCGGTTCTTCTCGCGAACGG
>Ga0316622_100000797_pt1 | contig 19329 bp, 16 predicted proteins | sample OWC_Aug_OW2_C1_D_FD_207646 | JGI IMG/M metagenome (GOLD analysis project Ga0316622, IMG submission 207646) | Wetland soil microbial communities from Old Woman Creek delta, Ohio, United States - OWC_Aug_OW2_C1_D5_C | ecosystem: Environmental > Terrestrial > Soil > Wetlands | place: USA: Ohio... | reverse complement strand
CAGCACCGATGCCCAAGATCCTCGGCACCGACCGGCTGCGCGCGATGCCGATCCCGGACCACGCGGGCGACACGCTCTGGGGCCGCCCGGTCGACGAATACGCGCAGAAGCGCGCCCTCGGGCCCCATGGCAGGACGGGGGTTCGCGTCGGCGGAACGAAGCTGGTCGGCGAGACGGTGTACATCGCAGCCACCGCCCACGTGGCCGGTGCTGCCGGCACCAACTGGCGGACCGACCTCGAGCTCCACAACCCGGGCTCGACCCCGGGCCAGTACCAGATCGCGCTCCTGCGGCGCGACGAGAACAACGCGTCGCCGGCGACGGCGGTGTTCTCGGTGCCTGCCCAGCGCTGCCTCCGCCTGCAGGATGTGCTGTTCAGCGTCTTCGGCTTCACCGGCGGCGCCGCGCTGCGGATCACCCCGCTCAGTGGCGACGTGATGGTGACCAGCCGGACCTACAACCTGACCGACCAGGGGACCTACGGCCAGTTCATCGGTGGCAAGGCCGAGTCGGAAGCGATCGACCACGGCGAGGACGGCGTCGTCATCCAACTCTCCCACCAGCAGGGCACGGCCAGCGGCTACCGGACCAACCTCGGATTCGTGAGCAGCGTCGGCTCCCAGATCACGGTGGCGGCCGACATCTACCGCTCCACCGGGGAGTTGCTGGGCACCCAGAGCTACACCCTGCCGCCCTATGGGTACAAGCAGGTCGATCGTATCTTCCAGACCGTGACCCAGGGCGAGGTCGCCGACGGCTACATCGTGGTCCGGACCACCACGCCGGGGGGCCGCTTCTTCGCGTACGCTTCGGTCGTGGACAACGCGACGGGCGACCCGATCTTCATTCCGGCGGCCATGCGCGCCGGTGGCGGCCCGCCGCCGACGCCGACCCCGACGCCGACCCTCGGCCCGGCCGTGCCGCTCGACCCGCTGGTCGTCGTGCAGGAGCTGTTCGACTGGCTCGCCACTGTCGGCCAGGGTGGCAGCATGGACTTCGAGGAGGCGGCGGCGCAGATCCAGACCAATGGCCTGCAGGCGGCGCTCAACCAGGTTCCCAACGAGCTGCCGGGAGTGGTCACGGTCGGCCCGAACAGCCTGCAGTTCGACTTCCCGCCCGGCTACGTGTCGCCGGACGGCTACCAGGTCAGCGGGCTGGCCGACGTCAGCTTCACCAGCGTCAACACGAACGCCCCCAACCTCTCCGCCGACTTCTCGGGCGGCCAGCAGGGCCTCCGGATCAACGGCGGCTCCGTCACGATCGAGAACGCGAGCGGCAGCATCGACCTGGCGACCGATGCGCTGGGCCACGTTGAGGGCAGCGTGACCTTCAGTGGAACCGGTGACATCCCGCTCCTCAAGTCGGCGAGCACCATCGACGGTGACGTCCAGGTCGACACCGAGGTCTGCCCGAACTACCCGGTCGGCGGCCAGATCGTCCTCCAGCGCGAGGAGGGCCGCCACGAGTTCAACTTCGACGACTCGTGCGACGGCACCTTCGTCTACATCGGGCCGGGGCAGACCGGCGCGCTGGCATTCCGGCTCCGCTGGCAGGGTCCGCAAGACGTCGACCTCTACGTGCGGGAGCCCAACGGCGAGGTGATCTACTACGGCAACTCGACATCGAGCACGGGCGGGCAGCTCGACGTCGACGCCAACGGCGGCTGCAGCGGGCCGGACCCGGACCCGACCGAGAACATCTTCTGGCCGGAGGGCATGGCGCCCGCCGGGACCTACCAGTTCTGGGCCGATCTGTGGTCGGCCTGCGGCGCGTCGGAGACGCCGGCGGTCACGCTCTATGTGATCCGAGCCGGGGTCATCGACCGCACGATCAACACCTCGATCTCGGGCGGCCAGACCGCGACCTACGATTACCAGTACCCGTGATGGCGGTGTGATGACGGGGACCCCGCGCTCCGGCTGCGGGGTACCCGTTCTGCACTGCGGTGGTGTCCATGTCCAATCCTGATCGGAGCGTGGCAGCGCCCGGGCGGCTCTGGATGCGGATCGCACGCGAGCTCCTGCGCTACCCCCTGCCGGTGCTCGCAGCGGCCGTCAGCCTGGTCGGTCTCGGCGCGACGCAGCTCGCCCTGCCGTGGGTGATCAAGGAGTGGGTGCAGGGCCCGGTCGCCCAGGGCGGCGTCCCTCTTACGGCGCACGCGGTGGCTGCGCTGATTATCGTCACCCTGCTCGCGCTGTTCATCGTCTCCTCCCGGTCCCTGCTGGTCAGCGTCGACCAGCGCTTGGTCGAGCGCCTGCGAAGCGCGGCAGTGGACCACGTCCTCCGACTTGAGCCCACCACCGTCGAGCGATATCCGACCGGCGACGTGATGTCGCGTGTGTTTCAGGATGTCGCGCTCCTTTCGGGCCTGACCGAAACGGCGATGAAACGCGTCCTCGGCGACGGATTCCTGATGGTCGGCGCGCTGTTCATGATGTTCCTGCTCCAGTGGCGGCTGGCTCTGGCCGCATGCCTACTGGCCGCCGTGGTCGTGTTCGCACTGGGGGCAACCGGCAGGGTCATCCGTCGGCTCGGCGCCGTCGCGCAGCAACACCTGGGGACGCTCAGCACCATTCTCCAGGAGCAGCTCCAGGGTCTCAGCACCATCAAGGGCTACCAGACCGAGGGCTTCGAGGCGGCCCGCTTCTCGGCCGCGAACAGGAGCTATCGCGCAACCTCGATTCGCGCCGGCTCGTGGGCGGCGGTGCTCATCGGATCCGCATTCCTGCTCGCGGCGACCGGATTCGTGACCGCGGTCTGGCTGGGCAGCCATCAGGCCGCGTCCGGACGGATCACGGTCGGCACTCTCCTGGCGTTCTGCCTCTACGCAGGCCTTACGGTCGAGCCGATGCGCCGGCTCGCCGAGACGCAGGGGATCCTGCAGCGCTCACTGCCGGCGGCCGAGCGGCTGTTCGAGCTGCTCGACCTCCCTCTCCAGAACGAGGCGCAAGGATCGTCCACGTTCGTTCCTTCGGCTCTGCGCCGGTCGGTCCACGCACCCCGGCCGGGCTCGCGGGGGATCGCCGTCGAGTTCGAGAACGTCCACTTCCGGTACCTGCCCGACCGCCCTCTCCTCAAAGGCGTCGACCTCGGCGTCCCGCCGGGCGACAGAATCGCCGTGGTGGCGGCGAGCGGTGGCGGCAAGACGACGCTCGCCTCGCTGCTTCTCCGCTTCCGCGATCCGAACGCGGGTCGGATCCTCCTCGACGGCGCCGACATCCGACGCTACCCGATCCCCGAGCTCCGCCGCCTGGTCTGCGTCGTCGAGCAGAAGCCGTTCCTGTTCAGCGGGCCGCTCATCGAGAACCTCCGCTACGGGTCGTGGGACGCTCGCGAGGACGAAATCCGGCAAGCGATCGAGGTGTGCGGACTGCAGCCGCTGGTGGAGCGGCATCCGCTGGGGATCAACGCGTCGCTTCGGGAGTCCGGTGGCGACCTGTCGGCCGGCGAACGACAGCGAATCGCCCTAGCGAGGGCGATCGTCAAGAACCCGGCGCTCCTGGTCCTCGACGAGGCCACCAGCGCCATCGACAGTCAGGCCGAGGCGGATGTCTTCGCCAAGCTCGAGCCCTGGCTGGCACAGCGAACCGTGATCCTCATGGCGCACCGCCTGTCGACCGTCCGCCGCGTTCCTCGGATCGTCGTCCTCGCGGAGGGACGAGTGTCCGGCGACGGCACGCTCGACGACCTCGTCGGCAGGGGATCCGTGTTCACCGCGTTGTTTCTTGATCAGATCGAGCAGGTTCCAGAGGCGTTCTTCGAACGACACCCGACGCTTGAGGCGGCCCCGCGCGACGCTCGGCGCGTCTCCTTGACACCCCCGGAGCCGCGAGGTTAGCCTGCAGTGAAGAGGGGTCACGCCACAGCTCGAATCGAGCCGGGAGCTCTCGGGACATGGAGGTTGCCATGAAACCGGTCACTCGAGTGGGCCTTGCGTTGAGTCTCGTGCTGGGATGGGTCGTGGTGTCCTCCCCGACTGCTGCCGCTGACGACCCGTGCGCAGGCGGCGGCTGCCTCGGGCCGAACGCACCCGCCCTCGTCGACACCAATGAGAATGGCCGACCCGATCCGGGAATCGACCTCGCCATCGGACTGGGGGTGGCGCCGACCGGCGTGATCATCAACAGCCCGTGGCACCACGACGCTCTCGAGACCAACAACGTCATCGCGCTGCGCGAGGCCGACCTCAAGCGCGGCGGGAAGTTCCTGGCTGCCCAGCGGTTGTCCCGCAGCGGGCTCACCCAGCGGATCGACATCGACGAGGACGGCATCATCGGCGGCCGCCCGACCCGGGTGTTGTTCACCGAGACCCGGCGGGGGGCCCGCCTGGCGGAAGGCTATGGCGAGCTGCGAGACGCCGATGGCGACGGCTTCTACGAGCGATTCGTGGCCAAGCGGACGTCGGGGACCCCGTTCGGTTTCGAGCTGACCTTTGTCGGCGCCGACGTGAACCGCGACGGCCACCTGGACTACGTCAGCATCCCCTGGGCCGAGGCGAGTGTGGCGGGGGTCGCCGTCGACGATGGCGTCGGTCCCATCCACACCCACATCGAAGATCCCCAGATCTGGTTGCCTCTCGCCGACGCCGACGGCGATGGCGCACCGGACTCGATCGTCGCTGACCTCGACGGCGACTTCAAGGCCGACTCGAAGCTCTTCTGGACCCCGCCGCTGGCCATGACGGTGCTGCCCAGTGCCCCGCGGCTCTCCCCGTGGCAACGCCGCAGCCCGGTGGCGAATGCGGCCGAGATGGGCGTCGGGCTCGCCTTCGTCGGTCTCTGCGTCGGGGGCTGGCTGCGACTGCGCCGTCACCACGCTCTCGGCTAGCAGACCGGAGGTGGGACGCACGGTCACGCGTCGCGACGGACAGCCGGGTCTGTGGCGGCGGCGCGCCGCGCAGTGGTACGTGCTCGCGAGCTCCTACGCCCTCGCTCGCCTGCTCCTGAGCCGCACCATCGCGGGGGTCTGGGATTTCGACCCTCGTTTCCTGGTCGAGCTGCTCGTGGTGACCCTGGTCCAGCTGGCGGTGCTCGAGCTCCTCCAGGCGAGACGGCCCACGGGAGCGGCGAGCCAGCACGTCGGCGAGGGCCGCCGTCAGGGGGCGGCGCCGTGAGGGTCTTCGTGGCCGCCGGCGAGGTCTCCGGCGACGTCGCGGGCGCGGGAATCGCCCGGGCGATCATCCACCGCGCACCCGACGCGGCGCTGTTCGGAATCGGGGGCGCGCGGATGGAAGCCGCTGGCGTGGTCATCGACCTGCCCACGAACCACCTCGGAACGGTCGGGCTCAGCGAGGCCGTCACGGTCGTTCCTTCGATGTGGCGGGTGTTCCAACGGGTGAAACGAATGGTTGCCAGAACACCGCCGGACGCGGCCGTGCTGATCGGGAACGACGTCTTCAGCGTGCTGCTCGGCCGGTGGCTGCGAGCTCACGACATCCCGACCGCCGCCTACTTCCCGCCCCAGATCTGGATCTGGGGTGCGCTCGCGACGCCGATCTCCAGGAGCTACGACGCCATCTTCAGCTGCTTTCCCCAGGAACACGGCGTGTACGCGCGGGCCGCATCCCGCACCGGAGCGGCGGCGGTCTTTGTCGGCCACCACCTGGCGGACCAGCTCGCCCCGCGCAGCCCCGCCGACATCCGCGCCGCGCGGCACCGCCTTGGGCTCCCGGAGGATCAGCCGGTCGTGAGCCTGCTGCCGGGAAGCCGGCGACGCGAGGTGAAGCTGCTCGCTCCGGCTCTGCTCGCGGCGGCGCGTACTCTGGCCGACCGCGACCACGCTCTCCGCTTCGCGGTGGCGGTCGCCGAGCCCGAGTACCGGTCGGTCGTCGAACTGGAGATCGAGCGGAGGTCCCTGGCTGACCGGGTGGTGATCTGCAGCAGCGGCCCCGAGGCGCTCCTGGCGAGCGACCTCGCCCTGATAGCATCCGGCACCGCCTCGCTCGAGGCGACCCTGCTCGGCGTTCCCATGATCAGCGTCTACAGAGTCTCGAGGGTCACCGAGACCGCGGTCAGGACCGCCATCCGGCTCGGGCTCATGGCAGGCGAAACGACTGCCCTGCCGAACCTGGTTCTCGGAAAGCCCGTCGTGCCCGAACTCACGCAGGGTGCGGTCACCGCGAGCAATATCGCGCGGACAGCGCAGGCGATTCTGGACAGCGAGCATGCGAGGCGCGAGATGTGCCGGCTGCTGACCGAGGTCGCGCACCACCTCCGGGGCCCGGACAGCTTCGGCCTCGCTGCCGAAGGAATCCTCGCCCTCGCCCGTCACCACGCGCTACCGGCGCGCGCCAGGCCCGTGTCCCCGACCCCTGCCGGCGCGGGCGACAGACCGCTGCTGCGGGCGTGAGGCCTCGTGACCTGGTTTCTCGCCGTCTGGGCGTGTCTGACCGCTGCGCTGGCTGGGACGACCGCGGTCCTCACGATCGCCGTCTTCCGGCACCTCGACCTGCGATACGTGACGCTCGTCCAGCTACTCATCATCCCGACCGTTCAGACTCTGGTCGTGGGCTGGGTGCGGCGTCAGTGGAGCCTGTCGCAGCTGGCGCGGGCAGCCCGTGCCGCGCTCCGGCAGAGATTGTTCAAGGCCCTGCTGATCCTCGACCTCGGGGTCCTCTGCATCGACAGCCTGGGGGGCTGGTTCACCGGCGACATCGCCGAAGACCGCTGCAGGCTCATCGCGGCATGGTCAGCGCTGAAGGCCGCAGGCGCCGGAGCGCTGCTCCTGGCGGCGCTGCTTCGGACCGGACGCAGCTGGCGAACGCGACCCTGGCTCCTCGCGCTTGCCGTCTGCGCGCTGGCGGTCGCAGCTGAACCTATGTTCCACTGGCTCGGCGCTGCACCCGATCTTCTCCACGGGCTCGTCCCCAAGGCGCTGCGGTGGCTCATCATCTACGGCAGCCTGGCCGTGCTGGGGTTGATCGTGCTCGTCCGATCCGCATCGACCGTCCGCGACGCCGACCCGGTCGCGGCGTTTCTCTTCGACCTCGCCGCCGCCCTGCTGTTCGCGTTGCTGCTCGTGGTCGCTCTCAGCCTCGCGCTGCACCCCTTCCTGAGCGATCCGTGGGCGACGTTCGCGGCGGTCCTGGCGCTGCTGTGCGGGTCCAGCGCGTGCGCCGGCTCGCTGCTCGTCTGCTCAACGAGAAGGCCGAGTGGCGAGTGAGAGACGCCATCTCGTTCGTGGCGCGAGATGCGGCGATCTGACGTGGCGAGCGCTGTGACGATGCCGCCAGGACTCACAGGCTGGCCAATGAAGGCGGAGCGCGCGCGCGTTCCTGCATGGCCACCGATCACCACCCGCAGGCGTCGCCTGAGGATCCAGTCGGCACGGGGAGTGCGGTGGGGGATGAAAGCTCCGTCCCGTCACGGGATCGGCCTCGGGCGCGCCGTCGTGGCGGTCGCGATGCTGGCGGCAGCCGGAGTGACGGTCGGCTGCACACCACCGATCGAACCTGGCGTATGGACGATCCAGGGCCACGACTCCCGCCTGGGCCAGTATGACGGCGTGCTCGAGATCCGGAACGGCGGCGGCAGCGAGCCGCAGGTGATTCGCGTCGTTCGTTATCACACCGCGACTCACACCGACGGCCGGGGGATCGACACCGTCTGGACCGGCTCAGTGGAGTCGGGAGACCGCGACAGATTCGTGGTCAGCTTCGCACTCGATCGCGCCGACTTCATCAGCCGCGTTGGCAATCTGAGGCGGACCGACCGCGACCGGACGCCGCTGGCAGTCAAAGCGCGGATCCTTCAAGGCGACCGCCGCCGGCTCGAGCTCGAGTACTGCGCACGAGAGGATCCCGATCTGAGGATCGTGGAGCTCGGAGTTCTTTCCGGCGTGGGCGGCGATCAGCCGATCTGGCGGTCTGCGCGCGTGGTCCGCCCGACGGTCGTGAGGGACGCGCAATTCCTGATCACCCGATTGGCTCTGCACGGGCTGTTCCAGAGATACCACCGACTGCCCGAGGTTCGCCGTTTCGCGGGGACTCCAGCGTTCGAGCACGCGGTGCCGTTGCTCGCCGTCGAGCGGACCGACTTCGAGTTCTACCGCGCCCACCCGGACCGAGTGCGTGTCGTCAACAAGGTCGTCGACGCCATCAGCCTGGCCGAGACCGAGGTGCGGGCGAACGCATTCCGCTCGAGCTTCTCCGCCAAGGAGGCGCACTTCCAACGGATCATGGACTCGGGTGGGGTGGGCCCATACGGACTGGTCCTCGCGAGCGTCGGCGCGGCCGGTGCTGAACGACCGGACGAAGACAGTCTCCTCTGGACGGGCATCTACACCTACACCCAGGCCGTGCGGTATCGACTCAGCGGCAGGCCGGAGGCCCTCGACAACCTGCGGCGGAGCCTTCGCGGAATGTTCACCGCCATGGACATCACCGGGAATCGGAGGACGTTCGCCCGGACCCTGCGGATGGCGGGCCCACCTCTGACCGACGATTGGCGGCGCGGGTCGGGCGAGTGGTCACACCTCGACTGGCTCGCTGGCGGCAACAACGATATGAGCAAGGGTCTCATGCTCGCGATCATTGCCGGTTTCGAGGCGTTGCCGGACGAAGATCCTCTCCGCGCCGAGGTTGCGGAACACGCCATGGCCATGCTCGAGCTGTGCGAGTTCCTCGAGGATCCCCACGACGAGTGCGGACTCGACCGGTACCGCCGCGTCATCCCCAGCGTGAACCCTGGCATCGGCAACCTCCTCGCCGGCATCACGCGCCACGATCGAGCGCTCGTCGCCAAAGGTCTCGCCTGGCTGCGCCAGCCGTTGCTCAGCGCGTACGCTCATCGAGGTGGAGGGCCGTTCTTCATCGACGGCCTCAGCGACTGGAGCGGCAACCACCTGACCCTGACGAAGACGCTGTCGCTGTCGTGGGCGCTGTCGCGCAGCGGAGACGCAGATCTCGAGGCGAGGTGGATCCGGGCATCGGGGCAGGCGTGGCGCGTCCTGCGCAGTCTGGACTCTGCTCTCCACGCTGCCGTGGCAATCACCAGCGGAGCCCTGGTCGACGCTGACGAGAGACGCGAGGCGGTCGACCAGGCACTGTGGGGCCTGCGCTCCTTTCCCATCCCCAAGCACCAGTACCCGGTCGATCACAGGATTCGCTCTGACTTCGTGATGAGCCCGTTCCCGGCGCTGCCATGGAAAGGTGATTGGCTGGACAACCCCGATCGCCAACAGTCGATCGTCGGCCACGGCCTGCTCGAGTCGGCCGTTGACGGCTACTGGTGGAACGACAATCCGTTTTCCCTCGGTGGAGCGGGGAACGCCGACGACGTCGTACCCGGGGTGGACTACCTGTTGTTGTACTGGATCGCGAGAGACGGCGGCCTGATTGCAGAGCTCGACTGATCCGTGAGCTCACGGAATCTCCCGCCTGGAACGAGTGGTATGGTCCATCGGGGGCAACGGTGAGCCGGGCTGACGCGACCGGAGCTGCAATCGACCCGGCGACCCTGCGGCGACTGCGGACGATCCGACCGGGCAGCGGCGCGGTCGCGGAAATAGAGCTGGTGGTCGACGAGCAGGGACGCCAGGCCGTTCTCAAGAGCTTCCGCCACAGGGGACGCCTGTTCCGGAGAACCGCTGGTGCCTTTATGGCGCGGCGCGAGATCACTGCCTATCGACGCCTCCGGCGCCTCACCGGCATCCCTCACCTCCATGGCAGGGTTGGATGCGACGGTATTCTCATAGAGTACGTCGAGTGCACTGCGCCCGGCCAGCTCGAGGTCTGGTCTCCAGCCGAGTTCTTCCGCAACGCGCGAGCGCTCCTCGAGCAGGCTCGCGCGCGGGGCGTCCTCCACGGGGACGTGTGTCGCAACCTGCGGATCGATCGTGCCGGCAGGCCGTGGCTGATGGACTTCGGGGCCTCGTTCGTGGTCCGCCCGTGGCTCGGACCAGTGCGAGGCGTCGTGCTGCGAGCCGGGAGACAGCACGACGAGCGAGCAGTTGCGGTCCTTCAGGAGCGGGTGGCCCCGGAGTCCCTGACCTGGGCGGATCGGGAGATCCTCTCGGCTCCTCTGCCGTGGCAGCGAACGCTGGCAGTGAGCCGCAAGCTGGTGGAGGTGGCGATCTCGACCGTGCTCGACCGCGGCCGGCGGAGGTCGTCGTGACCAGCCGGCCTCGCCTCTGCAGTGAGCAAGGCCGAGCACCCGGGTCAGGCCGGCAGGCCGCTCGGCCATCCCCGAAGTCGATGCTGGCGACGTGGGCCGAGTTCCTGCTCGCCGTGCCCCCGCTCGCGCTGGCGACGGTGCTGCCGCGCCGGGTCGCCCTCGGCATCGCGGCGGCGCTGGGAGCCGTCGCGTACCGGCTGCACCGCACGGGGCGGAGAGTCGCCATGATCAACCTCGGCATCGCCTTTCCCGGCGAGCTGGCTCCCGGCCAGGCCAGGAGGTTCGCCCGTGGCGCCTTCGTCAGCTTCTTGCAGACCGTCACCGAGCTGGTGGTTGCCCTCTGTCGTCCCGCGGCGACCGTCCTCGAACAAACCGACTGCCACGGGGCCGAGCGCCTCGAAGCGGCGCTCGCCAATGGGCGGGGCGTGCTGGTCTGCTCGGCCCACCTCGCGAACTGGTACTGGCCCGCCGTCTACGCCGCCGGCCTCGGGGTTCCGGTCCATGTCGTCGTTCGCCCGCTCGACAACCGCCTCCTGGACCGGTGGATGAATTGGATCCTGCGGCGCAGGGGCATCAACCCGATCTCGCGCCGCGGCTTCGCCATCCAGTCGGCGGCCGCTGCGCTCCGGCTCGGCGAGGTCGTCGGCCTGATGATCGACCAGAACGCAGCGGTCGGCGGGCGCTTCGTGCCTTTCTTCGGGACCCCGGCCTCGACCGTGCGCGGGGCGGCGGTGCTGCGGGCGATCACCGGGTGCGAGGTGGTGTGCGTCCACGACGTCCGGCGCGACGGCCGCCACCGGGTCGTGGTGTCCGGGCCGGTGGAGCTGCCGGACGACGAGCACCTCGTCCTGTGCCGGATCAACCAGCACTTCGAGGAGGTCATTCGGGAGCACCCCGAGAGCTACCTCTGGATGCATCCCAGGTGGAAGAAGCGGCCCGACGGCGAGGCCACGCTCTACCCCGGGCTCGCGGTCTAGCCGGCGCCTCCGTCGCGCCCGGCTCGAGGCCCGGCTCCGACAGGCAGCGTCGCGAGAACCTTCAGCGCATAACGGCGAGCGACCTCCCGCTTCGACTGCGCGTACTCGAGCGCGCAACCACCCATGTCGGCCAGCCGCGTGGGATCGCCAAGGAGCTCGAGTAGAGCGGAGGCCAGCGCCTTCGGGACGTCGCACCCGCTCGGCAGCACGAGCACCCCCCCTGCCGCATCCAGGCCGGCAATCACCTCGCCGAAGTGCTCGTGAGACGACCCGATGACGATCGGGCGGCCTTGCGCGGCGGCTTCCAGGGGGTTGTGGCCGCCGCGCCGGACCAGCGAACCCCCGATGACAGCCACGTCGGCCCACCGGTAGATCGCTGCGAGCACTCCGATCCGATCGAGCACGAGGACGTCCCATGAGTCCGTGATCGCTGCCGGATCCGACCAGCAGACTGCCCCGAGTCCGGCGGCGACGGCGCGCCGCCGCACCGCTCGCGCGCGCCCCGGGTGGCGCGGGGCGAGGACGAGGCGGGCGCCGGGCCAGCGCTCCCGGACGCGGAGCAGCGCCTCGATCAACCAGCGGTCCTCCGGATGATGGGTGCTCCCGGCGACGATCAGGGGCGATCCTTGCAGCCCGGCGAGCGTCGCGCTCCAGATCGGGTGCAGCTCGCACTGCGGCTCCGCGTCGTGCTTGAGGTCGCCCATCACCTCGACTCGACCCACCGACGCGCCGGCCTGCTCGAACCGGGTTCGGTCGAGGCCGCTGCCGGCGCCGATCCAACGAGCGCACGCCAGCACCGGCCGGAAGACTCGACGAGCGCGACGGTAGCGGCTGGCGTCGCGGCGGCTCATCCGGCCGCTGACGATGCACAGCGGTAGTGCCAGGTCGGCCGCCGCGAAGAAGAGACCGGGCCAGATCTCGGTCTCGACCACGATCACGGCCTCGGGGTCAAGGCGCCGCAGCCAGCTGCGCAGAGGGCGGGAGAGGTCCCACGGCAGGTGGCAGACGGCTTCGACCTGCGGGTGGACCTCGCGCAAGAGCTCGGCGGCGGCCCGTCCTTCGCGGGTGCCGGTCGTGACCACGATCGAGATCGCAGGCCGCTCCTCGATCAGGGCTCGGATCAGCGCTCCGGCAGCCGCCACCTCGCCGACCGACACGGCGTGGACGAGCAGTCTCGGCCGCGTCTCCGTCCGCCATGCCGGCGGTCGGCCGAGGCGCTCCCGCAGGTGCCGGACCTCCGACCGCCCGACGATCGTCGCGAGGAGCTGGGCCGGCGCGAGAACGCCGGTGACGACGGCCCACATCCCGGCGTCGTAGGCGGCGAAGGCGAGGCGGCACCACCGGGACCGATGGGGCGCTGAGGATGGCGACTCGAGGGGCTGCATGACCGGGATCCCGGGCCATTATCGGTGATGCGGCGCGCCGGCCGGCTCGAGCCGGGCCGACGGGGCCCCGCGCTCCCCGACCGCCCACCCCCACGGCCGCCGCGCCGGGACAGCGACCGAGTGCAACCCGACGTGCAACAATGCTTGGTCGAGGCCGAGTGGCCCGTCGCGGCCGGCGCTGGACCACGGTGGAGGCTCGGTCGACCAGCGAGTGCGCCATGGAGGAGCAGCATGGACAGCGAGGTCTGGCCGCGGGTCCGACAGGGGCTTCTCGACTGGCTCGGCCCCGATCAACCACATGACCACATCACCGAGGGCAGCCGGCTGCGCGAGGACCTCGGGCTCAGCTCGCTGCGTGTTGTCGACCTCGTCGTATCGATCGAGGACGAATTCGACATCGCGATCACGGATGACGACCTGGCGTCGCTCGTCACCCTGCACGACGTCGTCGAGACCGTCGAGCGCAAGCTGGCCGACCGCGGGGGCCGCTGATGCGCCGGGTGGCCGTCACCGGCATCGGTATCCTGTCGAGCATCGGGAACAGCTACCCCGAGGTCACGCACAGCCTGAGAAACGGTCAATCGGGCGTTGTCGCGGTGCCCGAGTGGGCCGAGCTCGGCCTGCGGTGCCAGGTCGGCGGGCTGCTCCGCGGCGTCGACGAGCTGCGACGGGCTGCGGCCATCCCCGAGGCTCACCTCAGGGGGATGGCGAACGCCGCGCTGTACTGCGCGCTGGCGGCAGGCCAGGCGATCCGCGATGCGGGGCTGACGAGCGAGCACCTTGGAGGCCGGCGCACCGGCTGCATCGTCGGCAGCGGCATCAGCGGCACGCGGGCGGTGTACGAAGGGGGAGTTCAGCTCTACGCCGGCAAGCTGCGTCGGGTCAGCCCGTTCGTCGTGCTGCACACGATGGCCAGCGCGTGCAGCGCGACCCTCGCCACCCTGCTCGGCGTCGGCGGCCGCAGCTACTCCATGAGCTCGGCCTGCGCAACCTCGGCACACACCATCGGCCACAGCTTCGAGCTGATCCGCGACGGACGGCTCGACATCGCCATCGCCGGCGGCGGCGAGGAGCTGAACCCACTGGTGGCCGGGGCGTTCGACGCCATGCGCATGGTGCTGTCGACGCATTTCAACACCTCGCCGGAGCGGGCCTCGCGCCCCTTCGACCGCGACCGCGACGGCTTCGTGCTCGCCGAAGGCGCCGGCATCGTCGTCCTCGAGGAGATGGAGCGGGCGCGATCCCGCGGCGCCCGCATTCACGGCGAGATTGTGGGGTACGCGGCCAACTCGGGCGGCGACGACGTCGTTCTCCCCGAAGCCGATGGGCGGTCGGCGGCGGAGTGCATCCGGGAGGCCCTGGACGGCGCCGGTCTCCAGCCGCGCGACGTGGGGTACGTGAACGCCCACGCGACCTCGACGGTGCAGGGCGATCTCGCCGAAGGACGGTGTCTCGCGGCGGTGTTCGGGCCGCATCGACCACTCGTTTCCTCGACGAAGTCGATGTCTGGCCACGCCCTCGGCGCTGCCGGCGCGCACGAGCTGATCTTCTGCCTCGCCATGATGGAGCACGGCTTCGTGGCGCCGTCGCGCAACATCGATTCGCTCGATCCGGCATTCTCGGACCTCGGCATCGTCACGGAGACCGTGGAGCACGGGAGGTCGGTCGCGATCTCGAACAGCTTCGGCTTCGGCGGCACGAACGCGGTGGTCGTCGTCCGCCGGCCGGAGGCCGGCTGACCCGGCGCCTCGATTCTGTCGCGGCGATCCCGGTCGGTTCACGCGCCCGCGGGCGTTTGCTAGGCTGGCAGCGACAGCGAAGGGAGAGTGGCGCGATGCGTCTGACGTTGCAGGAGATCGCGCGCGTCCTCGGCGGGTCCCTCTCCGGCGACCCGGAGATTCAGGTCGCCAGCGTGCGGCCTCTGGAACAGGCTGGCCCCGGCGACATCTGCGTGGTGTGGGAGCAGACCGCGATCGACGCGATCGCGTCCTCCTCAGCTGCTGCCTTCGTGACCGCTCCGGGCGTTCAGGTCGAGGGCCGCAACCTGATCCGGGTCGGCCAACCGCGCGAAGCGCTGATCACGCTGCTCGAGCTCATCCACCCGGCGCCGCGGCCTCCGGCGATGATCGAGCCCGGGGCCCACGTCGCGGCCGACGCGCGGTGCGGGGCGGGGGTCTATGTCGCCGCCGGTGCACGGATCGAATCCGGAGCGCAGCTGGGCGCGCGGGTCCAGGTCCACGCCAACGCCGTTGTGGGCGCCGACGTGGTCATCGGCGACGACAGCATCATCCAACCCAACGCCACCGTGCTGCGCGGCACCCGCATCGGCTGCCGGGTCGTGATCCACAGCGGTGCCGTGATCGGCAGCGACGGCTTCGGGTACGTGCGGACCGCGGAAGGGCGGCAGCGCAAGATCCCGCACGTCGGAATTGTCGAGATCGAGGACGACGTCGAGATCGGCGCCGGGACGACGGTGGACCGCGCGATCTTCGGCAGGACTCTCATCCGGCGGGGGACGAAGATCGACAACCTCGTGCAGATTGCGCACAACGCAGACATCGGCGCCGACTGCTGCATCGTCGCCCAGGCCGGGATCGCCGGCAGCTCCCGCATCGGCGACGCGGCCGTGATCAGTGCGCAGGCCGGGGTCTCCGACCACGTCACGATCGGCCCATGCGTCCGGATCGGGGCCGGGGCCGGGGTCGCCGATGACCTCGCCAGCGGCGACTGGATGGGGTCGCCGGCCGTTCCGGCCGCTCGCGCGCGCCGCATCCAGGCGATCATCAAACGACTGCCCGAGATCTACGACGAGCTTCGATCCCTGCGGCGTTCGCGCCCATCGACCGCGCGCAGAGGCCAGCCGCCGGGCTCCTGAGCCGCGGGCGGCCTCCGCTCCTCAGTCCGCGTTCGCACGGCGGCGGGCGGCGATCTTGAGGCTCTCCCACATCAGCCAGCCGCGCATCGCGGCGCCCTTGAGCCGGCCGTGGCGGTGGTCGATGCGCGCGAGGCTCCAGTCGACGAGGGTGTCGGGCGGGGTGAGGCGTTCCGGCTCGGGCCGCGGCACGAGTTGGATCGCGTCGTACGAGCAGGCCAGTGCACACACCCCGCAGCCGATGCAGCACCCCTGATCGACGACGTAGCCACCGGAGCCGGCGCTGATCGCCGCCACCGGGCAGCGGCCGCCGCTGCAGTCGCCGCACTCCGAGCAGGTCTCGCGGTTGATCTCGGAGACGTAGTTGGAGCGGGCGAGCATGTAGGGCGCGCCGTGCTCGCTGACCGCCCGCAGGAAGCCGCAGCAGCAGGAGCAGCAGTTGCAGACGAAGAACGGCTCCCGCCGAACGTTGTAGGTGCAGTGGACCAGCCCTTCCTCCTCGACCCGTTCGAGCAGCTCCAGGGCCTCCTCCCTGGTGATCTCGCGCCCCCACTCCGGGCTGTCCTGGTAGGCGTTCGGCTCCTTGGAGAACGACATGCAGGTCTCGCTCGTGTGACTGCAGGGCTTGCCGAGCAGGGCCTGCTCCTTGCGGCACAGGCAGTCGGCGACCCGGAACGAGCTGCAGCGCTCGAGCAACGCCTTGAGGTCGTCGTAGGGCAGGACCTCGGCGCGCGCCTCGATGCGGCGGTTCACCGGGATGACGCGGGCGAGGTGGGGCGCCGTCCCGCCGAGAGCGCCGAGCAACGTCGGCGCGTAGGCCTCGAAGAGCTCGGCGAGCTCGCGGTCGATGTGGTTGAGCTGGAACTCCCAGATGCCGACGATGAACGGGGCGAGGGCGTAGTAGCGGCGGCCGCGCAGCCGGAAGCTGAAGATCTGGCCGCGCTCGGCCATGCCATCGAGCGTCTCGCGCATTTCGTCGGTCGGCCGACGGAGCCGGCGGGCGACCATGGCCGCGGTCTCGGGCAGGGGTTTGAGCCGGAGCGCCAGGGCGGCGTCCTCGGGCGAGAAGATCTTGCGCAGGATCGCGAGCTCGACCCCACTGTCGGTGGACGGAAAGCCGTTGGGCAGCCCGTCGAGCGCCCTCGCCAGCCGTTCGAAGACGTCGGCCACTGCGTTCCCCCGATCCTCAGTCGGCTCCCGGCGCGGTGGCTCGCTGCGCGAGCGCGCGCCGGACCGTCACTCGCCCTGCTCACTGGATTCAGTGTCGTTCTTCTTCTCGATCCGGCGGGCCAGCTTGCTGGCCTTCTTCTGCTGCTTCTCGACCTCTCGTCGCCGTTTCTCGAACTTGTACGATCCGGTTTTGCGTGCCACCAGCTCCCTCCCTCTTCGTGATGCCTGATTCTCGGCCACTCTCGGTCGGGTGTGCGCTCCACGCGACCCGCCGCGAGTGGGCTGAGACAGGGTCCATGCTAACAGATCGCACGGCACCTGCCCGCGGTGCCACCGCCGGGGCTGTGACGCCCAAGAAAAAACCCCTCCGCGAGGGAGGGGTTCGAGCGGACTCGCTCTGATGCCTACCAGCGGTCGCGACGCTTCTCCTGCGCAACGTCGACGCGGATGGTGCGGCCGTCGAGCTCGGTGTTGTTGAGCGCGGCGATCGCCTTGTCAGCGGCGTCGTCATCCTCGAACGTCACGAAACCGAAGCCCCGAGACCGGCCCGAGTCGCGATCGGTGATGACCGCGGCCTCGGTGATCGTACCGAACGGCGAAAAGACCTCACGGAGGCCCCGCTCATCGGTGTTCCAACTCAGACTTCCAACGAACAGCTTCTTGGCCATGCTCTCTCTCTCTCCTTTGAGTCGCCGCCCTCACCGGGCGCGCTCACGTCTCGAATCAAGGCGGGCCACCCGCCCGCCGAAGGGAGTCCAGCCACGGTGGCTGGGCCGGGACACGTGATGATACCACCTTTCGCTCAATTTCCAGCCCCATGGCTGGGGCGCGCGACGGAGGGACTTCCGTTGGCCGTGGACCGGCCAGCACGGCGGCCGCGTCGACGCGCTCCGGCGTCGTCTCCTCGCCGCGGCGCGGCAATCGATCCGGCGTCGCGGACGCCTTGACGGGCGGCGTTCGCGCGGGCACGGGCGCGCTCCTCCGCGCGCTGCGAGCGGATGGTAGCGAGGCGCTCCGCGACCGGGATCTCGAGCTGCCCGGCCGGTTTGGCGTCGTAGTCGAAGCCGTCGAGGCGGCGGCGGTGCAGGCGGCGGCCCAAAGCGCGCTCGATGGCAGCGAGCTGCGGGCCTTCGGCCGGCGACACGAACGTGATCGCGTCCCCGGTGGCACCGGAGCGCGCGGTCCGGCCGACTCGGTGGATGTAGTCATCCGGCTGCACCGGCACGTCGAAGTTGACGACGTGCGGCAGATCGTGAACGTCGATGCCGCGCGCGGCAATGTCGGTCGCCACCAGCACCTGGAGGCGGCCGTTCTTGAAGTCGGCGAGCGCCGCTTCCCGCTGGCGCTGGCTGCGGTTGCCGTGAATGCGGTCGCAGACGATGCCGGCCCGGCTGAGCTTGTCGGCGAGCCGGTTGGCTCGATGCTTGGTGCGAGTGAACACGAGCGCGGTGCGGATGTCGCCCCGGCGCAGGAGCTCGACCAAGAGCAGCGGTTTGAGCTGCTCGGCCACCGGCAGCACCGACTGGGTGACCAGAGCCGGCGGTGCCGAGGGGCGCTCGACGTCGATGCGCGCCGGGTCACGCAGCAGCTGCCGGCTGAGCTCGACGATCGGCGCCGGCAGGGTGGCCGAGAAGAGCAGGCTCTGACGCTTCTTCGGCAGGGCGGCGAGGATCCGCTTGACGTCGGGCAGGAAGCCCATGTCGAGCATGCGGTCGGCCTCGTCGAGCACCAGCACCTCGAGGCGGTCGAAGCGCAGCCACGGGTGCTGCATGTGGTCGAGGAGCCGGCCCGGAGTCGCGACCACGACGTCCACTCCGGCGCGCAGCGCGCGCTCCTGAGGACCCGCGGCGACGCCGCCGAACACCGCCACGGAGCGGATTCGGGTGTGCCGGCCGAGGGCCTTGAGATGCTCGTGAACCTGGGCCGCGAGCTCGCGGGTCGGCGTCACCACGAGGGCGCGGGGGCCGTTGCCCGGGCGGGCGAGAAGGCGCTGCAGGATGGGCAGGACAAAGGCGGCGGTCTTGCCGCTGCCGGTCATGGCGCAGGCCAGCACATCGCGGCCGGCAAGCCCCGGCGGCAGCGCTGCGATCTGGATGGGCGTGGGCGTGCTGAAGCCCAGGTCGGTGACCCCGCGCGCGATGGCGGGATCGAGGTGGAACTCGGAAAACTGACTCAAATCAACACTTCTTTCTGCGGCCGCACGATCAGCGAAAGCGGGGTGCGCCGCCTGTGGTCCCGGCTGGTTTGTCGAGGGGAACGGGAGACTTGCCGGCGAGGCTGCCGTCCGGGCCCGGGCGGGCCCTGTGAGTTGTCGCTGTCGCCGCGGACCGCACCGCGCAAGCGGCGCCGCATCGCGGCAACGGAGACATCATCTCACATCGCTGCCGTTTGTCAACCCTGCCGGAGCACGCAGCGCGACCGGCCAACCCGGTGGCTCGACCTCGACACCGACGGCGAAACCTGGACAAAGGCCACGTCGGGACATATGTTCCCTCTCAAAAGGCTTCGCTGAGCAGCGTCGCGTCGGGCGCGAGCGGCCGGGGACAGCGCACCGCAGCCGGCAGCCGGGATCGGCACCGGCAGCCGAGGCGCCGGTGGCGGCGCGGCTCGTCGGCCTCCAGGAGGTGGATGATGCGATCGAGCACTTCATGGGTCGTGACCATGGCGCTGACAGCTGTCTCCGCCGGCCTGGGCACCGCAGCGGCCACCGCCGGCACCATCGAGGCCGCATTGCGCGACCATCTGGAGGCAGGCTTCACGGCCGACCTCGTGGTCCGCTTCGCCGAGCAGGCGGACCTCTCGCCGGCGTACGG
>Ga0316622_100000796_pt1 | contig 19352 bp, 13 predicted proteins | sample OWC_Aug_OW2_C1_D_FD_207646 | JGI IMG/M metagenome (GOLD analysis project Ga0316622, IMG submission 207646) | Wetland soil microbial communities from Old Woman Creek delta, Ohio, United States - OWC_Aug_OW2_C1_D5_C | ecosystem: Environmental > Terrestrial > Soil > Wetlands | place: USA: Ohio... | reverse complement strand
CCGAGGAGGAAGAGCCCGAGGGCCCCGGTCAGGATCGGCTTCCACTCCGGCGGGTTGGACGCGTAGGTCCAGATGAGGGCCACGTTCACGAGCCCGGCCAGGATCATGAGGGCGTAGAGCCCGGCGGCAGCCAGGAACTTCCCGAGCACGACCTGCCCGTCGGTGATGGGCGAGGTGGCCAGGAGCTCGATCGTTCCCTGCCGCTTCTCCTCGGCGAAGAGCCGCATGGTGAGCATCGGAGCGATGAAGAGCGCCACCACCGCCATGTTGTGGAAGAGGGGACGGATCAGGTACTCGTTGAGCGACAGCTTCATGCCCCCGCCGCCCATCTCCATCCCCTGCTGGGCCACGCGCATCGACTGCTCGAGGAAGAAGGTGAAGGCGAAGTAGTAGAAGATGCCGAAGAGGAGCGTCCACACGAACAGCCCCACCCAGGCGATGGGGCTGCCGAAGTAGTGGCGCCACTCCTTCCCGACGATCGCGGCGACGTTGCGTAGCGCGGTCACTGTGCCTCTCTCCTTCGCGTCAGGCTGCGGGGGCCGACTCGGCGGCGTCCGTGGTGGTGAGGTGGAGGAAGATTTCCTCCAGGCTCATGCCCATCTGCTGCAGGCCGACGAGGCCGTGGCCCTTCGTGACCACGGCCCAGGCGAGCTCGGCCCGCACGTCCCGGCCCGCCTCGGCCTCGACGTCCACGATCACGGCCCCGTCGTGTCCGCCGCGCGGGTGCGCGGCGAGGACGCCGGGGACGGCCCGGACCGCCTCCAGGACCGAGGCCTCCTCTCCCCGAGCCTCGACGCGGATGGTGCCCGCGCCCTTGAGGCGCCGGGTCAGGTTGTCCGGCGTGTCCTCCGCGACCACCCGTCCCTTGTTGATGATGACGACGCGCCCGCAGGTCATCGAGACCTCGGGCAGGATGTGGGTGGAGAGGATCACGGTGTGGCTGCCGGCGAGGGAGCGGATGAGCTCGCGGGTCTCGATGATCTGCTTGGGGTCGAGGCCGGCGGTGGGCTCGTCGAGGATGAGCACGTCCGGGTTGTGGAGGATCGCCTGGGCGAGGCCCACCCGCTGGCGGTAGCCCTTCGAGAGCTTGGCGATCAGCTTGTCCCGCACGTCGCCGACGCGGCACCTCTCGATCGCGTCGGCCACGCGGGTCTTGCGCTCCTTCGCGGCGACGCCCTTGATCCGCGCACAGAACTCCAGGTACTCGCGGACGCTCATGTCGGGGTAGAGGGGAGGCGTCTCCGGCAGGTAGCCGACCCGGCGCTTGACCTCCAGCGGCTGCGAGAAGACGTCGTACCCGGCGACCCGCGCCGTGCCCTCGGTGGGGGGCAGGTAGCAGGTGAGAATCCGCATGGTCGTCGTCTTCCCGGCGCCGTTCGGCCCCAGGAAGCCCAGGATCTCGCCCTTCTCCACGCGGAACGAGACGCCGTCTACCGCCGTCGTCCGTCCATACCTCTTGGTGAGGCTCTCGACCTCGATCATTCGGTCGCTTCTCCCGTGTTCTTTCCCCTGGACGCGCCCGCCCCCGCGCCGGTCGGGAGAACCCCGAGCGGCGCCTCAGCAGGCCAGTCCACGCCAAGACCAGGATTCCGGCGGGGCCAAACACGCCATCCTCCACGCTGTTAGGGCTGTGTCGGGAACGCCTGCCCCGCGGGAGACCGCGCCGCTCGCGGCGTGCGGCCTCCTTCTCGGTACCAGTATCATAGCGACGGTTTTTTTCGCCTGTCAAACGAGAGCGCCATGCCCGCCTTCCGATTCACCTCCAGCCGCGCGGTCCTCGCCCGGATCGCCGATCGGGTCCTCGAGGCGCCCGACCTGCCGTCGCTCACGCGGCTGCTGACGGATGACTTGCCCAGGGCGCTGCAGGCCCGCGACGCGACCCTCCTCCTCTGGGACCGCCGCCTGGAGAGCTTCGAAGCCCTCGCTTTCGCCGAGGGTGGACGGCTGCGCACGTTCGCGCCCGAGGCCAAAGGCCCCGCCGGGCCGAAGACGCGGTGGCTGCTCTCCGAGGGCCAGCTCCTGGAGACCGCGCCGGGGGCACAGGAGGGCATGCTGGTGCCCCTGCTGGCGCGCAGCGGGCTCGCCGGGATGCTGGTCCTCGGCCCCGCGCCCCGGCGGAAGAGGCCCGTCTCCGACGCGGAGGCGCGGCTCGTCTCGCTGATCGCGGCCCGCTCCGCCCTCGCCGTCGAGAACCACGCCTATCAGAGGGAGCTGATCGCCTCCGAGCGCCTCGCGGCGCTCGGCACCATGGCGGGCATGATGGTCCACGACTTCCGGGGCCCCATGACCATCATCCGGGGCTGGGCGGAGACCCTCCTCGGGGGCGACGTGCCGCCCGCGGAGGCCGCGGAGCGCGCGCGGTTCATCGTGGAAGCGGTGGACCGGCTCGATCGCATGACCACCGAGACGCTCGACTTCGCGCGCGGGGCGCAGAAGCTGGTGCTGCGCTCCGTGCCGCTGGGCATCCTGCTCGCGGACCTCGCCGCCGGGATCGAGGCGGAGCTCCCCGGCCTCGACGTCGAGCGGGACTTCGACGTGGACGGCGGCCAGCGGGGAGCCCTCGACGTCGACAAGATCCGCCGCGCCGTCTCGAACGTCGCCGCGAACGCGAGAGACGCGATGGGCGGGCAGGGACGGCTGCGCTTCTCGGCGCGGGTCGAGACGCTGGGGGGGCCGGGCGGGCCGGCCAAGCAGCTCGTGCTCGTCCTGGCCGACGAGGGGCCGGGCGTCTCGCCGGAGATCCGCGATCGTGTCTTCGAGCCGTTCGTGACCCTCGGCAAGAAGCGCGGCACCGGCCTCGGCCTCGCGGTGGCCCGCCGCTTCGTCGAGGACCACGGCGGCAGCCTCGATTTGCTGGCCCCCCCCACGCCACCTTTCCACGGCGCCCGCTTCCGCCTCGCCCTGCCGCTGACCGAGGGCCGGCCCGCGGCCGCGAGGTAGAATCCCCCCATGCGTTCGCTGCCACGCGCCGGGCTGTTCACCCTCGCCGCCCTGGCGGCCGCCTGCCAGAGCCACGACGCGGCGAAAGAGCTCGCGGTGAGCGACGTCGAGACCTTCTGGATCGTGGACTCGCCGCGGCAGGGGCAGAACTTCGTCGCCCCCGCGGTGCGCTTCCGCCTGAAGAACGTGAGCGCGGCAACCCTCGGCTCGATCCAGGCCCGTGCGCGCTTCCCCTCCCCGGACCAGGAAGAGACGTGGGGATCGATCCAGGAGCAGGTGAGCACCTGGAGCCGGCCCCTCGAGCCCGGGAAGGAGGCGGTGGTGACCGTGCGCTCCGCGGGCCGGTACCACGCCCCAGCCGACCCCGAGGAGATCCTGCGCTCGCCCGCGTTCAAGGACCCGCGGGTCGAGATCTTCGTGCGCATCGGCGCCTCCAACTGGGCGGTGCTGGCCGAGGCGCCCGTCTCCCGGCGGATCGGCGCGCCCGGAGTGAGCGACCTCGTCGGCCGCTGAGCCCTCCTCGTGCTCGACCGCCTCCTGGAGCGCCTGCCGGCCGAGCCGCGGCGTACGCTCGTTCTCCTCGGCCTGGTGGCGCTGGTGGCGGCTCTCTTCCGTTTCCCGGGCCTCGGCTATCCCGGCCAGGAGTACTTCGACGAGGTCTACCACGCGAAGACGGCGCTGCAGTACCTGCGCGGCGAGCCGCCCACCGAGTGGGTCCACCCCCCGACCGCGAAGCTCCTGATCGCGGTCGGCGTCGCGCTCTTCGGCTACGCGCCCTGGGCCTGGCGCCTCGCCCCCGCGCTCGCCGGCACGCTGCTCGCCCCGGTCTTCTTCCTGCTCGCCCGCCGCGTGCTCGCCACCGAGCGCGCGGCGCTCCTCGCCACGCTGCTCCTCCTCCTGGACGGCGTGTACCTCGTGCAGAGCCGGGTGGCGATGACCAACGTCTTCGCCGTGCTCTTCCAGTTGCTGTCGGCGCTCCTCGTGGTGCGCGCCGCGACCGCCGAGCGGCTCTCCCTCGGGGCGGCGGCGGCGGCGGGGCTCGCCCTCGGGCTTGCGCTCTCGACGCGCTGGACCAGCCTGTTCGCCTGGGGGTTCCTCGGCCTCGTGTTCCTGGCGGCGCGGGCCCGTCGGCACGGCTCCGGCCGGGACGCGGAAGCCGGCCCCTGGGTCCTGCGCGAGGCGGCGCTCGCGCTCGTCGCCTTCGTCGTGCTTCCCGCCGGGGTCTACCTCCTCAGCTACGTCCCGTGGATGCGGCAAGGTCACACCGCGTGGGAAGCGATCACGATGCAGAAGGACATCTGGAACTACCACGCCAACCTCGACGCTACCCACACCTACTTCAGCCCGTGGTGGACCTGGCCGTGGCTCTATCGGCCCACCTGGTACTTCTGGTGGTCGGGCCAGGGGTGGGTGCGCGGCGTCGTGGCCCTCGGCAACCCCGCCGTCTGGTGGGTCTCGGTCCCCGTGTCGGTGTGGGCGGTCGCGACGGGGGTGCGCTGGCGGGACCCACGGCGCGTCTTCGCGGGAGCCGGGTTCTTCCTCCTGTACCTCCCGTGGGGTCTCTCGCCCCGCACCCTCAACTTCAGCCACTACCTCTTCGAGGCCATCCCCTACGCCTGTCTCTCCCTGGGAATCCTCCTCGACCGCTTCTGGGACGGGCGTCACCCGCTCCTCCCGCGAGGCTACGTGCTCGCGGTGGCAGCGCTCTTCCTCCTCTTCCTGCCCTTCCTGACCGCGATGGCGGTGCCCGCGCAGCTGTGGGGCTTCCGTTTCCCGGGCGGGGGAGGGTTGTGGACCTGGTTCCCGAGCTGGGTCTAGCGTCCTTGGCTCCCGAGGCGACGGGCCGTGAGCGGAGCGGGGGGTCTCAGGGGGGCGCGACGGAGCGCGACTCAGAGGTCACGGGCGGCGAACGCGTCACGGCACCGCGGGGGCCACTCCATGGCCACTGACCCGGTGCAGAAGGGTCCACAGGCAACGGGCGGCGTAGCGAGCGGGATTCACTCCCGCGAGCGGGGCGGGGGGTCTCAGGGGGGCGCGACGGAGCGCGACTCAGAGGTCACGGGCGGCGAACGCAGCCCGATTCACTCGGGCGGAGTGAGCGGGGGGTCAAAGGGGGGTGCGGCGCAGCACCCCCCTTCTCAGAGAGAGCTCTACATCGACGCGTTCCGGGGGTTGATGACCCTCGCGATGGTGCAGGGCCACTTCACGGACACCCTGCTCACGAAAGCGGTGCAGGCCCAGCCCTGGTACGTGTTCCAGCAGATGTTCCACGGCTCGACGGCGCCGGGTTTCCTCTTCGCCTCGGGCTTCGTGGCGGGGCTCCCGCGTTCGCCCCTGTCCCTGCGTGCGAGCCTGCGCCGCGCCCGGCGGCTCGTCTTCGTCCTGGGGGTCGGCTACTTCCTGCACCTTCCCTACTTCTCGCTATGGAAGACCCTCGGCGCGACGAGCGCGGGCGAGCGAGCCCTGCTCTTCGCCTGCGACGCGCTCCAGGTGATCGCCGCGACCCAGCTCTTCGTGCTCTTCCTGCAGTGGATCGCGGGGCGGCAGTGGACCCGCTGGGCCGGCGTGATCGCCGTCGCGGTGATCGCGGCGACCCCGCTCGTCTGGTCCTCGGGGGTCGCCGCGCGCCTCCCGGAAGCCCTCGCTCCCTGGCTCGACGAGAGCACGGGCTCGCGCTTTCCCGTCTTTCCGTTCGCGGCGTTCGTGCTGGCGGGCACGCTCGCGGGAGCGACTCTCGGCCGGGCCGAGCCGCATCGGCGCCACCACCGCGAGGTGGCCTGGGGCCTGGGCCTCGTCGTCCTCGGGGTGGCTCTGAGCCGGGTGCTCTCGGGCCGGGTGGACTACTGGGGCGCTTCACCGGCCTACGCCTTCGTGCGGCTCGGCGGGCTGCTGCTCCTGCTGCGCCTGGTCGAGGCCGCCACGAGCGCACGGGTGCCGGGCACCCGCGCGCTCGCCCTTCTCGGCCACGAGACGCTGCTCGTCTACGTGCTGCACCTCACGCTGCTGTTCGGGGGAGTGTTCGGCGACTCGCCCCTCACGCGATGGCACGCCCGGATGGGTTTGCCCGGCGCCTTCGGCGTCCTGCTCCTCCTGCTGCCGGCACTGCTCGGCGCGGCGTGGCTGTGGCGCACGGCCAAGCACCGGGCTCCCCACGAAGCGCAGCTCGCCCTCGTGTTCGTGACGGTGGCGTTCCTGTACGAGTTCGCGGTGCGGCCGTGGTGAGGCGAGCTTCGGCGGGGCTCGAGGCTAGCGGAACAGCTTCTTGAGGCTGGTGAGAGCTGAGTCCTTGGGGGACAGGGCCTCGAGCTCGGCGCGGGCGCCCTTGTGCCGGGGGCTCAGGCGCACCGCGGTGCGCATCTCGGCCACCGCGCGGCTCTTGATCTTCATCACCTTGTAGTAGAGCCCCCACTGGTAGTGGACCTCGGCGTTCTCGGGCTCGAGCTTCGACGCCTCGTAGAACTCGCGCTCGGCGAGCTTCAGGGTGCGCGGGTAGCAGGCCATCGCCACCGCGAGGCGGAGGTGGAACGCGGCCACGCGGGGCGCGGTCTTCACGAGCTTCTCGTAGACCTTCACCGCGTTCGCGTAGTCGGCGACGGTCATGCGCACCTCGCCCTCCATGAGGAGGTGCTCGATCTGGGCCTGGCCCTCGAAATCGCTGGCTCCGGGCGCGGCGGTGCGCAAGGAGTCGTTGGGCCGGCCCACGGGCGGGTTGGTCTGGTCGGCCGGGCGCCCCTTCCGGGCCGCGGGCTGCGTCTGGTCCGTCGGCGGGGCGGCCGGCGCCGGGCGGGCGGCCATCCCGGCCGGGTCAGGCGCCAGCGCCGCGGGGGCCGGCGTGGGGGTCGCGAGGTGTGCCGGCACGACCTGGCGAACGGCGGCCGCGGCCTCGGCCGCGTGGCGGGCGAGCACGGTTTCGGCGCTCGCCGTCTCGGGCGCCTGGCGGGCCAGGCGCAGCGCGGAGGCGGCGCGACCGAGGATCACGTCGATGTCCGTGCGAAGCGAGTCGTCCTCGGAAACGCCGTCGCGCAGCGCGTGGTAGCGCTCCATCTTCTCCTCGAGCGCCCGGACGAGCTCGTTCCGCGGGGCCGCGCGCGCGAGTTTCAGCCACTCGTCGCGGTCGAGGCGGGCCGAGTGCTGCAGCTCCTGCTGGACCTCCCGGCGGATCGCCTCGCGCAGGGAGGGATCGGGGCGGTTGTGGAGCGCCGAGAGGAGAAACATGCCGGTCTCGGGCTGGACCACCGGCTGGGGGGCGGAGGCCGCCGCGTCCGCCTCCCTCAGGATGCCGGCCGCGAGCAGCGCGTACACCGCCCGCAGGCGCGAGAACGTCAGCCCGCCCTCGGCCCAGCCGAGCCGCCGGATGGTGACGCGCCGCTGGGCGAGGTCGAGGATCTCCAGCTCCTCCGTCGATCGGCCACGCGGCTCGTAGGGGAAGGGCGGGACCTCCGCCAGCACCACGCCGCGGTCCAGGTACCCGAGGCCCCTCAGGAGGAGGTCCTGGTCCTTCATCCCGCGTATGCCGTCGTAGAGGAGGCGGTGTACGGAGAGGCTGATCATGTACTCGAGGGGGATGGAGCAGGCCCGCCCCTCGAAGAGCGCGGCCCCGTCGGTGAGCTCGAAGAGCGAGAGGGCCACCCGCCGGACCTGGCGCGCGACGGCGGTGCCCACCTCGTAGCGGTCCATGACCCCGGCCTGCACCAGCGCCTCGCCGAACCGGCGACCGCGGTCGGCCCGCATCAGCGCGGAGACGCGATCGAAGTCGTGCTGGGTGATGCGGCCGTCGGCGACGAGGGCCTCCCCCAGGCGGTCCCGGCGGAGGTTGCTCGCGGCGAAGACCAGCCGGCCGTGGTCGAAGAACGCGATCTTGACCATCCGGCCGGAGCGCACCTGCAGGTCGCCGGTCCGCCGCTCGGCGGAGAGCTGGCGGACGGTCTCGGCGATCGGAGTCCGGGCGATGTCGGTCAGCATCGGCAGCTCCATTGTCCACGGCGGCACGCCGCCGGCAAGGCGCCCTGCCGGCGAAGGTCAGGGAGGGTATCATCGCCGCGAGCGCTGGAACGTGAGCGGGCGCACCCCGGAGGACCTCCATGACACGGGCCGTCATCGTCGGCAGCGGGAGCGAGATCGCCCCCACGCGCGTCACCAATGCGCAGATGGCCCTGATCATGGACACGAGCGACGAGTGGATCCGGGAGAGGAGCGGAGTGGAGGAGCGCCGCTTCGCCACCCCGGACATCGCGACCTCCGACCTCGGGGTGGCGGCGGCCAGGAAGGCCCTCGCCGCGGCCGGCGTCGCGAAGGACGAGGTGGACCTGGTGGTCTTCGCCACCATGACCCCCGACCACTACTTCCCCGGCTGCGGCACGCTCCTCCAGCACAAGCTGGGCCTGCGGCCGGTGCCCTGCTTCGACATTCGGCAACAGTGCTCGGGCTTCCTCTACGGGCTGCAGCTCGCGGACGCGCACGTGCGGGCGGGCCTGGCGAAGACCGTGCTCCTCGTCGGGGCCGAGGTGCACATCGGCTTCATGCCCTGGACGCGGGAGAACTACGCCTACGCGCTCGGCGAGTCCGACGTGCCCCCCACGAAGGAGGAGTGGGACTGGAACTCCCGCTTCCGGCACCTCGTGGTCCTCTTCGGGGACGCCGGCTCCGCCGTCGTCCTCCGCGCGTCGGAAGGCGCAGACCGCGGCGTTCTCGACCACGAGCTGCACGGGGCGGGGGCGGACTACGAGAAGCTCTACGTGCCCGGCACCGGCTTCAAGCACCGACCCTACACGGACCCCGAGCAGTTCAAGCGGGGCGACCACATCCCGGTCATGGACGGGCGCTACGTGTTCCGGATGGCCACCACCAACATGGTCGAGGTCGCGAGGTCGGTCCTGCAGAAGAACGGCGTCGCGCCCGGGCAGCTGAAGCTCGTGCTCATGCACCAGGCCAACAAGCGCATCAACGAGAACTGCGCGAAGACGCTGGGGCTGCGCGAGGACCAGGTCCCCCACAACATCCACAAGTACGGCAACACCACCGCCGCCACGATCCCCCTGCTGTGGGACGAGTGCGTGCGCGACGGCCGCCTCCTGCCGGGCGACCTCGTGCTCATGGTGGCCTTCGGCGCCGGCATGACCTGGGGGGCTTCGCTCGTCCGCGCGTGAGCGCGCCCTCTAGGCCGTGTGCTTGATCAGCAGGACCTCGTTCGCCTTCTCGCTGTGCAGGAACTCGTCGACGACACCGCGGGCGAGAAGGAGGCCGAACCCGCCCGGCCGCAGCCCCAGCCGCTCGCGGTGCGCCGCGTGGGCCAGCGGGTCGTCGGGCGGGTTGCCGACGGCGGCGTGGGGCAGGTCATCCGGGGAGAAGCCGGGGCCCGGGTCCCTGACGTAGTAGACGATCGCGCGCGCCGTGCGGACCGCGGTCACGTCGATCACCTGGTCCGGCGCGAAGCCGGCCCCGTGCTCCATCGCGTTGAGCAGGATCTCGCGAAAGGCGGTGAGGAGATCCTCGCGCAGCGCCTCGGGCACGTCGCGCGCCAGCTCGGCCAGGAAACGGATCAGCCGGTCGGCGGCCAGGCGACGGCAGTCGACTCGCAGCGCGAGCCAGTCGGCCCGGGCGGACAGGAGCTGCAGGCCGTCCCGCCAGTCGGGGTTCTGGACCGCCCGCCGCACCATCTCCGCGACCTCGGCCATCGGAAAGGGCGCCACGAAGCACGCGAAGGCCCGGGCCCGCAGGGTGGCGATGATGTCGGCGGCGGTGGCGCCCGGGGCGAGCACGATCGCCTTCACTCCCGGGCGGACGACGCGCATCTCCGAGAGGAGGGCCAGGTCCTCCGGGATCGGGCTGCGCGGGCTCGTGAGGACCACGTCGTACGAGAGGGAGCGCAGGCGTCGCAGCGCGTCGGCGCCGCCGGCCGCCCCGTCCAGGCGGCACAGCCCCATCCCCGGCTGAGCCTGGAGCTCGGCGACGAAGCCCTCCTCGGGATCGACGAGAAGAGCGCGGGGCGTGAGGGGTTCGGCGGGGGTCATGCCCACTCCCGTGGATGAAGGGCCCATTCTAGGACAGCCCGCGACGTTGCGCCGAAGCCGGGCCGGGCCTAGAGTCGCGCCATGATCCCCGTTCTCGCCTTTGCGCTCCTCGCGGCCGGCGCCCCGGCGGACGCGCCTGCCTCCCGCCCGAACGTCGTCTTCATCATGGCGGACGACCACGCCGCCCACGCGATCTCGGCCTACGGCTCCCGGGTCAACGAGACCCCAAACCTCGACCGCCTGGCCCGGGAGGGGATGCTCTTCGGCAACGCCTTCGTGACGAACTCGATCTGCACGCCGAGCCGCGCGGCGATCCTGACCGGCGCCTACTCTCACAAGAACGGCGTCCCCGTCTTCAACCGCTTCGACGGCTCGCAGTCGACGGTGGCGAAGCTCCTGCAGGCGGCGGGCTACCACACCGGCCTGATCGGCAAGTGGCACCTCGGGAGCGACCCGACGGGCTTCGACCGCTGGGAGATCCTGCCCGGCCAGGGTGTCTACCAGGACCCCGTGCTCTACACCGCGACGGGCGAGACGACCTACCGCGGGCGCTACGTCACCGACGTGATCACCGACCTCGGGATCGACTTCGTCCGGCAGCGCCCGCAGGACCGGCCCTTCTTCCTGATGCTCCACCACAAGGCGCCGCACCGGGAGTGGACGCCCGACGAGCGGCACCGCCGGATGTTCGAGGGCCGCACCATCCCCGAGCCCCCCACGCTGTGGGACGACTACGCGACGCGGACGGACGCGCTCCACGAGAACCGGCAGCGGGTGGCCGACGACCTCACGCCCCGCGACCTGAAGGCCGACCCGCCCGCCGGCCTCGACGGGAAGGACCTCGTCCGGTGGAAATACCAGCGCTACATGCAGGACTACCTCGCCTGCGTGCAGTCGATCGACGACAACGTGGGGCGCCTCCTGCGCTTCCTCGAGGAGAGCGGCCTCGAGCGGGACACCATCGTCGTGTACACCTCCGACCAGGGCTTCTTCCTCGGCGACCACGGCCTCTACGACAAGCGCTTCATGTACGAGGAGAGCCTGCGCATGCCGCTGCTCGTGCGCTGGCCGGCGGTGATCCGCCCGGGCTCGCGGGCTCAGGCCCTGGCCCTCAACGTGGACTTCGCGCCCACGTTCCTCGAGGCGGCCGGGGTCGCCGTGCCGGCGGTGATGCAGGGCCGCAGCCTCCTCCCGCTCTTGCGCGGCGAGACCCCCGGGGACTGGCGCACCGCGATCTACTACCGCTACTACCACGACCCCGGCCACCACGACACGCGGGCCCACTACGGCGTCCGGACGGCGACGCACAAGCTCATCCACTACTGGACCAAGGGCCAGTGGGAGCTGTTCGACCTGCGCTCCGACCCCGCGGAGCTGCGCAACCTCTACGGCCTGCCCCCCCAGGATGCGATCACCGCGGAGCTGAAGGCGACGCTCGCACGCCTGCGGGCCGACCTGCAGGACGACGACCGCTTCGCCCGTGAGCAGCCGCCCGCCGGGGTCGACGGGTCGGTGGCGCAGCTGCGAGGGAAGTAGCGTTCAGGGCTGGCAGGTCGGGCAGAAGTACGTCGAGCGGGCCTGCTCGCCCTGCACGGTGCGCTCGATCCCCGTCCCGCACTTCCGGCAGGGCCGGCGGGAGCGACGGTAGACCCAGTGCCGCAGCGGCGACAGCGCCGAGGTCGTGCGGCGCGGGCCGGGCCCCAGGTTGCGTCGCAGGAGCTCTCCCGCCTTCGCCACCAGGCGGTCGATCGTCCCGTCGTCGAGGTCCCGGACCCGGGCGAGCGGCGAGACCCCGCACAGGAACAGGACCTCCGACTTGTACACGTTCCCGATGCCGGCGAGCGACGTCTGGTCCATGAGGGCGACGCCGATCTCGAGCTCGCCGCGCTCGCGCAGGCGCCGGCGCGCCGCGGCCGCGTCGAAGGCGGGCCCCAGCAGGTCGGGGCCGAGGCGCGCGAGGGCGGGGTGGGCCGAGGCCTGCGCCGCGGAGAGCATCTCGACGACCGTTGCGAGGGCGCAGACCGCCACCACATCGGACGTCTCGATCGCCGCGCGAGCCCTCGGGAGGGATACCCGGCCGGCTCCGGTCCTCCGGTAGAGGCGCCAGCTTCCCCGCATCCCCAGGTGCGTGTGGAGCACCGCGCCGCCGGCGAAGCGCACGAGCAGGTGCTTCCCGCGCGCCTCGACGGCCTCGACCTTCTGCCCGACGACGCGTCGCGAGGTCGCCGCCACCGCGGGGAGCGACGACTCGAAGGCGAGCACCGTCTTTCCGGCGAGCGCCGCGTGGAGCGTCCGCGCGGTGCGCCAGACGGTGTCGCCCTCGGGCATGCCCCACTCTAGCGCAGACGCGCCCGGGGGATCAGCGCTCGCGTGGCGGAGAGGACGACCGCACGTCGCGGCGTGAACGAATGCTCCACCGGAGAGGTCTCTATATCGAGTCTCTTGACAAGGACCTTCTTGGGCAGAGAGAATGCGGGCCATGCAAGCGGTGACCATCCGGGAAGCAAAGGCCCGCCTCAACGCGCTCGTGGACGCGGCCGAGCGGGGTGAGCAGGTCGTCCTGATGAGGGGCTCGCGGCTCGTGGCGGCCATCGTGCCGGTTTCGATCGCGGATCTCGAGCTGGCCCCGCACCTCACCGACCCGCAGGCCGAGCGCCTGTGGCGCCAGCTCGAGATCGAGAGGACGAGCGGCGCCAGCGTCGTGTTCGACGCTCCGGAGAAGGCCATCTCCTACCTGGCGTCCGGGCCCCGCAAGGGCACGCCACGGCCGCGGGGGTCGTCCAGGAGGGGCGTGGGGGCACGGCGGCCGAGATGAGGCTCGCGCTCGCGGAGGGCTTCCAGCGCGACGTCGGAAGCCTCGCCGCGACTCAGCGGCCGTCGGTCTTCGAGGCGATCCTCGCCCTTCCGCGGGCGCTGGGCGCTCCCCATCTCCACGCGGGTCTCGGCATCCGCAAGCTCCACGCGAGCGGCGTCTGGGAGGCGCGCGTGGGGCTGGGGCTCCGGATGGTCTTCACCCTGGAGCCGCAGATCCTCACCCTGGTGCGGGTGGGTAGCCACGACGAGATTCGCCGATACCTCCGACAGCTCTGACCAGGGAGGCCCACCACGGTGTGAGCTTCCGCCATCAGCCCTCTTCCTCGGCGGCGTGGGGGTCGTCGGCGCCCGGCACCGTCGCGGGCGCGCCCGGGAGCCGGAACCCGGGGCCGGAGCGGACGAAGCCGGCCTCGGCGAGGAACGGGGCGAGCGGGCCCTCGGCGAGCGCCGGGCTCTCGCCCACCGCCCATCCCAGGGCCGGGCGCGAGGTGGCTTCACACCAGTGCCGCAGGGCGCGCGCGGCGGCCCCGGCGAGACGCGACCGCGCCGGCTCGTCGACCGGCAGGACCGCCGTGACCTGGCGCGCGCCACGGCTGAGCACGGCCGCGACGACCCCGTCCGCGAGGACGACGTGCAGGCCCGCGGCTCGTGCGAGCCGCGCCTCTTCCTGCTTCGGCCATGCGAGCGCCGCGCCGTACGGGTTGGCGGGATCGGCCGCGGCCAGAACGACGGCCCGCGGCGTGTCGGGGTCCGCCTCCCGCTGGGCCCGGAGCCGGTCGAGGGCGCCCGGGTCGGCGAACTGCAGGCCACCGAGCCCGGCCACGAAGTAGCCCCGGCGGATGCGGCCCGATTCCTCGAGGGCCCTCAGCACCGGGTAGACGGAGGAGAAGCCGCCCGGCACCTCCTCGAACGCGACCGCGTCGCGAGTCAGGACCCCGTGACGCTTCAACAGCTGCTCGGCGAGGGCCTTCATCCTCTCGGTGGCGCTCGGGGCCCGGCGCGGGGCGGGCAGGAGGCTCCAGCGGCCCACGGCCGAGGGCGGGACCTGCCGGCGCGAGCGGAAGCTCGAGACGCGGCGCCTTCGCTCCGCACGCACCGCGTGCGCCGCGAGAAAGGCCCGCAGGGCCTCCGGCGTGTCGTTCGTGACCTCGCCCGCCCAGGCCAGGTCCCACAGGGCGTCCTGCACCGGCCGGGCCAGGCCCTCCCCGGCGGCCGCGTGGATCTCGCCGAAGAAGGAGGCCCCGTGGCGGGCGAGGTGCTCGCGGATTCGGCCGTGCAGGTCGCCCTCGCGCGCCCCGGGAGGCCGCGGGCACCGCGGGGCCGGCTCCTCGGGGAGCGGCGGCCGGAGAAGCGGCAGGTCGTCCGCCAGGAACAGCGCGAGGCGGCCGTCCCGGTCGCCCAGCGGGCCGAGGCCCACCCAGGCGACCTCGCCCGCCGAGCACAGCGTGTCGAAGTCCTCGGGGCGGTAGCCCGGGATGCGGGCGGTCAGGACGTCGCGCTCGAGGATCGAGGCGGGCAGGACGGCGCCCTGCAGCTGCTCGACCACGTCGAGGAGCGCGTCGGGGCCGCGGCGCGTGGCGGGGGCGGAGGCGACACCCTGCCAGTCCGCGAGCAGCCGCGCCAGGGCGCTCGGCTCGGCGGGCTCGACCTGCCGGCGCAGCGCGGCGAGCGAGCGGCGGCGGAGCGTCGCCAGCACGTCCGGCCCGCACCACTCCCGTCCGTGCCCGCCGGGCCGGAACTCGCCCTCGAGGACGCGACCGTCCTTCAGCAGCTCGGCGAGGGCCGCGAGGACGCCCGCCTCGCCGGTCGCGTAGCGGCGGGCCACGTCGGCGGCCACGAAGGGTCCGTGCGTGCGCGCGTAGCGCGAGACGACCTCGCGCAGCGCGTGCGGCTGCGGCTCGAGGAAGGCGGCGGGGAGACCCGGCGGCGCCGCGATGCCGAGCGCGTCGCGCAAGCGACCGGCGTCCTCGGCCGCGGCCCAGCGCTCCTCGCCCGCGACGTGGATGCGGATGGCGCGGCGCTCCCGCTCGAGCGCGTGGAGCCACGCGGCCGCGGCCGCGGCGGCGTCGCCCTCGGGGAGCGGCTTGACGCGGGCCGCCGCTTCCTCCGCCGACAGGTCACCGAGGCGGAGCAGCAGGTCGTGGAGCCGCTCGGGGCTCGTGGCCTGGTGGGCGGCGTCCAGGCCCTGCAGCGCGATCTCCAGCTCGCCGAGCGCCCGGCGGTCGATCAGCTCGCGCAGCTCCGCCTCGCCGAGGAGCTCGCGCAGCTGGGCCTGGTCGACGGCGAGGGCCTGCGCGCGCCGTTCGGCGAGGGGCGCGTCGCCGTCGTACAGGTAGTTGGCGACGTAGCCGAAGAGGAGCGACGCCGAGAAGGGCGAGGGCGACTGCGTGTCCACCGTGACGAGGCGGATCTCGCGGCGGCGGACGCGGGAGGCGATCTCCACGAGCCCCGGCAGGTCGAACACGTCGCGCAGGCACTCCCGGTAGGCCTCGAGGACGATCGGGAAGGAGGGGTAGCGCGAGGCGATCTGGAGGAGGTCGTGGGCGCGCTTTCTCTGCATCCACAGCGGCGTTCGGTGTCCCGGACGGCGGCGCGGCAGGAGGAGCGCGCGAGCCGCCGCCTCGCGGAAGCGGGCCGCGAACAGGCTGGTGCCGCCCAGCTCGCCCACGACGAGGTCCTCGATCTCCTCCGGCTCGGGCAGGAGGTCCGCGGCTTCCGGCGGGCGCTCGCGCTCGGGGAGGCGCAGCACGATGCCGTCGTCGCTCCAGATCGACTCGACCTCGGCTTCGCCCGCCTGCCGCAGCCGCGCCTCGAGGGCGGTGGCCCACGGCGCGTGGACGCGTCCGCCCCACGGGGAGAGGAGACAGAGGCGCCAGTCCCCCATCTCGTCGCGGGTCCGCTCGAGCACGATCGTGCGGTCGTCCGGCAGCGCTCCCGTCGCCTCGCGCTGGTCTTCGAGGTAGGCGACGAGGTTCTGCGCGGCCACGGGGTCGAGGTCGTGGTCGCGCTGCAGCCGCCCGGTGGCCTCTTCGCGCGTGGTCGCCAGGAGCTCACGGGTGAGCCGGCCGATCGCGCGGCCCATCTCCACCGGCCGCCCGCCGCGGTCGGCCTTCCAGAACGGCATCTTCCCGGGCTCGCCGGGGGCCGGCACGACGAGCACCCGGTCGCGCGTGATCTCGGTGATCCGCCAGCTGGTGGCGCCGAGGACGAACACCTCGCCCGCGCGGCTCTCGAAGACCATCTCCTCGTCGAGCTCGCCGACGCGCTTGCCGCCGCCCTCCCCGTCGGCGAGGAAGACGCCGTAGAGACCGCGGTCGGGGATGGTGCCGGCGTTCTGGACGACGAGCCTCTGCGTGCCCTCGCGGGGCCTCACGACGCCGCGCAAGCGGTCCCACACCACCCGCGGACGCAGCTCCGCGAACTCGTCCGAGGGGTAGCGGCCCGAGAGCATGTCGAGGACGCCCTCGAACTGCGCCCGCCCGAGGGCGGAGTAGGGCGCGGCGCGTCGGACGAGGGCGTAGAGCTCGTCCGCCTTCCGCTCCCCGAGCGCGACCGCGGCCGCCAGGTGCTGGGCCAGCACGTCGAGCGGGTTCTGGGGGACGCGCGTCTCTTCGACCGCACCCTCCTTCATCGCCTTCGTGATCGCCGCGCTCGCCAGCAGGTCGCCGCGGTACTTCGGGAAGATGATGCCGCGAGAGACCCCTTCCACCTGGTGGCTCGCCCGACCGATCCGCTGCATCCCGCTGGCGACCGACGTGGGGGTCTCGATCTGGACCACGAGGTCGACGGCGCCCATGTCGATGCCCAGCTCGAGCGACGAGGTGGCCACGAGGGCGGGAAGGCGGCCAGCCTTGAGCGCGTCCTCGATCTCGAGCCGCTGGTCGCGGGCGATCGACCCGTGGTGGGCGCGGGCGATCTCCTCTCCCGCCAGCTCGTTGAGCGCGCCCGCCAGGCGCTCGGCCAGGCGGCGCGAGTTCACGAAGAGGATCGTGGACCGGTGGGCCCGCACGAGCTCGAGCAGGCGCGGGTGGATGGCCGGCCAGATCGAGCGCCGCTGCAGCAGGCTGGCCGGGCCCTCGGGGATCTCGCCGGGGCCCGGGGGAAGCGCCTCCCCGAGGCGCGCCATGTCCTCGACCGGCACCTCGACCCGCAGGTCGAACACCTTCCTCGCGCCGGCGTCCACGATCGTCACCGGCCGCGGCTTCCAGGCCCGCAGGCCCTCGCCCCCGCCGAGGTAGCGGGCCACCTCCTCGAGGGGGCGCTGCGTCGCCGAGAGGCCGATCCGCTGGAGCGGCCGCCGTGCGACCTCTTCCAGGCGCTCGAGCGTGAGCGCGAGGTGAGCCCCGCGCTTCGTCCCCACCACGGCGTGGATCTCGTCCACGATCACCGTCTCGACCGACTCGAGAAACGCCCGCGCCCGCGAGGTGAGGAGGAGGAACAGGGACTCGGGCGTCGTGATCAGGATGTCCGGTGGACGGCGCAGCATCCGGGCCCGCTCCTCGGACGGCGTGTCTCCGGTGCGGATCGCGACGTCCGGTAAGTGGACTGCCTCGCCGCGCCGGCCGGCCACGCGCGCGATCCCGGCGATCGGGGTCCGCAGGTTCCGCTCGACGTCCACCGCGAGCGCCTTGAGGGGCGACACGTAGACGATCCGGCAGCGGTCGCCGCGGCCGGGGACCGGGGCGAACATCAGGCGGTCGATGGCCGCGAGGAAGGCGGCCAGGGTCTTCCCGGAGCCGGTGGGCGCGAACACGAGGGCGCTCTCCCTCCTCGCGATCGCCGCCCAGCCGAGCCCCTGCGCCTTCGTGGGCGCGGCGAAGGTGTCGGCGAACCACTCCCGGACCGCGGGGTGGAACGGCGGCTCCGTCGAGCGCGCGCTCACCGCCCCATCATAGGGTCCTTCTTGAGCCCGTGTGTCGTTCGAACAATACTCTCGGCATGAGGCGCCCCTCGGGGCCGACGTTCGCGGCCCTCGTCTGTGCCGGGCTGGTCGGACTCCTCTACGCGAGCCCGGTCCTGAAGGACGTGGCCCGCACCGGCCTCGACTGGCCGATCTGGATCGACCACCCGGAAGGGCTGATGAACACGAGCCTCGGCAAGTGGTGGGTGCTGCCGCCGCACCACTACCTCGTCGACGGCAGCTCGGGCGAGTTCCCGATCTACTACCAGAGCCTCTCGGACTCGATCGTGAACCTGATCGCGGTGCCCCTCGGCATTCCCGCGATGACGGTGCAGGCGGTCTTCTTCGGCCCCCTGTTGGGGTTCGCGTTCCTGCTCCTCAACTACCTCGCGATCGCCGCCGTCGTCTCGGACCGGCGGGTGGCGCTCGCCGCCAGCCTCCTGATCTCTCTCGGGGGGAACTCCTCGTTCCTCGACCGCCCCGACCCCGCCTCCGGCCTGTCCCTCGACCGCGTCCTCCACGTCCCGTTCCACGTGATCTCGCTCGCGACGGCCCAGAGCCTCGGCTGGGTGCTCCTCGTTCCCTGCCTGAGCCTCACCTTCCTCGCCCACCGCCGCTTCAGCCGGGCGCGGGCCGTGGGCGCCGGCGTCCTGCTCTCGGCCCTCTTCCACTCCCACACGCTGACGTTCGTGAACGCGGCGGCGGCCCAGCTGTTCTACCTGGTGTTCGTGAACGCCCTCGAGCGGCCGCGGGACCGCCGCACCCGCGTGTGGCTCGGGGCTCTCGCCCTGCTCGTGGCGACGTTCGTCGCGCTCGTGGCCACCCGGCCTTCCGTCTCCTTCGCGGTCCCGGTCGCACTGGGGGGGCTCGCCCTCGCCGCCACGTTCCTCGTCGATCCGAACAAGCGCTTCTACCTCTGGACCTACGGTGTGGCCGGGCTCCTGGCCCTGCCCTACGTCCTGCTGCTCGCTCGGCACGCCGGGACGCTGGCCGCCTTGCAGCGCGGATGGGACGGCGTGCAGATGATGACGGTCGGACTGTCCGGCTTCGTCCTCTTCTTCGCCGCGTACCTGCTGGCCGCGGCCGCCGGGTGCCTCTGGAGCCGGGACCGGCCGGTGCTCGTGTGGGTCGGAGCCCTCCTCGCCTCGACCGCCTTCCTCGCGGTCAACCACCTCTGGCACTGGGGCAACCACCCGTACCGTTTCGCGATCCACCTGCTGTTCCCGCTCGCCATCCTCGCCGCGCTCGGCCTGCGCGACGCCCCCCGGCCCCTGGCCGCGATCCTCGGCGCGTGGCTGGGCGCCGTGTGCGTCTTCGACGCCGGCAGCTTCGCGCTCGGCCGCTCGTGGGCGGTGCGGTTCCGGGTCGCGGAGCCGGAGCGGGCCGCCTTCCTCGCGACGGTCCGCGAGGTGACCTCGCGCGAGGCGGGCGGGGGCACCCGGCTCCTCGCCCCGCTCGAGCTGACCTACCCGCGCGGCCTCGTGCAGCTGGCGACCCTGATGAACTACTCGCGCATCCGCACCTTCGTGCCGGACTACCGGCACGTGCTGTGGCGGGAGCGGTACTACAACCGGGTGGGGCTCTTCTGCTTCCTCTTCCCGGGCTACCCCAGCGAGGACTACCCCTTCGGGCGGCGCGCCTGCGACGAGACGCTCGACCCGGAGCCGGAGGTCGTGACAATCCGCGAC
>Ga0316622_100000795_pt1 | contig 19352 bp, 10 predicted proteins | sample OWC_Aug_OW2_C1_D_FD_207646 | JGI IMG/M metagenome (GOLD analysis project Ga0316622, IMG submission 207646) | Wetland soil microbial communities from Old Woman Creek delta, Ohio, United States - OWC_Aug_OW2_C1_D5_C | ecosystem: Environmental > Terrestrial > Soil > Wetlands | place: USA: Ohio... | reverse complement strand
TCTCCTCGCGGGGGTGCCAGCGACGGTTGCGATCGAGCAGCGCCTCAGCCGCGGCAGCCGGAAATCCACCGTCGCCACGGTCACGGAAATCTATCACTATTTCCGCCTGCTCTACGCCAAGCTCGGGACGCAGCACTGCACCGGCTGCGGCCGCGCGTTGAGCTCGCTGACGCGGGATCAGATCGTCGACCGTATCCGACGCGGCTGGCGCGGCGAGACGGTGACGCTCATGGCGCCCGCCGTCCGCGGGCGCAAGGGCATCTACACCGAACTGTTCCGCGCCGCCCACAAGCTCGGCTTCCGCTCGGCCCGCATCGACGGCAAGCTCACGCCCCTGTATCCGACGCCGGCGCTCGGCCGCTATCAGGAACACGACATCGACATCGTCGTCGGCCAGAGCGCGATCATCCGCGGTGGCGCCACCCGCTTGGCCGACCAGGTCGCCACCGCGCTGCGCATGGGCAGCGGCGCAGTGATCGTGCAGGGCGGAACGGCGGAACGCATTTACAGTGAGCGGCTGTACTGCACGCAGTGCGGCATCGGTTACGAGGCGCTCGACCCACGGCTGTTCTCGTTCAACAGCCGCCAGGGGGCGTGCGACACATGCGAGGGCGCCGGGTCGGCGGCGACGTTTGAAGCGCAGACGTTGATTCCCGATCCGCACCGCCCGGTCGGCGATGCCTTGCTGGAGACACTGGGCCGCTTCGGGCGGAAAGCCCGGCGTGCCGTCACCGAAGCGGCCGCGGAGCACGGCATCCGACTCGACCGCCCGTACGCGCGGCTGACCGAGCGCCAACGGCAGGCCCTGTTCGCGGGCGACGGCTCGCCGGGTCTGGTCGGGCGTCTCGTTGCGCTGCTGGAAGACGAGGAGGTCGCCGACGGCCTCGGCAGCTTGCTCAGCCAGCAGCCGTGTCCGGCGTGCAGCGGGCGGCGGCTGAACCCTCGCGCCCAAGCCGTCCGCGTGCTCGGCCGTGCCATCTGGGAAGTCACGGCCGACTCGGTGGCCGACGCCTTTGTCGCGCTGTCGGGGTATCAGTTTGATGACCACGCGCAGGTGATCGCGAGCAACATCATGAAGGAGATCCTGCCGCGCCTGCAGTTCCTGCAGGAGGTCGGCCTGTCCTATCTCACGCTCGACCGCAGTGCCGACACGCTGTCCGGCGGCGAGGCGCAACGCGTGCGGCTGGCCGCTCAGCTCGGCTCGAATCTCCGCGGCGTGTGCTACATCCTCGACGAACCCACGATTGGCCTGCACCCGCGCGACAACGGCATGCTGATCTCGACCCTGGAGCGACTGAAGAACAACGGCAACACCGTGCTGGTCGTCGAGCACGACGAGGCAACCATCGAAGCCGCCGACTTGGTCGTCGACCTCGGCCCCGGCGGGGGCACACGCGGTGGCCAACTCGTGGCCATGGGCGAGCCGCACTCCCTGGCACGCAACCCCAAGTCCATCACCGGACAATTTCTCGGCCGGCTGCGGCCGCGCCTCGGCCCGATTCGCGACCTCTGCGCGCGGCCGCGGCTGGCGGTCATTGGGGCGTCGGAGCACAACCTCAAAGGCATCGATGTCGAGCTTCCGGTGGGCGCCTGGACGTGCGTGACCGGTGTCTCGGGGTCGGGCAAATCCACCCTCGTTCGCGACGTGCTCTACGAGGGCCTCCGTCACCGGCTGGGCCTCTCCGCCGGGCGGGTCGGCAAGCATCGCGCCATCACCGGCTTCGAGGGCATCGAGCGGGTCATCGAAGTCGATCAGACGCCGATTGGCCGCACGCCGCGGTCGATCCCGGCGTCGTACGTCGGCTTCTTCGACGACATCCGCCGCCTCTACGCCATGACCCCCGAAGCCCGCAGCCGCGGCTACACCGCCAGTCGCTTCTCGTTCAACGTCGCGGGCGGGCGCTGCGAGAGCTGTGCCGGACAGGGGAAGATCAAGATGGAGATGAGCTTCCTGCCCGACGTGTACGTCGAGTGCGAGACCTGTGACGGCAAACGCTTCAACGAGGAGACGCTCGCCGTTACCTTCAACGGTCGCGCCATCGCCGACGTGCTGGCCATGACCGTCGAGGAAGCGGCGGAGTTCTTCGTCAACGTTCCACACATCGCTGGACAGCTGCAGCTGCTCAATGAGATTGGCCTTGGGTATCTGACCGTGGGGCAGGGCAGCACCACGCTGTCGGGCGGCGAAGCGCAGCGGATCAAGCTCGCCTACGAACTCGGCAAGGAGTCACGCGGCACGACGCTGTACGTCCTCGACGAGCCCACCACGGGCCTGCACTTCGCCGACATCGAGCGCCTCATCGACGTCCTCCATCGCCTCGTCGACCGCGGCAACACCGTCGTCACCATCGAGCACAACCTCGACATCATCAAGGAAGCCGACTGGATCATCGATCTCGGCCCCGAGGGCGGCGCCCATGGCGGCGAAGTCGTCGCCATGGGCTTGCCGCCCGAGATCCTCGACGCTCCAGAGTCGCACACGGCGCGGTATCTGCGCGCCTTTCTCGAAAACGGGCAGAGTCCCGTCCGCCAGTCGGCCCACGCTGAGTAGCCGCGCTCCTCTCCGCGAAGCCTGCGGTTGGCTGATGCCGCGGAGTGGACGACCGGCCAGTGCTTCTACGTCGACGGCGGCCAGTCACTCGTCGCCCTGCCGCCGTACATCGACCTCGTCGAGCGGCTGGCGGGCGGCGGGGTTTGAACGCTGAACGAGGTCGGTAACTGCTGGCACGGGCATCTTGCCTGCGTGCACCGGCTGGAAGCCGGTGCCACCCCGTCACCCAGCGAGGAGATTGACCAGCAGCAGAATCGCCGTCGCCACGAGCGAGAGTTGACCGACCTCGAAGAAGATGGAGCGCCAGGGCTGCAGCCCGGCCAGATACGTAGCGGTGTGCAGCAGCCGCGCCACCGTGAAGAGCACGAAGAGCGTCGCGGCGACACCGAAGCTCGGACCGCTGAGGGCGTAGAGGAAGGCGATGATCAGGAACGGCAGGATGCTTTCGAGGTCGTTCAGGTGCACCCGCCGCAGCCGCTCGACGGCCTCATCGGGGGGTGCGGGCGTCTTGCCCATGAACGCGTAGTCCTCCGGCGTGATGTACGCGCCACGTCGCACGCGGACGATGCCCGTGGCCGATCCGGTGAAGGCCATCTTGAGCACGAGAATCGCGGCGCACAGCGCGTACAGACGGACGGTGGCATCCTGTAGCAGTTCGTGCATTGTCCCACTCCCTTGCTGGTGGCGTCACGTGGCACGCCTTCCGGGTTTCGCAGATTGCGTTTCTCGCATCGCGAGTGGCGCGAATCACATCTCTCCGGGGCCGGCCGAAGCGAAGATCTCTCCGTACAAATCGCGGTACGCCTTGCGCAGACCCAGCTGGGTGAAGAACAGGGACTTGGCGAAATCAAGTGACGGACGGTCTCTCAAGGCGCTGAGGGTCCGCTTCAGGATCCGTCCCATGGTGTACCCCTCGGTCATCACCTCGGCATTGAGGCGCATCATTTCCCGTGCCGACATGGTCGGATGCTTGAAGACGACGCGGTTGCCGTAATGGTCCCACGGCCGGTCGGTGTGGATCCGTCCCTGCTCGAGGTACTCCTTGTACACCTGGCTGCCGGGGGTTGGCATCAGCGTGAAGATGAACGGGACGATGTTGCATTCGTCGCAGAAATCGAGGGTTCTGCGGTACGTCTCCGGAGTGTCGTGGTCCCAGCCGATGACGAAGAATCCAAGGACGGCGATCCCCAGCTCCTGGATGGTCCTGACGTTGTCCTTCATCTGCTGGAGATCGAAAGCGTCCGCCGAGGTATAGTGCAGCTTCCGCCACGCTCCGGACTGCTTCTGACCTTCCGCGGAAATCGACTCGAGACCGGCCGCGACCGCGCTCAGTCCGCTCTCGGCTGCCAATTCGAGGATCTTGCGGCCGTCTTGGTAATTGATTGCGGACAGACCCCCGGCCCCGGTCCAGAAGCGTTTGGGCGTGAGGCCGGCGAGCTCCTTGTAGAGGTCCAGGTAGTACTGGTTCTCCTGCGGCCGATCGGTCATCTGGGGATGCCCGAACACGCTGTCGTCCACGTTGAAGTACCGCCGGCCAAGCGTCGACACCTCGGCCACGACCTCGTCGATCGGCCGGTGTCTGACTTTCCCGCCGAAGATTTCGGTGACGGGACAGAAGCGGCAGTGATTGGGGCAGCCACGGGTGGTGAAGACCGAGTCCATGAAGTAGCGATTCCTCGGCAGCAGGTCTCGCCGCATCACGGGCAGGCCGTCGAGGCACGGCCGTTCCTTTTCGTGGTGGACGGCGTCGGCGAGCCGCGTCGTCGGATACGGTCCGGAGACGTAATAGTCCTTCAGTTCGTCCTGCTCCGCATCTTTGAGGATGATCGGCCAGAGCTGCTCACCTTCGCCGATCGCCACCGCGGTTGCGTGTCCCTTGGCCTCTTCGGGCAGGGCGAAGACGTGTGGTCCCCCGAGGATGACCTTCTTCCCCTTCTGCAGGAACGTGTCGGCGATCTCGTACGCGACCGTGGCCAGCGGCGTCCGGACGGTGATGGCGACGACATCCGCCGGCGACTCGTAGTCGACCTGGTCGCCACAGAACATGTCAACCAAGGTGACGTCGTGCTCCTCGGGCGTCAGCGCGGCCAGCAGGGTCAGCGAAGGCGGCATGACCGACATCGAAGCGCGGGTCACTTCCAGTTCCCTGGCGGGGAAGACGATCGTGATGTGCACCCCTCTATCCTTCCCCACATCGCGGACCCGGTCAAACACGGGCGACGGTGTGTTTCGCTTCAGCGTCGGCATCGAGGATCCCGCCGACCTCATCGCCTCTCGCGCGCCCTCGAATGGATCTCGATCAACCCGCCGCCGCGTCGGCGCCGAGCCGAAGCCGGCCCGCCCCTGCGCGCAAAATCCTGCTTGCCTAACGTTCCGCCGCCGCGCTATCGGTGAAAGAGGACCGACAGGGGTGACCGGTCGGGTCGTTTGTGTTCTTTCGAGAGGAGGGTCTGAGTAATGGGAATCGGGGTCGTGCGGCACCGCGGTGTCCGCTGGGGGCTGTTGCTCTGTGCCGTGGTATTTTTCTGTCCCGCGCCCGGGTCGGCGACGAGTGATGAGCTGAAGTGCCAGGACGCCATTGCCAAGGCCGCGCGCAACTACTTCAAGTCCGCCTACAAGGCCATCAGCAAGTGCGAGGACAAGAAGTCCGCCGCGAAGCCCGGGTTCGACGGCACCACCAACTGCCGTCCGAGCAACGGCCCCGTGACCGACACGAAAACGGCCGACACTCTCGCAAAGGCCGAGGTCACGCTCAAAAAGAAGATCGACGCCAAGTGCACGCCGTCGATCCTCGCCTCGCTGACGTTCGGGGCGCCGTGCCTCGGCGTGTCGACTCAGGTCGCCGAGTGCATCGTCAATGACGCCCACGGCGCCGACCTCGAGTTGCTCATCGAGACGGTCTACGACGACACCCCGGTCCCGATCGCGGATGCCGCTCTCGGCGAGTGCCAGAAGGAGATCGCCAAGCGGGCCCTTCTCTACGCCGATGCTCGCCTCAAGGAGCGACGTAAGTGTGCGCAGAAGCTCATGGACGGGAAGATCGACGGTCCGTGCGCCGATGCCAAGAACCGCCAGTCCTTCGCCAAGGCCCTGGACAAGCTGAAAACCAAGGTGCTCGAGAAATGCAGCAGCGCCCAGGTGATCGATCCCAACATCGCCTTCGGCTTCCCCTGCGAGACGTTCAAGAACACCGTCTTCGACCGCGACGGGGTGACGAACAACAATCTCATTCCAGAAAACCAGCGGTTCATGCGCTGTCTGGCCGCTGCCGCGGCCGGTGACGGTGACCTCGGCGCCGAAACCGTCTTCCCCTTGCCGGACGCGGCCCCGTTCTCGTTTGGCGTCGCCGCCGGCGATGCCACCGGCACGTCGTTCATCGCCTGGACGCGAACCGATAGTCCTGGCGGCGTCATGCTGGAAGTCGCAACTGATCCCGCGTTTGCCAGCATTGCCACGACAATCGGCCCGCTCACTCCTGACGCGGCCGCGGACAACACCGTGCGGACCGACGTGACCGGGCTCACCGCGGACACGCCATACTACTACCGGTTCAAGCAGGGCAGTAGCACGAGTCGCAGCGGGCGTATTCGCACCGCGCCCGCTCCCAGCGCGACGAGCCAGTTCACCTTCGTGTGGACCGGTGATTCCAACGCGTTCTTCAAACCCTACTCCGTCCTTGAAGGGATCACTGGCGATGACCCCGCCGTCTGGCTCTATGTCGGTGACACCATTTACAGTGACGATGCCCGCAGCGGCACCGGCGTTGCCGTCACCCGCGGCGACTATCACAACAAGTATAAGGAGAACCGCGCCGACCATGCGCTGCGCGACCTGATGGCCAATGTCGGCACGTTGGCGATCTGGGACGACCACGAGGTGACCAACGATTTCTGGGGCACCGACCCGGGCATCCAGACGCAGATGGCCGCTGGCAACCAGGCGTTCCGCGACTACATGCCCATCCGCGACGACATCGGCGACCCGATGCGGCTCTACCGCAGCTTCAAGTGGGGAGACGTCGCCGAGTTCTTCCTCACCGACGACCGCCAGTATCGCAGCGCGCAGGCGTATGTCACCGAGCCCGCCTGTCTGGATGGCTTGGGTGACCCGCTCGTCACCCCCAGCGGTGCTTGCGTGACGGAGATCAACAATCCCTCGCGCACGTACCTGGGTGCCGCACAAAAGGCGTGGCTCAAGAACGGCCTGGAAAACTCGACGGCCACGTGGAAGTTCATCATCAACGGCCCCCTGATCTCGGGCCTCGCCTTCCTTCCCTACGACCGCTGGGAAGGGTACGCGGCGGAACGGAAAGAAGTCCTCGACTTCATCCGTGACCCGGATGGCAACACGCTGCCCGACGACGCGATCAACAACGTGGTCTTTCTGTCGACCGACATTCACTCCGCCATCGTCAACGAGGTAACGAACCCCGGCCCGGCGGGTGGCAGCGTACCGGAATGGGTCGCCGGCGCGATCGGCATGGACCCCATCTTCCGCGAGCTGCCGCCCACCGTCGCCGCGGTGGTTCCGTTATTGCCCGTGCTCTTCCCGAGCGTGAAGTACTATGATCTCGACCGCTTCACCTACGCGCTGGTCACCGTGTCGACGACCCAGGCAACCGTCACCTACAAGGACAGCACCGGGCAGATTCTCAAGACCTTCACTGTTGCCGCTGTGCCCTGACAGCCCACTGAAAGAGGCGCACCCTGCGGCGGCCGCGTCGACGTGCTCAGCGGCCGCCGCGGGGTGAACGGAGAAGAGAAAGGTCTGCGGGCCACGCGTTCGGCGCTGGGGCGGACTTCTGCACATTTGTTACGTGCGGCTCTGGACGATCGCGGTCGATTCGTGGTGAATAGGCAGGTTACCCTACTTCAACGCTTGCGACGGAGAGACCTATGCCCAGACGCCACGACATCAGGAAGGTCATGATCATTGGCTCGGGCCCGATCATCATCGGGCAGGCCTGCGAGTTCGACTACTCCGGCACGCAGGCCTGCAAGGCGCTGAAGAAATTCGGCTATGAGATCGTGCTGGCCAACTCAAACCCGGCGACGATCATGACCGATCCGGTCATGGCGGATGCGACGTACATCGAGCCGCTGACCGTGGAATCGATGACCGAGATCATCGACAAGGAGCGGCCGGATGCACTGCTGCCGAACCTCGGCGGCCAGTCGGGACTCAATCTGGCCTCTGCGCTCGCCAGGCGAGGCGTGCTCGAGCAGTACGGCGTCAAGGTGATCGGGGTGAACATCGATGCCATCGAACGCGGCGAGGACCGCTTGGCGTTCAAGGAGACCATGCAGCGCCTGGGTATCGAGATGCCGCGAAGCGAGATCGCGCGCAGCGTGGCCGAGGCCGAGCAGATTGCCGAACGACTGACGCTGCCGGTGGTGATCCGGCCCGCCTATACGCTGGGCGGGACGGGCGGGGGCATCGCCACCAACATCGAGGAGCTGCGCCATGCGGTGCGCCGCGGACTGTCCTTCAGTCCGGTCGGACAGGTGCTGGTGGAAGAATCCGTCGTCGGCTGGGAGGAGCTCGAGCTCGAGGTCGTGCGCGACGCCAAGAGCCAGAAGATCACGGTCTGCTTCATCGAAAACGTCGACGCGATGGGCGTACACACCGGCGACTCGTACTGCACGGCCCCGATGCTGACGATCAGCCCGGAGCTGCAGGCGCGTTTGCAGAAGTACTCGTACGACATCGTCGACGCCATCGAGGTGATCGGCGGCACCAACATCCAGTTTGCCCATGATCCGAAAACCGGCCGGGTGGTGGTGATCGAGATCAATCCCCGCACCTCCCGTTCCTCGGCCCTGGCGTCAAAGGCGACCGGCTTCCCGATTGCGTTCGTGTCGTCGATGCTCGCCATCGGTCTGACGCTGGATGAGATCCCGTACTGGCGCGACGGGACGTTGGAGAAGTACACGCCTTCCGGGGACTACGTGGTGGTGAAGTTTGCCCGCTGGGCCTTCGAGAAGTTCAAAGGGGTGCAGGACAGGCTCGGCACCCAGATGCGCGCCGTCGGCGAGGTGATGAGTATCGGGAAAACGTACAAGGAGGCTTTTCAGAAGTCGATCCGCTCACTCGAGAACGGCCGCTACGGATTGGGTTTTGCCAAGAATTTTCGCCAACGCTCACTCGAAGACCTGATGGGCCTGCTCGCGGAGCCGACCAGCGAGCGGCAATTCGTCATGTACGAAGCCCTGCGCAAGGGCGCAGACGTCCAGGCCCTGTACGAGCGGACGCATATCAAGCCCTGGTTCATCGGGCAGATGAAGGAACTCGTCGAACTGGAAGAGAAGCTGCTGGCGCACCGCGGCAGCCTGCCGCCCGACGATCTCCTCATCCGGGCCAAGCAGGACGGTTTCGCCGACAGGTATCTGGCCCAGATCCTCTGCCTTCCGGAGGCGCATATCCGCGCTCGCCGCATCGCGCTGAAGATGGTCGAGGCATGGCACCCGGTTCCAGTCAGCGGCGTCGAGAACGCCGCCTATTACTACTCAACGTACAACGCATCGGACAGCATCGGCGTGAGCGACAAGCGGAAGATAATGGTGCTGGGCGGTGGGCCCAACCGGATCGGGCAGGGAATCGAGTTCGACTACTGCTGCGTGCACGCGGCGTTCGCCCTGCGCGAGCAGGGCTATGAGTCCATCATGGTCAACTGCAATCCGGAGACCGTCTCCACCGACTACGACACCTCGGATCGGCTCTATTTCGAGCCGCTGACGGTCGAGGACGTTCTGGCCATCTACGAGAAGGAGAAGCCGGAAGGCGTGATCGTCCAGTTTGGTGGCCAGACGCCGCTGAACATCGCCGCGGAGCTCGCCGCCGCGGGGGTCAGGATTCTCGGCACCAGCCCCGATACCATCGACCTGGCCGAGGATCGCGACCGCTTCCGCCGGGTGATGAGGGAGCTGGGCATTCCCCAGCCGGAATCGGGCATGGCCAGCACCTTGGAGGAGGCGCTCGGCATCGCCGCCGAGATTGGCTACCCGTTGATCGTCCGTCCGTCGTATGTGCTCGGTGGTCGGGCGATGGAGGTGGTGTACGACGACGGCATGTTGCGGGAGTACGTCCGGGCCGCGGTCGATGTGTCGCCCGAGCGGCCCATCCTGATCGAGAAGTTCCTCGAATGGGCGATCGAGGCCGAAGCCGACGCCATCGCCGATGGCCGCGACGCGTTCGTCCCTGCCGTCATGGAGCACATCGAGCTGGCCGGCGTGCATTCGGGCGACTCCGCCTGCGTGATCCCGCCGGTGAGCATCCCGGCGAAGCACGTCGAAACCATCGAGGAGTACACCAAGAAGATCGCGATCGCTCTCAACGTCGTGGGGCTGATGAACATCCAGTACGCGATTGCCGGCGACACGGTGTACGTGCTCGAAGCGAACCCGCGTGCCAGCCGCACCGTGCCGCTGGTGAGCAAGGTCTGCAACATCCCGATGGCACGCCTCGCCACGCAGGTGATGCTGGGCAAACGGCTGAGCGACCTGCGACTGCAGCGCCGCCCGGTTCCGCATTTCGGTGTCAAGGAGGCGGTGTTCCCGTTCAACATGTTCCCCGAGGTGGATCCGGTGCTGGGTCCGGAAATGCGGTCGACCGGCGAGGTGTTGGGGATGGCCGAACGGTACGGACTGGCCTTTTTCAAGGCGCAGGATGCCGCCGGGCAGCGCCTGCCACTCACCGGCGCGGTGCTCATGAGCGTGGCGGAAGCCGACCAGCCGAGCATTGTGGAACCGGCCCGGCGCTTTGCCGCACTGGGCTTCACCATCAAGGCGACCAAGGGCACGCAGGAGTACCTGCGTGGTCACGGCATCGAGGCGGAACTGATCTCGAAGCTGCACGAAGGCAGCCCGAACATCACCGACGCCATCGAGAACAAGGAAATCCAGCTCGTCATCAACACGCCCAGTGGGAAGCTCAGCGCGACGGACGACTCGTACATCCGCAAGGCGGCGATCAAGTGCAAGGTCCCCTACATCACGACCACCGCGGCGGCGCTCGCGGCGGCGCGGGGGATCGAGGCGTACCGGGAGGGACACGGGGCGGTCAGGAGCCTGCAGAGCTACCACGCCGACATGTGAACGGCCTCGGCCAGCGGGCAAGTTTTCGGCGTCACGCTCCCGTCGCCAAGAAGAGGAGCCACGATGTCCGAAGTGATCGAGTGTTGAAGATCCTGCGCGTGTCGATCGATCTCCGCGGCATGGCGAAAGCGTTGCGCAAGCTCAGCCGGCGTGTTTCTCGGTGGCGTGCCGAGCGGCGATGTAGCCAAAGGTCGTCGTGGGGCCGAGGGTCGATCCCGGGCCCGGGTACGTCCGGCCCATCACCGACGCCGAGCAGTTGCCAGTCGCGTACAGTCCGGGAATGACGGCGTCGGTCTCGGTGAGCACCTGGGCGTTCCCGTTGGTCTTCAGCCCGCCCTTTGTTCCCAACTCGCCCGGGAACGCCTCCATGCCATAGAAGGGCGGCTTCTCGATCGGCGCCAGGCAGGGGTTCGGCTTGACGTTCGCGTCGCCGTAGTACTGATCGAAGACGGTGTCGCCGCGGTGGAAGTCCAGGTCAATGCCCGTGCGCGCGTACTGGTTCAGCTTGGCGATCGTCGCCCTCAGCCCCGTCGCGTCGATGCCGAGCATCGATGCGAGGCCCTCGATGGTGTCAGCCTTCTTCAGATACCCTTGCTTGAGCTGCTTCGGCAGGGCCCAGTCGGGCTGCGTCGAACCTTGCAAGAACGGCCCGCAGGGATACTTGTAGCGAAAGGTGGCGTCGAAGATCAGATACGAAGGAACGGTGGGCGCTTCCGGTGTGTTCTTCTCGTACATGGTGTTGACGACGTCGATGTACGGCAGGGCCTCGTCGACGAAGCGTTCACCGCGCTTGTTGACGAGGATGCTGCCGGGCAGGGACTTCTCGATCACCAGCATGCGGGCGCGGTCCTCGCCGGGCACCACCGTCGTTGGTCCCCACCAGGCGTCGTCCATCAGATCGACCGCTGCGCCGATCTTGATGCCGAGGGCGATGACGTCGCCGGTGTTGTCGGGATTCGCGCAGGTCCACTCCGCGCGCGTCGGGTTCGGAAGATACTTCTCGCGCATGGCCTGATTGGACTCGAAGCCGCCGGCGCCGAGGATCACGCCCTTCGTGGCCCGGATGCGCAGACGCTGCCCGTTCCGTTCGGCGACGACGCCGACGACGCGCCCGTCCTCCACGACGAACTCCCGCGCCGGCGTTTTCAGGTGCAACGGAATGCCACGGTCCATCATCGAGCGGCGCAGCATCGCGGCAAGGGCGTTGCCCATCGCGAGGCTCCGGTCGCGTTTCGACCGGAGGCGCCACGGCAGGTCGAACCAGTACCGGCTCATCAGTCTGGCGGTGAGTGCGATCCAGCCGGGACCCCGGCAGAAAAGCGTGCGCGCTTCCTTGATTGTCATGAAGATGCGCGCGGCGATGAGCGACTGGATGGCGCTCTCGCGCAGGCGCAGGAACTCCTCTTCGCCGAGCTCCTTGGCGTGGATGCGACACGGCTCGACGGAGCGCCCACCGGGACGATACCCCGGCGCGCCCGGGTAGTAGTCGGGGTACTCCGTCAGGACATCGGCCTTCACCCGCGTGTGCTCGCACAGGTACCTGAGCATCTCCGGCGCGCTCTTGACGTACGCCTGCAGGCGGTCGTCCGCGACAAGGCCCCGAGTCGTCGCCCTGAGATACGCCATTGCGTCCTCGGGCGTGTCGTTCATCCCCACGGTCGGCATGAGGTGGTTGTTGGGGATCCACAGACCACCGCCAGACATCGCCGAGGAGCCGCCGTAGTAGGCGCTCTTTTCGATCACCAGTGTCTTGGCGCCGCGGTCGTAGGCGGTGACGGCTGCGACCATCGCCCCGGCGCCGGAGCCGACGACCAGCACGTCAACAGTATCCGTCCAATCCTGCACGCCCTGCTCCGTCATTGCGCCCCTCTCGTGGTCACGTCCGGAAAGCCGGGATGATGTTCTTGGCGAACCATTCGACCCAGTCGATACACTCATCCAGACTCGCGGTACCCATGGGCAGATGGACGATCGCGCCGTCGACGTCTGCGCCCCGCAAACGGTTAATCGAAGCCAAGCTCCTCCGCCTTGCGCGCAAAGCGCAGGGTGTCGGCAGCGTTCACCCTTGCTTCCCACGGGCTGGTGATGGAGGGATAGAGAAAATTTGCCGGGAGCCGTATTGCGAACTTCACTTGAGCCTCCGTTGAAAGGCGTTTTTCACCGCGTCCCCGTGTCTCCGCGTCACCACGTCGGCCAGAGGCTGCTACCGTCCCTTGAATTTCGGCTTCCGCTTCTCCACGTACGACCGCGGTCCTTCCTGCGCGTCCTCGGAGTTCCTGACCCGCTGGAAGAGCGCGTTCTCGAGCACGAAGCCCGGTTCGTGGTTCCACGCCCGCACCGCGATCTCCTTGGCCGTGCGTACCGCCAGCGGCCCGTTCTCGCAGATCAGCGCGGCAAGCTCCATGGCGGTTGGCAGCACCTCGGCCACCGTGGGTACCAGCCGGTTCACCATCCCGACTTCGTAGGCCCGCTTCGCGCTGATGGGTCGACCAGTCAGCAAGACCTCCATGGCGATCCACCACGGGAGGTACCGGGGGAATCGAATGTGCGAGCCGCCGGCCGCGATCATTCCCCAGCGTACCTCACCGAGCGCAAACTTGGCATTCTCTGATGCAACGACCAGGTCTGCTCCCTGGATCAACTCCAGGGTAGCGAATCCGTTCACGGCACAGATGATTGGCTTGAAGATGTCGTGGAACACCCGCTTGGTGGGATCCTCGTTGATCTTCCACTTGCCCGACGTGACCGCCGGGATCATCGTGTCCAGATCCCCACCCGCGCACCACGCCTTTTCGCCCTTGGCGGCCAAGATTGCCACCAGGAGATTGTCGTCCTTGTCGAAATCGTTGAAGGCGTCGTAGAAGGCGTCGATCATCTCTGGCGTGAAGCAATTGGCCGCTTCCGGCCGGTTCCACGTCATGATCGCGATCTGGCCCTTCTTCTCGTAGAGGAAATGCGGTGACGTTCTCATCTCGAGCTCCTTTCTCGTCTCGTTGTTCCTGCTGATCCTCGATCACCGGTGTTGGGCCCGCGAGACCGCACTGAAGCGAGCCTCTGTCAGCCCCTGGCGCGCCGGAACTTCGGCAGCGTCACCTCAGGGGTGACGTCGTCGAACACCACCTCGACGGGCATGCCCGCCTCGATCTGATCGGGAGGGCAGTCGACGATCCACGTGACCATGCGCACGCCCTCCTCGAGCTCCACGACCACCGGGGCGTAGGGGGCGTCCTCGGCAAAATCCGGATGCATGGGCCGGCGCACCACGGTCCACGTGAACACCTTGCCGCGCCCGCTCGATTTCACCCACTGCCACTCCCAGGAACCGCACGCAGAGCACATCGGTCGCGGCACATGCCGCCACCTGCCGCACTGCTTGCAGCGCTGGAAGCTCAGCTCATGCCGCTTGCAGCGCTCGTAGAACTCTCTGGTCGTGCCGTCCATCAACGGGGTCGGCTTCTTGTATTCGTGGGTCATCTCTGGTCCCTCTGCTCGTACCCGGGGTCCCGGTCGCCGAGACGCTCATTGCCATGCTTCAGCGGCGCGCCTTTCGGCGCGTCCGCTGCAGGCTGTTGATGCTCATCCAGGCCTCTCTTCGTCCCGGGGTCGGAATCGCTATCGGCATCGGAATCGATTCCCACCGCGGAGTACTCGGGCGGTTCCTCACGCACTGTATAGCCACGCCCACCGAGCTTCGTCAGCATGGCCACGATGCGGTCGAGCACCGCCTTTGCCTCGGCATTCTCCTCCGCCGACAGAGCGCCACACACCTCCAGAACATCTTGGATCGCACCGCACTCCAGCGCGGACCCCCGGGCGATCTCGAAGTACCTGCGCCGATCGCCGTCCGTCGCCTTGCCGTTGCCTTCGGCGATATTGAGAGGGATCGCCTGCGAAGCACGGAGCAGCTGTTCCTTCGCACTTCGATGTTTCTTGAGCCGCTCGCAGAGGTGATACGCCCAGCCGACGTATTCGATGGCGGCCTGGTAGACGTCCAGTCGCTCGTGGCCAAAGCTCATTGACCCTACTCGATTCCGATTCCGATTCCGATACCGAACCCAACCCCGATTCAGCCAGACCCTAACGCCTGAGGATGCTGAAGCTGCCGTCGCCGAAGTCGCCGAAGCCGGTCACGACGCCGATCTCGGCATCTTTGACTTGCCGATCGCCCGCGTCGCCGCGCAACTGGCGAACCGCCTCCAGGACATGATTCATGCCCAGCACGTGGGCTTCTGAGAGCAGGCCGCCGTGCGTGTTGACCGGCAGCTCGCCACCGAGTTCGATGCGCCCCCCTTCGACGAAGGGTCCACCCTCTCCTCGCTTGCAGAAGCCGGCCTCCTCGAGCTGCTGGATCACCTGGAAGGTGAAGGGGTCATAAACCTCGATGAAGTCCACGTCTTTCGGCGTTATCCCGGCCATGGCGAAGGCTCTCGGCGCTGCGGCGGTCAGACCCAGGTGGAGGGGTTCGTCCCGCGTCACGATGTCGTCGGCGGGATACGGCTGGCCCTGGCCGTAGCCCATGAGGTAGATGGGCTTCTGCTTCAGGTCACGGGCGCGCTCGGCCGTGGTGACCACGAACGCACATGCCCCGTCCGCCTCGAGGGAGCAGTCGAGAAGCCGGTACGGGTCGGAGATCATCGGCGACGCCAGATAATCCGCCATCGTCATCGGCTTCTCCCTCATGAGGGCAGCCGGATTGAGCTGGGCGTGCTTGCGGCAGGCGACCGCAACGGCGCCCAAGTGCTCCGACTTGGTCCCGTACTGGTTCATGTGCAGGCGTGCCATGAAGGAAAACCACTGCACCGGGGCCGTCAGTCCGTACGGGAAATAATAGTCGCGAGCCGTGAGGCCACCGGACATGACGGTCGGGTCCTGAACCACCACCTGCCGGACCCGCCGTCCGGAGTACCCGTACCAGCCTCCCGGAATCAGCACGTGGCTGGCGATCCCGGTCTCCACGGCCATAGCCGCGTTCCACAGCGCAGCCCCCGGGGCGGCGCCGCCGACGTGCGACGTCGCCTGGTAGTGCAGGTCTTCGATGCCCAGGTTGACAGCGAATGGCTCGGCGATGTCGAGGCCGAAGAAGGGCAGAACGGCATCGATCTGCTTGTTGGCCAGTCCCGCGTCGGCGATGGCGGCTTCCGACGCTTGCAGCTGCAGTGTCAGGTTGGTCCCATCCGGAGACTTGGCGCGCCGGTACGGGGTCTGACCGATCCCGACGATACACGCTTTATCCTTCAGCGAGGTCACGTCCTACCCTCCTCCTGCTGGTGAGAATGAGCATTGCGCTTCGGCACTGCGTCGCGGTGAGTAGGTTCTCCGACAGGCCGCTAGAACTAGGCGAATGAACAACAGGAAACCGGAAACAGAAAACCGAAAACCGGCAAATGGGGTTGGGCCGTGGCATTGACCGGTTTTGAATTCCCGGTTTCCTGTTTCCTGTTCTCCATTTTCTTCTCGCACAGCAGTCGGACAGGGCTCCTACGCGGTTGGATCCCACATCGGTGTCTTTGCCCAGCCGTCCTCGTATGGCGAGTAGTACTTGAACTCGAACCTGATGGCGGTGAACTTCCACTCCGCGCCGACCCGTCTGAACTCGTCGTGGTAGATGCCCATAACCCAGACGGCCCGGTTGGCGGGCTGGATCGTGGTTTGCGCCGTGAGGTACCAGACCGCGGATGCGGTGTCGCCTCGTACGTCGATGATGGGATTGTGAACCATATGCGCGTTGAACGAGGCGGCGGAGCTGACCAGTTCCCTGAAGAACTTGTTCATGATCTGGTCGCGGCCATGGTAGACTCCGAAGAAGCCGTAGTCGCAAACCGCGTCCTCGGTCAACAGGCTTTCCAGCTCGTCCCACCGGCCCCCGTCCACCGAGTGGCAGTACCTGGCCTTCAGTCGCTTGAGCGCTTCGATGTCCCGCAGCTCGTTCACGATCGCTTTCAGCTCGTCCGTCTCAGCCATGCCGTGAATTCCTCCTCAGCAGCCCGTTGAAAAAGTCCGCTGCCCATTGCGATCGTCATTCCCGCGGAACAGACTGTCGATTTTCTCTGTGTCGGTGTAGCCGCGGCCCTCGTGGCCGCTGTTCGCGGCGAACCCGAGCGGGGACAAGGCCCGCGGCTACGCCGAGCCCGCGACGGCACCCGTTTTGCGCTCGTCCGTTTGCCATGTCGCCACCGTTTTTCGACAGTCTCGGAAGCGGGAATCCAGTTTTCCCGCGGACTCCTGGACCCCCGAATTCGCGGGGATGACGGAGGGAAGGAGTTTCTCCAGCCGAGATGACCATTCGTGCGCCCCTGGTGGCAGAGGCGGAGGGCAAATACAATCATCAATGATGGTGGTCGCGTACCGCTATCCCCATTTCGAGCTCCCGTCAACGAACCGAGCGACACAAACCGAGCGATGCCCACTCGATCACGGTGAAGACCCGTGCCTGCTTCAGAAGATGATTCCGTTTTCCACCAGCGTGCGGTAGCGCGCCTCGGGGATGCCCATCAGCTCCTTGAAGACGTACTCGTTGTCGCAGCCCATGATCGGCCCCGGGCGGATATGGGGCGGCGCGCCCGTGGTCTTCACATAGCCCCCGTAAATGGTCTCCTTGAACCCGAGCGGGTGCTCGACCTCGACGAACGTGCCGCGCGCCCGGTAGTGGCGGTCGTTCAAGAGATCCGGCACGTGGAAGACGGGCGTGGCCGGCACGCCGTGCCCTTGCAGTCGCTGCGCCAGCTCGACGTCATCGAAGCCGCGCGTCCACTCGGAGAGCTTCTCATGGAGGATCTCTATGCGCGCGACGCGCCCAAGGGCAGTGGCGAGATCACCCCCCTTTGCCCACGACGGATCGCCCATTGCTCTCACCAGCCCTTGCCACTCCTCGTCGGTGATCACCGCGACGGTGATCCAGCGGTCGTCGCCGGCGCACGGGAACACGCCGTGGGGCGCGGCGGCGGCCAGCGGATGCCGGTTGCCGATCGGGCCGGCCACGCGGCCGTTCATCACGTAATCCATGAAAGCCGGACCGACCAGTTGCAGCACGGCTTCCTGCTGCGAGAGGTCGACGTGTTGGCCGGTCCCGCTGCGATCGCGGTGGCTCAACGCGAGGACGACGGCGAAGGCGCCGATCACGCCGCCAAGCGGATCGGCGAACGCGTTCTCCACGGGAATCGGCGGGCCGCCGAAATAGCCGGTGAGGCTGTCCAGCCCCGTGATGCTGCTCAGGCTCATCCCGTAGGTCCGAAGCTTGCTGAGCGGGCCGAACAAACCCGCCGCGGGAATCGAGACCATGACGAGGTCGGGCCTCACCGAGCGGAGGGTCTCGTAGCCCAGGTTGAGCTTGGCCATGACGCCGGGACCGAAATTCTCGACCACAGCGTCGCACTTGGCAACGAACTGCCGCGCCAGTTCCTGCCCCTCCGGCCGCTTCAGATTGATCGTGGCGCTGCCGTTCCCGGCCCACGCGGCGTGATTCTGCAGGCTGCGGTCGGGGTCGCGGATGCCGCCGCCAAAGGGCGGTAGCGTCCGGTTGATGTCCACCCGCGCGCGCGACTCTATCTTGTACACCTCGGCGCCGAGGAACCCGAGGGTCTGGCCGGTCACCGGACCGAGCCAGCCCCAGCCGAAGTTTGCCACACGCACGCCCGTGAGGGGGAGGACACCCTCCCTGCCCCCCTTTGGCGGGGCTGTCGATTCTTTCAGGGGTGCAGATCCCCCCCTTTGGGAAAGGGGGGCCAGGGGGGATCTTGGCGGCGGATCATTCGGACAAGTCCCCCTCAATCCCCCTTTTTCAAAGGGGGAGGATTCGAGCCCGAGCACGTCCGCGTTGTGCTGTCCCAGCAGCGGCGCCGCTTCTCGCGGCCCTCCGGGGCTCGCCGGCAACCTGATGGGAGCGCTCATGGTCCGGACCGTCCCCAGCACGGGGTGATCCAGGTCCACGAAATACCCTCTTTCTCGAAGGTGCGGATGCGCAGCCACCTCGGCAATGGTGAACAGCGCCGTCGTCGGGCAGCCGTGCGCCTGGCACAGGTCCATGACCTCCTGCTTGGTGAGCTTCATGGTCCACTGCTCGATCAGCGGATAGATCATGTCGGCGTTCTGCGCCCGGACGAACATGTCCTGGAACATCTCGAGCTGCGCCCACTCCGGGTTTCCCATTGCGGCGCAGAGGCCATTCCACTGTCCCGGTTCGAGGGCCATCATCCAGACGTGGCCGTCCTTGCACGGCAGGATCGTGGCCGGCGCGCCCAGCGCCATGCCCACCCCCGTGCGTTTCTCGAAGCGACCGTCCTGCGCGTACCCGCCGATGTTCTGCGCGCCAACGAACAACGCCGCGAGGACTTCGGCGCACGACACGTCGAGATGCTGACCGCCGGCCTGCGCGCGCCCGCGCAGAGCCGCGAGGCCCCACGTGGCGGCGACGTAGCCGCCGAAGAAGTCAGCGGAGAACGTGCCGTGTTCCAGCGGCGGCTCGTTGGGCCGGCCGCAGTAGCGGCTGCCGGCGCCCGACAGGTGAAAGGCGTTCAGATCATAGCCGTTCCAGTCGGCGTACGGTCCGGTCTGACCGAACGGGGTGATGGAGATCATGATCAGCGCGGGATTGACCGTGGCCAGGCTGGCGTAGTCGAGTCCCCACTCGCGCATCCGTCCGGGCCGCTGGTTCTCGATCAGGACATCCGCCCGCGCCAGGAGCCGCAGAAACCGCTCGCGCCCGTCGGGAG
>Ga0316622_100000794_pt1 | contig 19360 bp, 17 predicted proteins | sample OWC_Aug_OW2_C1_D_FD_207646 | JGI IMG/M metagenome (GOLD analysis project Ga0316622, IMG submission 207646) | Wetland soil microbial communities from Old Woman Creek delta, Ohio, United States - OWC_Aug_OW2_C1_D5_C | ecosystem: Environmental > Terrestrial > Soil > Wetlands | place: USA: Ohio... | reverse complement strand
AGACGACTGGGCCGTACGCTTCCTCGCGGTCCAGATGCGCTCCGTCGGGTACCCGGTCGAGAACCGTAGGCCAGACGAGCGCGCCTTCGCGCCGTCCACCGGCGAGGATTCGAGACCCCCCGGCCACAGCCTCGCGGATCCAGGCGTCAATGCGTTCAGCCTGTGCCTGGTTGATCATGGCGCACACATCGGTCGTCTCGTCCAGCGAAGAGCCCGCCCTCAGTTGCGAGACGTGAGCGACAAAACGATCTGCGAGATTTCCGTATACCCTTTCGTGCACCAGAACCCGCTGGACGCCCAGGCAGTTTTGCCCCGCCTGCGCGAAGGCGCCTGCCGCAATGGCGGGAACGGCGCGCTCGAGGTCCGCATCAGGCATGACAATTACTGGCGAATTGGAGCCAAGCTCCATTGAGAGCTTCTTCATTCCCGCAATGCGCATGATCCTCTCTCCGGTTTCGATGCCGCCGGTGAAGCTCAGGGCGCGTACGCGCGGGTCGGAGGTAAGGGCTTCCCCAACGGTTTCCCCGGAACCTGGGACGATATTGAGCCGGCCGGGCGGCAGTCCGGCCTCCATCAAGTTCCGCGCCAGATGCAGCGCAGACAAGGGCGTTGCCGTCGCCGGCTTGAGCACGACGGCGTTGCCGGCCGCCAGTGCCGGGCCGACCTTGTGGGCGGCCACCGCCAGAGGGTCGTTAAACGGCGTGATCGCTCCAACGACTCCGATCGGGAAGCGGAAGTAGTAGCCGATCCGATTCTCGGAACCGGCGCGACTGTCAAACGGCAGGGTCTCGCCTGCGCTCCTGTGTCCCTCCTCAGCGGATAGACGGAGTATCGCAGCAGCGCGCGCGGGCTCGCGTCGTGCCTCGCGGATTGTTTTGCTTCCCTCCAGGGCAATGGCGTGGGCGTATTCCTGCTGCTGCGCCTCGACCAGGGATGCCGCCCTCATCAGAACGTCGTACCGCTCGTGAAGCGGAAAATCGCGCTCGAGCGCGGCCTTGGCGGCGGAGACGGCCTCCGCCACATCGCTGGAGCTGGCACGGCAGACTTTCGCCACAAGCCGTTGATCCAGAGGGTTGCGAACCTCAAAAATCCCGGGACCCGCCACCCATTTCCCGGCGATCAGCATATTCTGCTCAGATTCACTCGCGACTACCGGATCTGGTTCAGGAAGCAGCGACATCGAAAGTCCTCCACTCGGCATGAAGCTGCCAAACACTAATGCGCCCTATTCTAGCCAAAGAAACACGGCGAGAATCACCATAGTTGCGCAGCGCTCAGGACGGAGGCTATTTTCAGCAGGTCCCGCTCCGGCGTACCGCCGTGGAGGCAGATGCGACCAGCCTTGTTATTAATGAGGGCTGAGACTACCCGGCTGCCGCCGCAAGCAGGATCAGTCAGGAACGCCCCATTCCTCCATCAACCTTGCTGACTATTATAAGGATAGGAGGTTTTAGCTGCCTCTTCGCAAGTCAGGCTTCTGATCCGGCTGCCGTCGCGCCTCCGTACGCCTCCTCCCTCAGGTGCCGATTGTGGGAGTTATGTCGCCTCCGGCGTCTGCACCATCAAATGCATTCGAGTCTGATACCCGACGGCGTCACGAGGGGCCTGCTGAACTTGTCTCGACAACACTTGGTTGGCACAACTCTAATCAGCTGAATCTGCAGCACTTGTTAATGTGTAAGGCACTCAAAGACTGCCACACTCCTGAGCTACGGGATTCGAAGAGCTCAGGATTTCACCACACGAGGGAATTCCTGAGGGAACACAACGCGACTTCGGGACAGCCAAGAGAGACTGCACTTGTTCGATTAGCCGGTTACGTCCGCTTGAGCGGCGCATGGCCGGGTAACCTTTCCGGGCGTGCATTCGAAATAAGCTGCTGTTCTGCAATGCAGTCCGCTCGTGAGACGATGGAATATCGGCGACAGACAGACCACCCTGACTATGATGCCGGGTGCCGTCGTCGGTCCCCTGATCCATGTCAGAACGAGACGCGCAATGCCAGCTGCCAGGCGCGCGGGATACCGAGGGCGAAGCTACCTGAACCGAATCCAGCGCGGTTGGGGCGGTCAGCCGCCGTGGTGCCGTTGATCGAGCCCGTCGCGCCGGTCAGCGGGGCGTCGAGAGAAAGCCCAAGAAGAATGGACCGTTGTTATAGTTGCGACCAGTAGGCAGCGGCCAGGTCCGCCATCAAACCCCACCCGCTCGACCAACAGGTTCGCTGAGCTGCCAATAACACCCAAGAACCCATAGAGATACGTTTGGCCGCAGCCGAGGCCGCTGTAACACCAGGAAGTTACGGGATCGTGTTCGGTCACCTCAAACGTCATGTCCGAAACCGCGATGTCTCCTGCCATGAAAATGATCAGGAACGGGTACTTATTTGTGCGGCTCGGAGGGTTTGTATCGAAAAAACCTTCGCCGACGGTGCCTGCGGTGACCTCAAGTAATTGATGACTGAGGCGCCGGCGAGTCTGTAGACGTCAAACGGAGATTCTCCCACCCGCAACTTGGCGGCCTCGCGCCGACACCATTCAAGGGGCTTTGTTACCGTGGCCGGCCGCACGTCGCGGAGTCGCCCGCCCGGCCCCGGCAGGCCCTGGACTGCGCGGGCCGCCTCAACGGATCATGACCTTCCCGTTTCCGACCAGAATGAGGCCGCCAAACTTCAGGATCATGTCTCCGGTCTGCTCGCTGGCAGTGATCGAAATGTATTGACCGATCAAGGCCGGATCTTTTGATTTCACGACCTCCCCGGTGAGGCTCACCATACCTTCTGCGGTCACCCAGCCCTCAAGATCGAAGTCGGCGGCACCCTCGTCAGGCTTGCCACCGTCATGCAGGACTGAGGTATGCCCGGATCCATAAAGGATGCTTGAACCTGGGGCTTTCCCAGAAGAGACCCGCGCTGCCAAGCTCAGGGACAGCTCGGGCTGGGTTTCGACGACCGCAAGTCGGCCATTCAAGACGACAATGACGGGATAATATCCGAGCGCCTTGAGTTCGCCCCGCCAGCTTGGCCAAAAGACCGCCAGCGAAACGCCCAAAAGAGCCAGAAGAGTAATTACTGTTGATCTTGGACCAATGGCCCTGAACATCGCAGTATCCTCCCTCATCTGTAAATGCGTAATTCATTGACAAAACACGCCATACTCGAGAGAAAAACGACTCCATTGATCAATCCTTCCTTCAAGCCGGTGCTGGTGCCGAATCTCTGCACGCGGCCAGGAGTCGCGCCGCAATCCCTAGCAGCGTGAACAAAATGAGCGGTACCCATTGTCGCAAAAATGTCAGCTCGAAGAGCGCGGCAAAGCAAAAACCCACCAGGGCTGCAAAAGTCGCGCCCCCGAGATCGGCAATCTCGGCAGAACCCGAACGATGCGCGCTCCAGGCGCACCACAGGCCATAGCCGAGCACGGTCCCCAGCGCCAGCAGACCGCCAATGCCCTGCTCGGCCAGTGCCTCCAGGTAGAGGTTGTGCACCCAACGGACCCTCTCAAAGACGAAAGTGTGGGGTCCCTGCCCTATCCAAGGAGAGTCGAGAAAGGCAGCCCATGCCGCGGACCACAGGGAGGCCCTGCCCATCACCCCTTCATCGTTGCCGAGATACCCGAACTTGCCGAGCAGCGCGAAGCCGAGCACCGCATCGGTGGCAACGAAGATCACCAACAGGCTGGCAACGGAAATGAACACGAGTCTGGGCCGTTTCAACGCAGAGAACAACGTCAGTGAAAGGAAGGCCGTGAGCAGGGATACCCGGCTGCGCAAGAGCGTGATAGCGGCAAGGCTTATCGCGATGGACAGGGCGGCCACGATCCGCTTGGCATTGCTGCATCTACGCGCCAGAAAGAGGGCGGACAAAGGCATTGCCAGCGCATGGAAGGTGAAATCGTTGGGGACCACGATCATCGGGCTGCCGAGATGGGCTGCCCATCGGTAGGCGGAGGTCCAGGGAGAACGCCAAGCTGTCCACAAGGCAGCGGTCGCAAGTGCCAGGGCGACGACGCTGATAGCAAGGCAAACCAACCGCAGGGAGCCGACACCGCGGACTTGCACGGAGATCAGGTAGTAGACAAGAATCGCGGGGAGCACCGGGGCGCTCAGCCGAAGACTTGCCTGCGGATCGGCGGAAAAGCAGACGGCGACGGCCTGGATACCTAGGAAAAGAACGATCGCCAAGTCCAACCGGGAGGTCCGAATCGAGCCGGGCGACCGGGCAAAGACGGCAATCAGGATGGTCGCGCCGGCCAGAATGAGCAGCGCGAAATCGGTTTCAAGCGGCAGGGCGCAGATCAGGAAGTAGAGACAAACGACAGCGGGGCCTGAATTCTCCAGCGCCCTCCGCAGGCGGGTGACCATCCTGTCGGAAGAAAGGCGGACATCCCGTTTCTCACTGGCGGAGACGTTCCCGTTGCAGAGCACGTCAGCTCTCCGAGCTAATCATTCACCTGCTAGCGGTTCCATCCCCGAGGGGGGATGGAAAAGGCTGCCACGCCGGGCCAAAGGGGCGCAGGAACATTCACTTGAACGAGATGCAAATGTTACTTGATCTCATACTGGAGCTTGTCAGCCCCGTATGCGCGGATTTTCAGGCCGTTCAGGGCCAGGCGTCAAGAAGAATCGGAGATCACTGCAAAGGGGCAGGGGGGCCGCCCCGAAGAGCGGCCCTTGACCGTCCTATTCCCCTAATCTCGGGGTTTCAATACCGATCTACTTCAACTTGGTGCTGTACGTTGAAACGGCCTGCCAGCGTCCATCACGTTTGGCAAAGATGTCCGTGTATCGGTAGTTGCCGCTCAGGTCCCTGCTTTTAAGAATGCTTTTCTCCGACCACAAGCCGTGGACGATCCCTGTCTCACCAAGTACCAGTACTTTCATTTCACCGGGCTCGGCAGATGTGTACTTCAGTCCGCCGCTCTTCATGTTGGCTATCAGCTGCTTCTTCGACAGGGTCTGTCCATCGGAGTTATGGACATATTCGGCGCCCAGTATCTTGTCCATCGCCGCCCAATCATTTTTTGCGCTCGCTGCCGCCCAATCACGCTCGACCTGCATGAGAGCCTGCTCCTCCGCCCCGACGGCCAGAGTTTCAGCTACGGGCAGGTCGCTGTTGTAGATGTCCCAGATTATTTTCCAAGATCCATCCCTTTGACGTTGAAAAACGTCGATCCATTTGGATTTACCCCGAAAGGAAGGACCTCCTGCTTTCGGCGCGGTCTTGGTCTCTTGCGTTCCCCATGCGACCGCCAAATCTCCAGAGACACGAACATCCTCCACAACGCCGCTGTTCTCATCGCTGAACTGGTCGAAGTATTTCTCACACGAGGCGCGGAACGCATCCTTTCCTACCGAAGCGGGCTTGTTTGGGTCCATGACTATCGCATCGGCGGCGTAAAACGATGCAAGCGTTTCGGCATTTCCAGCGGTCCAAGCCTTGTCCCATGCCGCACTAATATCTTTGATCGCCTGCACATCGGCAGGGTCATTTACCTTCTGGGCGCAGGCAGAAACCAGCAAAAGCAGGACAGAGAGGATCACCGCATATCTGATCTTCATGGTTTGAACTCCCGCTGAGATGGTGGTTGGAATTGCACAGGATCGTGTTGAGGCCGAACTCGCCCATGCGGTCCTCCGATACGGCAAGTCAAGCTGTACGGCTTAGAAGTGGGGCGATTATAGACCGAAGTGGCTTTTCCAGAAAGAAAGATCAGCCCATGGTCGGTACCGACTCACCCTCGGACGCTGCCTCAGGAGCGGACTGCTCATCCCTACGCCCCTAAGGCCTCGGTTCTCTCATCGATTGGAGTCTTCTTGCAGTATGAAACGTCACCAGGAAAAGCGGATCCATCCTGGATCGTACCTGCCCTGAGCGGTCCTGGCGTCGACTTCGAGGACGGTCGCCGCCATCATTAAATCAGCATCAGGAGTGATCTCGACCGCGTGGGGATCCGGCAGCCGAGCAGGAGGAGACGCCACGGTGCCTTGAGTCGAAAGGCTCGATGCGCGGGATGAGAAAGTCCCGAAAGCAAGTCTCCTACATGTGCCGCCGCGGGCTGATGCGAGCGGCATTTTTGTTTTGCCCCGCCGGTGCTGTCTCCCTGATGCCCGCAACCGAAAGCAGCTGACTCTCTTTGAGGAGGCCCAGCATCACGGTCCTGGGACGAAGTTCATCCTTGGGGACATCACAAAGGGCGGACGCCTACCCACGCTGGAAGAGGAGAAAGGTCTTGCGGGGACGCACGCGGACGGTGTCCCACGCGGATTACTACCCTGCCCAGTCTGCGGTGAGTGGCGCGGGGACTGTTTTGACACACCATACCAGGAACTTGTCGTGACAGTCTGCTGCGTTTGCCAGAACGTGAATCGCTGTGCGCGCTGCCGGGAACTGATCTATGAGCGAAAGCTCAACGCCAATTACTTCGAGCTAGCTGATCGGACAATTTGGCATGTTCCCGGGTTCTCGGGCCTTCATCATAGGTGTCGCAGGACAGCTGTAGCTCGAAAGGAGTGAGGATAGTGGAAATCCTATGTAGAACCGATCCCGTGCAGCGACAGGTACACTCAACTCGTGAAAGCAGAGAACCGGGGATGATCGCGGCACGGATCCTGACTGATAACCTCTCCGGCAGCCTGCACGAATCGATAGCATCCTCGTCACGTTCCGAAAAAGCGTTCGCGGAGCTATCTGCTTTTCTGTTGACACCTCAACCTAGGCAGGCTCACAATTCCTCGATACCAAGGCTGATTAAGCACCAAAACAAGACCAAGTTCCTGCGGCACTTCATTCAGGTGATCGCTCAAGTCCCTATCCCCCGAGCCAGTAGAGAAACGCTGTAAAGCGGCTCTGCTGGGCGATTCCCCACCCAACACTTGCTGCCGTCAGATTGAATTCAACCTGACCGATGCCGGGATGAGATAGAGGCGCTTTCGGCTAGAGACTTCCTACAGAACAGCGAAGAAGTCACACGCAGAGACTCTATCCGCGATCCGCTGTCGGTTGTTCGCTGTAGATATTCGGAAAAGGAGGGATTCTCATGAAAAAGCTCTTCTCTGTTTTCAGTCTCTTTGCCCTAGTTTCCTTTGCACTGTTCATCGTCCTTCAGGCCAGCAGCCTACTCGCCGCATCCGATGAACTGCCCATCACCACAAAATCCCAAGACGCTCGCAAGCTCTTTATCGAGGGCCGCCAGTTGGCTGAGTTTATTCACAACGAAAAAGCGTATGATCTTTTCAACCGAGCCGTCGAGATCGACCCTGAATTTGCCTTGGCCTATCTTTTCAAAGCCGGGACAGCGGCCGAAACCAAGAACTTTCAGGATAACCTGGCCAAAGCAGTTGCTCTGGCGCCTAAGGCATCCGAAGGCGAGCAAAAACTAATTGACGCATTTCGGACGTTTTATCAAGAAAACAATGCGCTTAAAGCCAGCCAGATTTACCAGGAACTGGCCACCATGTTCCCCAAGGATAAACGTATTCAATGGTATCTCGGCGTCGCCTACGACAATCTCCAGGAATATGACAAAGAAATCGCAGCTCTTGAACGCGCTCTCACCATTGACAAGAGTTACTCTCCTGCCTATCAGAATTTGGGATATGTCTACCGCTGGAGAAATCAGTACGACAAAGCCGAGGCGAACCTCAAGGAATATCTGAGACTGAATCCGAAAGAGGCGAACGCCCATGACAATCTCGGCGACCTTTATCAGAAAATGGGGAGGTTCGAAGAATCCGTCAAACATTACAGCGAGGCAGCCCGTATGGACCCGGCCTTTGCATTCTCACAGGCAAAAATCGGGATTACCCTGGCCTTCATGGGGAAGCACGAAGAAGGTCGCCGCGCTCTGCAGAAGGCCATGGACATGGAGATCAAGCCGGTGAACAAAGTCTATGATCAAGAAGGAATCGCAAGGACCTACATCTATGAAGGCGACTACACCAAGGCCCTGGAAGCGGCTGATAAAGCCATTCAGATGGCCAGTCAAGTTGGTCTTCCAGAAGCAGTTCCCTTTGACCATTTTGTCAAGAGTGCTCTCTACTTGGGACTCAATGATTACGACAAAGCGGAAGCCAGTATCGCCGCTGGTCTTAACTTTCTGGAAAAGGCAGATCTTCTGGCTGCCATCAAACAAAACCAAAGAGCTGTTGCCGCTTTCTGGCAGGCAATGGTCGCTGCTGGACGGAAGGATTTCAAGGCAGCGCTAGTCAAGGCAGGGGAATACAAGACCCAAATCGCAGCTATTCAGAATCCCGCCATGCAGCGGTACCCAAACTGGCTCTTTGGCTGTATTGCTCTCGCTCAGGGTGACGAGAAAAAGGCGATCCAACATTTCAGCCAAGGCGACATGGATCATCCGTATTTCATGTATTACTTCGCCGTCGCAAAAGACAAAACCGGAGACAAGGCCGGAGCGGCTCAGCTCTACAAGAAAGTTGCTAACTGGAATATAGACGGCGTTTGGTATGCGTTTGTCCGGCAGAAGGCTTCATCTAAGCTGTGAACCGGTCGCTGCTGCTAAGGTCGATTTTCAGGCCCTTTCTATGCACCGATTTCCAATAACGGAGAACGGAGGGTAAAGTCGTGCGACGACACATAGTGCTTGGAATCATGACTGTTGCAGGCTTGTTGTTCTTTGTGCATCTCGCCATGCCACAGCAGGGCGGGAAGGTACTTTTGATTATCCGGGATGTCAAGCTCGCGGACTCGGCTTTCCTGGAATGGGCGGTAACGAAAGAAGCGGGAGTCATGAAAGAGACGCTTCAGAAGGCGGGATATAAAGTTGAGGTCGCTTCGCCGACAGGAGAATCCTGGGGGACGCCGGCCAATTCACTCAAGCCGGATCGGAAATTGGCTGACGTCAAGGTGGCTGACTACGAGGGTTTCGTCATACCGTGTCTCGCCATCGAGAGCACAGCACTGCACCCGGATCTGGCGGCTGTAATCAAAGGCGCTGTGGAAAAAGGCAAGCCGGTAGCCGCACAAACCGGAGGCGTAACCATGTTGGCGAAAGCAGGAGTGTTGTCAGGGAAGAAGTATGCGATAACGGACCTGATGGTTCCAGAATTGAGGAGTGGCATTTACAGCGGGTCCGGCATTGTGAAGGATGGCAGAATTATCACTTCAGGGATCTGTCCTACCATGGCAAGAGAATTCAAAGGCATGCAGGACGGTACGCCAAAACTCATGGAGGTGCTAATCGCGGAACTGAAGCAAACAAAATGATGCACTATGATCGTAGCTAGCCATCGGCATTTAAACTCCTAGTTTCCCAAGGCCTGATCAAGCCGAGAGCATGGCCGCCATCCCTGATGTTGATCGCAATAGGGCTGCTCCTCGGGGCGGCCCTCTTCATCTCCGACGCATCGTGCTGATGGGAAGGCTGTCAGAGGAATCGCCTGACCGCCTTCCTCCACAGCCTATGATATGCCTCCACGAAATCTCCGGCCTCGGCCAGCACCGTCCTGCCGTGCCACTGAATCCCCGCGACGCACTTGCCGTTCAGCGTAGTTGGGGGCAGGAACGTTGATCCTGAGAACGCATCTACCAATTCCCTCCTCAAGCGGGAGATGATGCAGAGCTTCACCGCCTCCCTGCCCAGCTGATCAAGCGTCCCAAGCCGATCACTGGGATCGACCTGAATGGTGATGTCAGGCAGCGCGTCGTCGAAGTTGACTCGCTTCCGCATCTGTTTGGGGCAATCTGACTGCTTCTGGCCCGATCCGATTCGCCGTGACAGCAACATGTATAAGAAGTTTCCTGTTGACAATCACTGTTGTGCGGGCTGACAATCCGCGCATACGAGGCTGATAAGCTCCAGCACAAAATCACGCACCAGCGGCATCTTGTTCGAGGGAACGATCCCCTCACGTCAGCCGCGTTTATTAGAGAACCATTCTGAGGCGGCTCTGCTGGGCAATTCCCCACCCAACACCCGCCACCGTTAGGCAGATAGAGGTCAGACGGGTAGAGACCACCCTCTCTCTGGGTGCTACGTCTCGCTTGATGTTGGCTGTAACGGCGTTACTTGGTACTGCCGCTGGCATAGCAGGAGGCAAGCTATGACGCTGCCTGCGTGCGCACTCCTTCCAGATCGAGAACGCGGTCTGCCTCGCAGACTCGCTAAACCATCGGACTGCGTTTTGCAGCTTGTAGTGCTGTTGTGGGGAAGCAAGCACGCTCGAAACGGCATTTGCATTGGGAGGGTCCACGCATTGTGCGCGGTGCTCTCCCGTTTGCGCAAGGAAATTCTGCTAAAGCACACTCACAGGAGGTGTGTCATGAAACGAGTTTCTATTTTCCTGCTGATCCTATTCGCGGTCTCGGTTTCTGCTGCGTGGGCGCAGACCACGATCCCTGTTGATCCCAGAGCTACTTACCTTCGAACGAATGAGGATCCGCAGGCGCTCAACGCTTCACCCATTTCGCTCGATGCGCTGGGGATTAGTCCCGGAGACACCATTGCCATAAGGAGCCTTGGGAATTTCTCGTACTGCTACGACAGGGTTTGTCCCGAGGACCCGTATTGGCTCGCGGATTTCATGTTCAGTTCCAGCAATGTGCTTCTGCCCCCGAGCAACCTAAACCGGGTTCCGGGGGCCCGGGCCATCCGCCAGGGGAGCTCGCCACCCTGCGAAACATGGCCGACCCTCGTTGACAACCTTCCGACTGACATTCCTCAGGATTTCGGGTTCTGGAATTATGAAAGTGCGACCGTCAAGGTTCCCCCCGGCGCGCACTGGCTCTTCATTGCTGTCGTCGATTCCTTTTACGGCGACAATGCCGATCCTAACGGCGACTTGGCAGTACAAATCCAGAAAGCCATCGTCACGATACCGTTAAGCATTCTCTGGCGAGTCGTGCCGTGGGAAACAAACCGGATGACTACTTCGGGTGCGGACGAAAGAGATCTGTTCCCGAACGAGGGGGAGATATTCTATGCGGCTGCTGACTGGGGGGAACGGGGTACCACTCCGCTCTATCGCTACTTTAACGGCTCCGACCACCGGGATTCAACGCTAACAGACGTTGGCGGTGGATACTGGGGGGAAGGACCTTTGGCGTTTTCATGGACCAGCAACTCTCTTCCCGGACTCAGCCCGATGGTCGAGGGTTTCAATCCCCAAACCGGAGACTATGCACTGATGCAGCCGGGAGAGAAACTTGCTGGTTACAGCACCGAGGGCCTGAACGTTTTCGGCTACAAGAGGTACTACAACCAGACAGAGTCTCTGCTGACGCTTACCCGCGGGGGCGTCACGGTCCAATCCGACCGGGTCCACGGAGGGCGCGTGTGGCAATGGGCATGGAATGGTACGCAGTTCCTGAACCACAGTCTGGCTGGAAGGGGCTCGCAGGCCCTGCTCTTCTTCGACGCTGGTGAGGGGTGGCGGGGCATGATTGAAGGAGGGGACGATTTACAGCATGGTTCTCCGCTGGTGAGAGCGCAGAACGAAGACCTGACGCACACAACGAGGACAGTCCCTGTCGAAAACGATCCCACACTTCATGGCGGGGGCCCAACCAATCCGCTTCTCTGGAGGGACGTAGTCCTCGGAAAGGACCTTTCATTTGACTTTAACAAGCTCGGGTCGGTAGTGAGATATACAACCGTCTTCTCCCTGCCGAGCCGAATAGATCCGGCTTTCCTCTACGAGCCCATCATCACTCTTCGGGCCGAATTCAACCGCTTCTGGGTTTACTACGCTGACTCAGATGAACTCCAAGAAGTGACCGATGAGATGCCGGCGCCCTGTAACGATCAGGGCGGCCCGGGCTCGTACGTGATTTCCCCGGACTTTGGTGGGGTGATTGTTTCTGATAGCTCGTCGAACTACGCGTTCGGCGTATATGGCGTGAACGTCTCGAAAGGGGGATCGATAACCGATCTCGCAGTTCTGAAGCAATATTGCTGGGGAGACGGAGGGGCCTCGTCCGACTCGCTGGATCACTCGAGAATAGATGTCATGCGTTTCAATGCGCCGCTACCCTCTGGTGAGAGCAGGTACAACGTGTATGTGGTCACCGACACTGTTCAGGGTGCCAAGATGAAGATGAGGCAGCTATTCTTGAGTGGTGCGAAGTAATCATTCCTTGACGGGGAGATGACACCGAGGTACTCGCAGCTGGGGTGCCCTTCACAAGGGTAAGGGGACCGCTCTTCGGGGCGGCCCTTTGCCAATGGGCCGCGTGCCGCAGAAGTCTCCCACTGCTCGGCTGCCCCCTATCGACTACAGGCAACGAGCCGTTTTAAGGGTCTGAGGCGTTCTCTGCGTATCTTACGGTCCCGTGCCATGATCCACCCGCGGTTTCTGTGGGAACCAAGACATCCCCTACAATTCTCTGAGTGCGCCTGCCGCCCACAGTCCATCCGTTCTGGAGGAAGCATGATTACACGATTCCTTCCCTGCATAATGCTCATGGCAGTCGGCGGCTTTGCCCAGGTATTCCGCATGGACTTCCCGCAGATTGCCGTTGGGGACGATTACGTCACGATCCTCACGCTTTCCAATCCCGGAACCCACACCTTCAATGGCGACATTGGTATCTTAGACAACGCAGGTGACTACCTGCCCGTGGACATCAACGGCCTGCCCGTGGCAAACAAATATCCTTTGTCGATCGGACCCGGAAGCCTGATCACGCTCCGTCTAACTCGGGCCGGAAGCACAGTCACCGGACATGCGATAGTGTGGGATCAGGACGCATCCGTAGCTGTGAGGGATCTTGAGGCTCAAATCAGCGGAAGTGTCGTCTTTCAGTATCGACAGCAGGGACTGGTTCTGGATTCCATCGGCGTTTCGCCGGGAGCCGTCATCGAGCGTGGGACGATAAACGCGGAATCCACAGACACTGTCTTCACTGGCCTGGCACTATCGAATCCGTTCGGTGAGCCCTTGACGGTCACCATAACGGCGTTGGCGGTCTCAGGGGAGCCTCTTGCCTCGACCACCGTATTTCTGAGCAGTCACCAAGCCTTCTTCCTGCATGAGAAGTTCTCCATACCACCTACGGGCTTCAAGGGCATCGTCATAATAGAGTCGAGCCAGAGGATCGGCGTAACGGCATTACGACTGGAAGGCAGCCAACTCTCAACCTTGCCTGTAATGCCGCGTTACAGCACCTACGACTTCACAATCGCAACCAGTGACTCTCGGATCTATCAGGGAGAGTTGCTGCTCAATGTCGGCGGCGAAGAGTTTTGGGGACTCATCCGTTGGACGAATCCTCCAGCGGACCAACCCGTCGGGACCAGCGCCTGCATGGTTCCGGGGACAGTGAGGGACAACGGTGGTATGGGCGCAATAATTACAGCTTCGATGTCTGGAAAAGTAACTACCCTGTGGCTGGCGATTGACCCTCCGTTTGAGAGTGCCGACAGCTTGACGGGTTTTGTTCTCTGGGAACCGTCCGGTTCATCCGCCCTTCCCGGAACATTCAGCGCAACCAGAAGGAGGTGAGATAGGCGTCACAGGAATCGCCTGACCGCATGCCTCCATAGCCTGTGGTACGCCTTCACGAAGTCCTCTCCCTCGGCCAGCATCGTCCTGCCATGCCGGTGACGCCCCGCCACGCACTTGCCGTCCAGCCTCGTTGGTGGAAGGAAGGATGTGCCTGAAAAAGCCTCTTCCAACTCCCGTCTCAGGCGCGAGATGGTGCAGAGCTTGACAGCTTCCCTGCCCAGCCGATCAAACGCTCCAAGCCTGTCAGCGGCGTCCAGTGGGACGACGACCTCCGGCAGCGGGCCATGCAGGTCGTGGCTGCGGACCTTGATCGAGGACTGCTCAGTCAGGAGTTCGATGCCGTCGAGGGCGACGATCTCCTTCAACTCGACGGCTCTCCCTGACAGATTGGTGGCACCTTGGTGCCATCTTGTCTGCACCGCCGGGCCATGGACACGGCCGGACTCCTGAATAGAATGCAGTTATCTCGTGAGAAAGATTGTCCAACTTCCAGAGCGTTTGCAGTCTTAATTGTCAGACAGAGGAGAAACGCTGCAAGAAGCCGTCAGCTCTTGATGCGTGTGTGGACCGGTGCGTGTTTCCGAGGTCGCGAGATGGACATTCTGTCAGTGAATGATGGATCAGCTTACTTTCCAGTGAGTTGCGCGGAAAGAGAAATTTAAGGAGGATTACATATAGCGACATGAGGAGACGTAGCAATAATGGGGCGCGGGCATGGGAATAGCGTCGAGGATGGCTTCTAACGGGACACTGAAAGACTGTGACAAATTTGGCTGCCGTGCATCTGTATTGTCGAATCGCTGGTTCCCAAACCTGAGCATCGACGAAGCGATCTGGGACGCACAGAACCGCTGCTGAGATTTCCCCCAATCTGTGAGTCGCTCTGACGCAGAGGACTAGGTCCAAGATAGCCGACTTGTCCCGGCTTATTAGTGAAGGATAAACCCTGATTGATCGTGGCCCCTCAACAGGCTGATTAGCGCATTATAGTGCGAGACCAAACAGGCTTCAGCGATAGTTCAACGGCACGTCCTGTTCCTGTTTCGGCCTCTATTTCGCAAATTAGTGAGGAAGCGCGGTAGGGCGGCTCTGCTGGGCACTTCCCTACGCAAGAGTAGCCGCCATTTAAACCTGAGGAATTGTGCCTTCAGTTGAGCGGTTGTGAATGAGAAGGAGAAAGACCATGTCAGTAAAGAAACGCTGCCTGCTTCTTGTGCTTGGATGTGTGGCTATGGTGATGACCAGTCAGCTAGTCGCGCACAATATTAAGTATGAGTATCAATCATTCGAAGTGCCCGGTGCAGTCAGGACTTCCGCCTTCCACATCAGTGCGCAAGGCGATGTCGCTGGGCGGTACATGACCGGTACGGATCCCTGTACACGCTCCTTTCACAGCTTCGTATGGAAGGACGGCGTATTCGAGTACTTCGATTTCCCTGGCGCTTATTCAACACTCGCGGATGGGATCAATGCACGTGGCGAGGTAACGGGTAGGTTCTTGGATTCGCCGGGTCCAGAAGTGTGGCTGGGTGACCGTTTCCCGTGCACTCTCCAGGCCGGCCGAGGGTTCGTTCGGACAAAGGGAGGAGAGTTCCAGGAGATTACGCTTCCCGATACGGTTTACGTCGGAGTCAATCAGCTCACGGCCAGTGGAATGATGTTGGTGGATTCTATTGGCACGGGCTGCTGGCCAGACTACAGCTTGCCAGGTTGCGAGCACGGCCATCTGCTGAAATCGGGGAGTTCTTACCAGATTGATTATCCCGGTAGCACCTGGACCGATGCGAGATCAATTAACGAGAAGGGAGATATTGTCGGGTGCTACGGGGATTCCGAGGGTCGCGAACATGGATTTCTTTTGAAAAATGGTCAATTCTCGACAGTGGATTATCTGGCAGAAGGAACTTGCATCAACGACATCAATCCGGCAGGAGAGATGGTCGGCTATTCGTATGACACCGAACGCTGGGTCTCTTTTTTGTTGCGGGCTGGGGACTTCATCGAAATCCAGTTCCCTGATGCCGACAGCACCACCGTGTGGGGCATTAACTCACAAGGTACGGTTTGTGGCTCCTGGAACGGTGCCGATGGAATCGGGCGATCATTCGTGGCGAAGAGGCACTGAATGGTGGCCAGCTCTGAGGAAATCGGCATCGGCCTTCTCCTCCTGATCGGCTACGGCTGGCGCAGAGAAAGCAAACGGTTTATCTCCGCTTCGCCAATAGCTACCAAGGGGGCCGCTCTCACGGGCGGCCCTAGGCGGCTTGATGCTTGGTACGAGCGGACTGGAAATCCGCACACGGAAGGCTGACAAGTCCAGCACCTGATCACGCACCAGCGGCACGCAGTTCAAGCGGCCTGAGTGGTGAGTGGAGGTTTGGTATGTTTCTGTGCATGGAACGAGTCGAGAAGAAGGATCCAATGTCCAACATGCTTGCAGTCTTAGTTTAGTGAAGAAGTTCTGTGAGGCAGCTGTGGTCGGCAGCCCCTCAGCCAACCTCGCCGCCGCACTGGTCAGTAGTGTTCGATTGTTCTATCTGAGCGAGAGGAGGTCTTAGATGCTTCGTTTATCTGGAACCACTATTGTTGCCTTGGTGTTTGCTCTTGCGCTCTGCGCGAACCCGCTATTTGCTCAAGGTCAGGGCGTTTTGCAGCCAGATGTCGAACTCACTACCCACGGTCCGGTCTTTGAGTTCGACGGGGTAGGCCCCGGATTGGATCTTGGCACGTCAAGTGCAGTGGATCTTTCAGGAGGGGATTTCACTGTACATGCGTGGGTGAAGTTCAATGAATTGTGTAGCGAGTCAAACCGAGGCCCGGCATGCGATCTGTCCATCGTGGACAAGATGATCGGCTATGACCGGCCTAACGAAGACGGCTGGCGGTTGTTCAAGCAGGAGGACAACCGCTTCTGGTTCTGTCTGGGAGTAGCGGGCAATGGATGCACTCCTGATGCTCCCACAACCGTCAAGAGCCATACCATTCCCGAACTTGGTGTTTGGTATGGCGTTACCGCCGTTAAGAAATCTAGCGAAATCGCGATCTATGTCAACGGGATCTTGGAAGGAGTTACTACCCTAAAGGAGTTCGTGGACTCGAACACCGCTGCTCTCCTGATAGGTGCAAACTTCGATGAGGGCGCATATCTCAACGGTCAGATCGCCGAAGTCCAACTATACAAATTCGCGCTCAGTGGTCCGCACGTAAGGGCATTGTATCAGTACTCAAGGGCAAAACTTGGGTTCTGATGCCCACAAGTAGGCCGAACAATTGTGGGCAACGGCACCGTCAGGGTTGTCAGCTTCTGATGTGAGGGCCGCTCTTTGGGGCGGCCTTGGACGGGTTGATACACAGAAGAAGAGCGGCTTTTGGTCTTGTCACAGGACACGGTCGCAGGTCATCACCAGTAACGATGCGCAGGAGGCGCACTATGAAACGAATCAGCATGTTCATGTCGGTTGCATTTGTGGTTCTGGTTTCGGGAGGATGGGCGCAAGCCCAGAAACCCGCCTATAACTTCTTCACAATTGATCCGCCCGGCTCAGTCTATACCATTGCCATGGCAATCAACGCCCAAGGCGACATCGTTGGGGGTTTCAGGGACAATGATGATCAATACCATGGTTTTCTCCTGAGCCAAGGCAGTTATCGCGTCATCGACGTGCCCGAAAGGCAATATAGCTTCGCACAAGGGATCAATGCCTATGGACAGATCGTAGGTGAGTATAGCGACAGCGACGGGATACTCCACGGTTTCTTACTGGACCGAGGCAATTTCGTCACGATCGACGTCCCGGGTGCCTTGTGGACTTCCCCCCAGACGATCAACGATGCGGGTGACATCGCGGGAGTGGCTGGAGACGTGGAGTACACAGATGGCGGACCCCACTACGGCTTCCTGCTACGCAAAGGAGAGTACACGCAGATTGAGTTGCCTGATGTCAATGTGTGTGGGAACTACGTCCACAGTATTAACGATGCAGGGGAAGTTGTCGGCGACTACACTATCGCACCGTGCAATGTATCAAATCCTGAGTTTCACGGCTTCATGCTTAAGGATGATAGCTTCACCAAGATTGATGTCCCGAACGCAGTCGGGACGGTACCATACGGCATCAATGCGCAGGGTGTCATTGTCGGCACTTACGGAAGAGCTGGGGAAAGGGGCCACGGTTTCTTATTGTGGAAAGGAGTTGTCACCGACATCGATTTCCCGGGTTCGAGATACACAAGAGCTTTCGGTATCAATACTCGTGGCTGGATCGTCGGTGACTACGGTGCAAACGGGGTGAAACACGGTTTTCTGGCGATCAAGTAAAGCCTCACAGCTTGTGCCGTGGCGCGGCTGATTCTTCTTCATAAACGGGGCCGCTCTTCGGGGCGGCCCTTCTTGCGCAGTTGAATCCGGCAAGAGTGGCCCCTTGACGGCCGTGTCCTGTTTGCGTGGAGTGGTTCCGGCCTGAACCTCGGAACCGTCGCCGACTGCGACTCTCGGGTGACGCTTCATCCAGTTGTTCACACGACATCGAGACGAACAGAACTTCTGCCATCGCCGCGTGGGCTGGAACCGGGTTCCGCATTCTCCGCATTTCTTCCATTGGGGGGAGCAAGATACGTCTGCCGCGCCGCTCGACGTAGCGGTCAAGTCAAGACGACAGCTTGCGAGTCAGCAGTCGCGCCCCGTGCTGCCTCCTTAGGGAATGTGCCTCGCTTGCCGCGTGCAATTGACGAACGGATCGAGAAACCGCCTCCGTGTTACTGAACCCGGACTCTGGGCGGCGAAAGCCTGATACGCAACCACCAAGGCGGTTGCCTTCTCCAGTTCCGCCGCGACCTGCTGCTCCGGTTTCGGTGTCGTGGCGCGGGATTAGGGTCTGACAACTTCCTTGCACGCAGTGCCGCTGAGTGGTTAGATAGCAGCCAGATCTCGCCAATGACCCGGCGCGAATTGGGGCGGAAAAGGGAATGGCCCTATTTCAGAGTAGTCAGAGTGCTGATGAGATAGAACGGCGCGCCTCAATTGCTACGGGCTGTCTATTTGGGCCAATAGTCCAGCTACTGTTCCATGCATTTTCCCAAGCCGATAGGCAAGTACCCAAGGGCGGGCCACTCCTGAAGAAGTGTCCTTTCTGCGAAAGGATGATCTGGACTGGCGCAAAGGTCTGCAGATATTGCGACGGTAAGCAGCCCGCCGAACAGCCGACAATCGAATCCGCGTCAGTCACGCCCGCGGGACCGCTTACAGGACAGCCGACAATCAAAGCTGCGCCAGTCGCACCAGCGGAACCGCTTACAAAGAAAGAGACATGGATTATCGGTGTTATCGTCGCTGTCGGTCTGCTGCTAATCATGTGGGCATCTTTGACGCCGCAACGTGAGCAGGAACCTTCGGTCGCCACTGGGGGCCTGCAGAAGGCAGCCGAACCGGGTGATACTGAACCGCAAGTCGAACTGGCGGAGGTGCCGCAGGAGGGAAGCGATGTCCTGCATGACTATGTTGGAGAAATGAAGCGGTACCGAAAGGCTGCAGATCAGGGCGATGCTACTGCGCAGTCCAATCTAGGGTGGATGTATTTGACGGGCGAAGGCGTCACTCAGGATGACACGACAGCAATGAAGTGGTACCGGAAAGCTGCAGATCAGGGCGATGCTAACGCACAAGCCTTCGTGGGATGGATGTATGCAGTAGGCAGGGGTGTCACTCAGGACTACAGGGAAGCAGTGAAGTGGTACCGGAAAGCTGCAGATCAGGGCGATGCTTCCCACCAGTTCGTTTTAGTACCTATATCCTGAAATTGATTGTTTTTCTGGCAAGATATTTTGCTGCATGCTCGGAAACCAGCATGGAATCAGGGTTGCAGCCATATTTTTAATACGTCCAACTTTTTGGTTCCGGCTTGTC
>Ga0316622_100000793_pt1 | contig 19361 bp, 16 predicted proteins | sample OWC_Aug_OW2_C1_D_FD_207646 | JGI IMG/M metagenome (GOLD analysis project Ga0316622, IMG submission 207646) | Wetland soil microbial communities from Old Woman Creek delta, Ohio, United States - OWC_Aug_OW2_C1_D5_C | ecosystem: Environmental > Terrestrial > Soil > Wetlands | place: USA: Ohio... | reverse complement strand
CGCCGAAGGAGAGCACGTACGCGCAGTTGATCCTGCGCGCACCGATCGTCGGCTTCGGTGGCGACCGCTTCATCCTGCGCGACCAGACCGCGCGGGCGACGATTGGCGGCGGCTTCATCCTGCACCCGTTTGCCGAGAAGCTCGTGCGGCGCCCCGACCCGCGCGTAGCGATGTTGGAGGCGATCTACCGGGCCGAGACGGCGGACGCCCGCCTCGACGCGCTGCTGGCTCTGGAGATGGGCTTTGCCGTCTCGCCCGAGTATCTGGCGGCGGCCGCCAATCTGCGCGCGACAGCGGTGCGTTCCATGCTTGCGCGGCATGCCGGCGTGCGGCCGCTGCCCGACGCGGCGCATGCGGAGGCCTACACCACGGCGGAAAAGTGGGACCGGCTCCGCGACGCCGTGCGCGCCGCGCTCGCGGCGTTCCACCGCGAGTCCCCGCGCCAGCCGGGGATGGAGATGGAGTCACTGCGGTCGCAGCTGGTGGCGGACCTGCCGCCGAAAGTCTTTCGCGCCGTGGTGGCGCAGCTGGAGAAAGAAGGCGTGCTCGCCCGCCAGGACAGCGTGCTGCGCCTGCCCTCGCATCGCGTCGGCCTCGACGCTGGCGATCAGCAGCTCGCCGAGAGGGTCGTGGGCCTCCTGGCCAGCGCCGGCTTGACGCCGCCGGACGTCAAGCAGCTGGAGCGCGACCTCGGCGTCCCGCCCCAGCGTTTTCAGGACGTGCTCAAGCAGCTCGAACGCGAGGGACGGGTCGCGCGGGTCACGCCCGAGCTCTGCTACTCCGCCAGCGCCATAGAATCCGCCCGCGAACTCGTGCGCCGGCATGTCGCCCAGCATGGCCAGATCGACGCCGCCAGCTTCCGCGATCTCATCGGCGCCAGCCGCAAGTTCAGCATCGCGCTGCTCACCTACTTCGACCGCACCGGCTTCACCCTGCGCGTCGGCGACGTACGCAAGGTCCGGCGCGGGTGACGGCCGTTCTCCTTCGTCACTCGCTGGTGGCTACTTCGGGTACCAGAGCGAGACCGACCCGGGCGCCCGAGGGTTCTTCTGGTGGGTACGCAGGAACATTTTTCGGATCGAAGGGCCTTCACTTCCATCTCCTACAGTCGTCGACCAAAGGCTTTCTGATGGGGATGGACGCGGGCGCCTCGCGCCAGGCCGTGACCAAGGGGCACATCGAATCGGTGCCGGTTGTTATTCCACCGAAAGCAGTTCTCGATATATTTGCCAGTCTGGTGGGTCCGCTATTTGGAGCAACGAGCAACAACAAATCGCAGTCGCGTTCCCTCGCTTCGATCCGCGACACGCTGCTTCCCAAGCTCATCTCCGGCGAGCTGCGGGTGAAGGACGCGGGGCGGTTTGTGGACCGTGTGGACGGCATGGACGAGGTGGACGGTGGCGGAGCGTGAGCCGCTGATCCCGAAGCATGGGGGCTACCGCAAGCTCAAGAGCTTCCAGGTGGCGCAGCTGGTCTACGACGTCACGGTGCGGTTTTGCGATCGCTACATCTCTCCGCGCAGCCGCACCCACGACCAGATGGTGCAGGCGGCGCGCTCCGGAGTGCAGAACATCGCCGAGGGCAGCCAGGCGAGCGGCACCTCCAGGAAGATGGAACTGAAGCTCACCAACGTGGCGCGCGCCAGCCTGGAGGAACTGCGGCTCGACTACGAAGACTTCTTGCGGCAGCGGGGGCTGCCGACCTGGGCGCGGGACGACCCGCGCCGCGCCGACCTGATCGGACGGCGCCCCGCCACCGCTGACGCGGTGGCGGAATGGGTGCGGGAGGTTCGGAGTGGACGACGTGGACAGGCCGGAGTTGGCGCCGGGTCCACTGGGTCCATTTCGTCCACCGAGTCCACCTATCCCGAGATCGCCGCGAATGCGGCGCTCGTCCTCATTGCCGTGGCCTGCAGCCTGCTGGACCGCCAGTTGGCAGCCCAGGCCCACGCATTCGAGAAGGAGGGCGGCTTCACGGAACGCCTGTACCAGACGAGGCAACAGGCGAGAACGCGCCGATGAGCGCCTTGACCGAATCCACGGTCGAACAGGCCGCCCTCGACTGGCTGGAGAGCATCGGGTGGCGGGCGGCGCACGGCCCCGGCATCGCGCCCGACATGCCTGCCTCCGAGCGCCGCGACTACAGCGAGGTCGTTTTGGCGCAGCGCCTGCGCGACGCACTGGCGCTGCTCAATCCGACGCTCCCTGCCGAGGCGCTGGAAGATGCCTTCCGGAAGCTCGCACGACCAGAGGGTGCAGACCCGACCGGGCGCAACCGGGGCGTGCACCGCCTGCTCGTCGACGGCGTGACGGTGGAGTACCGCACCGCCGAGAGGGCGATCCGCGGCGCGCAGGCGCGGGTTACCGACTTCGATGCCCCGGCGAACAACGACCTGCTGGCGGTTAATCAGTTCGCCGTTGTCGAGAACAAGCACAGCCGCCGGCCGGACGTGGTGCTGTTCGTCAACGGCCTGCCGCTGGCGGTGCTGGAACTGAAGAACGCCGCGGACGAGAACGCCACACTGTGGTCCGCCTTCCAGCAGCTCCAGACCTACAAGGCGGAGATTCCGACGATCTTCGCCACGAACGAGGTGCTCGTCATTTCCGATGGAGTCGAAGCGCGCCTCGGCACGCTCACCGCCGGGCGCGAGTGGTTCAAGCCCTGGCGCACCATCGCGGGTGAGCGCCTGGCCGATCCCCACGTACCCGAGTTGCAGGTAGTGATCGGAGGCGTCTTCGCGCCGCGCCGCTTCCTCGACCTGGTGCGCGACTTCATCGTCTTCGAGGACGACGGCGGCGGGCACGTCGCGAAGAAGATGGCCAGCTACCACCAGTTCCACGCCGTGCAGGTGGCGGTGGGCGAGACGCTGCGGGCAGCCGCGCTGCGCCGCGCGGGTGAGGTGGCCGAAGCGGGAGGCCGCTACGAGGCGGGCCGGAAGCCCGGCGGCAGACCGGGGGACCGGCGCGTGGGCGTGGTGTGGCACACGCAGGGCTCGGGCAAGAGCCTGACGATGGCGTTCTACGCCGGGCGCATCATCCGTGAGCCGGCGATGGAGAACCCGACCGTCGTCGTGCTCACCGACCGCAACGACCTCGACGACCAGCTCTTCGGGACCTTCTCGCGCTGCAAAGACCTGCTGCGTCAGCCGCCAGTGCAGGCGGAGAGCCGTGCCCACCTGCGGGACCTGCTCAGCGTGGCGGCGGGCGGCGTCGTGTTCACCACCATCCACAAGTTCTTCCCAGAGGAGAAGGGCGACCGGCACCCGACGCTCTCCGAGCGCCGCAACATCGTGGTCATCGCCGACGAGGCGCACCGCAGCCAGTACGACTTCATCGACGGCTACGCGCGCCACATGCGCGATGCGCTGCCGCACGCCTCGTTCATCGGCTTCACCGGCACGCCGATCGAGCTGCAGGACGCCAGCACGCGCGCCGTGTTCGGCGACTACATCAGCGTCTACGACATCCAGCGCGCCGTGCAGGACGGCGCCACGGTGCCGATCTACTACGAGAGCCGCCTTGCCAAGCTCGCGCTCGACGAGGCCGAGCGGCCGAAGATCGACCCGGAGTTCGAGGAGGCGACTGAAGGCGAGGAGATCGAGCGCAAGGAGAAGCTCAAGACGAAGTGGGCACAGCTCGAGGCGGTGGTCGGCGCGGAGAAGCGGTTGAAGCTGATCGCGCAGGACATCGTCGAGCACTTCGAGAAGCGCCTCGAAGCGATGGACGGCAAGGCGATGATCGTCTGCATGAGCCGGCGCATCTGCGTGGAGCTGTACCGCGAGATCGTGAAGCTGCGGCCGCAGTGGGAAAGCACGGAAGACGAGCGCGGCGCGATCAAGGTGGTGATGACCGGCGCGGCCTCCGACCCGACGGACTGGCAGCCGCACATCCGCAACAAGCCCCGGCGCGAGGCGCTGGCGAACCGCTTCCGCGACGCCACCGATCCGCTGCGCCTCGTGCTGGTGCGCGACATGTGGCTCACCGGCTTCGACGCGCCCAGCCTGCACACGATGTACGTGGACAAACCCATGCGCGGCCACGGGCTGATGCAGGCCATCGCGCGCGTGAATCGCGTGTTCAAGGACAAGCCCGGCGGGCTGGTGGTGGACTACCTGGGGCTGGCCCACGAGCTGAAGGCGGCGCTCGCGACCTACACGGAAAGCGGCGGCACCGGACGGACGGCGCTCGACCAGGACGAGGCGGTCGCGGTGATGCTCGAGAAGTACGAGGTCTGCTGCGGCCTCTTCCACGGCTTCGACCGCTCGAAGTGGACGACGGGGACACCGGGCGAGCGGCTGGGGCTGCTGCCGCCGGCGCAGGAGCACATCCTCGCGCAGGAGAACGGCAAGGATCGGTGCGTCCGCGCCGTGCGGGAGCTGTCGCAGGCCTTCGCGCTGGCGGTGCCGCACGCCGAGGCGCTGCGCATCCGGGACGACGTGGCGTTCTTCCAGGCCGTGCAGGCGGTTCTCGCCAAGCGCGCGCCCGGCGACGCCCGCCCGGAGGAGGAACTCGACCACGCGGTCCGGCAGATCATCTCGCGCGCGGTGGCACCCGAGGGCGTGATCGACATCTTCGCCGCGGCGGGACTGGCAAAGCCCGATATCTCGATTCTCTCCGACGAGTTCCTCGCCGAGGTTCGCGGCATGTGGCTGCATCAGCAACTGCATTGTCAGGGTCGGCGCCGCAGTCGTCGCTGAAACAGGAGCAGCCCGGTGAGGAGGTACAGCGTGCCGTACGCGAACATGACGGCGGCGGGACGCAGCGCGACGGCGACGGTGCGGCGGCGGATCATCAGGTCGTTGAATGCGTCCATCGCCCAGGTCGTGGGGAAGGCCAGGGCGACGGTGCGCATCCATCTTGGTTCGAGATCGATCGGCCACCAGCAGCCACCCACCGCCGCCATAGTCACGATGACGATGGATCCCAGCGGCAGCACGGCTTCGCGCGTCGGGGCGACGGCGGCGACGATCAGCCCGAACCCGGTTCCCGCAAACACGATGCCGGCGATCGGTAGGAGCAACGCCCACGGCTGGGGTCCGAGCGAAACGTCGAACGCGAGCCAACCGACGACCAGCAGGGTCACCATCTGCACCATGCCCACGAGAAAACGGGAGAGGAGCTTTCCGCCCAGAACGTTGGCGACGGCAATCGGCATGGCGCGAACACGCTCGAACGTTCCCCAGTCGCGTTCGTCGAGCAGGCCGAGCGAGACGCCGAGCAGCATGCCGAGCAGGAGGAAGGTGACGCTGAAGCCGGGAACGTTCTGGTCGAAAGTGTTGATGATCGACGGACCGCCGAGGCTGACTTCCTCAATGGCGAGCGAGCCTGGAACTTTGGGTGGCGGGGGCAGCGCGATCTCCGGAATGTCGAAGGAGGGAGGTGCCGGCAGCGGAGGCAGCTCGAATCGTGGCGCGACAGGCAGCGAGAGTCGCAGACGATCCGGGCTCGGGAGACGGAGTGGCGCGTCCTCTTGCAGCAGTCGCACGAGCCCATCGGGAAATTCCGGGAAGAACGGAGGTGAGGGGATGTCGCTCGCTCTGCCGCCCGCGAGTCGCTTCAGCTCCGCCAACCAGATCTCAAAGTCCGCCCGCCGAGCGTTCAGCGCCTCGACGTAGCTCCGCAGCGGCGTCCGCATCTCGCTCAGCTGTCTGTCCAGCTCGCGTCTCACGTCCTCGGCGAAAGCGGCGAGCTCGCGGCCGATTTGCTCCTGCGCTTGCTGCTGTGCCCGGGCGATATCGTGGCGAAGCTTGGCGGCGGCGTGATCGCGCGTCCGCTCCGCCTCGACCCAGGCCGCGTCGAGCCGCGCACGAGCGCTGCCCAGAGCGGACTGGAGCTGGTCGAGCTCGCTGTGCAGGCGCTGGCGTTGCTCCTCGACTTGGCTGCTCGCCTCAGCGCGGTGTTCGTTCGCGAGTGCATCACGCAGCTCGAGGAGGCGGAGACGCACGTTGAGCCGCTCGAGATACTTCACCGAGTCGGTGTAGATCAGGAGCGACGCTGGCCGTCCATCGGCGAGCGCGGCTTCGCTGCCTCGCGGAATGACCAGCGCGGTGCCGGCTCGCTTGCGGTCGCGCACGAGGCGCTGCGCCTCCTCTCGGTTCGGCACCAGCACCAGGCGTACCGCGCGGTCGGTCTCGAGACGATCGCGGATTTGCCGCGCCAGAGATCCGCCGTCCTCATCAACGACCGGAAACTCGTAGGCGGTCTGACCCGTGGGGTCGGTGCCGTAGAGGTTGGCCAGCGAGAAACCGGCGACGGTGATCACCATGATCGGCGCGAGCGTGAGAAAGACAAGGCCGGCCCGGTCGCGCCAGAGGAGGCGGAGATCCTTGCGGACGATCACCAGCAAAGTGCGCATCACTCAACCCTGCAGTGCCGGAACCACGAAGGAACAGACGAGGCGATGGGGAGATGGCGGCGGCTAATCGCGCAGCTCGTGACCGGTGAGTTTAAGAAACACATCCTGCAAGTCCGGTTGGTGGATGTGGAACTCGAGCACCTCGCCGGCGAGAGCCGCGGCCCGCTCGAGCGCCCGCGGCGCGACGGTCAAGTCGTCGACCATGACTTGCACCCGCTTGCCAGAGCCCGGGCCGCCGGCACTGCTGCGCTGCACGAGCGGGGAGACGCCGGCGATCCCCTCATGCCATCCGGCCGGCAAGTCGGCGTGGGTCGTCACGTCCAGCCGCAACCCTCTGCCCAGGGCGCTCACCAGCTCGGCCGGCGTGCCGGCGGCAACGACCTGGCCGTGATCGATCAGGACCACCCGATCGCAGAGGCGCTCCGCTTCCTCCATGTAGTGGGTGCTGTAGACGACCGCCGCGCCGGCTTCGGCCTGCGCCCGCACGGCAAGGAAGATGCGCTCGCGCGACTGGGGATCGACACCGACGGTGGGCTCGTCGAGGAGCAGCACGCGTGGCGTGTGCAGGAGCCCGCACGCGAGGTTGAGGCGGCGCTGCATGCCGCCGGAGAATGTCGACACGATCTCGTGGCGGCGCTCCTCGAGCCCGACGACCGCCAGGACGCGGGCGGCCGCGTTGTGTACGGCGGCGCCTCGCAAACCGTACAGACGGGCGAAGAAGAGCACATTCTCCCAAGCGGTCAGCGTGGGATAGACGGACAGCGACTGCGGAACGAACCCGAGCAGCCGGCGAACCCGCGCCGTCGCGCTGGCGGTGTCATGTCCCGCGACGATGACGACACCCGCGTCGGCCCGCTGCAACGTGGCGAGGACGGACAGCGTCGTCGTCTTACCGGCGCCGTTCGGTCCCAGGAGACCGACGACCTCGCCGCCGGCCACACAAAAACTCAAACCGTCCAGGGCCCACCGATCGCTGAAGCGAACGCGCAATCCATCAACGCTGATCAGAACCATGCGGCCCCTGTTCTCGCTCATGTCGCTTCAAACGGATTCTCAGGTTCATTGGCCGCCGACACGTTTTCGCAGCTCCTCGACCAGCGCGTGCAGGATCTCGTCGAACTGCTGCTGCATCGCCAGCAGTTCGTCGCGCATGTGCATGATGACCTCGATCCCGGGAAGGTTGACCTCCAGCTCGCGCAGCAACAGCAGGATGACGCGCAGGCGTTCCGCGTCGGCGGCGGAGAGGACCTCTTCGCCATCGAGGGCGTGCTTGATCTCGATCAACTCTTCCGCCATCAGGTCCTCGAGCAACGCGTCATCGATATCCAGCTGCACACGCAGATCGCTGAGTTTGACGTAGCGCACGGCACGACCTCAGAGTTTCAATCCTTCACGGGGGTTGCGACCGTAAGCGGCCTCCATTTGCTTCGCGGCGGCCTGAACGGCGTCCGGTCGCTGATCGGGGACATGGATCATCAACCGCAGGTACAGATCACCCCGGCCCGAGCCCTTCAGATGCCGCACGCCGTGTCCGCGGACGCGCAGGAGGCGACCGCTCTGGCTGCCCGGCGGGATCTGAACCTGAACGGCAGCGTCGGGGGTGGGCACGGTCACCGAGCCGCCGAAGATGGCCTCGGTCACGGTGATTGGAAGATCCATGTACACGTCGTCGCCCTTGCGTTCCAGCAGCGGATGCGGCCGCACGCGGATGCGGATGAACAGGTCGCCGCGGCGACCGCCACCCATCCCCGGCGCGCCCTTGCCAGCCACGCGCACTTTCGAGCCAGTCTCCACCCCAGCGGGAATTCGAACGGCCAGGCGTTCGGTGGTGACGGTCTGGCCGCGGCCGCCACAATGTGGGCAAGCGCGGACATCGACCCGGCCCGCGCCACCGCATCGCCGACAGGCGGTGGTAAACGCCACCGGTCCGCGCATGCGCACCTGGCCGCGCCCGCCGCACTCGGGGCACTCGCGGCCACTGGCGCCATCGGCTCCGCTGCCGCCGCAGTTCGCGCATTCGTCCGACCGTTGCAGCGTCACGGTGGTCGACACCCCGCGCAAGGCATCGAGGAAGTCGATCTCGATCTCGGTTTCCGCATCGGCGCCGCGCTGGCGTGCGGCCCGGCGCGTTCGTTCGGAGAAGATGTCGCCGAAAATGTCCTCGAACCGGGTGTAGCCGCCAAAGCCCTCGCCGCGTTCCGCTCCGGGCTCCGACGTCTGCTGCCAGGCGCGCGCCTGGTCGCGGTATTCGCGCGCCCGGGCCGCGTCGAAACCGGCCTGGACGCTCGCCATTCCAAACTCGTCGTACAGCTTGCGCTTCTCTGGATCGCCGAGGATGTCATACGCTTCAGAGATTTCCTTGAATCGCGTTTCCGCTTCGCGATTGCTCGGGTTGACGTCCGGGTGGTATTTACGCGCCAGCTTCCGATACGCTTTCTTCATCGCGTCAGCGGAGGCCGTCCGCGGAACCCCCAGCACGGCGTAGAGATCCTTGTCTGGCATGGCTCAGGAGACTCTGTTCGAAACCTGTATCCATATCTTCAAGCATACGGCGGAGCCGAAGGAAACGGCTGGCGCGTCGAAGAGGGGGCGTGCTTGCACCACGCGCGGAAACCGGGTGAACTGTGCGGCATCCCAGTCGAAACGACGGGGCAAGTCCGAAATCAATCGAAGGTGCGCATGATTTTCGCCACGAATCAGACCGTGACGCGGTTGCTGCTCGCCGGAGCGGCAGTGATCGTCCTGTTGCGGCCGCCGCCGGCGAATGGTGAGGGAACTCCCGCGCCGCGCCAGACCGCCATCGCGACGTTCGCGGGCGGCTGCTTCTGGTGCATGGAGCCACCGTTCGAAAGACTCGACGGCGTGCTGTCCACCGCGGTGGGCTACACCGGAGGCCACACGAAGCGCCCGAGGTACGAGGAGGTCTCGGCAGGCGGCACGGGACACACCGAGTCGGTGCAGGTGGTCTATGACCCCCGGAAGGTCAGCTACACCCAGTTGCTCGACGTGTTCTGGCACAACATCGACCCGCTCACGGCAAACGCGCAGTTCTGCGACCACGGTGAGCAGTATCGCACGGCCATCTTTTACCACGATGAGGCGCAGCGGCGGCTGGCGGAAGAGTCCAAGCGGCAACTGGAGGGGTCCAAGCGCTTCGCAGGCCCCATCGTGACCGAGATCGTCCCGGCCAGCGAGTTCTATCCGGCGGAGGAGTACCACCAGAAGTACCACCAGAAGAACCCGGCTCGGTACCAATATTACCGATGGAGGTGCGGACGCGACCAGCGTCTCAAGGAGTTGTGGGGCGCCGCTGCGGGTGAGACGGAGGACATGCGATGACGCCAGAACACGCCGGACGGAGCGGGTTGGCGGTGTGCGGCATTGTGCTCGTGATCTTGCCGGCGGTCATTGCCGGCACCGGACGGGAGGCAACGGCATGGGACGCATCGACGTTCCGCAAGCCCAGTGCGGCGGCGCTGCGGCAATCGCTCACCCCGATACAGTACAAGGTCACCCAGGAGGAAGGCACCGAGCCGCCATTTCGCAACGACTACTGGGACAACCACAGAGCCGGCATTTATGTCGATGTGGTCTCCGGTGAGCCGCTGTTCAGCTCGCTCGACAAGTTCGAATCCGGCACTGGCTGGCCGAGCTTCACCAAGCCGCTCGACCCGGCAAACATCCGCACCAAGGTGGACCGCAGACTCTTCGGCGAGCGGACGGAAGTCCGATCCGCACATGCCGATTCGCATCTCGGACACGTGTTCGACGACGGTCCGCCACCGACCGGTCTGCGCTACTGCATGAACTCCGCCGCCCTGCGCTTCGTCCCGGTGGAGAAGCTCAGGGAAGCGGGCTACGGGGAATACCTCCCGCTCTTCGAAGCCGCGCCGCCTGGCGAGCCAACCCCCGGAAAGTGAGAAGGCGAAGCGCGGGCGGCGTCCTCAGCGCATCAGCTCGCCGGCATTTACCATGAGGGTCTGCCCGGTGATCATGCGTGCACGGTCGGAGCAGAAGAACGCCACCGCCTCGGCCACGTCCTCGTCGGCAGGGATCTGACCGAGCGGCATGTGGCCGGCGATTTCCCGGACGATTGCTTCTTCCGGCACGTTGCGCTGATCCGCTTGCCACTTCACGTACATCTGAACCGGCGGACCCCACATCCAGGTGGGGACGACCATGTTGACGCGGATCTTGTCGGGGCCCAACTCCTTCACCATGTAGTACATCGCGGACAGCAGCGCGCCCTTGGAGGCCGCGTAGGCGAGCTGCGGCATCTGCGGCAGCCACATCGCCTGCGTTCCGATCAGCACGATGGCGCCGCCGCCACGCGCCTTGAGATGCGGGGCCGCAGCCCGCACCACCTGCACGGTGCCGACCACGTTGGTGTCGAATGAGCGCCGCCAGTCGTCCGGTAGGGTGCTCTCCACCGTGCTTGAGATCGTCTCGTAGGCGGCCACTTGCACCACGGCATCGAGGCCGCCGAAGCGATCCAGCGCGGTTCGCATCAGCCGCTCGCACTGCTCGGGATCATCGATGTCGGTGGCGCAGTGCGCGACCCGCCGGCCGGACGGGTCCAGGGCGGCGGCGGACTCGGCCAGCCTGCGCTCGGTGCGCGCGCCGAGGACCACGTTGGCGCCGTCGCGCAATGCCACCGCAGCAATCTCGCGCCCGAGGCCGGGGCCAACCCCGGAGACGACAACCGTCTTGTTCTCGAGAAGCATGACTCCCCTTCTCCTCCTTTGCGTTCGCGCGCCTCAGCGCATCGTGTGGTGGCCAGGAATGAGCGGCAGATCGAACGGGTCGAGCAGGCCGGGCGGCGCGGCGCACACCGCGGGGATGGCGTTCAGCGCGCGCATGGCGGTCGACAGACAGCCACCAGTGTTGTGGTCGCCGTTCTCGCCGCGGAATGCGATCTCGGAAGTGATCGACGGATTGCCCTGAATCAGGATGCGGTACACGTCACCGCGTTCGCTGCGGGGCCATTCGGGCGCCACGTCCGGGTGCATGCGCGTCACGTGCTCGACGATGATCCTCGCCGTACCGCCGACGATTCCCTGCAGCTCGAAGCGGAGCGCCGCTGTGGTCCCAGCCTCGACGGTGCCCACGGCAAGCTCAAGCCGCTGGGGCGTCGGCCGGCGTTCGTGCACCTCACGGATTCCGTCCAGCTTGACGCCGAGCCCCTGCGCCATCATGTAGATGACCGATCCCCACGCGAGGGTGAGCGTGCCGGGCATGAGGAGGAGCGGCTCTGCGTCCAAAGGCTGTCCGAACCCCATGATGGAGAAGAGTGTTTCCGGGTTGGGATAGGTCGAGTAGTCGAGAATCTCCTGGATCCGCACCGAGTCGACGCGCGCGGTGAGCCCCATGAGGGTCATCGGAATGAGGTCGTTGCAGAACCCGGGGTCGATCCCCGTGGTGAAGCAGGACGTCCCGCCTTTGCGGCAGGCCTCTTCCAGCGGAGCCACGAGGCTCGGCGGTGCAGACCTGGGGTACACCAGCGCCACCACCGACGAGGAGACGACGTTCTTGCCGGCGGCGAGCATGCGGGCCATGTCCTGCACCGCATCGGCCGGCCGCAGGTCCGCGTTGGCGAAGTAGGAGACCACGTCGGCATCGATCTTCGCCGCCGCGTCCACGTCATCCGTGGCGCGGACTCCCACCGCGTCGAGCCCGATCAGTTCTCCGGCATCGCGCCCCACCTTCTCCTTTCCGTGCACCACGAGCCCCACCAGCTCGAGATCGGGATGCTCGATCGTCGCACGCAGCGCGAGTTTACCGACGAACCCCGTACCCCACTGAATCACCCGATACTTCATTGCAACTCCTTTCGTATGCGTCAGGAATGGCTTTCCGGACCGCCGAGTGTGCCGCGCTCGACTGGGCCAGGCTGCGCCTGCACCAGGCGCTGCTGTTCGCGGACCAGACGGTCGCTGAATCGCACGGGGTAGACCATGGTCCCGTCCACGTCTCTCAGCCCGGCCGGCAGTCTCTCCATCAGCGCCAGAGACCGTTCGCGCACGGCGGCGAGATCCGGAGGTCGGCCCACGCGCTGCCCCCCGCGCATGACGCACACGAGCATGGGCTCGGCATCCAGAGGCCCGGGTTCGCTGCCGGTCCCGATGACATCCCCAGTGTATTCACCGTTGGCGCCGGCACAGCGCCAGACCTGCTTGCGGCCGGGATACGTCACCTTGCCCGCGCTGGTTTTCACCTTGCCGCGGACCTCGTGATCCAGCTGCAGCTCCACCAGCTTGTAGACACCACCCAGCGCCGGCTCGTCAAAAGATGTGGAGAGGCGGGTGCCGACACCGAAGGCGTCGATCGGCGCGCCGGCGGCCACCAGCGAAGCGATGCGCCACTCATCGAGGTCGCCGCTGGCAAAAATGCGGGTCTCGTGCAAGCCGCCGTCGTCGAGGACACGGCGAACGGCGCGGCTGAGCTCGGCGAGGTCGCCGCTGTCGAGCCGGACGGTCGGCGGCCGCAGGCCCGCGGCAACGATCTTCCGCGCCGCCGCCACGGTGTCGTAGGTGTCGATGAGCAGCGCCGCAGACCCTGGAAACGTGGCGCTGAAGCGTTCGAAGGCGGTCACCTCGTCGTCGAACGCCATCACGAAGGAGTGGGCCATCGTTCCGAAGGTGGGAACGCCGAAGCGCAATCCCGCTTCGACGTTCGACGTTCCGACGCAGCCGCCGGCGTACGCGGCCCGGGCGACGTACATGGCCGCTTCGGTCCCGTGGGCCCGGCGCGAGCCGAACTCGACCACCCCGCGACCGGCGGCGGCCTGCACCACACGCGCCGCCTTGGACGCGATCATCGTCTGAAAATTGATGGTCGCGAGCAGGAAAGTTTCGACGAGCTGGGCTTGAATGACCGGCGCGGTCACGCGGACGAGGGGCTCCTGCTGGAACGCCGGCGTGCCCTCTGGGATTGCCCACACTTCGCCGGTGAAGCGGAACCGGCGCAGCTCATCGAAGAACGCCTCCGGCACACCGCGGAACGACGGGTGCTGGCGAAGGAAGGCGACGTCCTCCTCGCTGAATCGCAGCTCCTCCAGGTACTGCAGCACCTGCTCGAGGCCCGCAACGATCAGATAGCGGCGCGCCGCGGGCAGATGGCGGATGAAGAGCTCGAACGTGGCGGTGGCGGTAACTCGATTGGTGAAATACGCCGCCGCCATGGTCAGCTCGTAGAGATCGGTGGCGAGTGCTGGCGAGCGCGGGAGCATGACCGAAACCGCGAAAAGTACGGCTACTTCCCCTTGCCAAAGGGAGATGGGCCTGGCGGGCGGAAGTATTGCTCACGGTAGAAGCGCAGCTCGGCGATGGACTCGCGAATGTCGTCGAGCGCAAGGTGCGCGTGCTTCTTCTCGGGCGGTGACGGTCCGTTCGGGTACCAGCGGCGCACCAGCTCTTTGACCGTGCTGACGTCAATGTTGCGGTAGTGCAGGTACGCATCCAGCGCCGGCATGTAGCGGCTCAAGAAGCGCCGGTCCTGATGGATCGAGTTGCCGCAGAGCGGCGAGCTGCGTTCTGGGCAGTAGCGCTTCACGAACTCGAGCGTCCGCGCCTCCGCTTCCGCCATCGAGATCGTCGAGGCGAGCACCCGTGCGGCCAGGCCAGAGGCCTGGTGATGCTCCCGGTTCCATTCGTCCATCGCGCCGAGCACCGATTCCGGTTGATGGATCACGATCGTCGGGCCATCGGCCACGGTCTCCAACGCGTCGTTGGTGATGAGCGTGGCGATCTCGAGGATCGTTTCGCGATCCGGATCCAAGCCGCTCATCTCAAGATCCATCCACACCAGGAGCGAAGGGCTCTGGTCACTCATGGACACCCCCCTCCCTCAAATCCCTCCCCCGGTGCCGCCCGCGGCAACCGGGAGTGTCGATCTGCTCGGCGTCGGCGTAGCCGCGGCCCTTGTGGCCGCTCTTCCCGCGGGTTGGGGGCGGGGACGAGCCCCGCGGCGACGCCGACGCGGGCGAAGGCATTCGGATTGCTGGCGGCCGCTCGGCGTACCAACAGAGTGTTTATCGACGGTCCCAACGGGGAGGGTCTGGGCGGGGGTGAGCTCCGCGTCCCCGCGTCGGCCACGATGCCAACGAGAGGATTGCGGAACCCTCGTGGCCCCGTGTTCATACGGGCCACCGGCGCAGCTCGCGCCGGGCGATGGTCATCTTGTGCACCTCGTCGGGGCCGTCGGCGATGCGCATGGAACGGCCGTCGCGCCACATGCGGGCGATGGGGAAATCGTCGGACACGCCCGCCGCGCCAAAGACCTGGATGGCGCGATCGAGGACATTCATCATCACGTTGGGCACGATCACCTTGATCATGGCGATCTCCTGGCGCGCCTCCTTCTTGCCGATGGTATCCATTTTCCAGGCGGCGTGCAGCACCATGAGGCGCGCCGAGTCGATCTCCATGCGCGAGTCCGCGATGTAGCCTTGAATCGTTCCCTTTTCGGCCAGCAAGCTGCCGTGCGCGGAGCGCGTGTTGGCGCGCTGACACATGAGCTCCAGGGCGCGCTCGGCAGCGCCGATGGAGCGCATGCAGTGGTGAATCCGTCCGGGGCCGAGGCGGGCCTGGGCGATCGCAAACCCCAGGTGCTCCTGGCCGAGAAGGTTGGTGACCGGCACCCGGCAGTCGTCGTAGCGGATTTCCGCGTGCCCGCCGCCACCGGCGTGGCCCATGACCGAGACGGCGCGCACGAGCGTGAACCCGGGCGCGTCGGCGGGAACGATGATCATGCTGGCGCGGCGATGTGGCGGTGCATCGGGATCGGTGACGCCCATCACGATGGCAAACGCCGCGCCATAGGCTCCGGACGTGAACCACTTGTGGCCGTTGATGACGTAATAGTCCCCGTCGCGCACGGCGCGGGTTTGCAGCAGCGTCGGGTCGGAGCCGGCCACCTCCGGCTCCGTCATCGAGAAGCAGCTCCGCATCTCGCCCGCGAGCATCGGCTCGAGCCACCGCTTCTTCTGCTCCGCGGTGCCGAACTCGGCCAGGATCTCCATGTTGCCGGTGTCCGGCGCGGCGCAATTGAACACGCGCGGAGCGATGAAGCTTCGCCCCATGGTCTCGCACAGGACCCCGTACTCCCAGTTCTTCAGGCCGGCGCCGTACTCTTCGTCGGGAAGGAACAGGTTCCACAGCCCCTGCGACTTGGCCTGGTGCTGCAGGTCCTTGATGATCTGCGGCATATGATGCGGGTCACCGGACGCGCGCACCTGCTCTCCGGCGATCGGCTCGGCCGGATAGACGTGCTCGTCCATGAATGCGATCAGCCGGCGCTGCAGATCCTCCAGTTTCGGTGTGAGCGAGAAGTCCATGGCTATCCTTCCTCGGACGCAATGGGCAGATTCACGCCCGCATCCGATCTGACCGCGCTGTGTCTCGCCATCGCCGATTTCACACCGGCCGCCGCAGCACGGCGCTCAACTCCGGTCGGAGGCGCGTGCATGCAGCGGCATCGATCGACAACTGCTCGAGCGCCTGTTCGACCGTCTCCCGGGTCTCTTCCGTGGCACGCGACGGCAGGAACGCCCGGACGTCGCTCGCCACGGGCTCGGGGGTCAGCTGGGCGAGCCCGCGGACGAGATTTTGCTGCAGCATCGGATCCATCAGGGCGATGAGGTCGTTCCAGCGATCGCGCACGAAGGTCCACGCCGTGAGGCGCGAACTGCGGTTGCCGAGCAACCGCGCCAGGAAGTGGGCCCGGTCCTGCGGCCGCACCTCGTCGGTCAACGACAGGTCCAGGGTACGCTGGATGAGCCCCGGATCCTCGAACGCCGTCAAGCCATAGAGAAACCGCTGCTCTTCCTCGGGATCAGTTGCGGCGCCGCGCTTGCGCTCGCGGTAGCGTTCATAGAGCGTTGCGTCGCCCTGACGCGCGGCGAGCGCCACCACAACGGACGCCAGGTTGGGGTCCAAGCTCGACGCGTCTTTCAGATAGTGCTCGAGGCGCTCCCGAGCGTCGGCGACGATCGCGGTCGAGCGGGCCAGGTCACCAAGGGCGCCGATGACAATGGCACGCCGGACGCGGTCGTCTGCGGTCTCACCCGACGCGGGGTTCCAGCCGAGCCGCTCGAACTGCGGCTGATAGAACGCCGCGACCAGTGGCTCGAAACGGCGCCGGGCGTCGTCTTCGAGGATGTGCGTGCTGATCCAATCGAGGCGCTCGGTGATGGCGCCCAGCACGGCGCGGTCCGCTTCCTGACGCGCCCCTTGGAGCAACGCAAAGAACTGCGCGACCGAGACCCGCCCCGCCTTCACCAGTGCCCACTGGTTTCCGACAAGGGTCAAGCGCTCCTGGGGCGTGAGCGCCGACTGCATGACCTCGACAACGGCGGTGAGTGCGCTGTCCTCGACGGCAAAACGGTAGAACCCGGCCCCGTCAGCGTTCGGATAGAACCAACGCGCGTCGCGGAGCGTTACCGTCGACCGCTCGCTGTCGAGCAGCACGCGCTGCTCCTCGCACCCGGTTGCGGTTCCGTACTTGATGACGAGGGGGACCGGCCAGCGCTGCGGGTCGCCGGGGCGCGCGGCGGCGTTCGGATCCGCGAGGAACCGCTCCTGCCGCACCGACAACGTGAGCGTATCGCCGTCGCGTTGTGCGGACAGCGAGATGAGCGGATGCCCGGGCTGCTTGATCCAGGCATTGGCGATCGTGGCGACATCGCGGCCCGACGCCTCGCTCAGCGCGTGCCAGAAGTCGTCCGCCGTGGCGTTCCGCTCGCGAAACCGGTTCAGGTATGCCCGCACGCCCTGACGAAACGCATCGGCGCCGAGGAAGCCCTCGATCATGCGGACGACGCCCGCTCCCTTCCAGTAGGTGATCACATCGAAGCGTTCGGCGGCCTGTTTCGCGTTCTTGACCTCAAAGGAGATCGGATGCGTGGACACCAGCGCGTCGAGGGCGAATGGGCGCGTCAACGTGGCGACGAAGTCGCGCCACATGCCCCACTCCGGGACGAGATCGGCGACGACCTTGTAGCCGATGAAGGTGGCGAACGACTCGTTCAGCCAGAGGTCATCCCACCACGCCATGGTCACCAGATCGCCCCACCACATGTGGGTGAGCTCGTGCGCCGCAGTGTAGAAGATGCCTTTCAGCGCGGACGTCGAGGCCCGCGCCGGGTCGGCGGCGATGGCGGTGAGCCGGTAGGTGATCGCCCCCGGGTTTTCCATCGCCCCCGCCTCGAAGTCGGGGATGCCGATCGCATCGACCTTGCCGTACGGGTACGGAATGGCGGTGTAGGCTTCGAGGTAGTCGAGCGAACGGACGTGCGCGTCGCGCGCGTACACGCCCTTGTCCGCCATCCCGCGCGGCAGGAACACGCGCACGGGGACGTGGCTGGAAGTGTGTTCCACGGGCGTCGGCTCGTACGGTCCGACGGTGTACGCAACCAGGTACGAGGAGATCGGCGGCGTTTCCGCGAAGCGAACCTCCTTGCGGCCGCCGCCGACGGAGCGCTCGCCAACGATCGCCCCATTGGAGATGGCGACCGCGTCCTCCGGCACGACCAGCGTCAGCGCAAAGCACGCCTTGAACTCCGGCTCGTCGAAGCAGGGGAAGGCGCGCCGCGCATCGGCGGCTTCGAACTGCGTGGCGGCGTAGCGGTCGCTGTCCTTTTGCGAACGGTAGAAGCCGCGTAACCGGGCGCGGATCTCGCCGCCGAACGCCAACGACAGCGTCGCCGCTCCGGCGCGCAGCGGGTGGGCGAATCGCAGGGTGACGGTCTCGGCCGCCTCGTTGAACTCGAGCTGAGCCGGGAGCGTGGTCCCGTCCGACAGGATCGCCTGTGCCTCCACCACCTCGAGCTCCACCGCGTGCAGCGTGACGGCAGGGCTGGGTTCCAGCACGCTGAGCACAATCTCCTCGGTACCGCGGAACTTCCACGCATCAAGGTCGGCATCGATACGCAATGCGTAACGAACCGGGCGGATGTGCTTGGGCAAGCGGAAGTCGCGGTCGCTCATGGGCCGATAGATATACGAGGCCCTGGGTCTTAACAACGAGCCGGGGCCTGGCGCTGACCCCTCCGTGCGACTGCTTACCCGCCTCTACGGGCGTAAACGACGATGGGGTTTGCCTACCAGGGCTCGGCGGGACCGCCTACTACCTCCGCCATGGCCACCACGGGAAGCCGACCGTCGCCGTCCGGGTAGGTGTCGGCCGGTAGCCCGAGACGGTTGTCGGCGTCGGTGTGCGGGGGCGGGTCGTCGGCGTGCTTCGCACCGTGGACGCTTTCGTTGGCGTTCGCGTCCGTGCCAGCGTGGACGTCTTGGTTGGCGTGCGCGTCCGTGTCGGCGTGGGCGTCAATGCCGGCGTGCGCGTGCGCGTCGGGGTGCGCGTCAACGCCGGCGTGCGTGTGCGCGTCGGGGTGCGCGTCAACGCCGGCGTGCGCGTGCGCGTCGGGGTGCGCGTTCTGGTCGGCGTGAACGTCCGCGTCGGGGTGCGCGAGGAAATCGCGGTGCGAGTGTTGGTCGGCGTGCGCGTGCGGGCCGAGGTCGCCGTGGGTATCGGTGCGCGCGGCTGCGTCGCGGTCGAGACCGGAGCGACCGTAGCCGTCCGCGTGGGAGTTGGAAAGATCGGTGGTGTCGAGGTGCTCGTCGGCGAGTTGGCTTGGGTTGGCGTCCAGTTGCGTGTCGGCGCCGGCACCGGCGTGCTGGTTCGTGGCAGTGGGGTAGCGGTGGCGGTCGGCGACGGGGTCCCTGAAGCCTGGACCTCCAGCTCGGTCATCCGGACACGGCCGGAGCCGCGATCTCCGACGTACAGCCACGTGGCACCGGAGTCTATGGCCATGCCAGCGGGAGTCGTGAGGCGCGCCCCCGTAGCGGCCCCTCCGTCTCCCGTGGAGCCGGCGACGCCGGTACCGGCAGCGGTCTGAATCGCTCTGGTGTTCAGATCGACGGCCCGCACCCGTGGAGAAAACAACTCGCCAACGTACAACGTGCCACTCGGGTGCCAGGCGACCGAGGCGGGTCCGCTGAGCCCGACCA